>Ga0307445_10000005_pt1 | contig 75984 bp, 69 predicted proteins | sample SalMarSW160330MG_FD_202147 | JGI IMG/M metagenome (GOLD analysis project Ga0307445, IMG submission 202147) | Salt marsh sediment microbial communities from the Plum Island Ecosystem LTER, Massachusetts, United States - SW1603-30 | ecosystem: Environmental > Aquatic > Marine > Intertidal zone >... | reverse complement strand
GGCTTCTCGCCGACAACCTGGCCCTGATCCCGTTCGAGATCTGGGACCTGTGGCCGCTGCTGCTGGTCGTCATCGGAGCCCACCTGATCCTCAAGCCGCTGCGCCGGCGGGCGGCCGTCACGAGTGAAGCGGCCAACGTCATCGAAGCGACCGCGGTGCTCGGCGGCGTCAAGCGCACCCTGGCGGCCGAGAGCTTCGAGGGCGGGTCCGCAACCGCGATCATGGGCGGCTGTGAGATCGACCTGCGCGGCTGCTCCTCTCAGGGACCGCCGGCCACGATCGACACCTTCGCGTTCTGGGGCGGCGTGGAAATCCGGGTGCCCGAGGACTGGGACGTACAGGCCAAGGGGACCGCGATCCTCGGCGCCTTCGTCGACAAGACACAGCCGTCCGGCCTGCCGGCGCGCAAGGTGCTGGTCATTGGCGGGCTGGCGATCATGGGCGGTGTGGAGGTCTCCAACTGAGATGAATGCTCCTGGGCACGAAACCCCGAGTCGGCCGGACCCAAGGCCGGCAAGGCCCATCCGGAGGTGAGCGGCGGTGCACCCGATCCTCGGTGACCGGCGGGCCCTGCGCCTCTACCTCATGGCTTGGCTGCCGATCGTGGCCCTGCTGGCCGCCCTGCTGCGCCTCGCCGGGTGGCCGGACTGGCCGCGGGCGCTGGCGTTCGCGGTGCCGCTGCTGGCGGCCGACGCCTTCCTCTGTCTGGCCGCCTGGTACCCGTGCCGCGCCTTGCCGCTGGCCGAGGGCGTGCCGCGGGCGCTGATCGCGCACCTCGTCACGGCGGCCCTGGTCGGCTTCGCCATCACCGCCGGCGGTGCCGCTCTCGCGAGGCTGCCCGTTCTCGAATTGAAGAACCGAGCCGGAGCCGGGCTGACGCCGTCGCAGGCCGGCCTGCTGGCGGCGGTGGGTATGCTGCTGTACCTGCTGTCGGTGGCCGTGCACTACCTGTTGGCGGCGGTGGCGAGTGCACGGGAGGCGGAGAAGCGGGCGCTCGAGGCCGAGGTAACGGCGCGCCAGGCCCAGCTCGAAACCCTCAAGGCCCAGGTCAACCCGCACTTCCTGTTCAACAGCCTCAACTCGATCGCGGCACTGGCCGGCAGCGAGCCGGCGACGGCACGCTCGGTTTGTGTGGAGCTGGCCGGGTTCCTGCGCGGCACGCTCGGGGTCGGCGGGCGAGGCTGGCACCCTGTCTCCGAAGAGCTGGAGCTGGCGCGCCGCTACCTCCACGTCGAGCAGGCCCGCCTGGGCGAGCGCCTGCGGGTGGAAGAGGAGATCGACGCGGCTGTCGGCGGCGACTCGATGCCGCCGCTGTTGCTGCTGCCCCTGGTCGAGAACGCGATCAAGCACGGGGTGGCGCAGCGGCTGGACGGCGGTACCGTGCGCCTGATCGCAAAGCGCCGCGGAGATGCCCTGGTGCTCGGGGTCGACAGCCCGCTGGCCGACGACGGTCCGGCGAAGGGAGGACCCGGCGTCGGACTCGCCAACATCCGTCGGCGGCTGCGCGCCGAGCTCGGTGACGGGGCGTCGCTCAGTACCGCGGCGAAGGACGGCGTCTACCGGGCGCGGATCGTGCTCGGACCGCGGGATCGGCATAGTGATCGCTGGGAGGAGCAGTGAGCACTCAGGCCGATCCGACGCCGCTCGAGGTCATCATCGTCGACGACGAGGAGCCGGCGCGCCGCCTGCTGCGCGAGTACCTGAACGAGCTCGGCTCGGTGCGGATCGTGGCCGAGTGCGCCAACGGCTTCGAGGCCGTGCGGGCGGTCCAGGAGCACGACCCCGACGTCCTGCTGCTCGACATCCAGATGCCCAAGCTCGACGGTTTCGAAGTGCTCGAGCTCATCGAGCGCGAGGTCGCGGTGGTTTTCGTCACCGCCTTCGACGAGCATGCGCTGCGTGCCTTCGAGGTCCACGCCGTCGACTACCTGCTCAAGCCGTTCAGCGCCGAGCGCCTGGCGCAGGCGCTGGAGCACGCCCAGGCCCGCGTCGCGGAGGGCTCACCGCCCGCGCCGCAGGAGCTCGCCGATGCCGCCCGCCCTGACTGCGGCCCGCTCGAGCGGCTGCTGGTGCGCGACGGCGCCGAGGTGCACGTCATCCCGACGCGAGACGTCGACTACATCGAGGCCGATGACGACGCGGTTGTCATCCACACCAGCGGGCGCCGCCACCGCAAGCTGCAGCGCCTGGCCGAGCTCGAGGGGCGCCTCGACCCGGAGCGGTTCGTGCGAGTACACCGCAGCTACCTGCTGAACGTCGACCGCCTGCGCAAGCTCGAGCTGTACGCCAAGGACAGCCGCCTCGCGATCCTCGCCGACGGCACCCACATCCCAGTCAGCCGTGCCGGCTACGCGCGGCTGCGGGAGAGGATGTAGGGGAACCCCTGACTACCCGCCCAGTGACGGAGTGACGGATGGGTGCCACGTACACACTTCCACACTTGCGGGGGCGCATCGGCGCCCGGCTTGAAGTATCGAAGTAACTCACCTGGTGCGGCCACCGTCACGCACCGCCCGCCTCCGCGCATGAACGGCCGTTTCAGCTCATGAAGGCCGGCTGTAGCTCATGAGTGGCCGTTGTAGCTCATGAGCGCTTGGGGGCCCCTCTCCGCAACTCCGGCGGCCGTGCGGCCCAAAGCGACCCCTGTCTCACGAATTCCGGCCGTCGCGCGGTCACGACGGGGGATGACCGACCTCAAAGCGACCGGCGGAAATCGTTCGAGTCGTCTCCTTCAATCGTGGGGCCGTTCTCTGATCGCCAAGGGCCGAGGTTACGCGTCGCCTTCGGCGACGAGTAACCCGCGGGAGGGGCAATCGCCCGTGTGGCCTCAGCTGCGATGGAGGCGCCTCGTTGCCTGCCCGGAGCGGGCCGTGAGAGCGATGAACCGGTGGAGATCTTTGCCCGCTCCGAGGCGGGTGACGACGGGCGTCTGCAGAGCAGACGTCCGGGCGCCGAATCCACAGAGCATGTTGGGCTCTCTCGGCCCTAGCATCTGCGATCGGCTATGATTCGGCGAGGATGACTGTGACCGGCCAGAACAAGACGTTCAACCACCTCGGCGAGGTCGCCGGGGGCTCTCCGTACGCAGACCGGGTTTACGGCTACACCGCAGACGGCGAGAGGTTTGCGCACTACGATACCGACGTGGGAGGGACGACCTACACTCTTCGTGACCTCGAGGGGCACGTCCTGAGGGAGTACCTGAGCATCGGTACCACGTGGACCTGGAAGGAGGACTACGTCTGGGGGCCGAACGGACTCTTGGCCACCATCAGCCCGACGGAGGGGACCAAGCACTACACGCTCGACCACCTGGGCAGCCCGCGCCTGGTGTGCGACCGTTGCGCGGACATGAAGGCGCAGCACAACTACTTCCCCTTCGGGGAGGAAGCGGCCAACCAATACCAGGACACCGAGCAGATGAAGTTCACGGGTCACGAGCGCGACCTCGGCCTGACCAACCAGACCACCGATGACCTCGACTACATGCACGCCCGGCACTTCAACATGCATATCGGGAGGTTCCTGAGTGTGGATAGGGTTGGCGGGGATGTCGGCTCGAGTCAGAGCTGGGATGCCTACAGCTACGTCAAAAACCAGCCCATGGCTGGAGTGGACTCTACTGGGAAGATCGGCCCTGGGCCCTCGTACGGCGATATGCTCACAGTCTGGGCCTTGAAGGACATGCGACCACAGGACCGACTCAGGTTGTACCTGCAGATTCAGAGGACGCGCCAGCGCTTCACGGGCTACGGACTGCAGCTGATGGGTGCAACGGCGATTGTCATAGGGGCGCCGGAAGTCTTGGCCCCGCGCCTTGCCTCGCTTGGTCTTAAGGTGTCCGAGGCAGGTCTGCGGACGCAGGCGATCGTTGGAGGAATGGCCGGCTTCTTCTCTGCACGTGGCTGGAGGCGGCCGACAGCTGCCCTTGCGGGTGTCTCGCTGGGGCTAATTCCTTTCTCGAGTACCAGTCCGGTGGCGAACGCTGCCGCCGGTTTCCTCGGCAACAGCTCGGGTCAGCTTCTCTCTCCGTCTCCAGGGGGCTTTAGTCTTAACCTGGCCGGCCAGGCTGCTGCAGCAGGTGCCTTCGGAACCGTACTTTCAGGGTTCCTGGCGGTCGGAATGCCACCGGATCTTCATTCCACGGTCTTGCCGGGGCTGAACGCGGGGATTCAAGCTGCGTTCCAGCATCTGGTGAATACGTCATGGGGAGAAGAACATGGAGTAGATGACGCTACCGCAGCCTCAACAGTCGTTAGGTGTGGGGGCTCCTACGGATTCTTGAACGACTGCCCACAATGAGACTCGTGATAGGTCCGTTGTTAGACGAAGGTAGCCGCTTGAACCCGGGAAGGCGGAAGGGCATAACAAGATTCAGCATCCCTATCAGGTGAGGCTAGCTGAATGGGAGATAGACTTGAGCGAAAAGTCGGTTCTTGGTAGTGAGACGTCGTCCACAGAGGCGGTTGAAGTCTGGAAGACTAAGGTCGTGCTCCGGCGGCTCCCGGCTGTTCTTGTCGGCATCGGCATAGGGATGATTGCGTATTTCACTTGGAGACCGGGGGGTGGCTGGGGCCAATATGCTGCAGTCGTACTGGTTGCTTTCTTGATAGGAGAATCGCTCGTTATGGCGTACCTGGAACGCAACGACCCCGCTCTGGTAGCCCTATCAGCCGATGCATTCCAGTTCCGTTGGGTCTCGGGGCGGTCGCTGGAGGTGGGTGTCGATCGGATAGGCTGTGTAAGGCGTCATGAGAGTTCCTACTTCAACCTGCGCCGTGCCTACCCGATATGGTATGAGATAGAGTTCAAGGGCATATCATCGAGGGTTATCGTGGCTGGCTTCAACCTGACTCCGGAGGCAGAGAAGTGCCTCTTGACCCACGTTACGTGAGGTGTTGCTTCGGTGGCAGTCATCCAGATTGGATGGGTGCCACCCATCAGAAGGCGTTTGTCAAGGCGACGCAGCTCCACTGGGTCGCAGGCCGTGAGGCCTCGGCGCTCTACTACCAACCGGGCTTCTCCTCTCGTCGTCATCTGATCGCCCATGCAGCCTGGTCTTCGCTTCGTGGTATCGGTCAGGGCCCGCACCAGCCACCCATCAGGATCACATTAGTGCCAGGCTTTAGGAAGTTGGGAAGTTCTGTTACACTTTGCGTATGGCAAGGCGAGCGAGGGTCGTCATCGAGGGTGGGGTGTACCACGTGTACAACCGAGTGGGGAGTGGTGAGCGGGTCTTCGATGATCCCGAGGAGGCAGCCCGCTTCGTTGACCTGATGCGAGAGGTCAAGGAGCGGGACGGGTGGACGGTGTTAGCGTGGTGCCTGATGGCGAACCACTACCACCTAGCGGTCCGCACGTCGGTAGTGCCGCTGTCACATGGGATGCACCGCCTCCAGTGTACGTTCAGTCGGGGCTTCAACCGGCGCCACGGTCGCACCGGGAGCCTGTGGCAGAGCCGGTACCAGGCGAAGCTTGTGGACGAGGAGAGGTATCTCGCACAGGTTGTAGTCTACGTGCACCTGAACCCGGTGCGCGCAGGGGTTGTGGAGGACCCCGCCGATCACGAGCTCGGTGGTCATTGGGAGATCGTGAAGCGGGTGAAGACGCCGCTTGTGGACGTTCATGACACGCTGTTGTGTTTCGGGGAAACCGCAAGATCGGCACGCCGATCGTACCTGTCTGCGATGCGGGCGGGATGCGACTCGACGGGTGATGGCATAGCAGAAGTGAAGTCGCTCCGTCCGCTGTCGTGGCACGATGAGGAGCTCGAGCCGAAGCCGGGTCAGGAGCACGTCGATGTCCTTGGACGCAGCACCGGGTTTGAACGGCCGGTGATGCCGGCCGCCGAGTTCGTCGAGCAGGTGTGTCGGCTGCTGGGGACGGAGCCCGAGAGGCTCGCGAGCCGGGCTCGCGATAGCGCGACGGCGGAGATGAGGAGGGTGGTGGCAACGCTCGGGGTAGAGCGATGGGGACAGAAGGGGCGGGACATCGCGGGAGTGCTCAACAAGAACCCTGATGTGGTGAGCTGGTGGGTGGGGCAGGGGGCGCGACGCCGCGTCGAGGATCGAGAGTACGCTCAGAGGTTGGATGACCTTGACCGAGCGTTGGCGGAGGGAGCAAGGACTGTTGGGCAGATCACGGGGAAGAAGGACGTCGGAGATGAGCTGTGACACTACCTGGCGACCCGGGAGAACAACTTCCCAACTTTCTAAAGCCTGGCACCGATGTCAACAGGAACCAACGGAAAGCTGCAGATAGGATGGAGGCGAGGGCAGCCCACCTGGAGAAGAAAGCCGCCAAGCGTGAAAAGAAGGGGAAGGACGGCAGCTTGTTGAGGCTAGAGGCCAAGAAGATTCGTGAAGGGGTCAAAGCTCTACGTAGTAATGGCTCCGATGGGTATCTCGCATTCGGGATACACACACTCGACGTCGCAATGATGAAGAAGGGGACGGCAAACATCACTGCGCAGGACCTCGAGAACGCAAGCCAGATCGCGGCGTTTGTGCCATGGCGAGGCGACTCTAGTGTCTGGGTCAATTTGGATCACCCAATGTGGTCGAACTCTCACGGTGCTCGCCGCACCGTTGGGCATGAGTCGCTCCACGGCGCTGGTTTGGACGATGAACCACAGGACCGCCCCAAAGCCTACAAACGGGGAAGTCCAGCACAGCAGAAGCGCTTTTACCAACTGAAGGGTACCGATTATGAGTACATCACCCCTGAGCTCATCATGGACCACATCTACCGATGAGACTCCCCAAGACCCTGATTCTGCTGTTCCTAGTCGGGTGCACAACGACTGGTGGATCCATCATCCCAATCAAGTATCAGTTCACAGACCTCCCCGCTGAGCAACGGATCGAGTTGAGATGGAGGAACGACTCCAGCGAGACGTTGTGTCTGCTTCCTGAGGCTTGGCCGGACTCGGCAGGTATTGTATATGGTGCGCATGAGAGTGTCTTCTTAGTTATTGATGGGCAACGCTTTCCAATGGTCGAGTCCATGCTTTGGGAATGCACATCGGCCTTCGGGTGCTCAGTTCACGTGGCCCCAGGTGAGAAGGTCACAGCTACGATCCCCTACAAGAACTTCAATCTCCCCAAAGAGCTGATGGACCATCCCAAGACTCTGGAGTTTTCCACCTTCGCTGAGGCTTGTCCTCCTCAAGAACCGCACTTCCTAAAGCCAGGCACCGATGGGGACCCAGATGGGAAGAGCCCGTCGGCGGGTGCGCTGCTTATGCCTTGGTTCTTCGGAGGCGGCAGCGAAATGGCTGCAGCAAGTGCGGGGGGGGGCACTTGCAGCCACGCCAGGTCTCGCGATAGGAGCGGCGGCGGGTGTGGGCTACGTGGGCGGCACCTTGATTAACCAGATTCCCACCGGAGGCGGCCAGACTGTTGGCGATAGGATCAGCAATGCACTAGCGAATGTGCTGTTCTCTGGGTCGGCGAATGACACCCGAGCGTTCATAGATGCTAAGGTGACTACGGTACTTGAGCACATCTCGAGGTATGCACCGCCGGACCCGAATGACCCGGACGATAAGAGCAGGAAGAAGAACATCGCTAAACGGATGAAGAAGCACTTGGAAGCAGCCAGGAATAGGCTGAAGAGGCTGAGGGGGAACACGAAGGAACAGTACGCTGAGCTCATTCGGCGGACGGAGGAACTCCTGGACCGGTGGATTGCGGGGGACTAGTGTGATGAGCTGCGACCAATCATTGGATGAGAAGCAGAGGCTGGCGGCGCTTGAGGACATATTGGTTAGGACGTTTGGGGTAGGGGCATTTCCTCTGGAGATGGTTGGAGACCTAGATGACCTTGGCTTTGCAGTTCGAAAGGCTCTTGCCTTGTTGGAGTATCTTCTCGACACCGAGCAGCGCCGCACTGCGGGAGCCTTTCTGACTGAGTTCAAGAAGTTGGAGTTCATTCTCCGCGAGGAAATTCCCCCGGTGTTGCGAGACCTTGATGTGGCGGTGCGGTCAATTGGCACCTCTGAATGACCGATGGATGGATGGGTGCCACCCATCAGAAGGCGTTTGTCAAGACGACACAGCTCCACTGGGTCGCAGGCCGTGAGGCTGTCCTCCGCAAAGATGGGTGCCACGTACACACTTCCACACTTGCGGGGGCGCATCGGCGCCCGGCTTGAAGTATCGAGATGATTCACCTAGTGCGGCCACCGTCACGCACCGCCCGCCTCCGCGCATGAACGGCCGTTCTAGCGCATGAAGGCCGGCTGGAGCTCATGAGTGGCCGTTGCAGCTCATGGGCGCCAGACAGTGAGGCTCTGGCGGGGGTGGGGGAGCGGTTCTTTGCAGCTCCGGCGGCCGTCCGGTCGCAGGAGCGCCCGGCCGCCTCGCGTTTCCGGCGGTCGCGAAGTCACAAGAAGGGATCGACGTCTTCGTGGCGACCGCCGGAAGCCGCTCGGGCCGCCTCGTTCAATCCTGGAGCCGTTCTCTGTACGCCAAGGGCCGGGGGAGCCCGGCATTCTCTGCAGAACCGGCGCCCGGACGTCTGCTCTGCAGCCGCCCGTCGTCGCCCGCCTCGGAGCGGGCAATGCACTCCTCTGCACCCACGCCTTCGCGGCCCGCTCCGGGCAGGCAACGAGGCGCCTCCCTCGTAGCTGCAGCCACACGGGCGGCCGCCCTTCCCGTGCATTGCCAAGCTCGAGGTTTCCTCCCAGCATGCCGTTAGGGATACGGATCTCCAGGAAACCTCGAAGCATGGCACGTGCCGCCGCCCGCAGCCTTCTCCGTAGCCCTCGCGCTCACGTCTTGCAACCGCCCCGGAGAACCTCCGGCGCAACGCCGACCAGCTGCTCCCTCCCGCTCGGGCGTTTCCCTTTTCCCGTTTTCCGTTTGCCCTTCTGGAACCTATGCTCGGCTCGGGAGGGAGAGGGATACCGTCTTTGCCGTGAGCACCATTGCGAGAGGGAGGACGAGGTAGAGAAACCTGTTGTTCTCCCCGAGCTCACACAGATTGCCGACGGCGTACACCCAGGCGATCATGCCCAGCATGAACAGCACGGTGACCGCTGAGGGATCTCGCCAGCCATACCTCCGGATCCGTGACAGTGCCCACCAGAGGGAGCGACAGATCACGATCGGCAGGAGGACCACGAGTGACCAGGACACAGACCTTGGAGAGAGCGTGCCACCAAACCGTTCCAGCTGCCCGTAAACGAGAAGCCTGAACCAGCGGTCGACCGGTTCAATTCGAACAAGGTTGGCACCGAGCCACTCGCTGTCGCTCGGGCTTCTGAAGAACAGCACCTGTGAAGCCCAGACCGCCTTGCAGTAGGGTGTCGGGTTTTTCTGCAACAACCAGAAGAAGGCATCGAGGTAACGACCCGAGATGGGGATGTAGCTTCTGTAGTTGAAGTTCGGCAGTCCGTTTTCCTTGAAAGGGTCGTCGAGAGCGCGGTATCCGCTGGGTTTTGGTCTCGGAATCATCCCGTTGTAGTCCGTTATCGGTGAGAAGGGACGAATCCTGAGAATGGCAGCACGAGGCGAGTCCTTGGCAAGCTCGTGAAGCTCGCCCTCGGGGATGATCCTTCCGACCATTTGCGCCAAGCTCATGCCGAGCCAGCTACTCCCACTCGGAACTCCGAAGAGCACATATCCTCGGAGGAACCAAGCTCCAGCTATGAGAAGAGGGAGAGCTGCCGCCAGGAGGACCCGCCTTCGAAACCCGGCTCCAATACAGACCAGAGCAAGCGCCAGCAGAAGGAGGATGATGGGATGGTACAAGCTTCGGGTGAGGGTAGCCGCGGCCATCAATGAAAAGAACAAAGCTCCATCAACTAAGTGCTCTTGACCTACAAACCGGTAAAGGAACAGAGCGGCCAGGGCAACCATGACCGTCGCCAGGTGGGTGTAGAAGAAGAAGTTCTCATAGAGCACGACTGCTGGTGACAGAACGAAGAGGAGTGTGGCCGTGACTCTGATCGCCCGGCTGATTCCGAGGCGCACCTGCAGCACGAGGAGCGCAACTGACATGGCCAGACTTCCGAGAAGAAAGAGCGCGTGGAAGAGGTGGTTTCCCAGCGTTTGAGGGAGCTTCAGAAACAGCCCTGCCAGAAGGTTCATCAACGGCGGTTGGGAGTGCAGTGCCCAAACAGAGCGGATGAGGTCATGATGCAGAAGATCCTGGTCGAGGAATTGCCAGAAAGTACCGATGACACTCGTGTTGAATCGGACACCAAGTAGGCTATAGCCTATTCTTGTTGCCACAACCAAAGAGAGCACGAGCACAATCTCATTTGTACTGACTTTGGGAGACTTGGTGCCGTTTGCCGTGTCTTCTTGGGCCTGCGTAGGCTCGTCCGAGTTGGGGCGACTTCGTCTCCTCATAGACCTTCCTGCATCGACTCACTCCAGCTCGAGCTCGCATCACAGCATACTCCAGTCGACATGCCCCAAGGTGGCTGGTCCGCCTCATCAGCTGGAGCCGGCCTTCATAAGCTGTAACGGCCACTGACGGTGAGTCTCGTTCAGCCGGCCGCTGGCAGCTGAGTTGCCGGCGGCGGGTCGGTATGCACTCGGATCTGTCGCAGGAACAGGACCAGCAGGACCAGATCCAGGAGCACGACGGCCGCGCCGCGAACGAGGATGACCCACGGCGTACATTGAATCAGCACATCCAGCCGGTGGGCCCAGGTGAGGCCGAGGGCGGTTGCCGTGAGAACCAGCAGCGTCCCGAACCTGCGTGACCGGATGGCCTTGCTGGCGAGCCAGACGATACCGGGGAACTGGAGAATCTGGTAGTGGTACCAGACGATTGGGCAGCCGGCCAGGGCCGAGGTGATGATGGCGCCGATCAAAGCGGGTGCGGGCGGCTCCCTGTGGCGGGATGCGGCCGCAATGAGCCCGAGGCAGAGCGCTAGCGTCACCGCCCCGCTGGCGGCGGAAAGCGCGGCCCGCTCCCTGGGCAGGTGAAGCTGACGTGGATCGTTGCCGTTCTTCCAGTCCGGCGGCATGGCGCCGTCGTCTGCGGGCGGATCGGCCAGTCGCAGGACGGTCGCCGGGAGCGAGAGGTTGAGGAACGCCGGCGTGCCCATCCAGAAGCTGCCGCTCTGAGGGGCGACGGGACCCGGTGTCGCGACAGCGATCAGACCGAGGGGAAGCAGCACCAGCGCAGTAGCGGTGGCAACTGCGCCGGCCAACTGCTTCCACCGGCCCCTGATTAGGTCGCCGAACATCAGTATGGCCGGCCACAGCTTGAGGGCGGCGGCACCTCCGAAACACAGCGCCCTCAGCCGGGGCACAGCGATGGCGAGCACGACCAGCAGCAGAAGCAGGGGGCCGACCTGGCCCAGGACGAGGTTCTCGGCCACGGTGCCACACAAGGACCAGGTCAAAACCACGCTCATCGTGGCTATCTGATCTTGCCCAGTGTTCCGCCACAGGAGCCAGGCGGCCGCCGCGAGAAACAGGTGGCTGAGGCAGAACCAGAGCAGGCGAGCTGTCACGTACGGTAGTAACGCAAGAGGCAGCATGAGGAAGACGACAAGGGGCGGATAGTCGAAGATATACCTGGCGTAGGGTGACGCACCGTGGAGGAGAGCCTGCGCAGCAAGGTAGTAGTGCGAGAAGTCGCTCGGCGCCGCAGTGACATACCCGAGCGCGAGGAAGAAGTTGCGGTACAGGTACCAGCCAAGGCCGGCGACCAGGAGCGCGGCGAGCCAGGCGCTCTTCTGCGGTGTCCTCTCCATGCCGGTCATACTACTTGAGATCCTGGACAGTGAAGCGGGCCGTAACCCAAGCAGCCTGAGTTACAGTGGTTCCCATGAAGCGGGCCAGTGTCGAGGCGGTTGTCCACGCCCTGAACCAGGCTGCGGTCAGGTACCTGGTTGCGGGCGGGCTCGCTGTGGTGGCACACGGCCACCTGCGGTTCACGGCCGATCTCGACCTCATCTTGGACCTGGAGGAGCGGAACCTTCGCCGCGCGCTGGAGGCTCTCGCCCGGCTCGGCTACCGCCCAAGGGCGCCCGTTGCTCTCCTGGATTTTGCCGATGCCGAAAAGCGAGGAAGTTGGATACGGGACAAGGGGTTGGCCGTGTTCTCCCTGTACAGCGACCTTCACCCCGCCACCGAGATCGACCTCTTCGTCAGTGACCCTCTCGGGTTCGAGGACGCGTTTGCGCGTGCCCTGAGGCTGGAAGTCGCTCCGGGGGTCGAAGCGACCTTCGTCGGGCTCGACGACCTGATTCGGCTCAAGACGGCCGCCGGCCGGCCGCAGGACCTGCTGGACATCGAGCGGCTGCAGCAGCTGCGGGGGGACCTCGAGCATGAGTGACGACAGGGGATCCAAGCCTCGGCCGACCCAGCAGGACTGGCGGAGGTTGGAGGCTGCCCAGCGACGCCGTCTGGCGCGGCTGCCTCTGGCCGACAAGCTCGCCTGGCTCGAGGAGGCCCAGCAGCTGGTCGAGCACCTCAACTCGCCGAGGAAACGACGCGGCTGAGTTCTGCCGGCCTTGGCCAGCCGGGGGAACTTGATACACCAAGTCATACACACAATATGGTGTATGCTGGCGGATGGAGGCAGGTATGCGGACCAACATCGTGCTCGATGACGATCTGGTGGCGGAGGCGCAGAGGCTGACCGGCATCAACACCAAGAAGGAGCTTGTCAACGAGGCGCTGCGGACGCTGATCCGTGTGCGCAAGCGAAGGAGCCTGCTCGACCTCGAGGGCAAGATCTCTTTCGCGCCGGGGTATGACTACCGCCGCCTGCGTGAGGACCAGGCGTGATCGTCGTCGACACCTCGGTGCTCGTGGACTTCTTCAGGGGGACCGGGTCCGCGGCGGCGGACCGGATGCATCACCTCGAGGAAGAGGACGTGCCGTTCGCGATCCCGGCGATCTGCTGCCAGGAGCTGCTGCAAGGGGCGCGGGACGAACGCGAGTGGCGCCTGTTGCGGGACTACCTGGAGACCCAGATGATCCTGTCGCCCGTCGAGGCATGGGCAACGCACGCCGCAGCGGCGAGGATCTTCTTCGACTGCCGCCGGCGGGGCATCACGATTCGGAGCACCATTGACTGCCTCATCGCCCAGATGGTGCTCGAGAACAACGGCGTTCTCCTGCACCAGGATGAGGACTTCGAGAGAATCCGGGCGGTGCGCCCATTGCGCACGCTCGGGGAGTAAGCGGGGCGCCGCCGACGGATCAACCGGGGCACACGTCTGCTCGTAGCCGTCGGAGGCCGTCACCTCTCGGCTTACCTCAACGGAATCCACGCCGCGGATTCCACGTTCGAAGCTGTCGAGGGGAGGACGGGGCGATGGCAGATCCGGTTTCGCGATCCGGCGAGAGCTACGGCAACCAGGCAATCGTGGAGCTCATCACCGAGCTGTACGCGCGCGAGGATGAGGCGATGGCGCGGGCGCTGGCGGAGCTCGAACGGCCGGAGATCCCGAGCATCCAGGTGTCGCCGCGCGACGGCGCGATCCTGGCGTTGCTGCTGCGGATGGTGAGCGCTCGCCGGGTGGTGGAGATCGGCACGTTGACCGGCTACTCGGCGTTGTGGCTGCTGCGCGGAATGCCGGCCGACGGCCACCTGTGGACGCTCGAGGCCGATCCGGCTCACGCCGAGGCGGCCCGCCGGGTGTTCAAGGCAGCGGGGGTCTCGGGGCGCGTCACGTTGCTCGAGGGCCCGGCTCGCACCGCGCTGCCCGGGCTCGCCGAGGAGGGCCCGTTCGGCGCGGTGTTCATCGACGCCGACAAGGAGGGCTACGCGGCGTACGGTCGCTGGGCCTTGGACAACCTCCGCTCCGGCGGGGTGGTGATCGCCGACAACGCGTACGTGTTCGGCTACCTGGCGGGGCGCGAGCCGGACGGACGGGCCGGGCGCGAGGCGATAGAATCCGTGCGGCGTTTCCACGAGATGCTGGCCGCCGAGTGCGCGGCGGCGATGACCCTGCCGACCCCCGACGGCCTCGCCGTCGGCATCAAGGCGTAGCGTCGCAGTAGACCGCGAACGGATGACCCAGGCTACCCGGTATTCTGCAGGCCGCGGGCGATGCCGCGCACGGTGACCGCGAGGGCGTCCTCGAGCTCGCGGTCGGTGCGGCCGCCCTCGCGCCAGCGCCGCAGGAGGTCGACCTGGACCAGGCTCATCGGGTCCACGTACGGGTTGCGCAGGCGGATAGCTCGCTGGAGCGTCGGCTCGCGGTCGAGCAGCTCTTCGGATCCCGTGAGGGTCAGTACCTGCGAGCGAGTGCGCTCGAACTCTGTCTTGATCAAGGGAAAGACCCGCTCGGCGGCGGGCCCGGCGAGCTCGGCGTAGCGCTCGGCGATCCCCAGGTCGGCCTTGGCCAGCACCATCTCCACGTCGCCGAGCAGCACCCGGAAGAACGGCCACTGTCGCGCCATCTCGGCCAAGCGCTCGACGCCGAAAAGCCCGCACGCGTGCTCGAGCCCTGTCCCGACCCCGAACCAGCCGGGGAGCAGGTGGCGGCTCTGGGTCCATGCGAAGACCCACGGGATCGCGCGCAGGTTCTCGAGGCCGGTCCCGGAGCGGCGGGACGGGGGGCGGGAGGCGATCTTGAGGCGTTCGATGACGTCGATCGGCGTCGCGGCGCGGAAGTAGGGGATGAAGTCGGGGTGGTCGTAGACCAGCGCCCGGAACGCCCCGCGGCCCGCGTCGGCCGCGTCGGCCATGGCCTCGGCCCACTCCGGCCGTGGCTCGGGCAGCGTCTCGGGCCGCGCATGCACCTCGAGAACGGCGCCGAGGGTGAGCCCGAGCGTGCGTCCGGCGATGCCGCGCAGGCCGTACTTGGCGTGGATGATTTCGCCCTGCTCGGTGACCCTGAGCCGCCCGCGGACGGCGCCCGGGGGCTCGGCGAGGATCGCCTCGCGCGGCTTGCTGCCACCGCGGCTGACGGTTCCACCGCGGCCGTGAAAGACGGTCAACGCCACGCCGGCGGCATCGACGGCCGCCACCAGCTCCTCCTGGGCGCGGTAGAGGGCCCAGCGCGAGGCCAGCAGGCCGTCGTTCTTGCCCGAGTCGGAGTAGCCGATCATCACCATCTGGGCGTCGTCGCGGTGACGGACGTGCTCGAGGTAGGTGGGGTCGGCGAGCAGGGCCGCCATCGTGGCGCGGGCGGAGCCGAGGTCGTCGACGGTCTCGAACAGCGGCACGACATCGAGCGGCACACCGCCCGCCGGGTCTGCCAGTCCGGCGCAACGCGCCAGGTAGAGCACCGCGAGCGCGTCGTCGGGTCCCCGGGTCATCGAGACAACGAACGGCCCCATGGCTTCGGGGCCGTAGCGTTCCAAAGAGTCGGCCACCGCGCGCATGACCTCGAGCGTGCGCTCGGCCTCGGGATCGCTGCCCTCGCGCACGGGCGCAATGCCGGCTGCCAGCGCCTCGCCGAGGATCCGGGTGCGGTCGGCCGGGGATCGGGATTCGAACTCGGTATCGCCGAGCAGGCGGCCCACGACGCGGCGGTGCACGAGGGCATCCTGGCGGACGTCGAGCGTCGCGAGGTGGAGCCCGAAGGTGGCGACTCGTCGTTGCAGGCGCTCGATGAGGACCAACCCGGCGTGGCGGCCGCGGTTGGCGCGCAGGCTGTCGGCGATCAGCTCGAGGTCGTCGGCCAGCTCGTGCGGCCCGGCGTAGGCCCCGACTTCGTCGTGCCGCGTCGCCTCCAGGCGCGCCGACATCAGGTCCAGCAGTAGGCGGTAGGGCATGGCGCGCAGGTGATTGGTGACGGCCGCGGCAGGTTTCGGCAGCAGTTCGGCGTACGACTGGCACTTCTCCTCGATGCCGGCGCTGACGGGGACCCGGGACGGCGACTGGCTGAGGTGATCGGCGATAGTAGTCAGCTCGCGCACGTAGAGGCCGAGGATCAGCTGCCGCTGCCGCCGCAGGGTCTCGTGGATGGTGTCGGGGCCGACGTTCGGGTTGCCGTCCATGTCGCCCCCGACCCAGGAGCCGAAGCGCAGAATCGGACAGGGAAGGCTGGCGCCCGCCCCCTCGCCGTAGGCGTCGTCAAGCGCCGCGGCGAGCCCCTCGTAGAGCGCCGGCACCACGCGGTAGACGACGTCGGTGAGGAAGAACAGCACGTGCTCGACCTCGTCCGCGACGGTCGGCCGCATGGCCGGCCGCTCGGCGGTCTGCCACATCAGGGCGATCTCCTGGCGCAGGCGGGCGCGGTTGGTCGCCGCCTCCGGCGGTGTCATCGCCGGCTGCTCGATGCGGTCGACCAGCAGGCGGGCGAGCCGCTGTTCCTTGCGCAGCACCGTCCGCCTTGTGGCCTCGGTTGGGTGGGCCGTGAGCACCGGTTCGATGCGCACGCCCTCGAGCGCCGCCCGCACCCGTTCGAGGGGGACGCCGGCGGCGGCGAGGCCGCGCAGCACGGCCAGCAGGCTTCCGGGCTGGGCCGTGGCGGCGTCGCGCAGGTAGTCGCGGCGGCGGCGGATGCGGTGCACCCGCTCGGCCATGTTGACGACCGCGAAGTAGGCGGAGAAGGCGCGAACCACCTCGGCGGCATCGGATGGTGGCAGGCCGTGAAGGGCACCGGCCAGCTCGGCCGCGGCCTCGGGGTCGCCGGCGCGGCGCCGCCGGGACGCCAGCCGGGCGGCCTCCTCGCGGTCGAACAGCTCCCGGCCGCCCTGCTCGATCAGCACCTCGCCGAGCAGCTGGCCGAGAAACCCGACGTCGCGGCGCAGGGGCTCGTCCTTCTCGGCAAACTCGACGGCACGCTCCGGCTCATCCATGGCTCGACCTCCCGGTCCGCTCCGAGTGAGACAACCTCATCCGGGCCGCAGTTCATTCGTATCACGGCCGGGCCAGGTGTGTTAGGATCGAGCTGGTTCGTCTTGGGGGCAGCCATGAAGAGACACAATTTCATCGTTTTCGTCGCAGCGCTGTGTGCGGCTTTGGGAGCCTCGATCGCCGTCGCCTCGCGCCCGCCGGGGACCTCCCCAGTTCGGGCAGGAGTGCCGGCTTCGGCGCGCACCGAGGTGAGCCGCGTGATCGCGCCGCAGACCACCGGCGGGCCGGATCAGTTCGGCTACACCTGGGACGACGGCGTGCCGTTCGCCTGGATCGATGCCACGGACGGGACCCAGCTGAGCCTCACGAGCTGTCCCTACAGCAGTGACGAGCAGGTCTCGATGCCGTTCCCTTTCCGCTACTACGGTGTGGCCATTGCCGACTTCGCTGTGAACTACGACGGCTACGTGCTGATGCGGACCACCGGCAACGGACCGGGCTGCTTCCCCTTCCGCATCCCGCGAATCGGAAGCAGAAGCAGCATCGTGGCCCCCTACTTCGGTGACTTCGCAAACGCCAGCGGCGCGGTCTACAGCAAGACCGGGGGCATAGCGCCCGACCGCTGGATGGTCATCGAGTGGACGGGGATGCACACCGACGGCGACCCGACCGACTCGTTCACCTTCGAGGTGGTCCTCCACGAGGGAGGCGACATCACCTTTCAGTACCAGAACATGAGCTACGGCGCAGCGACGCACTCATCGGTGACCGGGATCGAGGACTCCACCGGCTACCGTGGGTTGTGCTACCAGGACGGCACGCAGATCCCGAGCGGTACGGCGGTCCGGTTTACCCACCCGCCTGCGGCGGCACACACCTTCTTCTACCCGCCGGTCTCCGGGTACCTTTTTCCGGCGGGCTGGTCGGCCGATCCTTACTCCGGACCTGAGATCCTCAACGATGGCGAGCTCGGCGATGACACCTTCGACCTCACGGTGAGCTCGGGGTGGGAGGTTCCAATCTACGGGAGCGACACTAACGGCAACGGGACCGTCGACACCGGGCCGCTGTCCCAAGGTCAAACAACCCATGTTTCCTTTGGGCTCGATGTGCCACTGACGCCGGGCGCTTCGAACACGGCGGTCTTCACGGCGACCTCGAGTGTGGACCCGACCGTCTCGGCGAGCGCCAAGGTTCAGACCGCGGTTCCGGCCCGTTTTGCGCAGACCTACATGACGTACGGTGACGGCCGTACCCACTACCTGTTCTACGGCCCCTGGGAGGCTCACGGTTTCGCGCTGCAAAACGCCCTGCGGGCGACCCCTGCCCTGGTCGAGACGAGGAGCGGGAAGTTCCTCCATGTCCGGGATGGGATGGACACCAGCTTTGGCTACGTCCAGGTTGTCGGGAGGATGTGGAGCCGCAGCGGGTCCATACTCACGGATGACTTCGTGATCGACGACGGCACGGAGGGCGGCGGAGCCAACTCTGTCTGGGATATCAGCGTGGCGAGCGCGGCGGATGGACGGATTGGGGTGGTGTGGATCGAGGAACTGGATGGCCCCGAAGGCAGCTACAACTTGAACGTGTACTTTGCGGTTGTCGATGAGGCAGGCGACGTCCTCGTGCCCTCCATCAACGTCACCAACAACGCCGCGTTCGGCAAACCCGGAGACCTCGACGTACCGTTCATCTGGGACAGCCACATCGCAGCAACCGCGAACAACCGATTCGTGGCCGCCTGGCAGGAGCAATCACAGCAGGCCGGAGGCGCCGAGCAGAACATCTACACCGCGATCTACGACAGCGCCGGCTCTCAGGTCCAGGGCATCGTCAACAGGAGTGGCGTGGCTCCCGGTGCCGGAACCGCCGGCTGTCCAGGGATCGGTGAGATGTCCGACGGGCGTGTGGCGCTCGCCTACTCGACCACGGTATCGGGACAGATCGAAGTCCATGCGCTGGACAGCGACGGCAACGACACCGCCTCGACTGCGCTCGGCATCGACGGCTGCTATCTCGATCTGGTGGATCTTGCGGAGCAGAGGCTTCTTGTCGGTTACATCGACTCGGGGGTCACCGGGTTTGCCGTGCTCGGCCCTGATCTGTCGGTGGTGGCGCCGCCTACGCCGGTGCCGAACGCCAGCGGCGGCAGCGGCTCGGTGGAGCTGTCCGTGACGAGGGATGCCCGCGCCAACGGCATCCTGGCGTGGGAGGAGCTGCAGGCGTACGATGTCTTGAACTACGCCTACGTGAGCTCGGCAGGGAGCATCCTGACTCCCGCCAGCGTCTCCTACACGGAGAGCGTCATCTTCCTCCCCTTCTCCCCCCCGACCGCTCCAACCTTCAGCGAGAGTGGCTCCGGCATCACCACCTACCGGCCGTTCGCAGACGTGCCGGTGCGGTCATTCGCCGCGGGTTTCATCGAGCGGCTCTTCGACGACGGCATCACGGCCGGTTGCGGCGACGACGTCTTCTGTCCCGCCGAGCCGGCGACGCGCGCCCAGATGGCGGTGTTCCTGCTCAAGGCGAAACACGGGCGGGACTACCAGCCGCCGGCGTGCAGCGGCATCTTCGGTGATGTCGCGTGCCCGGGCGACTTCGCGGTCGACTGGATCGAGGAGCTGTACAACGAGGGGATCACAGCCGGCTGCGGGGGCGGGAACTACTGTCCCAACAGCGCCGTCAGGCGGGACCAGATGGCGGTCTTTCTGCTCAAGGGTGAGCACGGCCGGGACTACCAGCCGCCGGCGTGCAGCGGCATTTTCGACGACGTGGTGTGCCCGGGTGGCTTTGCGGTCGACTGGGTGGAGCAGCTCGCCAACGAGGGGATCACGGCCGGCTGCAGTGCCACCGGCTACTGCCCCGCCGCCCCGGTGCAGAGAAACCAGATGGCGGTGTTCCTGGTACGGGCGTTCGGGCTGCCGTAGGCGCGCGCTATCCAGCCAGGCTCTCGGCGACGGCGTTCATCAGCTCGAGCGCGCCGTCGTTGGCGGCCAGCAGGTCGTCGAAACGGGTCGCGGCCCGGTGGGCCTGGATCTCCTCGTCGGAGTAGAGGCCGCTGGCCCGCAGCAGCCGCTCGCCGGTCGTGGCGACGTCGTGGGCGGCGGTCCCCGCGTGCAGCCGGGCGCAGGCAGCCAGCAGGGTGGCGTCGCCGCCGTCGGAGCGTGCCGCCTTGCGGGCCAGCGCGGCGGCGGTCTCGACCTCTGTGGCGAGCCGGGCGAGCTCGAACATTGCCCACTGCTCGCGCGGCAGCTTCTTGGAGTGGGCGGTCAGGATCGTCTCGGCGAGGGCGTCCGCGGCGAGGGCGGCGGCCTCGTCGCCACCGCCGGCACGGACCTCTGCCGCCATCTCGCGGTAGAAGGCACCCTTGGTGCGCACCGTCTGCCGCCAGCGGTGGGTGCCGATGATGCTCTGCTGGATCTCCGAGGTTCCCTCGTAGATGGTGGTGATGCGGACGTCGCGACGGATCTTCTCGACCTCGTACTCGTGGGTGTAGCCGTAGCCGCCGTGGGCCTGGATGGCGGCGTCGGCGGCGGCGTTGCCGGCCTCGGTCGCGAAGTACTTGGCGATCGACCCCTCGACCTGGAGGCCCGGCTCGCCGCCGTCGAGGCGCGCCGCGACCAGCTCGCAATAGGCGCGCGCCGCCTCCAGACGTACGGCATGGGGAACGATGAGCTTGTGGGTGAAGCCCTGCTTGCGGTACAGCGGCTCGCCGAACTGCTTGCGCTCGAGGCCGTATCGGATCGCTCGCGCGAGCGCCTCCTCGCCGGCGCCGAGCCCGAACGCCGCGACCATCAGCCGCGTGAAGCCGAACACCCGGTTGGCCTGCTCGAGGCCCTGCCCCTCGACCTCGCCGAGCAGCTGGTCGGCCGGCACCTCGACTCCGTCCAGGATCACCTGGGTCGTGTTGGAAGCGCGAATGCCGTGCTTACGCTCCGGGGCGCCCACGGTGAGGCCCGGCGCGTCGCGTTCGATGACGAAGAACGACGGCCCGCCCGGAGCGCGTGCGAGAATCGTGTAAAGCCGAGCGACGCCGCCGTTGGTGATGAACTGCTTGGTGCCGGAGATCCGGTAGGCCCGAATGCTGCCGTCCTCGCCCGGCAGGGGTTCGGCGATCGTGAGCAGGGCGGCAACGTTGCTGCCGGCCGCCGCCTCGGTGACGCCGTAGGCGACGATGAGGCCCTCGTCGGCGATGCGGCCAAGCCAACGGGTACGCTGCTCGTCGGTGCCGCCGACGATGATCGGGTCGACGCCGAGGGCGATGGCGAGAAAGGCGGTGGCGACGCCGAGATCGACCCGCGCCATCTCCTCCGAGACCCGCAGCAGATCATACGCACCGCCGCCGAGCCCGCCGACCTCTTCCGGCAGGAACAGCAGGTGGAGTCCGAGCTCGGGCCCCAGCAGCTCGTCGACGAGGTCGACCGGAAACTCATCGGCCTCGTCGAGATGCAGCCTGGTGGCCTTGCCGAGCCGGCGCTCGGTGACCGTCTTCAGGGTGTCGAGAACGAACCCGAGGGTCTCCTCGTCGATCCCTCCTCCTCTGGTGCTCATGGCCTCTCCCTTGATGCCGGTGACGGCGGTGCCGCCCCCCTCCCGGCTGCCGACACACTACCACCGACGACTACGGGCGACCAACCCGCGCCTTTCGCCATCTTCCCCGATAGGCTGAGACAGAGATCAAGGCGAGCCCGCGACCTTCCCCTCGACCCGGCATCGTGCGAAACTCTGCCCATGGCGGAGCTGCGGGTCAGGGTGCCGGCCAAGATCAACCTCCACCTCGAGGTGCTGGGCCGGCGTGCGGACGGCTTCCACGAGCTCAGGACGTTGCTGCAGAGCGTTGATCTCTTTGATGAGATTGCGGCGGAGGCGGCGCCCGACGGCATCCTCGAGCTCGAGGTCGAGCCCTCGGGGGCAGTCGGCGCCGACGACGACAACCTGGTCCTGAAGGCGGCGCGGAGCCTGTGGGAGGCAACCGGTGTCCGGCCCGGGGCGCATCTGCGGCTTCGCAAGGGTATTCCGGTCGGCGGCGGGCTGGGCGGTGGCTCGGCGGATGCCGCCGCGGTGCTGGTGCTGCTCGACCGTCTGTGGGGGCTGGGCCTGGACAAGGGGCGCCTTGGGGAGGTCGCGGCCGCGCTCGGCAGCGACGTCCCGTTCTTTCTCCACGGCGGGCTGGCGCTCGGGACAGGTCGAGGCGAGGAGGTGTACGAGCTTCCGGATCTCGGCGAGCTCGGGCTGCTGCTGGCGCTGCCCCGAGTGGCTGTCTCGACGGCCGAGGTCTATCGCGGCCTCGATGCACGGTTGACCTGGAAGACCTTCGACAGTAGTGTATACGCCTTCACGGCAGGCCGGACGGAGAGCCTGCCGTGGCGGGAGCTGCACAACGATCTGCAGCCGGTGGTGGTCGCCGGCTGGCGGGAGGTGGCAGAGGCGCTGGCCGGCTTGAGCCGGTGCGGCGGCCTGCATGCGGCGGTGACCGGCTCCGGGTCCGCTGTGTTCGCACTCTTTGCCGACTCGGGCACGGCGCAGAAAGCGGCCGCCGCCGCAGCCGGCCCCTGGCAGCTTCACGTGGGACGTACGCTGAGGCGCCGCGAGGCCCGCCTCGAGGTTAGGGAAGCGTAGAAGACAGGACTTACGGCGTCCGCAGCTCGGACGCCTGACGCAACGGAGGAACAGTATGGAGATCACCGAGGTGCGTATCAGCCCGAGCAAGGGGGGCAAGGTCCGCGCCTTTGCCAGCATCGTGATCGACGACTGCTTCATCGTCAATGATTTGCGCGTGCTGGAGGGACGCGAAGGACAGGTGTACGTGGCCATGCCGACGCGCAAGAGCCGGAACGGCCAGCTGCGAGACATCGCTCACCCGCTCAACAGCGAGACGCGCGAGCGGATCGAAACGCGGGTGCTGGAGGAGTACCAGGCATCGGTGGAGAACCTCGTGGTCGCGGAGCCGCAGGAGAACGATGGCAACGATGCCCGTCGGGAGGGACGAGGCTCTTCCCTGAGTCGCCTCACGTCGAAGCTGTTCTCGGAGGACTTCTGGACCTCCGGCGGTTCCAAGGCGGAGGATGATAACAGCTAGCAGACAGTGGCTTTACGACCGGAGGGCGGTATCGGCTCCACGACTTCTCACGTGCCGGATTTCATGTATACTCTGCGGCGCTTGGGGCGTCGGCAAGCGGTAAGCCACCGGTCTTTGGAACCGGCATTCGCAGGTTCGAATCCTGCCGCCCCAGCCAGCGCGAAGAGCTCATGATGAATCGACTGCGTTCCCGAATCCATCAGCCGCCGCGGCACGTCGCGCGGGCAGCGAATCGGCGGAACCGCAGGGCCTCCGGCTGGGAGCCCGTAGGGACCGGAGGCCGGTGTGCCGTGCTGCGGCACCGGCTGCCGCGCAGCACGGCGGCTTCAGGAGATTGCGCGGGCGTGGGGCGAGCCATCATGGAACGGGCCGAGTAGGGGAGGCGGACGCTCATGCTCAAGGAACATCCGCTCGTCGTGTTCTCGGGTCGCAGCAACCCGGCGTTGAGCAGCGCCATCTGCGAGTACCTCCAGATCGAGCCCGGCCGGATTCGGCTCGAGGACTTTTCTGACGGCGAGATCTACTGCCAGATCGAGGAGAACGTCCGCGGTACCGATGTGTTCATCGTCCAGTCCACGGGGTGGCCGCCCAACCGGTCGTTGATGGAGCTGCTCATCATGCTCGACGCGTTCCGGCGTTCGTCGCCGACGCGGGTCACAGCGGTCATCCCCTACTACGGCTACGCACGCCAGGACCGCAAGGACAAGCCGAGGGTGCCGATCACGGCCAAGCTGACGGCCAACCTGATCACGATAGCCGGCGCCAGCCGGCTACTGACCATGGACCTGCACGCGTCCCAGATTCAGGGCTTCTTCGACATTCCGGTGGACCACCTCTATGCGGCGCCGGTTCTGATCGAGGCGATCCGACGGCAGGGCTTCGAGCGGCCGACAGTGGTCTCCCCCGATGCCGGCGGCGTTGAGCGTGCGCGAGCGTTCGCGAAGCGGCTGAAGGCCGACCTCGCGATCATGGATAAGCGGCGACCGGAGGCCAACCGGGCAGAGATCATGAATGTCATCGGTGATGTCAAGGGCCGCGACTGTGTGATCGTCGACGACATCATCGACACGGCGGGCACGTTGGTGAAAACGGCCGAGGCCCTGAGCGATCGTGGCGCGCGCACCGTGTGTGCCGCGGGCGTGCATCCTGTGCTGTCGGGCCCGGCGATAGAACGAATCGACAACTGCGGTCTGCAACAGGTGATGGTGACCGACACGTTGGCCTTGAGCGATGCCGCTGCGGCGTGCTCGAAGATCGAGCAGCTCTCGGTAGCGGTGCTGCTCGGCGAGGCGATCCGAAGGATCCATGACGGCGCGTCGGTGTCGAGCCTGTTCGTGTAGCCGGTGAAAGGGAGAGGAAGATGACAACGAGTGTGACAGAAGAGCTGGTGATTACCGTCGAACGCCGCGAGGACGTCGGCAAGGGGGCGGCGCGCAAGCTCCGCCAGCAGGGGCAGGTGCCGGGCGTCGTGTACGGCGGCGGCAAGGAACCCTTCTCGATCAGCGTCGACCGCAAGGCGGTGGAGGATCTCTTGAAGCAGGAGGGCGGCGAGAATACGATCTTCCTGCTCAAGCTGAAGGGCGCCAAGCAGGAGCGCCGGGCGATGATCAAGGAGATCCAGATCGACCCGATCTCGCGCCGCTTCATCCACATCGACTTCATTCGGGTGACCCGCGGCCAGAAGCTCACCGTGTCGGTGCCGATCGAGCTTACGGGAGACTGCGTCGGCGTGCGTCACGGCGGCCTGCTGGAGTTCGTGACCCGCGAGATCGAGATGGAGGTACTGCCTCGTGAGATTCCCGAGAAGCTCGAGCTTGACGTGAGCGAGCTCGAGGTCGATGAGCACATTACGATTGAGGAGCTCATGTCGATGCTACCCGAGAGCGCGCGTGTCCTCGACGACCCGGGCCGCGTGGTCGTGACGATCGGCATGCCTCGAATCTCGAAGGTCGCCGGCGAGGAGGAAGAGGGGGAGGTTGAGCCGGAGCTGGTGATCACCGAGCAGGCGGAGCCCGAGGTGATCCACGGCAGGGGCAAGGAAGGCGAGGAGGACACCGACTGAACCCATGGCCATCGAGCTTGTGGTGGGTCTCGGTAACCCCGGTGATGCCTACGCGGCCACTCGTCACAACGTCGGTTTTCGGGTTGTGGACAGAGTGGCGCGCCTGCTGCGAGCCGGGGAGTGGCGACGCGAGCTCCGAAGCGAGCTCACCGCCACCGGGCGCGGCCGTCGGGTGTGGCTGGCCAAGCCCCGGACCTTCATGAACCTCTCGGGGAATGCCGTCTCGGAGCTGTTGGCCGGGTTGCAGCTGGGCCCCGGTCAGTGTCTGATCGTGGTGGATGACGTCGATCTGCCGCTCGGCCGCATGCGTCTGCGCCGGTCGGGCGGAGCGGGGACCCACAACGGTCTGCGGGACGTCGTCGCCCAGGTGGGCACAGACTTTCCCAGGTTGCGTCTCGGCGTGCGGGGCGACACTCTGTGGGAGGACCTCGCAGAGTACGTGCTGGCACCGTTCGATACCGAGGAGCTTCCGGCGGCCGAGGAGATGATCAAGCTGGCGGCGGATGCCGTGTCTGTCAGCGTTTTCGAGGGGCTGCAGCAGGCCATGAACCGCTTCAACCAAGCCCCCATTACAGGCGAAACGTTGGAATAAGGAGGAGGCCCGTGGAGATCACTCAACTGCTATATCTGTTCCCCGTGGCAGGCGTACTCGCACTGCTGTACGCCTGGTTCCGCACTGCGTGGGTCAACCGGCAGGATGCCGGGACCGACCGCATGCAGGAGATTGGTGCCCATATCCGGGAGGGCGCGATGGCGTTCCTCGCCCGCGAGTATCGGGTGCTCGCCATCTTCGTTGTCTGTGTTGCGGCTCTGCTGCTTCTCGTCAACAAGGGGAACAACCGTCTGGTTGCGGTATCGTTCGTGGTCGGCGCCTGCTGCTCGGCCCTCGCTGGCTTCATCGGCATGCGGGTTGCCACGGCAGCGAACTACAGGACCACGCAGGCGTGCAGAACCTCCCTCGTGGGCGGCCTCAGGGTGGCCTTCGGGGGTGGCTCAGTCATGGGGATGTCCGTGGTAGGCCTCGGCGTGCTCGGTCTGAGCATCCTCTTCATCATCTACACCAAGACTTTTGGCATGACGATTCCGGACCTCAACGACGTAATTCTGCCGGTGATCTCGGGATTCTCGCTCGGTGCCTCGTCGATCGCGTTGTTCGCTCGCGTCGGCGGCGGGATCTATACCAAGGCGGCCGACGTCGGCGCCGACTTGGTTGGCAAGGTCGAGGCCGGCATCCCCGAGGACGATCCCCGCAACCCGGCGACCATCGCGGACAACGTTGGAGACAACGTCGGCGATGTCGCTGGCATGGGCGCCGACCTCTTCGAGTCGTACGTCGGTGCAATCGTCGGCTCGATGGTGATCGGCGGCGCGATGGGCTCTCTCAGCTTGGTCGTGCTGCCCCTGCTGGTAGCTGCGGTCGGCATCCTCGTCTCCATCCTCGGCACCTTCTTCGTCAGGACCTCCGAGGGCGGCAACCCCCAGGCCGCCTTGAACCGGGGGACCTTCGGCGCCGGCATCCTGATGACGATCCTGACCTGGTTCATCCTGAAGTGGATGGTGCCGGAGCCGGTGGTGCACGCAGGGAGGACGATCACCAGCACCGGCATCTTCATCGCCACCATCGTCGGTCTCGCCGCGGGCATCGCGATCGGCCTCATCACCGAGTACTACACCTCGGAGTCCAAGGGACCGGCGCGCGGCATCGCCAAGGACTCGACGACCGGACCGGCGACCAACATCATTGCCGGCCTCGCCGTTGGCATGCGCTCTACCGCGCTGCCGCTGATCTGCATCGCCCTGGCGATCGTGCTCTCGGCCCATTTCTCGGGGCTGTACGGTATCGCGATCGCAGCCCTGGGGATGCTGTCGACGACCGGGATCCAGCTTGCGGTCGACGCCTACGGCCCGATCGCCGACAACGCCGGCGGCATCGCCGAGATGAGCGAGCTGCCCAAAGAGGTGCGCGGACGCACCGACAAGCTTGACGCCGTCGGCAACACCACCGCGGCCATCGGCAAGGGCTTCGCGATCGGCTCGGCGGCACTGACCGCTTTGGCACTGTTCTCGGCGTTCTCCGCTACCGCCAAGGTCGGCGTCCTCGACGTCTCCAGCCCCAAGGTCATGGCGGGCCTGTTCATCGGCGGGATGCTGCCGTTCCTGTTCTCCTCCATGGCCATGAAGGCGGTCGGTGAGGCCGCCTTCGAGATGATCGAGGAGGTGCGGCGGCAGTTCAAGGAGATTCCCGGCCTCATGGAGGGCAAGGCGAAGGCCGACTACGCGCGGTGCGTGGACATCTCGGCGGCGGCGGCCATCAAGCGCATGATCGCTCCGGGCCTGATGGCGGTCGCGACCCCTGTCGCTTTCGGCTTCTACGACAAGTACATGCTCGGTGGGCTGCTGGTCGGCGTCACGGTGTCGGGCGTTCTGATGGCGATCTTCATGGCCAACGCCGGCGGCGCCTGGGACAATGCCAAGAAGTACATCGAGTCGGGCGCCTTCGGCGGCAAGGGCTCCGAGACCCACAAGGCCGCCGTCGTCGGCGACACGGTGGGCGATCCGTTCAAGGATACGGCGGGCCCGTCGCTGAACATCCTGATCAAGCTGATGTCGGTCGTCGCTCTCGTGATTGCACCCCTGGTTGTCTGACTCAACTGCGATAGATGTTCCTCACGGCCGGCCCGAGGGCCGGCCGTCGTCTTGCCCGGATCCTGCCTGTCTCCTTCGTTCAGGTTCGTTCCCATAGGCACCGTTTCGAGTGTCGATGAGGCTTGATTGTGAACCGCCACGCCGCCAAGTACGCCAAGCTCGCTAAGCAGATATTCCCTTTCTTATCTTTGCGTTCTTCGCGCCTTGGCGGTTCAATTGTTGCCCCACCGGGATCATGCGTGCGCGGAGACAACCTGACTCAAGGGCATACGCAGGGCCCGAATTATTCACTCGCAATCTACTGCAACCGGCGGTACGCCAGCCGGGGCGCCGGCATTCTCCGAGTGGGTGGGGGATGATTCTCCGGGGCTCCGGCACCCGGACGTCTGCTACGCAGACGCCCGTCGTCACCTGCCCGGAGCGGGCGAAGATCTCCACCGGTTCATGGCCCTCATGGCCCGCTCCGGGAAGGCAACGACGTGCCTCCATCGACGCTGAGGCCACACGGCCGATCGCTGTTCCCGTGGGTTGCCAAGCTCGAGGTTTTCCCCCAACGGGTGGACCACGTGAGCGAGCTCCAGGAAAACCATCGAAGCATGGCACGCCCCGTCGAACGCCACTTACTCTGGAGTGCGCAGCGGTGGCGTTCTCCGGGCGGGTAGGGGGGTCGTCTCCCGTCTTCCGTTTCCCGGGCGGGTGGGTGGGGGATGTCTCGCTTCTTGCGTCTTCCTCCCCCGGGTGGGTGGGAGGGACGTCCTCACCCTCTCACTTCCTCACCTGCTCACCTTCTGGGCGGGCGGGGCGCAGGCGTCGCACCACCCTGCGTGGGATGCCGCCTGTCATTCGGTTGAGTCGCCGCCAGGCGCGGTAGACGGCACGCTTGGTCGTCTGCAGAACGGAAAGCTCGGAGGCGCCTTCACTCTTGCGGACGATCGGGCAAGAGGGTGTCCGGAGGCAGTAGGCGTGGAACCGCCCGTGTGCGAGCTCGGTGCGGATTGCCTGCAGCGTGGCGCCGTTCCACGCTTCACGGTAGCCGTCCATTCCGGCCAGGGGCTGGCCGCCGTAACAGCACGGCATGACCCCGCGCCGGAGGATGTACAGGTTGCGCCAGGGCTCGGTACAGACCGGCCACCGTTCGGCGCCGAGCGATGGGCGGCAAGCGCCCGTCTCGCTCGGCTCATCGTACAGCGGCGGTGGTGTGGGCTCGGGGTCCTCCTCGCCGAGCGGCGGCCGGGCCGCACCTCGCGGGCGCGGCGGCGTGTCCGGCGCTGCGGTGACCTCGAGGCGTCCCTGCTCGAACAGCTCCTCGAACATGTCGCGGGCGGCACGGCCGAAGTCCAGCTGGTTGGAAAGGGGGACGCCGTAGCGGCGGCAGAGCTCGTCGGCGCGGCCGGAGAGCCGGATCAGGTCTGCCAGCGGCAGGATCTCCTTGTGGTAGATGAAACGGTTTCCGGCTCGCTCCCACGTCAGGTCGACGCCTTCCGACGGGTTCAAGGGACGAAGGACCAGCTGGTCGACATCGAGTTCGGCGCACAGTCGCACGAAGAGGCCGAGCTCGTGGTGGTTCACCCTCATCGGCATGAAGACGAGGTAGACGTGCGGCAGCCCGCCCCGGCCCCCTTTTTCACTGACTAGGCGGCGGATGTTGGCGAGGATTGTGGGCAGCTTGTCGTTGCGGAGCTTGGCGTACGTCTCTGGGGTCGCGGCGTCGAGGGAGATGTACAACCGGATGTCGCGTCCGAGCAGCCTGTCGATGTTCCGAGCCGTCAGGATCTGTCCGTTGGTGGACATCTCGAGCGCCTTGCCGCACTCGCCGCACGCCTCGAACACCGCGTCCAGCTGCCGCAGCATGAAGGGTTCGCCGATCGAGCAGTTGACCAGCTGGGCGGCATTGGAGAAGAACTCGCCATAGCCGATGAGCGTGCCGGCATCGAACGGCCGTCCGGCGTTGTCACCCTCAAGCGTCTTCATCGCATCCCACTCGCAGTAGACGCAAGGCGGCTTGACGTTGCACTCGCCGTGGATGTCGATACCGAGGCTCGGCGGCGTCGAGCGCAGGATGCTCCGGCCTTCGATCATCTCCCGCAGGTTGAGGACCTCGTTCTCGTGGCGTGCCAGGATCGCGTGATGCCTGGCGGCGTTCCGATGTAAAAGCGGTCTCCTGACCCGGACGGCGAGCTGTCGCGGGTCCTCGGGGTGAAGCTCGAGTGGGAAGCCGACGTTGATCTCGATGTCCGCCCTCTGAGCCCCTGCCGGCACCGGGCACGACAGCGGGCCCCAACCGTGGACGAGCGGGAAGGCATGACGTTGATCGCCGAGACTGATCTCGAGGCGCTGCGACAGGTCGAAGAACTCCGACATGACCTCCAGCTCCAGAAACCGGGGCAGGTCGGAGGGCTCGAGCTCCAGGGCCGCCGATTGGCCCATCCAGCGGAACGGATTGATGCCGTCGAGCTCGGTCTTGTACACGCCCGAGACCCAGCGCAGCCGGCCGCGCTCCGGCTCCGCGGCGGGGGCGGTCTGCAGCGGCAAGCCGCCGTTCAAGACAGGAAGTCTTTCACTCATTGGTGGTCGTCCCGCTGTCCCGGTGCGGTCAGTCGCGGCGGGCGCGGACCGTCAGCACCGGGATCCGGCTTCGACGCAACACTGCCTCGGCGACCGACCCGAGGAGGAGATGCTCGAGCGCCGACAGCCCCCGCGTCGGCATCATGATGAGGTCGTAGCGTGCCGGCTGCGCGAACTCGACGATGGCTTCGGTTGCGCGACCGGTTACGACCTCGACCGAGCTCGGGACGCCGTCGAGGTACTCCTCCGCGACCTTTGCCAAGGCTTGCCGTGAGCGCTCGGCGACGCGGTGCAGCATCTCCTGAGGCATGAGGTCGACCGCGTAAAACTCGGGGTATATGACCGGCTCGACGACGTGCAGGAGGGTCACGTGCGAGCCGAGTCGCCGGGCCCAGTGGGCCGCCAGCTCGACGGCCGGCCGGGAGTGGTCCGAGAAGTCGTGTGGCACCAGGATTCGTGCCACCGGTTCCCCGGACAGGACAGCGTCGCCGCGAACGGTGAGGACAGGTATCGACGCGCTGCGGACCACAGCCTCTGTAACCGAGCCGAGCAGCAGATGCTTGAGCCCGCGGCGGCCGTGGGTGCCGATCACGATCAGGTCGCAGCCGAGATCGCCGGCGGCTTCCACGATACTCTCGGGCGCCGAGAGCCCGCGTACGAGGTGCGGGTGGACCACCACGGACGGTTCCCCGCTGACGTGGCGATTGAGTATTTCGCGCGTCTTCTGGTCACTTCGAGTGAGGAGACGCTCGAGCTCGCGCTGGTGGTCCTCCACCAGATGTGGGTCCTCCAGCAAGATGCGGACGTGAACGACGTGGATCTCGGCGGCGAGGGCGGTGGCGAGCTGCCGGGCCACTTGTAGGGCTCGGTCAGCGGTATCCGAAAAGTCGGTTGGGACCAGGATGCGGCGCGGCAGGTCCTTCATGGTCACACCTCCGATGCCCCAGTATAGATCCTCGGCGCTGTGCTAGGATGGGTTGTCTTGACAGGTGCCAGTGACGCGAGCGGCAGGGGCGTGTTGTCTCCGGTATCGAAGCAGCGTAGGAATGCGGCCGGCCTTACCGGGATTCACACAGGATGTGGAATCCGCGTTCGGCCGCGGAGGAGGTGGCTGCGATGAATGACCGGCGTCGAAGCGAGCGTTTGGCGGCAGGAGAGAACTTTTTCGGCAGGGTGAAGGCGACGGTCCCCGCGCGCATCCTGGATCTCTCCCGCCACGGCGTCCAGGTGGAGATTCCCTCTTCGCTACGGCCTGCCGTCGAGTGCGATATCAGCGTTCCGACCGCCGAAGGTGACCTGCGGCTACGAGCCAAGGTGCAGCGCTGCCGGGCCGCCTCGATGACCTCGCGTGAGGGCGACGAACGCCACCTGGTGTTCCGTGCCGGCCTCGAGTTCGTCGATGTCAGTCCACGAGCCATCCGTGCCCTGGAGGAAACCCTGAGCGGCCTGGTCAAGGCCGACGGTCCGATCGCAGGGTTGACAGCCACCGATGCCGCCGCCGGGAGAGCGATTGCGCTGGAAGAGGGAGAGCCTCCGAAGCGCCGCAACGGCCCGATCAAGATCCGCCTCGACTCAGAGCACATCCGCAAGCGCATCGAAGAAGATTCCTAGGGGCTCGGAGTCGCCCAGAACTGGGTCGGTCTTCGTGTTTGTGGCTTCCTGCACGCTTGAGGGGGGCTGGCATTTGCGGAGTTTGATCGCGATTGGCATCCCACGCGGCCGGTACTGGCTGTTACGATAGCGTTACACAGTGCCGCGATTGACTGAGTCACAAGGACTTGCACGCATCGACTCGGGGAAGGGTGGAAGGGCGAGTGGTCGGGTGTGTTTCGGTGTTACTCAGGAGTAACGCCGATGTCATGCCAGAGCGCCGGGCATGGCCCTCTCAAATTACTGTAATAATGTAGTTTAGTGTACCGCCAAGGGGTGTCGTTCCGTGGCATGTTGGTTGCAGCTGGCTGCGGGGGACGATGGGGGAGGGTGCATGCTCGATGGCGGTCTGATAGCTGCGCGCAGATCAGCTGTGCTGGGCCTGTGGTGGGAAATGGTCCTGGCCGGCTACCCCACCGATACCCGGAGCTTTCTGGTCCGCGAAAAAGACCGCTTTCAGAATCCGGTCGGCGCAACCCTGCGGTCCGGGCTCGAAGACGCCCTGGACGGGCTTCTCGCCGGCGCCGGCGAGGCGGAGCTGGGGCAAGCGGTGCAGGGAATCGTGAGGGTACGCGCGGTTCAGGACATTTCCGACAGGGATGCCTTGGCGTTTGTCTTCGCTGTGAAACAGGCGGCGCGCGCGGCTCTCGGTGAGGACGCGGAGACCGAGCGTGGACGGCGGGAGCTGGACGAGCTCGGTACGGCGGTCGACCGGCTGGCGCTGGTGGCGTTTGCTTGCTACGTGCGGTGTCGTGAAGAGATCTTCTCGATCCGGACGAGGGAGCTGCAGAGGCGAACAGCCTCATTGCTGCGGCGGACGGCCGGCGTCGACCTCTCGATTCCCGGGGCGGATGAGGCCGCCGGTTGCAGTCCTGATCCTGCGAGCGAAGGAGGTTCTACAGCATGAGAGCACTGTCGGCGCTGCTCATCGTGGCGGTACTGCTCGGCGTCGTGTGGCTGGGTGCGGGGGTCGCCGGGTGGCATGCCGTTTTCGGGGTCGCAATTCCGTACGCCGCGGTCCTGATCTTCCTGGTCGGCCTCGTCTGGCGGGTCGTGACGTGGGCCCGGTCGCCGGTTCCGTTCCGAATTCCCACGACCTGCGGGCAGCAACGGTCCCTGCCGTGGATCTCCTCGAGCACGCTGGAGAGCCCGCACAACGGATGGGGGGTGACGCGACGCCTGGCGCTCGAGGCGCTGCTGTTCCGCTCTCTGTTCCGCAACACGAGGACGGAGCTGACGCCGGCCAAGAGGCTGGTGTATGAGTCGGACAAGTACCTGTGGGTTGCGGCGCTCGCTTTTCACTGGAGCTTCCTCCTGATCTTCTTGCGTCACCTTCGCTTCTTCCTGCAGCCGGTGCCGCAGCTGGTGTCGTTCCTGGAGGGCCTCGACGGCTTCTTTCAGCTTGCAGTGCCGACCCTCTTTCTCTCCGACCTGGTGATCCTGGCGGCACTTCTCTACCTTCTCGGTCGCCGGTTGATCAACAGCCAGCTCCGTTACATTTCCCTGCCGGCGGATTACTTCGCGCTATTCCTGCTGCTCGCCGTTGCCGTGAGTGGCGTGCTCATGCGGTATGTGACAAGGGTCGATCTGGTGGCCGCCAAGGAGCTGGCGATGGGGCTGGTGACATTCAGCCCGAAGGTTCCGGCGGTCATCGGCACGCCGTTCTACATCCACATCTTCTTCGTCAGCCTGCTGTTTGCCTACTTCCCTTTCTCCAAGCTGACCCACATGGCCGGTGTGTTTCTCAGCCCGACACGCAACCTGGCCAACAACAACCGTGCGCGCCGCCATGTCAACCCGTGGAACCCGGAGGTGGAGGTCCACACCTACGCTCAGTGGGAGGCTGATTATCACGACAAGCTGGTGGCGGCGGGCATCCCGCTGGACAAGGAGTGACAGATGGCGGAGAAGACCCAGCAGGAGCTGCTCCAGATCCGGTACACGCCGCCGCGGCAGGGTTGGATGGATCCCTCGATCGACTTCCAGTCTCGGCGCGGGTCCTGGTCCTACCCGGCGGCCGGCAAGAACCTGACCTACCTCGGGTTTCCGAATCCCCGTGAGTGGTCGCCGACAGATGAGGATTGGAAGCTCCCTGACAACTGGCGCGAGATCATCTTTCAGGGGCTCAGGGAGCGACTAAAGAAGTACCGGTCCCTCAGGGTGTTCCTTGACACGTGCGTCCGTTGCGGTGCGTGCGCGGACAAGTGCCACTTCTTCATCGGCTCCGGCGACCCGAAGAACATGCCGGTGCTGCGCGCAGAGCTGCTGCGCTCGGTCTACCGGCGCGACTTCACCACTGCGGGCAAGATCCTGGGCGGGCTGGCCGGGGGGCGTGAGCTGACGCCGGAGGTGCTGAAGGAGTGGTACTACTACTTCTACCAGTGCACCGAGTGCCGGCGCTGCTCGGTGTTCTGTCCGTACGGCATCGACACCGCCGAGATCACGATGATCGCCCGCGAGCTTCTCAATCTGGTCGGGCTCAACATCAACTGGGTCATGGAGCCGGTGGCGAACTGCGATCGGACCGGCAACCACCTTGGCATCCAGCCGCACACGTTCAAGGACAATGTCGACTTCCTGTGCGACGAGCTCGCCGACATCACCGGGATCCACATCGATCCGCCGATCAACAAGAAGGGTGCGGAGGTGCTGTTCATCGTGCCCTCGGCCGATTACTTTGCCGACCCCGGCATCTTCACGTTCATGGGGTACTTGCTGCTGTTCGAGCACATCGGCCTCGACTACACGCTCAGCGCCTACGCTTCGGAGGGAGGCAACTTCGGCCTCTTTACCTCGCACGACACCATCAAGCGCCTCAACTACAAGATGTACGCCGAGGCCAAGAGGCTCGGCGTCAAGTGGATTCTCGGCGGCGAGTGCGGGCACATGTGGCGGGTCATCCACCAGTACATGGACACCATGAACGGGCCTGCGGACTTTCTCGAGGTGCCCAGGTCGCCGGTCACCGGCACGGTCTTCGATCACACGGCATCGACCAAGATGCTTCACATCTGCGAGTTCACGGCCGACCTGATCAAGAACGGCAGGCTCAGGCTCGACCCCAGCCGCAACGACCGCTACCGGGTGACGTTCCACGACTCCTGCAACCCGGCGCGCGGGATGGGGATCTTCGAGGAGCCTCGCTACGTGCTCAAGAGCGTCTGCAACCACTTCTTTGAGATGCCTGACAACACCATCCGCGAGCAGACCTTCTGCTGCGGAGGCGGCGCGGGACTCGGCAACGACGAGAACATGGAGATGCGCCTGCGCGGCGGTCTGCCGCGGGCGAATGCAGTCGAGTATGTGCACCAGAAGCACGGCGTGAACCTGCTCACCTGTATCTGCGCGATCGACCGCGCCACGCTGCCGACCTTGATGGAGTACTGGGTCCCCGAGGTCGGGGTGTCCGGCGTTCACGAGCTGGTTGGGAACGCCCTCTTGATGGCAGGCGAGAACGAGAGAGCTACCGACCTGCGTGGAGAGCCGATCGGCGACAAGGAGGCGGCAAGCGATGTATGACGCTGGCAAGATCATAACCGGGCTCCTGGTCTTCCTGGTTCTGGTGACGACGCCGGTCTGGTTCAACGCGGCTACGCACGCGCAGGCGCGGGCCCCGCAGCTGAAGCTCCCGGAGGGGGTTACGGCCTGCGTCGAGCCCACCGCCGAGATGCGTGCATCGCACATGGACCTCCTCAACGAGTGGCGCAACGCGGCGGTGCGCTCGGACGAACGCTTCTTCACCATGCCCGACGGGAAGGTCTACGAGAAGAGCCTTTCACTCACCTGCCTCAAGTGCCACGACAACAAGGAAGAGTTCTGCGACCGCTGCCACAACTACCTGGCGGTGTCGCCCTACTGCTGGGACTGCCACGTGGAGCCGAAGGGGGGGAGGTCATGACGGTGGATCGCAGAGGGTTCTTCAAGCTCGCCGGCCTCGGCGCGCTGGGCCTGGCCGGGGCTCGCTCGTTGCCGGTGCTCGGCAACCCGGCGCCGGCACCGTCGTTGCCCGGCCCGGGACCGGACGGTGGTGTGCGCTGGGGGATGGTGGTCGACCTTCGTGCCTGTCTGAACGATGAGGGGTGCCGGGACTGCATCGTCGCCTGCGACCACGCTCACAACATCCCCCAGCTGCCCGATCGCAAGCATGAGGTGAAGTGGATCTGGAAGGACCCCTACGAAGAGGTCTTCCCGATGCAAACCCACGAGTATCTGGAGGACGCCCTGCACGGACATCCTGCGCTGGTGTTCTGCAACCACTGCGACAACCCTCCGTGCGTGCGAGTCTGCCCGACCCAGGCCACGTGGAAGCGGGAGGACGGGATCGTCATGATGGACTGGCACCGCTGCATCGGCTGCCGGTACTGCGTGGCGGCGTGTCCCTACGGCTCGCGCAGCTTCAACTGGGTGGATCCGCGATCCTACATCGAGACGATCGACCCCGAGTTTCCGACCCGCACCCGGGGTGTTGTCGAGAAGTGCAACTTCTGCGACGAGCGTCTGGCACGAAACCAGCAGCCGGCCTGCGTCAGCGCCTGCCCGCACGGAGCTCTGACCTTCGGCAACCTGGCCGATCCGACCTCGACGGTGCGGCTGCTGCTCAAGTCCCGATACTCGATCCGACGCAAGCCGGCGCTCGGAACCCATCCGGAAGTCTTCTACTTGGTGTGAGGTGCCTATGTTCGAAAAAGCTCTTTCCGGGAACCGTCGTTACTGGGGCTGGATCTTCTTCCTGCTCGCCGTGATGGGCGTCGGGTTCATCTGCTACCTCAAGCAGCTCACGACCGGCCTGGGAATCACAGGCATGAGCCGCGACGTATCATGGGGGCTCTACATCGCCCAGTTCACGTTCATGGTCGGCGTCGCCGCATCTGCGGTGACGGTGGTCCTGCCGTACTACCTCCACAACACCAAGGTGTTCGGACGAATCACGATCCTCGGCGAGTTCCTGGCGATCGCGGCCGTGACCATGTGCATCGCTTTCATCACTGTCGATCTCGGCCAGCCGGGTCGTGCGTTCAACCTCTTCCTCCATCCGACGCCCCACTCGATCCTGTTCTGGGATACGGTGGTGCTGGGCGGCTACCTCGTTCTCAACGTCGTCATCACCCACGTCACGCTCGACGCCGAGCGCACCGGCGAGGCGCCGCCGCGATGGATCAAGCCGGTGATCATCCTGTCGATCCCGTGGGCCATCAGTATCCACACCGTGACCGCCTTCATTTACTCCGGGCTCGCTGCGCGGCCTTACTGGATGACCGCCATCCTGGCACCCCGCTTCCTGGCCTCGGCGTTCTCCTCCGGACCGGCTCTGCTCATCCTCTTCTGCCTGATTCTGATGCGCTTCACGCGCTTCAATCCCGGGTGGGAGGCGATCCAGAAGATGGCCCTGATCGTCACCTACGCGATGCTGGCCAACATCTTCTTCATCCTGATGGAGGTCTTCACCACCTTCTACAGCGATATCCCCGAGCACATGGCCCACTTCAAGTACCTCTACTGGGGGCTCGACGGTCACCACGAGCTGGTGCCCTACATGTGGGCGTCGACGATCCTGGCCGTGTTCTCTGCGCTGGTCCTCGTCAACCCGAAGCTGCGGGCACAGCGCTCGTGGCTGCGCTGGGCGTGCCTCGCAGTAGTGGCCTCGGTGTGGCTCGAGAAGGGGCTCGGCATGGTGGTCACCGGCTTCGTCCCGTCACCCCTGGGCGTGGTCACCCAGTACCTGCCGACGCTCCGCGAGGTGCTCATCACGCTCGGCATCTACGCCCTCGGGGCGCTCATGATCACCGGCTTCTACCACATCGCGCTCGCCGTCCGCGGCGAGCTGCGCTCGGCCAGCCCGTCATGATAGGGCGGCGACCCGGCGGGCAGGGAAAGGGCTAGCATGGAGGATGGCGCCCGCTCCGTCGTGATCGTGGGCGCCTCCGCGGCCGGGCTGCGCTGTGCCTGCCGGCTCAAGCGCCTCCAGCCCGGGTGGCGGGTGCGGGTCCTCGACCAGCGAGACGTGTTCTCCTACGCGGCCTGCGGCCTGCCGTACGCCCTTTCGGGCGACCTGCCCGACGGTGAAGCGGTGCGCAAGACCAGCTATGGGGTCGTTCGCGATTCCGAGTACTTCGCCCATTACAAGGGGATCGAGGTTCTGAGCGGCCGTCGCGCGGTCGGAATCGGCAACGGCGTCCTCCAGGTCGAGCGTGACGGCGTTACCGAGTCCCTCCACTGGGACGACCTGGTGCTGGCCACCGGGGCCCGCCCCCGGCGGCTGGCCGGCCAGCCCGACTCCGAGCGGGTACGCAGCTTTCACGTCTGGGAGGACGTTGCGCCGCTCCATGGCGGCTTGGCCCGGGGAGAGATCGGCACGGTCGCGGTCGTCGGAGCCGGGTTGGTGGGCTGCGAGCTGGCGGAGGCGTTCGCGAGCCTGTGGGGCGCCGAGGTCACGCTCATCGAGGCAGCCAGGCAGCCGCTGCCACAGCTTGTTGACTCCGAGGTGGCCGCGTGCGTAGCCCGTGAGCTCGAAAACGGCGGCGTCAGGCTGATCCTCGGCGCCGAGGTCGGCGTGCTGACGGCGGAGGCGACCGGTGTCAGAATCCCCGTTGGGAGCGAGGAAATCGTCGCAGACGTGGCGGTCGTGGCGATCGGGGTCGAGCCTGCCGTCGAGCTGGCGGCGCGGGCCGGGATCAGGCTCGGCCCGACGGGCGCCATTGCTGTGGATGATCGGCTGGCGACATCGATGCCGGGGGTGTGGGCCGCCGGCGACTGTGTCGAGTGCCGCCACGCGGTCACTGGCGAGCCAGCGTACCTGCCCCTCGGCTCACTTGCGAACCGCCAGGGCCGATGCCTCGCCAACGTGCTCGCAGGCCGGGACGAGCACTTTCCCGCAGTCGCGGGGGCGCTGGCAGTGAAGGTATTCGACCTCAACGTCGCCGCGGTCGGCCTGACGCGGTCCGCAGCCCGGCAGAGAGGGATCACGCCGCGCAGCGCCTGGATCACCGCCGAGGACACGGCCCACTACTGGCCGTCGGCAAGAGATATTCACCTCTGTCTGGTCTACGAGGTCGGAACCGAACGTGTGCTGGGTGTGCAAGCGGTGGGCTCGGGGGAGACCGTAAAGCGCATCGATGTCGCGGCGCAGCTGATCGCCCGCGGCGCGACCCTGACCGAGCTCGGGAACATCGAGCATGCCTATGCCCCGCCGTTCGCGCCGGCGCTCGATCCGCTGGCCGTGGCCGCCTTTGTGGCCGCCAACCAGGAGGACGGGGTCGCCGGGGTGGCACCGGTGGCGGGCTGGCCGGGTCGCGCCGTGCTCGACGTGCGGCTCGCTGAGGAGATCGAGCAGGACCCGTTCTCTGGCGATGGGGTTCGCACGGTTCCTCTCGAACTGCTGCGCGAGAGCTTGCCCGAGCTCGACGGAGAGCGCTGGCTGGTGGTGTGCGAGCGCGGCCCACGTGCCGCCGAAGCAACGCGTGTGCTCGGTCAGCACGGCTGTGAGGCGAGGTACCTCGGCGGGGGGATGAGCTGGCGGCGTGCTGCTCACAGGGGAGGGGACCGATGACCGATCTCAGCGCCCCTGTTGTCCAGGTGGGTGTGGATTACCGAGTCGTGCCGCCGGCGACTCTCGGCAGCCTGTGCCGCCGGGCGGACGACCATGCCCGGTGGCCGTCCCCCGCCTCGGCTCGGGGATCGGTTGTTCTGCGTACGTGTCATCGCCTCGAGCTCTACCTTGAAGGAGTCGACGATGCAGTGGCCATGAGCGCCTTCAGGGAGTGGCTGGGAGACGCGTGGCCGTCTTCCGGTGTCAATGTCGCGGCGCGCTCAGGCGCGGAGGCGGGCCGCCACCTGCTCCGGGTGTCGGCCGGTCTGGAGTCGGCGGTGGTGGGCGAGGATCAGGTCCTGTCCCAGGCGCGTTCGGCCTACCGCGAGGCTTGCCGGCGGCATGCGCCGGGCCCAGCGTTGCACCGCCTCTTCCATGCTGCGTTCCGCACCGGCAAGCGCGTGCGCAGCGAGACCGCGCTCGGCAGCGGGTGCCGCTCACTTGCCGGAGGTGTGGTCGGCTTGCTCAGGGAGGAGCTGGCGGATCTGACCGAGCGCACGGTACTGGTGCTCGGCGCCGGCGAGATGGGTTCGCTCGCTGCACGGCGCCTGCGGGCTCGCGGCGTGGGCCGGTTGCTGGTCTGCAACCGGAGCTGGCCGCGAGCAGGTGCGCTGGCGCGGGAGGTGGCCGCCGAACCGTTGCCGTGGAGCTGGCGGTTCCGGGGACTGACCGAGGCCGATGCCGTGGTGTGCGCAACCGGCGCGCAGTCACCGGTTCTGGAGGCAGGGCGACTGGCCGAAGCCGTGCGGTGGCGCCGGCGCTCACTTCTGGTCGTGGACCTGGCGGTGCCGGCGAATGTCGAGTCGCCACCTGGCGACGAGCACCGCGTGCGAGTCATCGGAATGGACGAGCTCGTCCGCCGTCTGGAAGCTCACGCCGACAGGCGCCTCGGCGCCGTCGTGGTGGCGGAGGGGATCGTCGAGGAAGAGCTCGAACGCTGGATGGACTGGTTCCGCGGCCGCGGAACCGACGGATCCAGCCGAGCGGAGATCTGGAGCCGCGCCGGCTCGGCGTGATCGCCGGGCAGGTGACAACTGTAGGGGGGAACATGTTTCCTGTGATGTTGCAGGTGCGGGGCCGGCGGTGCCTGGTCGTCGGCGGCGGCGGCGTCGCGTTGCGCAAGGTCCAGGCCCTGGCAGCCGAGGGAGCGGTGGTGACGGTGGTGGCGCCGGAGGTTGTTCCGGCCATCGAGACGCTCACCGCGGACGGCGCTGTCGTGCTGGCGCGCCGACGCTACCAGGACGGTGAAGCGGCCGCCTATCGCCTGGTGATCGCCGCAACAGACGATCGCGAGGTGAACCGCCGGGTCTTCGCGGATGCCGATGCGGCGGGCGTGTGGGTGAACGTGGCGGATGACCCGGAGCTGTGCACCTTCCACCTGCCCGGCAGGGTGCGCCGCGGCGGCCTCGAGATCGACGTTTCTTCCGGCGGCGATGCGCCGTTCGTTGTGCGCCGTCTGCGCCGTCTGCTCGAGGGACGGCTCGGCCCTGAGTGGGGAGAGTGGCTCGACGCGGCCGGCCGCTACCGGCGGGCCGTGTATGCGCTCGGCCTGTCCCGGTCCGAGCAAGAGGAACGCTTCGAGAGGTTCTTCGCGGAGACAGTGGATCGAGAGACGCTCACGGCGAGGGTGCCGCGCGAGGATGAGGTATGGAAGTGGTTGCACGGTTCGGAGGGGTGCGCGGGAGGCGATGCACCGACGCCGTCGGACTTGATGCTCGAGCCGGGGGAGACGCAACGCCCTGGTTTGGGCTTCGTGTCGCTGGTCGGCGGTGGTCCGGGAGCGCCCGGTCTCCTCACCGTTCGTGCCAGGCAGCGGCTCGAGGAGGCGGATGCGGTCGTCTTCGACCGTCTGGCGGCGACGGCGCTGCCGACCGACCTCAGGTGCGACGTCGAGCTGCACTGTGTTGGCAAGACGGCCGGTCGGCATCCGGTCCCGCAGGACGAGATCAATGCTCTCCTGCTTCGTTTGGGGCGCGCCGGCAAGCGCGTCGTTCGCCTCAAGGGAGGAGATCCCTACGTCTTTGGCCGCGGTGGAGAGGAAGGTGAGGCTTTGGCCGCAGCCGGGATCGCATTCGAGGTCATCCCTGGCGTCACCTCGGGCATTGCGGGGCCTGCCTGGGCCGGCATTCCGGTGACGCACCGTCGGGAAGCGGTCCGCGTCACCCTGCTGACGGCACACGAGTGCTCGAAGTCCGGCGGCAAGCAGGTGCGCTGGGATCTGCTGGCGAAGGACCGGCACGCAACGCTCGTCGGCTACATGGGCGTGAGCGCACTGCCCCGGCTGGTCGAGCGGCTGGTCGGGCACGGGATGGACCCGGCCACACCGGCCGCCATGATCGAGCGAGCGACGACATCGGCGCAACGAGCCGTGCTGACAACCCTGGCGGATCTCCCGACTTCCGCAAAACGGGCGAGGATCTGCCCGCCGGCGGTGTTCGTGATCGGCCCGACGGTGCGACATGCCCAGGCGCTGGACTGGGTGTCGCGGCTGCCGCTGGTGGGCGAGCGTCTAGTGGTTCCAGCAGCCGCCGCAGGACTGGTGCGGCGCCTGGAGGAGGCCGGTGCGGAGGTGGTCCCGTTGCCGGTTCCGGTTACACCGGCTGCGAGGGTTGTCCTGGATGCCCTGCCCTTGACCGGTTGCGTGCTGTCCAGCGCCGCCGACGTCGACCTCGTGGATGATGAACGGGACGCTGCCGGCTGGGGACACGAAGTGATAGCGTGGTGTCTGGGACGCGAGGCCGCCGAGCGGGCGCGAGCCCGCGGCTGGTTGCGTATCGAGGAGCTCGAGGGGGGGCTCACGGATGACGTGCTCGTCAAGTACATCGGGAGCCGCCGTCGCCCCGCGGCGTAGCCCGTCCGGGAGCCCGTGGGCGGGGGTAGCCCTCCGCCTGGCGCGAACCTGGCGCCGGGTGTTGCCGGCGGTAGTTGTCGCGGCGGCGGCTATTGCAGCGCCCTCCAGCCCCAGCAACGCCGCCGTCAAGCCCTATCGGCTCGGCGTCGTGAGTTTCTACAACCCTCGACTGATGTACCTAAAGTACCAGCCCCTGGTTGACTACCTGTCGGTACGAACGGGTCACCCGTGGGAGCTCGACATCAGCGCCACTTATCAGCGAACGGTGGATGCCCTGTGCAACGGAGAGCTGAGCCTGGCCTACCTCGGGCCCTTCACCTATGTGCGCGCGAATGCCGCGTGCGGCGCCGTTCCCATCGTCCGCCTGCAGACCGCGGGCAAGCCTACATACCGCAGCTATGTGCTGGTGCGCGTGGACAGCGGCATCGACTCCCTGCAGCAGCTGAGGGGGAGGAGCTTCGGGTTCGGCTCGCCGTTGTCCACCTCCTCGCATCTGGTCCCGCGCGCGATGCTCGAGAAGGCCGGGCTCGCGGTGGGAACCGACGTCAGCTGCCGGTACTACTACCATCACGAGCGGGCAGCGCGGGCGGTTCTCATGCGGGAGGTCGCGGCCTGTGGCGTTCGCGACATTGTTGCCACCCGGTTCGTGGGACGCGGGCTGAGGATTCTCGCCCGCTCCGAGCCGCTGCCCAACTTCCCGCTCGTGGTGTCGTCGGCAACTCCGGAGTCTCTGCGTCGCCTCCTTCTCGAGGCGCTGGTCGACATCCCGCAGCGGGACCCGCTCGCTCGACGGCAGATGGCCGGCTGGGATGAAGAGCTGGCGGGGGGGTTCGCGCCCGCGAGCGACTCTGAGTTCGACCCGATCCGGAGCCTGGCGAAGCGCATCTTCGGTCCCCAGGCGTTGTCGCTACCCTCTCAGCGCTTGATCTGCGACGGGCGGGGTTGAGGCGATGCTGAAGCTCGGACTTCGAACGAAGTTCTTTCTCTACTCGAACACGTTGATCGTCGTCACCATGACGGTGGTCACGGTGCTGGCGGTGATACACGAGCGCCACGCCAGGTTCGAGGCCATCGAGCTGCGCGGCCGAAGCATCGCCGAGGCGTTGTCGATTCCAATCACGGACGCTCTCCTGTACGAGGACATGGGTCTGGTCGAGGAAACTGGCCTGATCGAGAACTATATCTCCGAGATCCTCTCCCGCAACCGCGACCTGATGAGGTACGTGATCGTGGCCGACGTCCACGGGATCGTGACGCACTCGAACCGCTGGGAGCTCCTCGGTCAGCACTTCAGCCGAGCCGTCGGCAGGGCCATGATCGGTCAGCCGCCGCAGGCGGAGATGCTGACCGGCCCCGGCGGAGCGAAAGTGCTGGAGGTCAGGATGCCGCTGGCCATCTCCACCAAGTACTGGGGATCGCTTGCGGTTGGTTTCTCACTCGATCTCATCGAGCGCGAGGTGGCTGCCATCGCGAGGAAGGCGGCGTTGATCGCGGTGATTCTACTGCTCGGAAACTCGGTTCTGACCGCAGTCTACGTCGAGACCCTCATCCACCCGATCTTCCAGCTTCTGGGAACCATGAAGAGAGCGGCGCGTGGCGACTTCTCGGTGCGAGCTGCCGATCGTCGAGGCGACGAGGTTGGAGAGCTGGCTCGCGAGTTCAACCGCATGATGGACGACCTCGAGGAAGCCCGCGAGCGAGAGAAAGTGCAGCAGGCGCAGCTCGCGCACACCGAGAAGATGGCCGCCGTAGGGACGCTTGCAGCAGGCGTGGCGCACGAGGTGAACAACCCGCTGGCCGGGATTCTGAGCTGCATCGAGAACATGCAGGCCGACCCGGCCGATGTGGAGATGCGGGAGCGCTACCTGGGCCTGATTCACGACGGCCTGAAGCGGATCGAGCACACGGTGGCCAACCTCCTCGACTTCTCGCGACCGCGGCACCTGCGGCCGGAGCCGACCTCGATCAATCACAACCTCCGCCACGTTCTCGAGCTCGTGCAATATCAGGTCCGTCGGGACGGCATCGAGGTACATGAAGACCTGGACCCGGCGGAGCCGGTGGTGCTGGCCGACCACTTTCAGATGGAGCAGCTCTTTCTGAATCTGGTCCTCAACGCGCTGCAGGCGATGCCAGACGGGGGTGTCATGACCCTGCGGAGCAGGCTTGTCGGCGAGACTGTGGTGGCCGAGGTGCGTGACACCGGACCCGGGATCAGCGAGGACATCCGTGATCGGATTTTTGACCCGTTCTTCACGACTCGCGAGATCGGCGAGGGGACCGGGTTGGGCCTGGCCGTGAGCGACACCATCGTCGCGGCCCATAGGGGCTCGATCGAGCTGGTGAGCAGCTCCGGCGAGGGGACGGTGTTCCGCGTCGTCTTTCCGGTGCTGGAAGACGAACGCAAGGGGGGTACGTGATGCCGATGATCTGCGGACATCGTCTTCTGATCGTCGAGGACGAGCCGTTGCTGCGAATCACGATGGCCGACGCGCTCCGGAAGGAGGGCTGGACGGTCGACGTGGCAGAGGATGGCGTGAAGGGAAACGCCTTGTTCGAGCAGCACCTTCACGACGTGGTCCTGACCGACCTGGTGATGCCGCGAATGGACGGCATGGCCCTGCTGAAGCGTATCAAGGCGGTCGAGCCGGACACGACGGTGGTGATGATTACGGCCCACGGCTCAGTGGATCGAGCCGTCGAGGCGATGCGTGAGGGGGCGGTGGACTTCATCTCCAAGCCGTTTTCCATGGCCCAGCTGCTGGTACGGCTCAACAACGTCTGCTCGGTCAGGCTGCTGCGCGAGCAGAACGTTCGCCTGCAAGAGCAGCTGGAGGAGAGGTTCTCGTTCTCGAACATCATCGGCAAGAGCAAGAAGATGCATGAGGTCTTCGAGCTGATCAAGGTGGTTGCCGACTCGGACGCGAGTGTGCTGGTCCATGGCGAGAGCGGCACCGGAAAGGAGCTGGTGGCGTCCGCCATCCACTTCAACTCGCCGCGGCGCGCGAAACCCTACATCAGGGTGAGCTGCGCCTCGCTTCCGGAGTCCCTGATCGAGTCCGAGCTGTTCGGGTACGAGAAAGGGGCCTTTACCGGCGCCAGCGAGAGACGGATCGGGCGCTTCGAAGCCGCAAGTGGGGGGACCCTCTTCCTTGACGAGATCGGTGAGCTACCGCAGACATTCCAGGTGAAGCTGCTGCGCGTCTTGCAGGAGCGTCAGATCGAGCGTCTCGGCTCGAATCGACCGATCGATGTCGACGTGCGTTTCGTTGCTGCCTCGCTCCGGCCGCTCGAAGAGGACATTGCAGCCGGGAGATTCCGAGAGGATCTCTTCTTTCGCATCAATACGGTGGCGATCTTCCTGCCGCCTCTCCGCGAGCGGCGTGAGGATATTCCGTTGCTGGCGCAGTCATTCCTGCAGGAGTTCGCGCAGGAACGAGGCAAGGAGCTGGAGCGCTTCGCCGACGACGTTCTCGAACGATTCGACGCCTACCCATGGCCGGGCAACGTCCGCGAGCTGCGCAATGCGGTTGAGCGTGCCGTGCTGTTCTCGAAAGGCCGGTTGGTGACCGTGGAGGATCTGCCGGCAAGCCTGGGCGCGGGGTCCTTGCCGGCACAACAGCCGATGCCGACGCGAGAGGCGGTGCCACTGCAACGCGCCGTAGAACGCGCAGAGATCGAGGCGATTCGGGCCGCGTTGGAAGCAACAGGAGGACGGCGGTCCGAGGCGGCGGAGATTCTGGGTGTGAGTCGCAAGACACTGTGGGAGAAGATGAAGAACTACTCGGTCATCGTGGAGGACTAGCCCATTCACATGTTACTTGCTGCACACGTTCCTGATGCCTCGAACGTCCTCTCCGTTACCCGAGAGTTACGTCGGGAGGGGCGGAGTTCCCCCTGATGTGCTGTATCATTTTTCATCCCAGGAACTTGTGGATCTCATGATGGTTGATGCACCTGGCATGCCACTTGCTGAAACCTACCAACGAGCCAAGGGTTTGTATGTCGGGCCGCGCCCAGCTCCGGCTGGAAGGTGGTGCCGCGAGGAGGTGAATGACATCCTGGGCCGGACAGGCCAGCGCGGACTCATCCGCCGCTTCTGCCCGGCAGCGACAGCAGGGGAATCGAACTCAGCCCCCCCAGCGGGACCCGGGTCCCCACCTGGGTTCCGCTTCATCCCACTCCTCTCCCAATTATCCCATGCGGGAGTATGCCGCGCCCTTGCGCGGCAATCTTTTTGTGACCTTCCGTTGGGGTGGCGGGTCCGGGTGAGCCCTCGGGTTTCGATCTCCGGAGGCTGGCGCCCCAACTGCGAGGTCCGGCGGCTGGATGGACGTTCCCTGTCCGTAGGTGACGTAACATGGTCAAGGAATCGGAGGACGACATGAGATCGAATGGACGTTTTGGCTGGCTCCGAGGTGCCCGGTTCATGGTCGCCGGCCTGGGTCTTGCCCTGACCTGCGGTCTGGCGGTGGCGCAGTCAACGCAGATTCTGGTTGCCAACGTGCCTCACGATGGCGCCTACATGAAGGCTCGGGAGCAGATCGCCGACCTGTTGGCGAGTGAGAGCCTGGAGAACGTGGACTTCCGGGCGGTGACCTTTGACGAGGCGATGAATCTCATTTACACGACGACGGACAGCTATCTGGAAGGGGCGATCGAACCGCTGGGTGGTATCGAGCTCGCGCGGGAGTACGGGGCGGAGGTGGTGGCGGGGCTCGAGGACCACAAGGTGAGGTACAAGAACGACGATGGCATCGACCTCGTGGGCGACAGGGTTTTCGCGGTGAAGACGGTGGATGAGGCCAGGCAGCTGGGGGAGCTCCTGCGGCGCGTTGCCGAAATCGTGCACCAGGCACGGCCCGGGCACGGCGTGTCGATTCGCAGGGCTGCGGAGAAGGTGTTCGAGACCCTCCTGCCCAGCGCAGGCACCGGCCAGTCGCTGGTGACACAGTACGTCGTGCGCTTGCGGACCATGACCGCCGCCGACCGCAAGCAGCTCATCGAGTACCTCCGGAAGTAGCACGAGCCCTGCCTAGCCCTTTGAGGCAGGCTGTCTCCGCGCAGGAACCTGATACCGGCGGAACGACGCTTGAACGGCTAAGGCGCGAAGAGCGCTAAGACAAGAGAAGGCATGCCCTCTTAGCGAGCCTGGCCCACTTGGCGTCTTCGCGGTTCACAACCAAGCCTCAACAGCGCTCGAGACGGTGTCTGACAGGAGCTTGCCTGAGCGAAGGAGATAGGCAGGGCCCAAGCGCTGGGCCTTCCGATTTGAAGTCCGAGGATGCGCGTGCTGAAGAGCCCGGCAGACGCTCCTGAAGCTACTCCCCGGTTTCAAAGACGGGCTCTACGGTACTCGGCCCTACCTGTACCAGGTGATGCCGTTGCTCCAGGTAATGGCGCGGAAGCCCTGCTTGAGCGTGCCCTTGCAGCAGCCCGGAGCGAAGCCCGCAATGATGGTCTCGGGTCCGACAACGCGTCCCGGAACCTCCCGGTCGGGGAGGATGATGGTGATCTTCGCCCCTTCCTGTCGGATCTCGAGGGGACCGTCCGGCGTCCTCCACGTGCCGGCGAGCGTCGGGCTGGCGGAAGATCGAGGTGGAGTCGGTCTGGCGGGCGCTGCGGTCGTCGTTGTCTGGGGCGACACCGTGGAGGATATGATCGGCGGCTGCGTCAACGGGTGAGGCTTCACCGCTGACGGTGCGGCCTGAGGTTGCAACGCCTCGTCCGTAGCTGCAGCCGTGGCATACCACGGGAGAGGGAAGGGTACCCCGGGTCGGGTCACTGTCCCTGCAATCAGTGTTGCATCGGTGCTGGCGCCCTTGGGGGAAGACACCCACCCCTCCCAGATCTCGACACCCTGCTTGGTGTCGCAGCTAAGGATGAGGTGGCGGCCGACGAGCCGGCCGGTGATTGGATGTCCGAGAGCCGTTCCGGTAAGTACGCCGTCGCCGCCCACCGCTAGCTCGAGGCGTCCGGAAGTGCCGTCCACGTTGACGGTCCACTGGTGGACCCAGGGCGTGGCGGCGGCAGCCGCGGTGGCGGACAGCACCCCAACAGCCAGGATCGCCACGAAAACGAGACGGATCTTACCCATGTTGCCTCCCCGACCTGAGTGTACCCTGGAACCAGGCTCTCCCCATCGCTCGTGCCTGGTCACGTCAACCTGTATTTCGAATGCGGTGGTGACTGGCAGCGAACCACCAAGACGCCAAGCGCGCCAAGAGGGTCTGCTACTTCTCTTCCCGGCGTCCTTTACGGTTCAGCGATCGTCTCACACAGGCCAGGGCACGGAGACCGCCTGGATCAAAGGGTCACGCCAAGAGCTCCGGACGGCGAACATGCGGCGGCCCCGGCACGTGCCGGGGCCGCCTCGGGCTCAGCGGTGCGTGGAGGTTGAGTCAGAATTTATACTGCCACTGGACGATCCAGCCGTCGTCCAGGTATCCCCACTTGCCGGTCCAGTTCTCAGTGTCGCCGCTCGCGAGAATGTAGTTGATGACGATCTTCTGCCGCTGGAGGTCGCGTGCCTTGTAGGCGATCGGCGAGAGGTACCAGTTGACGCCAATGTAGGTGTTGCCGAGATCCGAGGTGCCCTTGGTGGGCGAGTCGGCCGAGGCTTGCTGGTGTTTGATGAGCGCCTGAACGTTGTCGGCCACCATATAGCCGGCGGTCAACGAGATCGTGTTCTGGTCCTGGTCCTTGATGCCCTGGATGTTGTGACCGTTGATGTACTCGGCCTTGAGCTCCCACTTGTCGAACTGAGAGGCGATGCCCACGTCGTACACCGAGTAGTTCTCGGTGTTGGCGCCGCCGGCCTGCTCGGAGATGCCGTACGCCGCCTCGACGTGGAGGGCACGGCCGTGGTCGTAGTGGATGCGGCCGACGTAGGCGAGGGCGTCTCCGAGGATGCTCTTGTCCCAGGTGACAGCCGAGCTGCGGCCGGCGGGGTTGAAGACGCCGATGTCATAGCCCCAGCCGTACCCCTGGCGCTCGGTGCCCATCTCGGTGCCGTCGCACTTCATAGCCTTCTCCTTGGGCTGGCCAATGAGCCGGCCGGAGAGCATGAGACCGAAGTCGCGCTCGAGGACCATGCCCTTGTCGAGAGCGTTGCGCTCGGCGTTGTCAAGGTTCCAGCCGGGAACGGTGAATGACATCCCGAGCGGAGTCTTGATCATGCCGAGGCGGATGAACGCGGAGTTGGACCACTTGTAGGCCACGAACGCGTCTTTGATCATCTTCGGCAGACCGCCCTCGTCGGAGGTGTGCGACTGATTGAAATCCAGAAACAGCTTGCCGGCGATCGGACCGTGGTAGTAGTTGAACCCCACCCGGATCCGCTGCGCCTTGAAGAACAAGCCGCCCTGGGCCGACTGGCCGTCGCCGCCCCGCATCTCGAACTGGGAGAACCCGTAGATCTGAAGCTTGATCTCTTTGTCGCCGATCTTCTCCTTGAGGGTGATCTTGGCGCTCGCGGTTGCCGGCCATAGCAGGGCGACGGCAACCGCCGCCACAACCACCAGGCTCAAGATCCCCAGGCGCTTCCTCGTGCTCTCTCGCTGACGCATAGGATGACCTCCTCCTGTGAGTTGTTGCGGCCCCGGCCCGGCGATCCCGAGGACACGGGGACGTCTCTATTCCAGTCAGGCAGGCAGCAAGTCCCGTGCCAGCGGATGTGGCCGTGATACTAAGATAAGCACTTCAGTCGTAGTGACTTAGATTTACTTGCGAGTCATTCCGAAGTCTGGCACATTACGAATCGGTAACGGACGGCGCGACCCAGACCGGACCGCCGTGGCGATCACGTAACGGTAGGTGGGGGTCCGGGAGCCGGCCTCAGTCTCCGATCAGCGCGTCGACCTTGGCGGCACAGATGAAGTCGTTCTCCGACAGGCCGCCGATCGAGTGCGTTGCATACCGGATCGTGCACGTGTTGTAGCCAACAACCATCTCGGGGTGGTGGTCCTCGCGGTGGGAGACCCACGCGACGGCGTTCACGAAGGCGATGGTCTGGTAGTGATTCTCCAACTGCACGGTCTTCTCCAGCTGGCCGTTGACGATGCCCCAGCCTTCGGCATGGCCGAGCAGGTGCTCGAGATCATGACCCTCCAAAGGCGGCGTCCCGGCAGGAATCGGACGGCATGTCTTCATCAGCAGCTCGTTGTCACACATGCTGAACTCCCTCCAAGGTGCCGATCACCGGTCCGACCGTACCACGGACGCGGTCCCCCCGGGGAACCACGAAGAACGAACCACAGAGGCACAGAGGCCACAGAGAACGCACAGAGGAAGAACCAGAAGGTAAGAGGAGGAGGTCTTTCCTTTTCTTGCGTGATTTTCTCTGTGTCCCTCTGTGTTCTCCGTGTCTCTGTGGTTATCGGTTCTCTTCCAGGGTGGGCTCCGTCGTTGTGAAATGGTGGTGGGAACAGACAGTGCGAGTCGAGGCGTTGTTGAGGGTGAGGTTTGCTGATGATGGCCGTATCAAAGCCGCTGTCAATGCGCAGCGTCGTGCCCGAGATCATGGATCGAGCCGATCTCGAGGAGGAGGCTCATCGGCGAGCGCTCGCCGGTCTGGCGCGCCTGAACTGGTGGAGCGGTGCCGCGCGGCCGTACCGGAAGGTCGTCCGCCGGCTTGCGTCAACGGTCTCAGGGCCGTTGACGGTCCTCGACGTGGCGGCCGGCGCCGGGGATGTGCCGCTCGCCCTCGCCTGGTGGGCCAACCGCCAAGGAATCGACCTTGCGCTCGCCACCTGTGACCGCAGTTGTCGCGCGGTACGCTGGGCCCGCCGGCGGGGAGAAGCGGCCGGGATCGAGATCGATGCCTTCGTCCACGACGTCGCCAAGGACGACCTCCCGAAGCGGTACGACATCGTGACCAGCTCGCTGTTTCTCCACCACCTGTCGCGCGACTCAGCCCTGGAGGTCCTAGCCCGCCTAGCACTGGCGGCCCGGTGCGTACTGGTTGTCTGTGACCTCCGGCGATCACCGGGCAGCCTCGCGCTGGCGGCCGTCGCCAGCCGCCTGCTGACGAGGTCTCCCGTGGTTCACGCCGACGCCGTGCTCTCCGCCCGGGCTGCATTCACTCCCGAGGAGGCCGGGCTGTTGGCCACGGAGGCCGGCCTCGAGGGTGCTACGGTAGAGCGGTGCTGGCCCCAGCGCTACAAGCTGACCTGGTGGCGGGAGTGAGCCGGGGTACCGGTTCCCGAACGGTGTGGGACGCCGTCGTGGTCGGCGCCGGCGTCGCGGGCTGCGTCGCCGCTCACGCTCTGGCACGGCGTGGCTTTGCGGTCCTCCTCGCGGAGCGGGACCGCATTCCCCGGTTCAAGGTCTGCGGCGGCTGCCTGAATGCGGGAGCACTTGCCGCACTCGAGGGCGTCGGTCTCGGGGACCTGCCGTCACTGGCTGCTGCGCCGCGGCTCGAGCGCCTCGAGCTGGCAGCCGGTGGACGGGTCCGGAGCCTTGCGCTGCCGGGCGGGGTCGCGGTTCGCCGCAGCCACCTCGACGGGGATCTCGCGGCGGCAGCCGCGGCGGCAGGTGTCGAGCTCGCCGACGGTGTTCGCGCGGAGCTGGGCTCGCTCGCCAATGGTCGACGCGAGGTTCACCTGGCGGGCGGCACGGGGCGATGGACGGTGGAGGGCCGGGTCATCCTCGCGGCCAGCGGCCTTGGTGGTGGCTTTCTCGCCTCCGAGCCCGTCCTTCGGGCGAAGGTGGCGCGCAGCTCTCGTCTCGGCGCCGGCACGGTGTTGGAGGACGATGCCTCGCCGCCTCAAGACGGGACCGTTCGGATGTCCCTTGCCCACGGCGGCTATGTCGGAGAGGTCGCCGTCGACGGCGGAGGTCTGGTCGTCGCAGCCGCCCTCGCCCCGGGCCTCGTCCGAGAGGCGGGCGGCGTCGGGAGGGCGGTGATGCGGATTCTGGAGGCCGCGGACCGGCCGGTGCCGCGCGGCCTCGCCTTCGCAGCTTGGAAGGCGACGCCACGGCTCACCAGGGCTGTGGCCCGAGCGGCAGCCGAGCGGGTTTTCCTGGTCGGCGATGCAGCGGGCTACGTCGAGCCGTTTACCGGCGAGGGAATGGCGTGGGCGATCGAGTCGGCGCTGGCAGCAGTGCCCTACGCGGACGCAGCGATCACCCGATGGGAGTGGGGAGCCGCGCATCAGTGGACAGCGGAGCACCGCCGGCGCTTCGCTGCCCGGCACCGGCGCTGTCGGAGGCTTGCCCGTGCCTTGAGGCACCCGCGGCTCGTGAGCGCGGTCCTGTCGGTGATCGACTGTGCGCCGGCCATCTCAACCGCGCTGGTGCACCGCTTCGTGGCGGCGGGGGTAAACCCGTGAGCGCCGCTCTCATCGGCCTCGGTACAGCAACCCCGGAGCGATCCGTCGCCCAGCAACGGGCCGCAGAGCTTGCCGCGGCCTATGCTCCCGGGGGCGCTAATGAGCAGCGCCTCCTGCGGATGCTCTACCGGCGGACCGGGGTGAGCAGGCGAGGCAGCGTCATCCTCGACGGGCCGCCCGACGCGCCGGGCCCGGGCCGTCTCTTCCCGTCGCCGGTGGACGACGGGGATCGCGGGCCGGGGACTCGCGCGCGCATGGAGGTGTACGAGCGTGAGGCTCCGGCTCTCGCCCTCGCGGCGGCGCGCGCGGCGCTGGCCGACGCCGCCCTGCCGCCGGAACAGATCTCGCATCTGGTGGTCGTGACGTGCACCGGGTTCGTGGCGCCTGGGCTCGACATCGGGCTCGTCCGCAAACTGGATCTGCCTCTGACGACCGCGCGTGTGCAGGTCGGCTTCATGGGCTGTCACGGCGCCTTCATAGGTCTTCGCACGGCCGCGGCGCTGGCGGCCTCGGAGCCGTCGGCACGAGTGCTCATGGTAGCCGTCGAGCTGTGCAGCCTGCATTTCCAGTACGGTTGGGAGCCCGAGCAGGTGGTGGCCAACGCGTTGTTCGCGGACGGCGCGGCGGCGGCCGTGATCGCACCCGGCGGCGCAGTGCCCGGGGGGCTGCTCCTGGCTTCCCACGGATCGTGGCTGGCCTCGGGTACGGAGGAGGCGATGACCTGGCGGGTCGGAGATCACGGCTTCCAGATGACGCTCTCGGCCGAGGTCCCCAAGCTCATACGAGAGAACCTCCGCGGACAGGTCGTTCCGTGGCTCGGCGAGAGTCAGCTGACGCTCGCGGACGTGGGAGCGTGGGCGATCCACCCGGGCGGCTCACGCGTCGTGACTGCCGTGGGTGACGCGCTCGATCTGTCCCCGGAGGCGCTGGCGGTCTCACGGTCGGTTCTCTCCGACCACGGCAACATGTCGTCACCGACCATCCTCTTCGTCCTCGATCGCCTGCGGCGGGCCCATGCGCCGCGGCCGTGGGGCGCCCTCGCCTTCGGACCCGGGCTGACGACCGAGGCGCTGCTGCTCTACTGAGAGTGCGCCCCGGGCGTACTGGTCTGTTGCGCTCGCGCTGCCTCCCTGGCCGCGGCCTTCTCACCCTTCTTGCGGCGGTTGCGGATGAACCAGGAGACAACCTTCGAGGACTTGACGCCGCGCACGACGCTTTCCATGTCCTTGTACATCTGCGGGTCGTTGATGAACGCGCCGGCGGTTCCGTCGCCGCGGTCGAGCTTGTCGGCCACCGACCGCAGGCTCTTCGTGAGCCCGTCGAGATCCCCGAGGAAGTCGTCCGCGTACTTCCGGTCGCGCAGCAGGCGGGGCAGCGTGCCCTGCCCGGTGGCGAGCTCCTCGCCGGCTGCGGCCAGTGCCTCGGAGGCCCGGTGAATGGCGGCGAGCGACTCGCGCAGGCGGCGGGCGCCCTCGGGATCACGCAGCAGTGCCGCGTACGCGGAGTCGTGCTGAGCCATGTCCCTGGCAAGCCCGGTGGTGACCTCCCGCGCCGCCTTGGCGGCGGCTCCGAGGTCGTCGAACAGGCGCCGCGCCAGCGCGTCGTCGACGACCATGCGCCCAACCACGCCATGACCTTCCTCGATACGGTTCAGGATTCGCTGCAGGCTGGCCGCGCTCGCGGTCAAGGTGGTCCCGATCGGTTTGCCCTCGGTCGGGCCCATGGTGATCTGGCCCAGCACCCCTTCCCCCGCCTCTACGCGCTTGAGGATGACCTTCAAGCTGGTGGAAATGGCGAGCAGGTTCTCCATCAGGTCGGCGCCGCCGGCGACCAGGTGCTCGAGCTCCGGGGGATCTAGGCCGCGAACCAGGCCGCCCTCGAGGACTCGCGGCGAGCTCGGGCTGCCGCCCGTGAGCTTCAGGTACCTGTCCCCGAGCAGGCCGACGGTCTTGATCGACGCGGCGGTGTCCTCCCGGATGCGCTCCGTGTACCGGGCGTCGACCGTGAACCAGACCGAGATCCGGCGCTCCTCGATTTGGGTGGGCAGCTCGATGCGGTCGACGAAGCCCACGGTGACGCCTTCGAGATCAACCGGCGCTCCCGGCTGCAACCCGAGCACATCACGAAACGTGCTGTAGTAGCGGGTGTGCAGGACGAAGAGCTGCTGGCGCTCGCCGATCGTGAAAATACCCACCGCCAGCGCCGCCAGCGCCGCCAGCACGAGCAGGCCGACCCGCAGATTACGCCGTGTTTCGTCACGCATTGCCGCCTCCAGCCGAGAAGAACTCGCGAACCAGGTCCGGGCCGTTCAGAGCCGCGTCCGCCGGCCGTCCCGAGTAGATGAACCGCCCCTCGTACAGGAACGCGACGCGCCCCGCGACCCGGTTGACGAGGGGGATCTCGTGGGTCACGACGACCGAGGTGACGCCCAGCCGCCGGTGGAGTGAGACGATCAGCTCTGCGATGGTGCGGCCGGTCACGGGATCGAGACCGGTGGTGGGCTCGTCGTAGAGAATGATCTCGGGATCCAGCGCCAGCGCACGTGCAAGCGCCACGCGCTTGCGCATTCCTCCAGAGAGCTCCGACGGGTGCAACCCCTCGATCCCCTCGAGCTGGACCATGCCGAGCAGCTCGGCAACACGATCCGGCACCTCTTCCCGAGAAAGCCGCCGATGCTCGAGGATGGGGAAGGCCAGGTTCTCGGCCACCGTCATGGAGTCGAAAAGCGCCCCTCCCTGGAACAGGTAGCTCACGCGCTGGCGTAGCGGAATCAGCTCGCGCTCGTCGAGCTCGGAGACGGGGTACCCGAGCACTTCCACGTGGCCCTGGTCGGGAGCGAGGAGGCCGTTGATCGTCTTCAACGTTACTGTCTTGCCCGAGCCAGACGCGCCGAGGATGGCGACGGTCTCGCCGCGCTGCACCTCGAGATCGACCTCGTCGAGCACGGGCTTGTCCCCGAACGCCTTGGTGACAGCCAGCAGACGGATCAAGCTCTCGCTCATATCACAGACTCAAGAACAGTTTGGTGAGGAAGAAGTCACTCACCAGCACGCAGATGGCGGCCGCGTAGACGGTGTTGGTCGTGGCGCGGCCGACACCGTCCGCCCCGCCGCGTGCGTTGATACCGTTGAAACAACCGATGATGGCAATCAGAAAGGCGAAGAAGACCGTCTTGCCGAGCCCGGAGCCCAGGTCGTTGAAATCCATCAGACGGAACACGTGTCGAAAGTAGAAGGTCGCCGTCGAGTGCTCTTCGAAGACCGAGATCAGGAGGCCGCCGAGGATCCCCATCGTGTCGGCCAGGATGGTCAGGAGGGGAAGCGAGATCAAGGTGGCCCAGACTCGCGGCGCCACCAGCTTCCGAACCGGGTCGGCGGCCATCGAGCGCATCGCGTCGACCTGTTCCGTGACCGCCATCGTTCCGAGCTCGGCGGTGATTCCCGAACCCACGCGGCCCCCGACCATGAGGGCGGTCAGCACCGGCCCCAGCTCGCGCACCAGCGACATCGCCACCACCTCGCCAATGAACAGCCGGGCTCCGAACGCACTGAGGGTGTAGGCTGTCTGCAGCGCGAGGACCATGCCGGTGAACAGCGCCGTGACGTTGGTGAGGTTGACCGAGCCGACGCCGATGCGCTCCAGCTGGCGGATGATCTCGCGGACTTGAAACGGAGGACTTACCATCCGCACCAGGGCCAGCCCGGCAAGCCGCGAGGCTCCGCCCAACAGGACTACAGATCTCCCGACGGGCATGGTTGGCCTCTTCATCGTGCACTCGGATCATAATGGACCTCGGGGTGGGGCTGCAACGCGACGGCCGAAACGATACAATGCTCCTTCCAGAAAGGAGATCGAGCCGTGCAGATCGTGGAAGGGATGCTGGATGCTTCAGGGTTGCGTTTCGCACTCGTCGTGAGCCGGTTCAACCAGGCCCTGACGGCGCGGCTGGAAGAGGGCGCCGTCGACTGCCTGCTCCGGCATGGCGCCGACGAGGAAAACATTACTGCCTATCGGGTCCCGGGGGCATGGGAGATCCCGATGCTGGCTGCGAGGCTCGCCCGCCGCGGTAAGTTCGACGCCGTGATCTGCCTGGGCGCCCTGGTGCGAGGCGGGACCGCCCACTTCGACCTCATCGCCGCCGAGGTGGCGAAGGGGATCGCTCAGATCGGCATGAGCAGCGACGTGCCCCTGTCCTTCGGCGTGATCACTGCCGACACGCTGGAGCAGGCGGTGGAGCGAGCTGGAACCAAGCGTGGCAACAAGGGTTGGGACGCGGCGCTTGCGGCCGTTGAGATGGCACGACTGTACCAGGGGCTGGGGGAGTAGGTGGGAACTCGTCGTCGAGCACGGGAGCTGGCCCTTCAGCTCTTGTACCAGCACGAGCTCACGCGTGAGCCGATCGAGGGGCTCAAGACCGGTTTCGAGGACTGGCAGAGCGCTCCCGAGCCGGCACGGCGCTTTGCGTCGCAGCTCGCCGACGGTACCCTGGCCCATCTCGAGGAGATCGACGAGGCCCTGCGCCGGCAGACGGCGCACTGGCGTCTCGAACGGCTCGCAGCCGTCGACAAGAACATCCTCCGTCTTGCCATGTACGAGCTCCTGTACGATTCCGAGACGCCGCCCGCGGTGGTTCTCGACGAGGCGATCGAGATTGCCAAGCGGTTCGGCGCCGAGGACTCCGCCCGCTTTGTCAACGGCGTCCTCGACGGTTTCTTGAAGACAAGGGTCCCCAAGTCGTGAGGCGCGTACTCCTGCTCGTTGCGTTGCTCGCGGCGGCCCCGTCGGCGGCACAGGAGGCGACCTATCTCGTGCGCGGCGAGCAGCTGCCTGTAGAAACGGTTGCGAACGGCTACCAGCAGAATGTCGTCAGGCTCGGCAACGGCTCGGTTCAAGTCCGCGTGGCAACCCGGATGGGTCCGATCGGAGCACGGGGAGCATGGGAGAGAGGAGCGGCGGCGGGTGGAGTGCCGGCCGGGTTCTGTCTTCCGCGCGAGCTATCGGATTCCCTGCATGACGGAGAGGAGACGTGGCAGGTGGCTACCGGGATCATGCAGTGGGTGATGGAGCGCGTCCGTCTCGATGTTTCCGACGGCGATCCACAGGATGCACTCGCGGTGCTGAGGCGAGGGAGGGCGAGATGCTCCGGGCTTGCCAATGCGACGGTCGCTCTGCTGCGCACCGCCGGCTTCGAGGCACGCACGGTGAGTGGCCTGCTCGTCGGCCACAACCGAACCGTACCTCACCGCTGGATCGAGTGCCGGCTGCCGGGCGCCGGGTGGGTGCCGAGCGATCCGACGCTGGGGCTGTGGGTCGTGACGCCGGGCCACCTTGCCTTCTCGCGGACCGTGGCCGTGCTGCCGGAGGTGACCGTCGTGACAAGCTCACAGGACCATCTCGAGGAGCTGCCCGACCGGCGTGGCGTTCCCTTCCGCCCCAACACGGGTGCCGAGCTCGTTTGTCGCGTCGTGGGGCCGAGGCGCGAGGCCGCGGTGGTGGCCGAGTTGGACGGGCCTGGTGGGACTCGACGCCGAGCCACACTGAACCCTGATGCCAGATTCCTCGGCCTTCTTCCTGGGCGCTGGCGCCTGACAGTGACGTCCGGAGGGCAGGTGGTCGAGCGTCGCGCCTTCATCCTCAGGAATGGGGGGGCGAGCAGCTATGCCGTTCACCTGCCGGCGGACCCGGAGGTCGGATGATGCGACGCAAGCTGTCAGGCGACCTCGCCGATCTCGGTCCGAAGACCGTTCTCCGGCTTCTCGCGGTAACCCAGCCGAGCGGCGTTCTCGAGCTCGACACCGATGCGGGCTCGTTGAGCCTCGAGATCACGCGCGGCAAGCTCGCTGAACCGGCGCCGGGGGAGATGCAGCAGCTACGGGCAGTCTTCACCTCGGCCATCGGTGAATTCAAGTTCGAGCCCGCAGAGGCGGGGCGGGAACCGGAGAAGGCGATCACGCTCGGTGATCTGCTGGAGATGCTGCGGCCCGAGGGAGATCGGGCCGCCGCCTTCGCCTCCGACCTCGACCTCGACTCCTTGATGGCGGACCAGATCGATGATGAGCGCGCCGCCGCGGCCCCGATCCATCTCCTCTCGGTCGGCGCACCGGACAACCCGATCGAGGACCTGCTGGCCGACCTCGAGGCGAACGCTCCGGAAGAGCTCCTGTTCGCGCAGGTCGGCGTGGTCACGCTCGACCCCAGACCGTGGCGGGGGACGCTTGAGGCGACGTGGCGCCGCAGGGGCTGGGAGCTGCAGCTGTTCGGAACACTGGAGGAGGTCAAGGCGGACGGTCTGGACGTATTGTTGATCCACCACCGTCTCTCCTCGACCCGCGCCGGTCACGAGGGGGACTGGCTCACGCTCGTTGAGCGGGAGGCGCCGAAGGTCCCTGTGATCTGGATCGGGCCGCTGGGTGACACGGTGTGGGTGCACCGTCTTATCGATGCCGGTGTCGCCTTCCTCATGCCTCCTCCTCAGGGGGAGAGCGGTGAGGCCTGGCAGCGCTTCCAGGGCGCCGTGACGACCGTTGTCGACCGTTACCTGGCCCTCACCGCACGGGCGGAAACGGGGGGGGTCTCGGCGGCCGTGGCCCAACTGGTCGACTCCCTGCTGCACGAATCGGGGCGGGAGCACGGGCTCGGACTGCTGCTGCAGGTCGCGGCGGGCCACTTCCAACGAGGCGCTGTGCTCGCCGTGGAAGATACGTGCATTCGCTGCCGGGCGGGGTTTGGCTATCCACTGAGCCCCGGCTCGGCTGTCCTGCCCCGGGGCGTCGGCCTCATCGAGCGCGTGGTCCGGTCACGCGAGGGGGTCATCGGCCTCGATGCCGACTCCGGCGGCGCGTTGCAGCTCGCCCGGGTGCTCGGGCTCGGGATCCTGCCGGAGTCTACGGCCATCCTTCCACTGTGCTCCGGAGCTTCGGTCGTCGGGTGTCTGGTGGGCGACGCCGACGGCCAGCCGCTCCCAGAGCTGGGGGAGCTGGCGCTGTTCGCGCGCCGCATCGGTGGGGTGCTGTTCGAAGAGTGAGGCGGCGGGCGCCCCTGGTGGGGTGCTTCCAGAAGTGGCACTGACCCGTGGTCCAGGTGTGGAGCTGTGCCGAACCTTGACAGAAGACCCACAGGAAGCCATACTGATTGATGACCCTGATGTCATTCAAACCCTCACGTTCCCGTGGGGGCGGTGGTCACAGGATGGCCGGAGGAAACGGTTGGGGAGGGGCTGTAACAGGCAGCGTTTCTCCTCGGCAACGGTCTCGTAGAGTGACAGTCTGTGGCTCGAAGGAGGACTCCCACATGGTAACCCTGGCCATCGAACGCAGCGGTTCTGCCGAGCTGACGTACCAGATCGGGAACGACACCATCTCGATCGGTGCGGCGAGCCAGAACGACATTGTGATCCGGTCACCCGGAGTGGCGCCTCGTCACCTGGTGATCCAGAGGAACGGGGATGTGTTCACATTCCTTGTCGAGCGACGGCAGGTTGTCGTTCTCAACGGTGAGCGACGATCCCGCGGCGTGCTGCGGGTCGGGGACCGGCTTCGCATCGGCACCGCGGTGGTCATCTTCAAGGGTTTCGAGAGTGACGAGATCGAGGTGGATGCTCCACCCCCGGAGCAGGTTGTGGAGCAGGAGTCTCCTCATTCCGAGGCGGCTCCCGTCGGGCGTGCGGCCGGAGGCCGTGGGCGGGCGGAGTTGGTGCTGTACAGCGAGCCGAGCCGTATCGCCCAGGCACGACGTAAGATGGTCGAGATCTTCCGGTCGGGGGTGCAGGCGGATCTTCTGCCGCCACTGCGAGCGTTCTTCGAATCGTTCTTCAAGGAAAGGCAGATCATGCTGTCGTGGGTGGACGAGCAGGGCCATTTCCAGCCCATTGCCTCGGTGTGGAGCGGCGAGGTGCCGCGGCTTCCCGCGCGGACGTTCGACGAGCTCGGGCGCGGCGGCCGGTTCGCCCACCTTCACCTCGGAGCGCGCCAGGTGCTGATCTACCCGATCGATCACGGCGCATTGCAGGCGCCGGCCTTTCTGGTCGCCGAGACTCATGCCGAAGCCGTGAACGACGACGAGCTCATCGTGGCAGAGCTTGCTCGCATGCTCGCCATTCACTGGGAACGAGTCGAGCAGTCAGGGAGCCTCTACGGTCCATGGGAGATCGAGGCCCGACAGACCGTGGAGCAGCGGCTACCGGGAACCTCTCACGCCATTCGGGTCCTGCGTGACGGCGTCCTGCTGGCCGCCCGCTCGCCCCATCCGGTGCTGCTGTGCGGCGTGCCCGGCTCGGGCCGGATGACCTGTGGGGCGCTGATCGCATCACTGCACCCGACCGGTCCGCTCCAGGTGCATGTCTTCCAAGGCCGCGATGCCGACCCCTCCACACTCCGCGGCGAGCTGTTCGGAGCGATCGAAGGGGATCCGCTGGGGGGTGGCCTCGTCGGCCGCGCCCGTGGCGGCGTCCTGGTTGCCCGCGATGTTCACCGGCTGCCGGTCTCACTGCAGCGGGAGATGACCGCAGCGATACGCTACGACGTCGAGAATGGCTATGGTCCGTCCGTGCGGTGGATGGCCACGACGGGCGAGGACGCCCTGGCTCTCGTGAACGAGGGCCTGCTGGATTCCGAGCTCTTCAACCTCTTTCAGAAGCACTTGACGCGAGTCCCGTCGCTCCACGAGCGGCGCGAGGACCTGCCATTGCTGATCGTTGGGCTTCTGGACTCGCTGGCGACGGAGCAAGGGAAGCGTGTGCGCGGCATCGAGCTGGAGACTCTGAACTCCTTGCTTCTGCATCCGTTTGCTGGCGAGATGGCCGAGCTCGTGGCCGAGGTACGGAGGCTGGTGTCGGCGACACCGGACAGCGAGATGGTGCGCGGACGGGTCCCGATCACGGCGCCCACGCGGGCGGCCGGTGACGAGGCAACCGAGGACCTCATGTCCGGAGCGGACCTCCTCACCCTCGATGACCTGAAGGTGGTGATCCCGGGCATCGAGCGCATCATTATCGACCGCGTTCTGAGACGAACCAAGGGAAACCAGAGCAAGGCTGCCAGGGTCCTGAACCTCTCCCGAGGCGCACTGATCGCGAAGACGAAGGAGTACTCGATCCCGGACTATCGCTACTTGCGCCGGCGCTGACGGTTTGCACCTTCGGCTGGCTCGGCGACCCGCTCCGGTCGCACCAGCGCGATAATGTGGTCCCAGTTGAAGCCGAGCCAGATCAGGAACGGTGCGCTGAACCGTCCCGGCAGGTCGGTAAAGTACTGCCAGAACCCGTAGAAGTTGCGAGCGAAATCCGAGTAATGCTGCGTGCTCCATGCCCCGAGCATGGTGGCGTAGGTCATCTTGACGTGCAGGACGAGATTGAAGGTCTGGACCGCGTAGAGCACGCTCCACCCCATGACGAGCCGTCCCAGCTGCTGTCGCGAAAAGGGTCGAGGCAGGGCGAAGAACAGAGCCAGCAAAACGATCGTATTGAAGTGGACCTGTGTGAGGGGGAAGGATGGTACTGCCGAGCCAGCCAGCAGATCTGTGCGGGCGATCTTGACGGCGTGGGCGTCGACCACCAGGCGTGTGACCTTCGGGTACTCGAATGCCCGCAGCAGCAACTCGCTGAAGCCGGCGACCGCATGATCGAGCACCGGCCGTAGGAGCAGCCAGAGCACCATCGCAACCACCATGGCGACCGGTAGCCGTAACAGGAATGAGCGAAGGCGGTCAGCTGCGCGCATCGCGGATGCCGCCGAAGCGATGCGCCCACAGCAGCCACAGGGCAACACCGGTGAGGATGACGATCGTCTGCCAGATGAAGATGTGCGACTCGCTGAAGTACCGAGGAACGAGAGCGCCGATGTAGTACAGCGAGACGATGCGAACGAGGTTGAGGAGCTGGATCGCGAGGCTGCCCGCGACCACGCCGATGGCCTTGTGCAACCACCGCGCCGGGAACGCTAGGACGCCGGCAACGAAGATCAGGGTTGTGATGAGCCCGTTGCATCCGTTGTAGATGGTGACTGCGAAGCGGGGGGATGCAAGCCTGCAGCCTGTGACGGTGATGCTCTCACCGAAGAGGGAAAGCACCGACCCCGAGACGCGTGCGATAAAGCTGGTGTAGGGGAGGACGATAGCATCATTGATCGGTTTGAGCGCGATGGCCGCGAATCCCACGCTGAGAATGAGGAAGAACAGGATCAGGAAGCGGATCTCGGCCCTTTGCCATAGCTGTTTCAATCGCATCTCGTCTCCGTTCGGACGACCGACGATGACGGTGTCGTCGTCCAGTATTCTAGCCTGCATCCCTCATCGACGATCGTGGCGAGAGATCAGGGTCAGATGTCTCTCAGGGCGCCGTGGAGCTCGCGTCCGGAGGGGAACCGTCCGCCGGGCTCCTTCTCCAGGCAGCGCAGGAGAATGCTGCCAAGACCCGGGGGCAGCTCCGGGTTGAGATCGGTGGGGACGGGTGGAGGAGTGTCGAGGTGAGCCTCGATGACGTTGCCGCGGGCGAACGGCGGACGTCCGGTGGCAAGGTGGAAGAACGTTGCACCCAGAGAGTAGATGTCGCTCTGCGGTGTTGGCGGCTCGCCGCGAATCTGCTCTGGCGACATGTAGAACGGCGTGCCGCAAATGCCTCCAGATGGTCCGGCGTCGGAGTCGAGGCGCGCCGCAATTCCGAAGTCGAAGATCTTGACCCGGTGGTCGGCCGTCAGCAGGATGTTCCCCGGTTTGAGATCGCGGTGGATGACGTGATGCTCATGGGCGTATGCCACCGCCTCCGCGAGCTGGAGCAGGATCGGCAGCAGGTTCCCGCGGATCCGTTCCGGGTTCGACCGGAGGAGCGTATCCAGCGGCTCGCCGCGAACGTACTCCATGGCAATGAGGTAGCCGCCAAGGCCGCGTTCGAAGTCGTAGACAGTGACGATCGCCGGGTGGTTTAGAGTCGCCGCCGCTTTGGCCTCGCGTTCCAGCTGAGCGACCTCTTGAGCTGCGGTCGCCCGCAGGACCTTGACCGCCACGATCCGCTCGAGACGAGTGTCGCGTGCCTGGTAGACCACACCCATGCCGCCACGGCCAAGCTCGGTCAGAATCTCGTACCTTTCTCCTTCGGCCGAGGGCATCGCGGGCCCGGCCGCATGCCTGACCGCCGGCGGCCGTGTCGCCGCAGGCCCGTGAGTCGTCACGAGCTCCTGGACTCGCCGTTGCAGCTCCTGGGCAGGGGTGTAGGCATAGTCGGATTCCAGGATTCGTCTGATGTGAGCCTGAGCCTCGGCGACATCGCCGGCCTCCAAGAGGAGGCGTGCGAGTGCGGTCGCCGCCTCGAGCCGTCCCGGTTGCAACGCGACCCCGACGACGGCTCGCTGCAGGCACGCGATCGCCTCGTCGAGGCGACCGTTCGAGCGTAGCTCCTCGGCCATATCCAGAATGACATCGGGGATATCGGGAACGGGACCGGGGTGCTCCCGCAGCAGGGCGGCGGCCTCCTGAAGCCGGCCGGCCCGGTGCAGCTCGGTGAGGGCCTCTTGGAGCCGGCCGATGCGTGCCAGACACCTGGCTATGGCGACGCCATCTCCCAGGCGGCGGAAGATGTTGAGCGCGCGCTCGTCTTCCCCCGCCAGCTCGGCGCAGTGGGCGGCCTCGGCCAGCTTGCCGTGTAGCTCGAAGACATCACTCGCTTCCCCCCAGCGGCCGAGTCGTTCGAGGAGTGGACCGGCCAGGTCCCACCGCTGACCCTGTACCGCCAGCTCAGCGGCGTCGGCTCGACGATCGCGGAGAATCAGCCAGTCGACCGCCTCCTCGAAGCGGTCGAGATCCATGAGGACCTGGAGGTACTCCTCCTCCATGCCGAGCTGTTCGAGGCGCGGGAGGAGCTTCTCAGCGACCGCGTTCGCTCGTTGCCTGGTCTCCACCGCGTCGGCGGAGCGACCTCCGGCCAGTTGGCGATCGCGGTCGCGAAGACGAGCGAGCTGCTGCAACCTGAGCTGAGCAGCTTCTCTCAGCCGGCCTGCCTCGTCGAGTGCCTGGGCCGCGCCGGTGAGGTCTCCGGCACGGACGAAGCTCTCAGCGGCTCGCAGTGTGTCACCGTGAAGGAGCCATGCCTGGGCGGCGTTCCGCCAGTTTGCCTCGGCCTCGGCGAGTCGTGCCGTGAGCTCGTGATTTCGGGTGATCTCGGCGGCGCGGCGAGCGGCCTCGAAGTCGGATGTTGACGGGTTGATGCGGCCGGCCGCTAGGGCTGCGACGGCCGACCGGACGGCGCGCATCGGCTCCCCGGCGCGCAGCCACGGTGCCACGGCCTCGCCCAGATTACCCTTGTCGGTCAGCCACTGCGCCAGGGTCTGGTAGCAGCGTCGTGCCTGTTCTTCAGCTCCACAGCGCGAGTACAGACGTGCCGCTTCCTGAAGGTGCCGGCCGCCGGCCTTGCGGAGCAGTTCTGCGGCCTCGCGGTCCCGGCCCAGCTCGAGGCTGACGCGTGCGGCTTCCGTCCAGGCACGGCCCCGGGTGAAGGCGGCGAGTGCCCTGCGGCGAAAGCCGGAGCGCAGGTAGAGGTCGCCGGCGCCGCGCCAGTCCCCACGGCGCTTGAGTCGTCCCGCCATGCGGACGTTGGCATCGCGGTCCCCGATGAGACGTACCGCGCTCCAAATGAAGAACGCCAATGCGGTGATATTGCCCACCACGGCCAGGCCCGGCTGGAGGCGGGAGAAGGCCCAATCCGGGAGGCTCTCACGGAGCCCCGGCAGCCACAGTGAGAGAGCCGAGAGGTTGGTGACGACAACGACGATGCCGCCTGTGATGAGGGGCGGGAGCCATCTCCTTCGGGTCTGGTACGGCACGGCGAGTGCGAGGAGAGCGAGCAACGGTACCGGTTCAAGATGACCCACAGACCGCATTCTAACCTTTCAGACCGGATCGTCCACTCGGGAGGTGAGAGTGTGAGGAGGGGCCGCCCACCCATCCGGTGGTGGAGTGACGGAGGGAGAAAGACCTCCGCTCACCCGGCGAAAGCAGCCGCAGACCGCCCTGACCACCGCAAGCTCGCTCGTGGGAGTTGAAATTTTATAAGGAATCGCTCATATTTCTGTCTCGGAGGAAGAGGTGGAACGCGACTACTACAAAACCCTCGGCGTAGCGCGGAAGGCGACCGCAGCGGAGATCAAGAAGGCATACCGCAAGCTCGCCCGCAAGCACCACCCGGACGTCAACCCCGGCAACCCCGAGGCAGAGAAGCGGTTCAAGGAGATCCAGGAGGCCTACGCCGTCTTGTCCGATCCTGACAAGCGACGCCAGTACGACAGGTTCGGGTTCGTCGAGGGAGACGCCGAGGTGCGGTCCCATCCGTTTTCCCGCGCCCGCGGCCGCGGCGAGTGGCGCGAGGCCGGGCCGTTTCGGGTGCACGTGGATGGTCGGGGAGCGGAGGGCTTCGGCGTTGGAGGGTTCGAGGACCTCGGTGATTTGTTCAGTCAGATCTTCGGTGGCGGCCGGGGGGCGTCGGCCGCGAGGCAACCGCGCGCCGGGGCTGACCACGAGACGTCGGTGGAAATCTCGTTCGCCGACGCGGTCAGAGGTACTACCATCGTGCTACCGGTCCAACGTCAGGTCCGATGTTCGACCTGCAGCGGCAGCGGTAACGTCGATGACAAGGTGTGTCAGAGCTGTCGGGGCGCCGGCGTTGTCGTGGCGACCGAGCGGCTGCGGGTGAAGGTCCCGGAAGGCGTGCGGGACGGTTCCAAGGTCCGGGTTGCCGGCAAGGGCACCGAGGGTACCGCTGGAGCTCGCGCCGGTGACCTCTACGTGCGAATCAGGGTCAAGCCGCATGCGTTTTTCAAGCGAAAGGGCGATGACGTCCTCACGACCGTGCCGGTGACCTTCACCGAAGCGTATCTCGGGGCGAAGATCGAGATGGGGACCATCCACGGCCCCGTACGTGCCACGATTCCGCCGCGGACCCAGTCCGGACAGACCTTTCGCCTCCGTGGCAAGGGTGTGCGCAACCTCAAGACGCGCGCCTACGGCGACCACCTGTACACGGTTGAGGTCGTAGTGCCGAGGGTTGTCTCCCCGGTGGGTGAGGAGGTTGCGCGAAGGGTTGCAGACCTCTACACCGAGGAGCCCCGCGCCAAGCTCCCGAAGAACCTCTAGGAACCCACCCGGAAAGAGGGGAAACGGGAGACGGGAAACGCTCCCCCGCCCGCCCAAGAGGGTGAGGAGTGAAGGAGTAAGGGGACCCCCACCCAAAGAACGCGGCTGTATCGCGCCCCGGAGCAGGGTGCGTTCGGTGGCACGTGCCATGCTTCGAGGTTTCCTGAAGATCCGTGTCCCTATTCGGCGCGTTGGCAGGAAACCTCGAGCGTGGCAATGCACGGGGAGGGCGATTGTGCCTGTGGCTTCAGCTGTGATGGAGGCGCCTCGTTGCCTGTCCGGAGCGGGCCGTGAGAGCGATGATCCGGTGGAGATCCTTGCCCGCTCCGAGGCAGGTGACGACGGGCGTCTGCAGAGCAGACGTCCGGGCGCCGGAGCTCCAGAGGAGGGCGTGCGCACTCGGTCCCTGGCGGGCAGAGAACGGTCCCTTGGCGCGGGCTAAACGGTACGCACCTCTGGCCAGCGTCTGCGCGCCCAGCGCACCCTGAGGAGGAAGAGGTACCGCGCAGGGCCGCGCAGCCGGTCCGGCAGCAGGACTCCGTCGAGGTGATCGAGCTCGTGGCAGAATGCCTGTGCCAGAGTTCCGTCGGCCTCGATCTCTCGCCCTTTGCCGGCCTCGTCCTGAGCCGCCACGGTGACACGCGAGGGGCGGGAGAGGGTGGCGTAGAGACCGGGAAACGAGAGACAGCCCTCCTCGAGGCGTCGCGTTTCTGCCGATGCCACGAGCCGTGGGTTGGCCAGGACAATCACCCCGTCCGGGTCCCTTCCCGCCGAGAGATCGACTATGGCCAGCCGCAGATTGATACCGATTTGCGGCGCCGCGAGCCCGAGACCCGGAGCCGCCCAACATGACTCGCGCATGTCGAGCAGAAGCTCGTCAAGATCCCTTCCGAAGCTCTCTACTGCGGCGTTCTCGGCGACCAGCCTCTGATCGCCGTAGAGCAGGATCGGACGAACGGCCACCTACTCTCCCCGCATCTGACGGATCACCGCCTCCACAGTTTCATGAGCGCGCCGCTCGTAGAACTCCTCGAGGGTCGAGCGGACCTCCGGGTGCTGCGTGGCAATGCGGTCGACCGACCCCTTGTCGAGCTCGATCGCGATGACCTGGTTCTTCGCGATGATCGTCGCGGTACGGGGCTTTCCGGTGAGCATCGAAACCTCTCCGAAGAAGTCGCCGGTTTCGAGCTCGGCCAGCTGGATGTGCTCGCCTTGCTCACCCTTGGTGAAGACCTCGACCGTGCCGGACACGATGAGGAACAGGCTGGATCCCGGCTCCCCCTCGGTGACAATGATGCCCCCCTTGTCATACGAGCGTAGCGTAGTCGAGGTCAGGATCTCCTGCAGCGTGTTCGTCTCGAAGGCTGCGAACAGCGCCGACGCCTGGAGCTCTTTGAGCTGATCGGCGGCGGGGCCGGCCGGCTTGTGCTCCCCGCTGTCCTCGTTCTCGGCTCCGTTGGCGGGCTGCCGCAGCTCGATCCGTTGCTCCAGCGGCAGGCGGGTGCGCTTGTCCTCCTCGATCAAGAGCGCAAGCTCCGCGTGCACGTCCTCCAGTTCCGGATCGAGACGGAGAATCTTCTTGTAGAGGGCGATTGCCTTGGCGTAGAAACCGTCCTTGGCGTAGCTGCCGGCTAGCCTGCGGTAGAGAGCGACCGCCTTGGCGCGGTCCCCTGCCAGGCCGAGAATCTCGGCCTGGCGAAGCAGCAGGTTGAACTGGCTCGGGTTACGTTTGAGCTCTTCGGCGACGGCGGCAAGGGCCTTGTCGTACTCCTTGCGCGCCAGGTAGTGATCGAGCTGCTCGAACTTCGGGCGTGAGAGAGAAAACCTCATGCCAAGCACTCCTCCATACGGGCCTGGACGGCCCGGGCTGCCACCCTCACCTTGTCGGTGATGCGGCCGGCGTTCTGTGTCAGCAGCCTGCGATCCTCAACCACCGGGCACCCCCCCACGAGAACGTGCCGGACGTCCCCGGCCGTCGCCCCGAAGACGATCCGTGATGCGGGGTCGCCGTCGGGTTGCATCGCCCAGGCGGTGGCGTCCAGCACGGTCAGGTCGGCACAGTATCCAACCCGGAGCATACCGACCTCCTTCCCGAGACCGAGCGACCGTGCTCCGTCGCGGGTCGCGAGGGCGAGCACAGTCCACGGGTCGATCGCCTTCGGACCGTGGCGGAGGTTGTGCAGGGTTCCGGCGAGGGCCATCTCATGAAAAACCGACAGCCGGTTGTTGCACGGCGGGCCATCGGCGCCGAGCGCCATCCGTACGCCGGCCGCCAGCAGGCCGGGCAGGTCGGCAATGCCGGAAGCGAGCTTCAGGTTCGCGCCCGGACAGTGACAGATGCGAGTGCCGGTGCCGGCCAGGAGGGAGACCTCGTCGGCGGCCAGGTGAACACCGTGCGCCAGCACCACGTCATGCCCCGTGAGCCCGGTGCGGTGCAGGTACTCGATGTTGCCGAGGCCGGTCAGCCGGCGCACCTCCTCGACCTCGCCGGCGTTCTCCGCTGCATGGCTCTGGAGCATCCAACCGTTCGCGCGCGCCAGGGCGGCACAGCCTTCGAGCATCTGACGGGTGCACGACAGTGCGAAGCGCGGCGCAACCGCGTAGCCGAGCCGGCCCCCGGCGGCGCCATGCCAGCGCTTCCCGAGCGCCTCGGCCTCTGCGAGCGAGGAGTCCAGGTCCTCGAGCAGCGCGGCGGCGCCATCATCGCCGAGGTCCATGTGCGTCTTGCCGGAGACCAGGCGAATGCCAAGCGTCTCCGCCGCCTCGAAGACGCGCCCGTGGTCGTGGGTGGTTCCGAAATCGAGGGCGGTGGTCGTCCCGCCGCACAGCAGCTCGGCGATGCCTAGCTCGGCCGCCGCCTCAACGTCGTCGGCGTCGAGCGCGGCCTCGTACGGCCAGGTCCGCTGTCGCAGCCAGTCGAGGAGCTCGAGACCGTCAGCCCGATGCCGGAGCAGCGACTGTATGACGTGCACATGCCCCTGCACGAAGCCCGGCAGCACGAGCCCGTCGGCCGCATCGACGATCCGCGAGGCCGCCACGTCCGCTGCGGGCCCACGCGTGACCTCACTGATTCTCCCGCCCTGAATCAGAACGTCGCCACGGAACCACTCGCGGTCCTGGACCATCGGCACGACCGTGCCTCCGCGCACCCACAGATCGTAACTGCCTTTCATCCAACAGATGGTCTCACCCGCGATGCGACAGTGTCAATCTAGCCCGGGTCATCCGGTCGCGATCTACTACGACCGGCGATACGCCAGCCGGGGCTGTGCTCTGCGCGTCGCGCTGTCCTCAACGACAGGAAGTACGCCTACGTCAGTGCGACACTCAGATCCCAGCCCTGACAGACGTCTCGCCGCTCTCGCTACGATCGCGTCCGGATAACCCGGACTCGAAAACTGCTGCGTGCTCCGGCGCGAGAAAACGCACATCTGACCACCGTCTCACGGATTTCGCTGCGAACAGGCTCTCCGCCCGGACCTGGGCCGCTGTCAGACCTAGCGCTGCCTTGTCACAGTCATTCCCGAGTAAGCTGGGCCGATCCGGCCGCAGGCCGCATAGGATCAGGTGACCGTCTCCGGGGGAGTGAAGCTCGGCATGATGTCGTTGAGGACCCGGACCACGTCGCGGGCGATGACCCACTCCTCGTTGGTCGGTACGACCAGCGCTTTGACGGCTGACTCCGGTGTGGTGATCTCCGCTTCTTTGCCGCGTACCCGGGCGTTCTCGGCGGCGTCGAGCTCGAGGCCCATGAAGCTCAGCCCGTCGAGCGCCCACTCGCGGACCTCCGGGCTGTGCTCGCCGATGCCGCCGGTGAAGACAACGGCATCGACGCCCCCCATTGCCGCGGCATAGGCGCCGATGTACTTCCTGACCCGATAGCTGAAGATGCGGAAGGCGACATCGGCACGCTTGTGATTCTCGCTGCGGGCCGCGAGTACCTCGCGCATGTCCGACGAGACGCCCGACACGCCGTAGAGCCCGGAGTGCTTGTTGAGCATGGTGTTGACCTGATGGAGCGTCATCTCCTCCATCGCTATCAGCCACGGGATGATTGCCGGGTCGAGGTCTCCCGAGCGGGTCCCCATGAGCAGTCCTTCGAGCGGCGTGAACCCCATTGACGTGTCGATGCTGCGGCCGCGGTCGATGGCCGCGACCGAGCAGCCGTTCCCCAAGTGGCAGGTAATGTAGCGCTTGTCGGACCGTTCCCAGCCGAGGATTTGGGATGCCCGGTAGGAAACGAACCGGTGCGAGGTACCGTGAAAGCCGTAGCGGCGCAAATGGTGCTTGGTATAGAACTGGAACGGAATCCCGTACAGGAAAGCGTGGGCCGGCATTGTCTGGTGGTATGCGGTGTCGAAAACGGCCACGTGCGGCACGTCGGAGAGGATGGCGTGGGCAGCGTAGTATCCGCGCAGGTTGGCTGGATTGTGCAGGGGCGCCAGGACGGTACATGCCTCGATCTTGCTGACCACGTCGGGTGTCATCAGGACCGAGGAAGCGAACTCCTCGCCGCCATGCACGACGCGGTGGCCCACGGCGCCGATCTCGTCGGTCGAAGAGAGGATTCCATGCTCGTCATCGACCAGCACCCGGAGGACCCACTCGATGGCGGCACGGTGCTCGAGAATCTCACGGTAGTCTTGATACGGGTGCCGCTCAGGAACCTGGAGCACGAGACGAGAGTCGGAGAGGCCGATCTTCTCCACCTGACCGACGGCCAGAGTTTCGTCCTGGTGGGCCTTCATGCGCTCGAGGTCGGTCTCGATGACCTGGAACTTGACCGACGAGGACCCACTGTTGAGGACCAGGATCTTCATGATGCTCCTCCGCGAGCCGTGCGAGCCGTCAGGCCAGCCCGGGCCGGTCGTCCGGCAACCGGTCCAGGCGGCGACGGTTGACGTCGTAGGTAAAGAACCCGCGGCCGGTCTTGGTGCCGAGGAGGCCGGCACGAACCAGACGCTTGAGCAGCGGGCAGGGACGGAACCGAGCTTCGCCGGTTTCCTGGAACATGTGCTGGATCCAGTTCAGAACACGATCCAGGCCGACGCGGTCGGACCACTCGAGGGGGCCGGTCCGAAAGTCGAAGCCCAGCTTGAGCGCGAGGTCGACATCGGCCGCCGTCGCGACGCCTTCCATGACGACGTGCATCGCCTCGTTGACGAGCGGCAGCACGACCCGCGTGGTCACGAAGCCGGGCATCTCGAATACCTTGATCGGGACCTTGTCGAGCAGGCGGGCGAACTCGACGGCACGCTCGTAGGCGGTGTCCTTGGTGAGCTGGCCGCGGACCACCTCGACGACCCTGGTCGTCGTCACGGGGTAGAGGAAGTGCATCCCGAGGACCCTGCCCGGGTTCTGGGAGGCGGCGGCGATCTCGGTAATCGACAGGGTCGAGGTGTTGATGACAATCGGATGTCCGGGCGGCATCCTGCGATCGAGCTCCTGCACGATTTCACGCTTGAGCTCGAAATCCTCCTGCACGGTCTCGATCGCGAGATCGCATTCCGCCGCGCAGTCGAACTGCGTTACCCAGCTGATGCGCGACAGGATGGCCTTCTTCTCCGCCTGGGTGATGTTGAAGCGTGCGATCTGGTGGTCGAGGGTGGTCTCGAGCGTCTCGCGGCACTCCTGTGCGCGCTCCATCGAAATCTCTTTGAGGCAGACGTTGATCCCCTGCTGAGCGACCTTGGTCGCGATCGAGCGCCCCATCATTCCGGCGCCGACGATCGACACGTGATGAAGTTCCCAGCTCATGGGTGGATTCTAGCATGAGTCGACGCTTTGTGAAAATTTCCACAAGTGAATGCGGCGATGAACAGGGGAGGTGAGTAAGTGATTAAGTCATTGAGTGATTAGGTTCCACCGCCGGGCTCGGAAGTGAGCAGGTGAGGAAGTGAGGAAGTGAGCAGGTGAGGAAGTGAGGAGGTGAGGAGGTGAGGAGGTGAGGAGGTGAGGAAGTCCCGCCCACCCGGCCGAGGGAAACGGAAGACGGGAAACGGGAGACGACCCCCCGGCCGCCGGGGTCTCGCTCTCACCCCGCCAGCTCGCTCTCCCAGTCGGTGTGCGGTGGCCGGTTGAGGACCAGCCACCCCCACAGCAGCTCGCCGTAGCCGACCGCACGCATGCCGCGGCGGCGGTAGAAGGGCTGCAACAGACCGTGGAGCTTGGGCAGGTTGTAGAACGGCACGCCGGGGAAGTAGTGGTGCTCGAGGTGGTAGTTCGACCACAGGAAGAGGTGGTCCCACACCAGCGAGCCCTTGACGAGAGTTCCCCAGCAAGCAGGGTCGTCGGGGTCGATCCGGTAGTGCTGACCGGTGCGGTTGATCGCGAACCAGATCGGAAAGCCGAACAGGAGCGGGACGATGTGGACCTGCAACATGACGGTCGCACCTCCGAGGAGGTAGATGACACACGCGAGCAGGAGGTGAAAGGCGATGGCGGCGTGGCGCTCACGGGCGATGCGGCGCCGCAGTGGCTCGGGGTAGCCGGCGGTTTCGCGGCGGGCGGCGGTGAAGTAGATCGGAAAGAGGGCCGGCGTGAAGTACAGGAGCTTGAGCAGGCGCGAGTTCCGCTTAGGGCTCAGGTGGTGGCGCTTCGGGTCCTGCTTGGCGTCTCCGAGCCCGGCGTGGTGATCCAGGTGCCAGCGCGTGAACTGAGTGGGGGAGATCCCGGTGAGAATGGCGTACGCGAGACCGAGCCGGCGCTCGGCGTGGGGCCTTGTGCCGGGCCAGACCAGGTGATGCAGCACCTCGTGCAGGAGGATCGTGCCGTTGAAGAAGGTGAGACCTTGGAGGAGCGCCAAGGGGATCCACAGCAGCGGGTTGGAGAGTGTCCACAGGCCCCAGGTGCACAGCACCAGCAGGACCAGCTGACGGGTTGCGACGGCGAGGTGCTTCCAGGGCTGCTTGCGGTGCAGCTCGCGTAACCGTTCGTGATCCAGCTCGGCGGCCAGCTCGCGACGAAGGGCTCGTGTCGAGCCGACCCAGTGGCGGCGGGACGGGTCGTGGGCGACTGCGGACATCGATCGAATGATACCGTTTCTCAGGCAACGCCCGCAGCGCCGCCGTGATTCCGGTGAAAGTCCCGGCACCTGCGGCCGTTGTCTGCAACCGGCCGGTACCGTATGATGACGCGATGAAGAAGAGATTGCGGCTGTCGCTCGTTGTCGGGCTCCTCGCCGTGGCGGTCGCGGCCGGCGCTGCAGCCGCGGACGTCCCCGAGTTCCCGAACATCCCTCTCCTGTCGCTGCAAGACGGCGAGACGGTGATGCTGGACACCTTCCGCGGCAGGCCGGTCCTGCTGACCTTCTGGGCCAGCTGGTGCATGCCGTGCCGGGAGGAGCTCCCCGAGCTGCAACGGATTTACAACGAGCTGGCGGGGAAGGGGTTCGTGATGGTCGCCGTCAACGTCGACACGATCCCTCAGGCGGCGCGGGCGTTTGTCGACAAGATCGAGCTCACGGTGCCGATCTACAGGGTGAGCCGGCGCGTGCTCCATGACCTCCGCATCGATCAGCTTCCGACCAGCATTCTGCTTGGGCCGGATGGGAGGATCGTCCACGCCTACATCGGGTACTCTTCCGGGACCACCCAGGACATCCGGCAGCGGGTGCTGAACCTGCTCCAGCCGCACAGCGCCGAACCCCCTCACGACGGTGCCTGAGCGCGGGGTGAGCCGCTTGCCGATGCCCGTCCTGGCGTGCAAGCGACGACTCCGGGTCGCGGCCATCATGGCCGCTGCCGCGCTCTGCCTGGGATGGAGCGCCGCCACGACCAGGTCGATCGCCTGGCACGCGGTGCAGTTCTTTCCTCCGGATCTCGCCCACCAGGTGAGAAAACACCATCGCCGCTACGATGAGGGCATCCGTCGCGGTCTCGCTGCCCCGCCCGCCTGGAGGGCGGGTCCCCCAGGCCTGCTGGCTCCCGCTTTCGTTGACCAGGTGACCCGGTGTGCGAAGGACTTGAGGAGACCGGTGCCGCTGCAGCAGCTGGTAGAGGAGCTGGGCGTGCTGGCGGTGCGGGTGCTGGATGCCAACGACCCGCTCGCGGTATCCCACCTGGACGACCGCGAGCCGTCCTACGGCCGTGCCTACGAAGAGTACGTGAACTCCATCCTCGATCGCCTCAGAATCGTCTACTACAGCCAAGGACGAGGCGTCTCGCTGGGTGGAGGCGAGGTTGATCGCCTGGTGACGACGGCCATGGAGCGGAGCCGCAACCTCTACCCGTTGATCGGGGAGGAGTTCTACCGGACCGGGAGGCTTCGCAGCTGGCGTGCCCTGGACGATCGGTCGGTGACCTTCGGCGTTGCCGGGGTCGCGCTCTCTCACGGAATGACCGACCTGGCCAACCTCGCGGCCGCGATCTGGCACTCGGGTGGGGGGCTGGTGCCGACACCGCAGCCGACGCCGCCGGGCCACGTTGGGCCGACGATCACGGTCGGACTGAGCGGCGGCTTTCCCGAGCGCGAGCGTCCGAAGCAGGGGCAGCCGGCCTTGCCGAAGTCGCGGATCCAGCTGCCGCCACCCTGAGGAGCTTTGGCCGGGGGCCCCGTTCGGCTGCGATTCACGATACGGGATCATCTGTGCGTTTTTCGCTTGTCGCGCGGCTCCAACGTACCTGCAGGTACGCCTGCGCCGTGCTCCGGCGCGAGAAGACGCACATCTGACGCCCGTCTCGCGAATCTCGCTTCGAACGGTGCCCCCGGCCAAGGCTCCAGGAGTGTTTTGAAAAGGAAGACCTTGCGAAATGGTGTCCGGCACCTCTTTGCAGAGGCGTGAAGAGCAGCACCGCTTTCTCGACGGCTCCGAAAGGCGCGCCGATTCGCCCGGCGCTTGCCACTCGGACATGCCAGCTCGCCCTGGTGTCAGTCCAATGGAGCACAGGCGAGGAAGGCTCTGGGTGGGGGTAGGGCTGCGCAAGTAGTGGACCGGGAACCCTATGGTGGAACGGCTTGGGGAGACTTCTCCACGGCTCCGGCGGCCGTGCGGTCGCGCGGCGACCGCCCGTCTCACGATTCCCGGCGGTCGCATTGGCACGAGGACGGATCCACAGCCTCGCAGCGACCGCCGAGAATCGCTCGAGCCTCCTCCCTCAATCCTGAAGCCGTTCTCCGATCGCCAAGGACCGTGGGAGCCCGGGCCACTCCGGAACTCCGGCGCCCGGACGTCTGCTCTGCGGACACCCGTCGCCGCCTGCCCGAAGCGGGCAACGGGCTCTGCCACCGAGCCGCCATCGCGGCCTGCTCCGGGCAGGCAACCGGGCGCCTCCATCGTGACTGTGGCCACACGGGCCAACGCACTTCCCGTGGGTTACTCGTCGCCTCTGGCGACGGTGTCCCTTTGGAAAGCGAGATGACCGTATGGCCAGC
>Ga0307445_10000004_pt1 | contig 78689 bp, 76 predicted proteins | sample SalMarSW160330MG_FD_202147 | JGI IMG/M metagenome (GOLD analysis project Ga0307445, IMG submission 202147) | Salt marsh sediment microbial communities from the Plum Island Ecosystem LTER, Massachusetts, United States - SW1603-30 | ecosystem: Environmental > Aquatic > Marine > Intertidal zone >... | reverse complement strand
TCGCATGGACACGGAGATCACATTGCCGACGCGGTCGCTATCGCCCGCAGAACGGGCGCAGTGGTAATTTCGAATTTTGAGATTGCGAACTGGTTCGATGCGCAGGGTATTGAAACCCACGCCCAACACATCGGGGGTGGGTTCCATTATCCCTTCGGATACCTGAAGCTCACACTCGCTCTGCACGGATCTGCGCTGCCGGATGGCAGCTACGGCGGCAACCCGACCGGATTCCTGCTGACGACCCAGGAGGGCGAAAAGCTCTACCTGGCCTGTGACACAGGATTGTTCGGCGACATGAGCCTGATTGGGGATGAAGGTATCGATCTGGCAGCACTCCCGATTGGAGATAACTTCACCATGGGACCCGATGATGCGCTGCGGGCAGTGAAGTTGATACGACCCAGGTTGGTCGTCCCAGTGCACTACAACACCTTCGACGTAATCCAACAGGATGCTCAAGCATGGGCGAAGCGCGTCGAAGCGGAGACTGAGACGCGCGTTCGTGTACTTGATCCCGGCGGAAGCGTCCAGATCTGAGTTCAGGCTAGCTGAGGGAGTGGCTGGCATAGCAGACCGCCAGAGGGACATTGACATGAATTCACCGCTCTCCTCCGAACACTCGCCGCGCTGGTCGAAGCATATCTTCGTCAACATCTACTGGCTTGGACTGAACGTCTCTTCGGGCATCATCACCCCCGTCCTGCTGCCCTACCTGGTTGCGCTCTTTGTCGCCCAGGCCCAGAAGAACACCTACCTGGCAACGATTCGCGTAGTCGGCCTGGCGGTCGCAATGTTCGTCCAGCCTATGGCGGGGATGCTCAGCGATCGCAGCACGCTGCGCTGGGGCCGGCGGCGGCCGTTTATCGCCATCGGCACATTGCTTGATCTGGTCTTCCTGCTGCTGATCGCAGCCTCTCCGGGCTTCGTCGGCTCATCGCTCGACGCGAAAGTCAAGCCGCTGCTGGGGGTTTCAACGGCATATCTGGTCCTGTTGGTTGGCATCGTGTTGCTGCAGATCTCATCCAACTTCGCGCAGGGAGCGCTGCAGGGCCTGCTCCCGGATCTCATTCCGGAAGATCAACGAGGGCGGTCCTCCGGCGTCAAGGCGGTCTTTGAACTGCTGCCGGCCTTCCTTGTCATTTTTATCGGACCGCTGGTGGATGCCGGGCGGATTGGCTGGACCGTAGGGATCATCGCCGCCGCCCTTACGCTTACGATGCTGCTTACCCTGCTGTTTGTAAAAGAATCACGCCAAGAGCGAACACCCGAAGGGCGTGTCGGACCCCGGGCACTGCGCTTGCTGGCGCTCAGCGTGATCTTTGTCGCTGTTTCTCAGGCTGCAGTTTGGTTAGTCCGCTCCGGCGGTGACATCCTGAGTGGCATGAATGTTTCCCTTGCAGTGCAGGTATCCCTGATCGGAATAGCCGGGTTGATCGCGATGGCCGGTTCAATCCTGTTGGGCGTTTACCTGGGTGCATGGATCGGGATCGGTGAGGGCGCGGGCCAACAAAAAGATTTCATCTGGTGGGTTGTCAACCGCCTGCTCTTTCTGGCTGCAATCGGATCGATCCAGGGGTTTGCCCAGTTCTACATTGCCGACGTACTGCATGCCGAGGAACCAGCCACGGTGACCACGCTCCTACTGGCCGTAGTGGCGCTTTTCCTGATCCCCTCAGCCCTCGGCGGCGGTTATCTCGCGGACCGTATCGGGCGGCGTAAGCTGGTCGGTTTCGCCGGCCTGGCCGGCACGCTGGGTACATGCGTCCTGCTTATCTCCCCCACAATGGTGGCCGTTATAATCGGCGGGTGCATTCTCGGACTGGGCGCTGGAACCTTCATGGCCACCAGCTGGGCTCTGGGAACCGACCTCGCTCCGGCGCACGAGGCCGGCCGCTACCTCGGAATCTCCAATCTGGCCGGTGCAGGGGCAGGGATTGTTGGAGCCGGCATCGGTGGACCACTGGCAGACTTCTTTAACCAACTCCAGCCCGGTCTTGGCTACATGGTGATCTTTGCTGCCTACGCCGGTTTGTTCTTGCTTTCTGTCGTTACACTGCGTTGGATACCTGAACCAGCCGCTCGCCTCTCCCGGTAACCCACTTCCTCAAACGTACTTCAGCCGTTCACCTGGGTCCTGCCCGTTGTACAATCGTCATAGACACGAGTGCAGCAGGAGGTTGAACCATGGTTGAGGGAGAACACATTGGCGAGGTGACCCATTTCTATAAGCAGGTCATGGTCGGCGTCATTCGATTGCGTGGGGAGCTTGAGGTCGGCGCGGAAATTCATTTCAAAGGCGCCCACACGGACTTCGTGCAGCATGTCGAGTCGATGCAGGTTGAACATGAGAATATTGAACGTGCTGACGCCGGTTCCGAGGTGGCGATGAAGGTCGATCAACGCGTGCGTGCCGGGGATTCTGTTTATCGTCCCAATAAATAAGGGCTGCTTTCCTGGTTGCAGGATGCTCTCAGGATTCTAGCGGAACAGCGATCGTGAACGTAGCGCCGGTGTTTTCTCCGGCACTTTCCACCCACACTCGACCCCCATGTGCCTCGGCGATCGCCTTTACGATTGCCAAACCCAATCCCATCCCATCATAGCGGCGCGTAAGGTGGTCTTCGACCTGGTAAAAAAGTTCGAAGATATTCTCCTGCTGATCGAGCGGGATTCCGATTCCGTTGTCGCTCACCCGCAGCCAGGCTTCTCTGCCGTGGGGTTCAAGCTCCAGTGCGATCTGACCCTCACGGTCGGTGAAGCGAATGGCATTGTTCAGCAAATTGGTCAGGGCCATGCGCATCTTTGGCCCATCCAGCAAGGCCACCAACGGCTCTTCTGGCATGTTCACTGTCAGCTGCTGGCCCTTGGCTTCAACGAGCCTGGCGACCTCGTCATGCGCGGCCTGCAAGATCGGCTGGAGCTCCTGGAGCGCCAGCATTAACTCGGCTGAGCCCACCTGGAGCATACTCATGTTGGTCATGTCTTCGATCAGGACGCGCATACGCATCGCTGAGGCGAGAACAGCCTCGGCTGTTTCGTAGAGCTCGTCGCCGGCTGCTTCCTGCAGCAGAGCTGCATTCCCCAGGATCAGGCCGAGCGGTGTGCGCAGTTCATGCGAAGCGATGGCGATGAAGTCGCTTTTTAATTTATCGAGGTTTCCCAATTCTTCATAGGCACGGTTGAGTGCATCCAGCTGGCGGGCGTTATGAATCGCTACTCCAGCCAACGAGGCAATATTCGTAAGCGTTTGTAGGTCTTCATCATCAAAGATACTGGCGCGTTTGTTGCTTGCCTGCAACACACCGGCTACCTGCTCACGAATGCGCAGCGGTACCCCTATTAACGAACGGATCTCCGTCCCCTCCGAAACGCCCAGGCCATGAAGTCCATCCAGCGCACCGAAGACCTCGTTCAAGATCAGCGGCCGATCCTCTCGAAAAACCGTTCCCGCCAGTGCCCCCTCTTTTGGGACCGGCAGCTTGTCGAGCACTTCCCTCGAGATTCCGGTAGCGGCGGCGAGATAGAGATCCTGGGAATTTTCATCTACGAGCAGGATCGATGCGACCTCGCTCTCAAGCAGATCGGCAGCGGAGCGGACGATGAACTGCAGCAGGCGATCCAGATCCAGCGTCGAGTTCAACGTGACGCTTATCTCAACCAGGCGTGAGAGGCGCACGACCATCCGCCGCAGTTGATCAATTGGGGGGGAACTGTCGTCCATTTTCACGCACTAAGTGTAAGTTACGGACGGTTGACTGTCCACCCGACATTGTCGGTCGACCGAACTCATTGTATACTTCATCATCGCTACTCCACATTCAAGGATATCTCCCATATGAAGGTCTCCTGTCTGCAAGAGAATCTGGCACGTGGTCTAAGCATCGTCGCTCGAGCGGTTGCCCCGCGCAGCACACTTCCTGTGCTGGGAAACGTCCTGGTGGCGACCGACAACGGGCGTTTACGGCTTTCGGCCACGAATCTCGAACTTGGCATCAGCTACTGGATCGGTGCCAAGGTCGAAGAGGAAGGATCGACCACCGTGCCGGCGCGCACATTTGTCGACCTGGTCAATACGCTTCCGAACGATACCGTCGCGATGGACCTCACCATCCGCAACCAAACACTCAATATCCGCTGTGGGGCGTTCAACAATGACGTCAAGTGCATCGATGCCCAGGATTTTCCACCGCTGCCTCCAGCCGACCTTGACGACGGACTTGAACTCAACGTCGAAGACCTGCGGGCGATGATCCATCAGGTTACATTTGCGGCATCAACCGACGACGCACGCCCGGTGCTGACCGGCGTGTTGATCGAGCTTGAAAATTCAACACTGACCATGGCAGCTGCGGATGGTTTTCGGCTCTCGGTGCGCACAGCGAGCCTGAGTTCACCTTCCTCCAACTCCGTCAATGCCATTGTTCCTGCTCGTGCCCTGAGTGAACTGGCCCGCATATTGGGGTCGAGCGAGGAAAGCGTAAGCATGTCGCTTCCGCCGAACCGGGGCCAGGTCATCTTCCGGGCGAAGGACGTCGAGCTGGTATCCCAACTGATCGACGGCACTTTCCCCGATTACCGCGGCATCATTCCCAACAGCTATGCCTCGCGCAGCGTGCTCGCGACCGGCGCGTTCCTCAAGGCCTGCCGGGCGGCCGAGATTTTTGCCCGCGAGGCGGCCCATTCCGCCCGCCTGCGGCTTACACCCGGCAGTGAACTTGAGCCTGGCACAGTCGAGATCACCGCTGCGGCAGCCGAAACGGGATCAAATGAGACAACTGTCGATGCGACCATTGAAGGTGATCCGGTCGAGATCGCTTTCAATGTCAAGTTCCTGATCGATGTGCTCAACGCAATCGATACACCGAATGTAGCCCTTGAGACCTCGTCGCCATCGTCCCCTGGAGTCCTGCGCCCGGTCGGCCGCGACGACTTTCTGCATGTCATCATGCCCATGCACCTCGGACGCTGAGGCTTCCCGATAAAGACAGATCGGTCAAACAGACCAGGCCCTCACCTATGAGGGCCTTTTGATTCCCAGCCGGGCTCGATAGAATATTCCTGTCGAAACCAGGCTGCTGGAGCGATCGATGAGCCTTGACCCGAACGAATTCCCCAAAGTCCTTACGCTCTACCTGGCCTTGAGCCAGTATCCAATTCTCGCGCCGCGCGTGCGGGAGTTGATGCGCCAGGAAATTTTCGAGCGGGGCGTGATTACACGTAAGAATTTTGAGGTCGAGGTGCGGGAGAAAGCGATTCAGTCTCAGCTGCGGGAAGGGCTCACCGATCCTTTTGCCCAGGAACACCCCGACGTCTGGCAAGAGCGGGTCAGCATTATTCGCGACAACCTGACGGATTTCTACTTCGCTTATAACCTGCCATACGAAGACTTCGAGCAGTTGCTGAAGGACACCCTCGCCGGTCGAATGCCCGCCCAGGATGTCGTGCTCACCCTGCATCCGGAACTGGCGCCTTGGGACATGCTTTTCGCCCAGGGTGAGAGCTACGAGGCCCTGCCCACGGACGAACGCAACCGCATCGAGCACAACCTGAAAGAGATTAAAGTGGTGTTGATCAAGGCCATGATCAGCGATCACCTTGCCTACCTAGGAATCGCGAAAGAATGGTTTGATATCTCAGATTTGAAATCGATCCTTGAGCGACGCATCGGTCGCGGGAAAATTGGAGGCAAAGCTGCGGGTGTGATGCTGGCGCAAACCATCCTGCGCAAGTCAGCAGATCCCGAACTGTTCCAGCGGATTCACATCCCCCGTTCCTGGTTTCTTGGGGCTGACCTTTTTTACCAGTTCAACCAGCTTAACGGGCTGCATGTCTTCGCAAATCAAAAGTACAAGCCCGCAGACGAGATTCGTGCCGATTACCCGGAAATCGTGCACTCATTCCAGGAAGGCCACTTTCCGCAGGATATCGTTGACCAGCTTCGAGTCCTACTGGAACAGGCTGCCGACGTCCCACTTGTGGTTCGCTCTTCCAGCCTGCTCGAGGATTCCTTTGGAACTTCCTTCGCTGGAAAGTACGACAGTTATTTCTGCCCTAACCAGGGCTCACTCGAAGAGAACCTCGAGCAGCTGCTTAACGCCATCAAGAAGGTGTACGCAAGCGTCTACAATTCGGGAGTCCTGCTCTACCGGCGGAAGGTTGAATTACTCGACTATGATGAACGCATGGCGGTCTTGATTCAGGCAACGCAGGGCCGCCGCGTGGGCACCTACTTCCTGCCAGATGCCGCCGGTGTGGCGTTCTCCCGCAACCAGTTCCGCTGGAGCCCCCGTATCGATCGCGATGCCGGTTTCCTGCGCATGGTCTGGGGTCTTGGAACACGCGCGGTCGAACAGGTTGGCAGCGACTACCCACGTCTGGTGGCGCTCAGTCATCCCGACCTGCGCCCGGAGAGCTCGCCCCGCGATATCCATCGTTATTCGCAAAGCGAGGTCGACCTGATCGATCTAGACCAGAACGCATTTCGGAGCCTATCAGTCGCCAAGTGCATTGGACCACAAACGCCTTACTTACGCTTTATCGCCCAACTCTACGAACAGGGTGACCTGCAGGATCTGCTCAGCGTGCCGCTTGGTCCCGCGCAGCGCGACCTGGTGATCACTTTCGATGGGCTGCTCCGTCGTACAGACTTTCCGCATGTAATGCGCCGAATGCTGAAGACCCTCGAAAAAGCGTACAACAGCCCGGTCGACACCGAGTTTGCGCTCTATCTGGAGGATGCTGAAGACGGTGCACCGCAGGCTCGCATCTCGCTCCTGCAGTGTCGTCCGCAGAGTCACCTGCAGAGCGAGCCGGTCGAGATCCCGCAAGACATTCCAGCGGAGCAAACGATCTTCCGCACCCAGCGCATGGTGCCGGATGGAATCGTCAAGAATGTTCGCTTCGCGATCTACGTTGTTCCGCATGCCTACCGTGACCTCGAACCGATTTCGCAGAAGCCGGCACTGGCACGCTTGATCGGCCGGCTCAACAGCCGGCTGAGCGAGGAGCGCTTCATCCTGCTTGGACCCGGCCGTTGGGGCAGCCGCAACCCCGATATCGGCATCCCGGTAACCTTTGCTGATGTCTACCACGCCCAATCGCTGATCGAGATCGCAGACCAGGAGCACCAGGCCGAGCCCTCATACGGCACACATTTTTTCCAGGACCTGGTGGAGGCCAACATCTTCCCACTTGCGCTGCCGCTCGAGGAGCCGGAGGCTTTCTTGAATCAGAAGTTCTTCCAGCGTAACCGGAACGTGCTGCTGGATCTCTTGCCGGACGAAGCTGAGTGGGAGGCGGTTGTTCAGGTGGTGGATATTCCTGCTGCTGAAAATGGGATGGTGCTTGAACTGCTGATGGATGGCGAAACGGGCGTCGCACTTGCCTACTTGAAGGCGGCTACAAAGTGAGGCTCAGGATATCACCTGGACCGCCACTGTCGATCCGGTGATTCGTCCTCGTCCCAACCCTGCGATCCGATGAGAGGGACGAACGCGACCGGTGCGACCTTTTCAATTTGAAAGGTTTCGCCCTCGCAACGCCAGCGCTCCAGGATTTGACCCGCCCTGCCCCCTACAGGGACGACAAGTACCCCGCCGTCCTGAGTTAACTGTTCCTTGAGTGCCTCGGGCACTCGCGGAGCCGCGGCTGTAACGAGAATCCCATCATAGGGCGCATATTCGGGCAGCCCTACTGAACCATCCCCAACGTGTATTTCCACATTCGTACAGCCAAGTTCGGCCAACCGTACTTCAGCTTGCGACGCCAGCTCAGGGATCCGCTCCAGTGAATAGACCCGCTTTGCGAGTCTGGAAAGCACGGCGGCCTGGTATCCAGAGCCCGTGCCTACCTCCAGCACACACTCCCCGCCTGACAGCTCAAGTAGATCTGTCATGAGTGCCACGATGTAGGGTTGGGAGATTGTCTGGCCTCCGCCGATGGGTAGGGGCCCGTCGGCATAGGCCTGGTGTCGGCGCTCGGAAGGGACAAAGAGATGGCGCGGGACATCCTGCATCGCCTGCAGCACACGCGGGTCTTTCACCCCGCGCCGCTGGATTTGATTCCTTACCATTCGCAGGCGCTCCGCCTGGTAGCTTTCGCTGGCTGCCATTGACCCTCTGCCTGCATTATATAAGGATCAGCTTGACCGGAGAATCAAAACGATCCAGGGCTATGCCCCTGATCGTGATAGGTATCATAACTTTTAATACCCCTGGGTCCGCTGCTCAAGCCAAATATCAGCCTCGTTGTGGTACCCGGCTCGCTCCCAGAACCCGGGTTGATCGTTCTGGGTGAACTCCAAGCCACGCAGCCATTTACCACCTTTCCAGAGGTAAACATCCTTTAAATCATCGCGACCCAGGATTTTTCCAACGACGCCTCGCAGCGGAAAGCCATGGTCGGGGGTCAGCGGCTCGCCGTTGAAATGTGTCGCCATCAGGAAATTATCACCCATCGCGACCGAGAGCGGCATGTTAGTCGTGTAACCGTACTCGCAGTGCTGAACAAGGTATGCGGCAGACGATTTAAGTCTGATCAGGCCAGCCTGAACCAGGGCTTTCAACGAGACGCCTTCCCAGGTTGTGTCGAATTTGCTCCAGCGCGTCACACAGTGAATATCCATCTTGACGCTCGTGCGCGGGAGCTTCTGAAACGCCTCCCAGTCCCAGTAGGCCGGCTCTTCAACTTCACCCCAGACCTTGAAATCCCAGGTAGATGGATCAAAGGTGGGGATCGGGCCGTAGTGCAGGACCGGGAACTTCAAGGTAGCCGATTGACCCGGGGGTAAACGGCCTTCCTCTTTGACCTTGCGCTCGACGTCCCTGCGCTTGTTGATATCTGAAAACATGCTGGCCCTCCTGCAGTACGGGGATTATAACAATCAGGCCTTACGAAATAATTATCCCATTTTCGGGCCAGCGGGAATCTTTTTCTTGACCCCGGCTCGAGGTCCGGACGCGAATGGGGATGCAGCACGCTGCATCCCATTCTTGAGTGCGGCTTTCGAACTGGCCAATGGGTGGTCAGCGGGCGCGAATCACACCAATTCCCAGGTCAACCGAGATATCGAGCTTCTGGTCCGCCTGATCGTAACCGGGCGAATAATACACGCCCTGGCGCTGCGAGAAGTCTGTTGGTAGATCGACGCTCCCAATGCCGTTGTCGGCACGAACGCTGATACCGACTCCCTGCGGCAGATCGAGCACGATTTCCCCTATCCCGCCTTCGACCTTGACCTCGGCTGTGGTTGCTGGAAGACGGATGACGGTCTGCCCGAGGCTGGTGTTAACCTGCAGTGATTCGATCATGGAATCACGTAAGTTTAGCTCCGTCTTGCCCATGGAAAGATCGGTCGCCAGGTTGAGCGGTAAAGCGGGATCGATGGTCAGGTCCCAGTTCGGACGTTCGAAATTCATTGTGATGAACGGAACAACGACCCAACTGCCGCTGGCGATGTTAACGATGATGCGGCTACCCAGCCCCTGCGCGGTCTGCTCTACCCGTTCGCCGCGAAATGGCCTTACCTGCCCGTGGATCACATCGCCACTGGATCCAGCGCTCGATACAACCCGCAAGTAGCCCAGAGCCGGATTCAGGCTGACCTCCCCTTTTTGTGCGCCACCCGGAGGAACGCTGACCTGGATCACGCCAGCGGTCGCTGGCGGCGGTTGCTGGATTGCCCCCAGGCTCACCCCGATCACAGCCAGGATGAGAACCAGCGCGACCACTGAACCCCAGGCTGAACGTCGGCTGAGCACTAAATCAAGCCCAGCCGCTATGAGTAGGACCGGCCAGAACCGTAAAATTACTTCCCAGACGGTCCATTCGGTCACGCCGAGGTTGTTGAGAAGAAAAATGACCCCCAGGAAGATCAGGATCAAGGGCCCGGAGATACCGGGCCGGTGGCGATGTTCGCTCATCTCACTCACCTCGCAGGTAACGCAGGAGCAAGATCGCTCCCCCCAGAATTAACATGATCGGCCAGATGACATTGAATTGCAGCCACCCGAGCCAGGCCAGGTTCAGGTTGTCAATCAGATAGATCACCCCAACCAGGATCAGGGCCCCGCCGACCATCCGGCTCACTTGTGTGCTCGAAGCTCCCGGTCCCTGGCGTAAACCTGCCCCGATCTCGCGGGCGCGTTCGGAGATTTCCTGTGCGCTCCTATTGACATTGCTCCCAAGATCGCCAACCTGGCTGCCTTCAACCGGTAAAATCAACCACAGAAGAAAGTAAATCAACAAGCCTGCACCTTCACCGAAGACGAGCAGCACGAAGAATAGACGCACAAAGGTTGCGTCGATCCCAAGATATTCACCCAACCCACCACATACGCCCCCGAGCATGCGGTTGGTCTGGCTGCGGGTCAACCTCCGTTCCGCCATATTAAGTTCCTCCTGGTCGTTGGATCCTGCCCTGAGACGTTAGACTCGCGGCCGGAGCAGATTAGAAATCAAGATCAGTACGCCGGCCAAGATCAACAGCCCGGGCCAGACCCAGCCTGCGAACATGTCGCGTGCGAAGAAAGCTCCGAAGATGGCGAACATAACCAGACTGACGAGGATCGTCCGCCCACCATCTTGAAGTCCCTGCCTCCCGTGCCCCGACAGAAATCCATTTAAGATGACCCCGATCCCGACAAAACCCGGGATGAGAGTCCACAGGTAGCTCCAGCTATCCCAGTGGCCGGTGGCATTCTGCCAATACAGGATGCCCCCGATCCCACCGACAATTGAAGCCGGGACCGCCAGACCGGGCACTCCGGTCAAGGCCCCGAGGATCAAGATCAGAACACCCGCCCCGATGACGAACAAAGCCCAATTTTCCCCCGGATTTAGCCAACTGAAGATATCCGGAAAAAGCTGTCCCACCAGGAACAAAGCGCCGATGATGATCAGTGCCAAACCAAAAACCAGCGTTGAACGGTTGCTTGAGTTCATAATTTCCTCCCATACACAATACGAATAACACGGCTGCGAGTCGCGTGCATTCCACTGGCGTATGCTGACGTCGTTCCGGAAAGCTGCCGAGAACTTACTGCGTGGGTGCTTCCTGACCGCTTCGGATCAAATGAGTCAGGCGCCGCCTTTAAAAAGGGGCAGATGCCCGAGCGAGGTAATGCCCTTCCAGTCCTCGGGATCACCCTCGGTGAAGATCGCCGCCTCCCTTACAACCTCGCCTCCAGCCTCGGCGATCAACTTACGCATCCCCCGCAGCGTAGATCCCGTGCTGATGACATCATCAACTAGGATTACCCGGCTGCCTTCAACCAGCTGTCGGTCCTTCTCATCCATATACAGGATCTGGGGGGCTCCGGTCGTAATTGAAACCGTCTCCGCTTTCAGCGTCTCCCCCATGTAGGGCTTGTAAGCCTTGCGCAGAACAACATAGTGTCGGTCGCCCATGGCGACCGAGAGGGCATGGATAAGAGGGATGCTCTTCGCCTCTGCCGTCACGAGCAAGTCGTGGTTGGCATCTTTCAGAGCACTGGCCAGCGATCGGGCGCAAGCCTGGACCAACTCTGTGTCACCGAGGATGTTCAGAACCGCGATGCGTAAACCTGGCGCGACTTCGAACAGCGGTAGTTTGCGTGAGATGCCGGCGACCTCAACCTGATACGTTTCGCGCGTTGGAAGCATTTTGTTCCTCCATGGCTTGACAGCGGTCGAAGACACATGTAAAATCTATTTCGATAGATATCTAATTATTTCGAATATTATAAAAATGGTCGAAACCGGACTACTTGAATTTTTCAAAGCCCTGGCTGACGCCAACCGGCTGCGCATCATCGGCCTGCTGGCGGGGAAGCCTTATGCGGTCGAAGAACTGGCGGCGCTGCTTGAATTGCGCGCCTCGACGGTCTCCCACCACCTATCCCGCCTGGCCGAGGCCGGTCTGGTAAGTGCCCGGGCCGACGGCTATTATAGCGTATACCAGCTCAAGACCGATACACTGCATGCAATGGCCCGCCGACTGCTTGCTGATGAAACCCTGGACGACCTCGCGAATGACGTCGACCTGGACGCCTACAACCGGCGTGTGCTGGACAACTTCGTCGATGCGGACGGATGTTTGCGTACAATTCCTGCCCAGCGTAAGAAGCGCATCGTCATCCTGCGCTTTGTTCTGAAATCATTCCAACCCGATCGGCGCTACAGCGAGGTGCAGGTGAACGAGATACTGGCGCATTTTCACGCCGATACCGCGCTGTTGCGCCTTGAGTTGGTTGGCATGGGTTGGATGGCGCGTGAGGGTTCAACGTACTGGCGGGTGCAAGAGAGCGCCAGAGCACGAGGCCAATCAGATACCTGGTCCGTTTGGTAGCGGTTCTTTGAAATTATAAATGCCATCCTGGAAGGACCAGGTCTTTCCACAGTTCAAACATTTCAATCCCGCTGGGATCTCAGGTAACCCGGTTGCGAGGCAGTTCGGGCAGCGCCAATGCATCCCCCCGGCCACCGGCTCGGGCACGCCCGTCACCCTGCTCCGTACGAAAACGCTGGGCGTCACCTGCCACACTCCGCCGGTTAGCTGCAGCAGCGAATCGAGCGCAACCAGCAAACCGACCGGCAAGGTACGTTTTAACAAGCCAAGGCGCAGATGTGATACGGTCAGCTGTCGTTCAATTTCGAATCCAGCTGCTCTCAACCAGGTCCTGACCTGTACTGGATGAAAATCAAAGTTCAGCGGGGCAAACTCCACTGTCTCCCGTTTGAACGGATTCCAATCCTGGCGGCGCCCCAGCCAGCGCAGAATGGCTTTCAAATTGCGTTTATTTGCGAATTCAAGGATGAAAACCGCCCCAGAGACAAGCGTACGGCGTGTTTGCTCAAGCGCCCGGGCGGGTTCTGCCAGATGATGCAGCGTGCGGATCATCGTCGCCGCATCGAAGAGCCCAATATCGAAGGGCATGCGGTACACATCGGCGACTACATAGACGAAGCGACCATTCAGCCCGAGCCGGTTGCGGGCTTGTTCTAGCTGCGTGCGTGAGTAATCAAGCAGGACGATTTGCTCAAATCCCCGGTAGCGAGGTGTATTGCGCCCGGCGCCGGCGCCAATTTCCAGTAAACGCAGGCCGCCTTGCGGCAGCAGCCTGCGAAGAGCGACTGCTTCGGCTCGATCTTCATACTCCCGCCCGCCCTGATCCCAAAAGCTTTGCTGGTAATCTGAGCCTTCGTAATCACAGACCGGGATCGGGGCTTTCTCGGAGCTCATCGAAGAGGTCATTCCTCGAAGCGCGAATCATCCAGCATTCGCTCGTAGCGGCGCTCGTGTTGGTCGGGGTCGACCTCCCCCTGGTGAGCGTCCTGCTGGTAGAGAGCCTCAGCCGCTTTGAGCTGTGCCTGGCTGGCACGCCGCACAATCGCCCACTTACCGCAGTGCGGGCATCGCTCCAGCTTCCCGAGGACCAAATTTGGGCCGAGCACCGATCGGCTGTAGGGCATCTTGCAGCGTGGGCATACCGCCCCGCCGGCAGCACCATAAGAACCGAGTTCAAAAGTCCCCTTTTTTCGGCCTAGTGCTGGCACAACCGAGCTAATCAGGACCAATATCAGCGCGCCAACGAGGATCGGGCCAGCGATTCGAAAAGCGGCGTTTGCACTTTCCTCGGCGCTGACAAATTCCAACTGGAGCGGTTGTGCTTCAATTTCCTGGCCAGCCAACGTCATTCCGGTTGCCGATAGCGTATGGTTTCCCAGACTGTAATCACCGGTGCTGAAGCCGAAACTGAAAGGGGCCTGCGAGATCTGGGCAATCTGATTGCCGTCCAACGTGAATGTAACCCGACTCAGGTCCTGCGGTCCTTTGGCTGTAATCGTAAAGCGGCCCTGGATACGTGCTCCCGCCGCAAATCCAAAAGTTCGCTTTAGGTTAATCTGCAGCGTACCGCTGTCGTCCTGTGCGAGTGCCACGGCCGGCAGCATCGCCAGGGCCAGCACGAGAGGAATGAATGCGGCGAAGGAAATCTTCCGTCTCATCGACAATCTCACTTCCACCGTGTCAGGATCGCTTCCCGCTGGAAAAGCTGTGTGGCAAATGCCATCAGCGCCGCGTCGATGACAACCAACCCCAGCACCAGGTAAATCATGACCCGTTGGTTGATCAGGATAAAACCGCTGATCTGACCGAAGAACAGCCCTAGCAGCGGCAGGATGACGAGCATCGAGAGCTGCTCGGCCACCCGTGGATCGGAGGCACGCGAGGAAACCATGACCGCAACGCTGACGGCGGCCACAGCCATCAACGGTCCGGCGACGAATATCGCCAGCAACCACACGCCCGCCCCCAGCTGGCCAGTGAGCGCTCCATTGGATGTGATCAACTGCACGCCGGCGATGAAAACGCCGAAACTAAACCAGGTCACCCCGATCGCCGGAATCGCCGCCGCCAGCGCTTTTCCCACCAGGAGTTGAAGAGTCGTCACAGGCGTCGCCAGAACTGGCTCGAGCGTGCGGGTGGTCTTTTCGCCAACGATGCTGTACGCGGCAAAAGTGACCGGAATCGCCAATGGCATCAGCATGAACAACAGCAGGAACTGGCTCACAAGATAGTACTGTGCACAATCACTGCCGCTCAGGCTTCCACATAAGGCCGTGAACTGCGACGGCATATCGCTCGTCGAAAGACCGGCCATATCACCAGACGACCCCATCACCGAGAGCATGATGAGCGGCAATGCGGTCAGAATAAGGGGCATGAACGCAATCGTAAAAAAGACAAAGCGGTTCTTGAAGACCTCCGCCCATTCCTTGCGAACGATCACCCAGATTTTTCGCATCTTATGCCACCTTCATTACCCGGTCGTCACCCTTGGCCCCCGGGCGTGATGTTCATTGAACCAACCGCAGGTAGACATCTTCCAGGCTGCGGCGCAGTTCGCCTACGAACTGCAGGTCAGCCCCTGCCTCAACCAGCGTGCGAATTAGCTTTGGATTGTTGGCTTCAGGGTCGTCCAGCGTGACGACCAGCTTGCCCTCGACCACTTCCGCTTTCCTGACGAAAGGAAACGATTCCAGCTTCACCGCCCAGGCTGGGTCCACCTGCCTGAGGTGGAACACAACCGCCCGCTCGTAGAGCTGCCCGCGCAGCGCGGCCGGCGTATCCAAGGCCAGCAGATGGCCGTTGAAGACCGCCACGCGATCACACAGGCGGTCCGCCTCATCCAGGTTGTGGGTGCAAAGGAATATAGTGCGCCCTTCGACCTTCAGTTCCTCGATAAAATCGCGCACCAGGCGTGCAATCTCCGGGTCCAGCCCGCTTGTTGGTTCATCCAGGAACAGCACTTGTGGTTCATGCAGCAGCGCCCGGGCAATAGCCAGCTTCTGGCGCATACCCTTCGAAAAAGTCGCCGCAGCCTCCGCCCTCCGCTCCCATAACCCCAGCATCCGTAAATAACGTTCTACCTGGCCAGGAACGTCGGGCACATCATACAGCTCGGCGAAGAATTCCAGGTTCCTTTCAGCGCTGAGTCGGTCGTATAACCCCGGGGCTTCGGTAAGGATCCCCACCCGGCGCCTGATCTCGGTTTCGTCATGATCGAGCGCATATCCGGCCACTCGCGCCTGCCCGGAGCTTGGTTTGATCAGAGCCCCGAGCATTCGAATGGTTGTCGTCTTCCCAGCTCCGTTCGGGCCCAGGAATCCAAAAATCTCACCCTCGCCCACGTCAAGAGTCAGGTCATCAACGGCCCGCTTTTCGCCAAAATCCTTTGTCAGGTGCTCGGTATGTATCATGGTCTTTTTCCAAGATTTGCAGTGTAGCGCGGCGCGCATTGTACCCGATGCGGCGGCGAGCGTCTACACAAAGCGCGAATCGTCCAGCTTCTGTGAATCGGATTCGAAGGGCTCTGCAGGCAGACGAGCTTTTTTAACTGCCAATCGAACTTTAGGCGGCTCTGGATGTTCAGGGAAAAGCCGCCTCAGGCGGCGCATCGCCAGCACGCCGGCCAGCCCCATAGCCAGCAGCAGCGCTTCCGTCACATATACGCCATAGCGCTCAACGGTCACAAGCGCGATGGCGTTGAACAGCGTATGAGCGAGAATCGCCAGCACCAGATAGCGAAGCTGGCGGCGCGCCACGGCCAGCATCACCAGCACGCTGTCGAGCAGATGAAGCATCAATGCCGAGCAGCGTTCCAGAGCCCCGAGCATGGCGGCATAGACCGGTGCGTTCCAGAACGCGGCCAGCTGTGCTCGTGTTAACTCCAACCGCTCGGGGGCTACGACCTGGGCCAGATCTGCATCGCGCAAGGTCAAGGCCTGAATCAGCGCATACAATGCCGCACCGCCGAGGATGATGGCCTCCAACCCGCCGTGTCCGGCGCCCAACATCAAGGCCGGGCCAAAACCACGCCTGTGGTCCTTCATCCGGCGGATGATGATGTAACGTGCGAGTTCCTCAAAAATGCCCGCAGATAATCCCAGCGCCAGGGCGCCCCCGATTTGAAGCACGATCCCCGGTTCCCGATCAGCCCCGAGCCAGGGTAAGAGCAGGAACTGATTGAAGGGTATGTGCAGGACCTGTGAGGCCGCAAACGCCAGCGCACCCAGTCCGAAGATTCCCCATTCAACTGACCATCGCCGGGCGATCCATACGCCCAGCGCCAGCGGAAGAGCTACCATCACCAATCCGTTGAGAAAATACACCGCCTCAAGCATCGCACCTCGCAGTTAAGAGTTCCGGCGGGTGGGCCTATCCCTTCAGGCTTTTATCCACCCGCCAGCAGGTTGTTTCACGTGAAACAGTACGCTTACCCCCAATCAAGCGACCAACCACGACGCTTGGATTCGCTGCGTTCCGGCCGGCGCTGTTGCGAGCGCAGGACGATCCATACACGGTTGCTGTTGGCCTGATGGTTGATGCTGTGCAGCTCCCAGCCTTCGGCGGCCAGATCATTTAAGAGCGATTCTAGCTCTTCTGGACGGGCGCCGCGCAGTCCCCCGCCCAGTACCTCCACTCGGTACACCGGCTGGTCAGCCACTTAGTCACCCTCCGCCCGGTCCGGTTTGCTGGCGCTGGCCGCCAGCGAGGTTATGCCGCTCAAACCGCCCAGGTTCATCGTATCGACGGCGCTGGAGGGAACAATCACCAGGGCGCCTTTTTCCTTCAGCCCTTCAAAGAGCATATTCATCGCCCGCAGGTGCAGGGCGGTCGGGTTGTTCCGGTACGCCTGCGATGCTTCGGAGAAGGAATGCGCGATTTGCTTCTCCGACTCTCCCAGGATCACGCGTGCCTGACGCTCGCGCTCTGCCTGCGCCTGACGGCTCATCGTATCTTCCAGGTCCTGAGGGATGACAACGTCACGAATCTCCACCGACTGTACCGTGATCCCCCACGGAGTGGTGCGCTCGTCGATGATCTTCTGTAGATCGCGGTCCATGCGCGCCCGCCCGACGAGGATGTCCGCCAGCTCCATCTGACCGATCACTTCCCGCAGCGCGGTCTGTGCCGCCCAAGCGATGGCAATGCGGTAATCCTCAACCTCCAGCGCCGCTTTCTCAGCATCCCAGACCAGCCAGAACAGCACCGCATCGACATCGACCGGTACGGTGTCCTTGGTGAGCGTTTTCTCTGCACTGAACGGGGTGACCATTACGCGGTGATCGATCCAGGTCGGAATGCGGTCGACGACCGGCACGACGGAAAATATCCCCGGCCCGCGCAAGCCGACGAAGCGCCCAAAGCGCAGTATGATCGCTTTCTCCCACTGATCGGCGACTTTCAGCGCGAAGAGCAGGTATAAGCCGATGATATTGACCGCCACCAACGCCGCACCGACCCAACCGCTGCGCACTTTCAGCGCGATCAGCCCGAACGCCAGCGGGAGAGAAAGTATCATCAGCGCCAACCAAGCGGCGAGAGCCACGCCTGGAATTCGAAGGCGGTATGGCCCAACGCTGCGCATGGTCAGGTCAAACTGTGCAAGTGATCTTCTTGTCGTCATAGCTGCTGTCCTTTTTCTCGAGCCGTGAGATCGGCCCGGCTAATCTTCCGCTGCTGGAACCCGGCCCTCGTCCTGCCAGGTCTTGATCATCTGCTCGATCTCTGCCTGAACCTCACCCGGCTCAAAGCCCATTCGTTCTGCATCAGAGATGAAGGAACCGGCCAAACCCTCCAACGCCGCCCTGCGTAATCGCTCCGCCTGTTCCGGCGGCGGAGGGTCGAGCACGTACGTCCCTCGCCCTTGTTGGGTTGAAATGACGCCCGATTCGTCCAAGATGCGGTAGGCTCGCGCGACGGTATTGAAGTTCACGCGTAGTTCGGCTGCCATCTGGCGGACCGTCGGGAGCTGGCTGCCCGGTTCGAGCACACCGCTGGCAACCAGGTGCTTGATGCGCTCAACCAGCTGCACATAGATCGGTATGTGGCTGCGAAAATCCAGTTCAGAAAACATCATCCCTGCTTGCGATTGTCTGATTGTCTAATTGTATCTTTGTATTATTGTACTAATTGTATATCCGCTTCTTCAAGATGTCAAGGACAAAAATACAGATCTTTGATCCAGCGCGTTTTAGCGGCTGGCCCATGCGTGGTAAAATCGAAGTGACGCGGGGGGAAGCTTCATGGAGGTGGTCATGACGAAGGAAACCGGGACCTTCAAGGTTAAAAAAGGCCTGGCCCAGATGCTTAAGGGCGGGGTGATCATGGATGTTGTAACGGCCGAGCATGCGCGCATCGCCGAGGAGGCGGGTGCCGTAGCGGTGATGGCGCTGGAGCGCGTACCGGCCGACATCCGTGCCGACGGAGGCGTAGCCCGTATGAGCGATCCGCAATTGATCGAAGAGATCATGCAGGCCGTCACCGTACCTGTGATGGCGAAGTGCCGCATCGGACACTTCGTCGAAGCGCAGATTCTGCAGGCGCTGGGGGTCGACTACATCGATGAGTCAGAAGTGCTCACCCCGGCCGACGAGAGCCACCACATCAATAAACATGATTTCAAGATTCCCTTCGTATGCGGCTGCCGCAACCTGGGCGAAGCACTGCGCCGGATCGGCGAAGGCGCAGCCATGATCCGCACCAAGGGCGAAGCCGGGACGGGCGATGTGGTTGAAGCGGTTCGGCACGCACGCGCCGTCTTCGGTGCGATCCGCCAACTGGAAAACACACCCGAAGAAGAGCTAATGGCCTACGCGAAGGAAATCGGCGCGCCCTATGATCTGGTCTTGGAAACACGCGCCCTGGGCCGCATGCCGGTCGTGAACTTCGCCGCCGGCGGTATCGCCACCCCGGCCGACGCGGCTTTAATGATGCAGCTGGGAGTCGACGGTATCTTCGTCGGCTCGGGCGTTTTTAAATCCGGCGATCCGGCCCGGCGAGCTAAGGCGATCGTCGAAGCCGTGACACACTACCAGGATCCGTCGATCCTGGCCGAAATCAGCAAAGGCCTGGGCGAGGCGATGGTCGGGATTTCAGTTGCCGAACTGCCGCAGGCCGAACGACTGGCCGAGCGCGGCTGGTGAACCGGATCCTTCGAGAGGCCGATGCCGGATGAACGCACCGCCATGCGGCGGGCCGATCGAGCGATCGATGACGATTCCCAGATCCGGGCTCTATTGGAACGCGGGAAGTTCTTCACGCTCGCCAGCTCGGTTGATGATCAGCCCTATACCCACGTCTCACTTTACTGGTTTGACGCGACGACGAACCGCATTTACTTTCACACCGCAGGCTCCGGCCGCACGCGCAGCAACATCGAATTAAACCCGCGCGTGAGCATGGCTGTAGCCGAAGTAGGTCAGCTGCTGCCGGCCGATACCGCGCTCGAATTCAGCGTAGAATATGCCAGTGTGATCGCCTTCGGCCGGGCACGTGTGGTCGAGCAGGAGGCAGAAGCGCGTTACGGCCTTCAGGGCCTGCTTGATAAATACTTTCCCGAGCTGCGTTCTGGTGAAGATTATCGGCCGATTACAGACGAAGAACTCCGACTCACGTCGGTCTTCGCGCTTGAGATCGAAGAGATGAGCGGAAAACGGAAGGTCGCCGTGAAATGAAGATCGGCGTTCTTGCGCTTCAGGGCGATTTCACCGAGCATCAGGCGATGCTCTCGAAACTGGGGGTCGAGCACTGCGAGGTGCGACTACCCGATCAACTGGACGAATTAACCGCCTTAATTATCCCGGGCGGCGAGTCGACTACGATCGGAAAACTGGCGTTTGAGTATGGCCTGATCGAGGCGCTGCGGTCCTTCGGCGAATCGCATCCGATCTGGGGCACCTGTGCCGGCGCGATCTTCCTCTCACGCGATGCACAGCGCGATCAGCCGCTGCTGGGCTTAATGGACATCACCGTTCAACGCAATGCATTCGGCCGTCAGGTCGACAGTTTCGAGGTTGACTTAAAGGTGCCCGTGCTAAACGAGGCAGAGCGCCCGTTCCCGGCGGTTTTTATTCGCGCCCCGATCATCGCGCGCGTGGGCCCGGAGGTTGAAGTCCTGGCCTATGCGCCGGGTGAATCGAGCGGGGAAGATCAACAGATCGTTGCAGCGAGGGAAGGACATCTGCTGGCGACGAGTTTCCATCCTGAATTGTCGCAGGATACACGCTTTCACGAATATTTTCTGGGCCTGGCAGGGAGCTGAACGATGCTCGTACGTCCGCTCGATTGGCGTGATCTGGCGTTGCTGCATCGAATTCGAAACCGCGGGGTCTGCCTCGATTCGCAGATGGCTTTGACGCGCGGACCGCAGGCCATGCAAACCGCTCTGCTGGATGTTTTTCTGCCAGGAAACCGCGCCGCCTGCACCGTTGTGCTCCGCTCTGACGATGTACAGGATCTGGCAGGCATCGGGCAGTTCATCATCAGCGGAGATCGCCAGCAAGCCCATCTCGCCTTCATCAGTCCGGACGAGATCCTGAACACCCCTGAAGGCCTGAGCCTGCTCGATGGCATCGCCCGTATTGCTGGCGAGAGAAGGGCGCAGACCCTGGTCGCTGAAGTGGGCGAGACCGACCCAATTTTCGAAACGCTCCGCCGGGCGGGCTTCGCCATCTATGCCCGCCAACGTATCTGGCGCCTTGAAGGTTCTCTCTCAAACACATTCGCGCAACAAGAGGATACCTGGCTGCCCGCCTCATCCCGTGATCAATTCTCCGTCCACAGCCTGTATAGCAACATCGTGCCGGCGCTGGTCCAGCAAGTCGAGCAGCCACCCCTTGAAAACAGCCAGGGGTTGATCTTCCACTCCGGCGATGAAACCCTGGGCTACCTCGATGTGCACCGCGGCCCAAATGGCATCTGGGTGCAACCGTATTTTCACCCGGCCGCCGAGCTGACGGACGAGCTGCTCGCGGGCTTTATTCAAAATCTCAGTGCTCCTGGCGGGAAACCGCTGTACATATGTGTCCGCTCCTACCAGGGTGGCCTGGGCGGCTCGCTTGACCGCCTCGGCCTGCAGCCCTTTACGGACCAGGCGGTGATGGTCAAACGCCTGACAGCATCGGTACGCCGCACGCTGGAACAAGCTCTGCCCGCAATGGACGGCACCCAGCCTGAACCGACCGCTCCCTTTACCTCGATCGGTCAAAAGGAGTCACTTTAATTTAGCCCAACCATGACCCAACAGAAGATAACCGACAACCTCGACGTATTCATGGCGGTTCTTCCACCGAAGATACGTGACGCGCTGCACGAGATTAAACGCTCCGAAGACCTGCTGGAGGTGATTCTCGACCTTGGCCGAGTGCCAACAGCCCGCTACCTGGACCAGGAGATCACACTTTCCGAGCGCGAGGTGACGGCCGAGGACATGGAGTATGTCGTCACCCGCATCGGTGATTTCGACGCGGACAATCGGGCCGGGATCGAGCGCACTCTCCACCGCATTGCAGCAATCCGCAACCGTCACGGCGATATCGTTGGCTTGACCTGCCGCGTCGGACGGGCTGTATTTGGCACGATTGACATCATCCAGGACTTGATCACCGGGGGCAGCAGCGTTCTCCTGCTCGGTCGCCCTGGCGTAGGCAAGACCACCATGTTGCGCGAGGCAGCTCGCATTCTGGCCGAAGAAAAGCGGGTTGTCATCGTCGACACTTCCAACGAGATCGCCGGTGACGGGGACGTCCCCCACCCGGCGATCGGCCGTGCCCGGCGCATGCAGGTGCGTGTCCCCATGCTGCAGCATGAAGTGATGATCGAGGCGGTCGAGAATCACAATCCCGAAGTGATCGTCATCGATGAGATCGGACGGGAGCTGGAGGCGGCTGCAGCCCGCACAATCGCAGAACGCGGGGTCCAGCTCATCGGTACAGCTCACGGTAACAGCCTTGAGAACCTGCTCCTCAATCCGACACTTTCAGACTTGATCGGGGGAATTGAATCGGTCACGCTGTCGGATGAAGAAGCACGGCGGCGTGGGACACAGAAAACCGTCCTTGAGCGGCGGGCCGCGCCGACCTTTGACGTCCTGATTGAAATCCAGGACCGGGAGCGATTGGCCGTCCATCGTGATGTCTCAGCCGCCGTAGATGGCATGCTGCGCGGCAGGCCGGTGCTCCCAGAGCTGCGTTATCGTGACGAGGCCGGCGAGATCAAGGTCGAGACGACGCCCGCACCTGCCCGTTCAAATATGAACGCAACCTCGGGATATCGCCGCCAGACGGCGCTGCCGACCGCCCCCGACCGGGAAAACGGGGGGCTGCCATTCTCGCCCACGCCTCCCCATATGCCGGGCACGCCGTTGGCGCCGATACGTATATATCCGTATGGTGTTGCCCGTAATCGCCTGCGGCAAGCATCCAAGCGGCTCGGCGTGCCGGCCGTGTTGGTCGATTCGATCGGTGAGGCCGAGGTGCTCGTCACCCTTCGTTCCTATTACCGCAAGCGCCAGCGCGCGATCAAGGATGCCGAGAATCGCCGCATGCCAATTTATGTGCTGCGCGCAAACACCGTCAACCAGATGGAAGGTTTTCTGAGCGAGCTCTTCAACCTGCAGGCTGTAGCCACCGGTGATCCGGCGCTTGACCGCGGGCTGGAGGAGGCTCAGGAGGCGATCCAGGATGTGCTCGATGGTGCGCAATCGGTCGACCTGGCGCCGGCCTCGTCATATGTGCGCCGGCTGCAGCATCAACTGGCACGCCAGGCGAACTTGATCTCGCATTCCTACGGAAAAGAACCCCGACGCCGGGTCAGGATCTTCCGCACTTGAGTGCCTTTATCACACTCGAAGGCCCTGAGGGCGGGGGCAAGACACTGCAGGCTCGACGACTGGCCAGCTACCTGGAGTCTCTCGGCCAGGAGGTTGTTCTCACGCGCGAACCGGGTGGAACTGGGATCGGCGATCAAATCCGCAAGGTTCTGACTCTTCTTGATAACACGGCAATGGATGCCCATACGGAGTTTTTGCTCTTCTCCGCCTCACGGGCACAGCTGGTAAACGAACTCATTCGTCCGCAGCTCGAAGCGGACAAGATCGTCGTCTGTGATCGGTTCTATGACTCGTCGCTCGCCTACCAGGGTTTCGGACAGGGTCTTGACCTGGACATGCTGCGCCAGGTGACAGAATTTGCCACCGAGGGGTTGGTGCCTGACCTGACACTGCTGCTGGATCTCGACGTCGAACATGGTTTGCGCCGGCGCGAGGCCGGTGGAAATTGGAACCGGCTTGACGCCTACGACGTGGCCTTCCACCGGCGGGTGCGAGCAGGCTATTTAAAGCTTGCGCAACAGGAACCTGATCGCTGGGTCGTCATTGACGCCAGCCTTGAGGTGGACCAGGTTGAAACCGCCGTTCACCTGGCAGTTGATCGATTCTTACAGAGTCGGGCTTGATCCGACAGTCAATGGGATACGGGCTGCATGACCATGGGATCTAAACAACATGATTTCGCTGCTATGCTACGGTGATTCCAACACCTGGGGTTCGACGCCTGGGACGGGGGAGCGCTACTCGCACGACGTGCGCTGGCCAGGTGTACTGCAGGAGGAGCTTGGTCCTCAATTCCACGTCATCGAAGAGGGTCTTAATGGCCGAACCACGGTCTGGGATGACCCGATCGAGGGCCACAAGAACGGACGTGCTTATCTGATGCCATGCTTGCAATCGCACCAGCCTCTTGACCTGGTCATACTGATGCTGGGGACAAACGATCTCAAGCTTCGATTTTCTGTCTCCGCCAGGGATATCGCCAAGGGCATCGGAGTGCTCTTGAAGGACATCCAGTACAGCGGCGCCGGTTTGAACGGCACTGCACCCCCTGTGCTCCTGATCGCACCCCCGCCCTTAAAGCCTCTGACGGATAAAGCCGAATCGTTCGAGGGCGGCGAGGAAAAATCAACTCTCCTGGCCGACTACTATGCAGGGATTGCGTTGGAGTGGGCGGCGGACTTCCTGGATGCGGGCAAGGTGATCGAATCCAGCGCGATCGACGGTTTGCATTTTGAACCTGAAGCTCATCGCAAGCTGGCCCTCGAAATCGCCGGGATCATTCGTAGTCGCTTTCCGATTCCCGTATAAACTCGTAGCGGGGAGCTCGTTAGAAGTCGTCACCCGCCCCCAGGTCGGGCAGGCTTGATTCGATCTCGTCCGGGCTTTCTCCAGCCTCCAGTCGATCGACGACTTCGTCAAACTCGGGCGGCATCTCCTCGCCCAGTTCGGAACCCATTTTGCGCATCATGTGCGCCATTGCCCGTGGGTCGGATTCGTCCAGGTCGCCCCAGTCTGACATATCGCCAAGCGCGTCAAGCCGTGATTCTTCGGAGCGGGCAAAACGAACGCGCTGCAGCAGGCGTTTGAGCTCATGACTCCCGCAGTGAGGGCACTCGACCGGTTCGAGGCCATATTCCTGATAACTTTGGTAGATCGTGGACCGCTTACCACACTCCTGGCAGCGGTAGTCGTACATCGGCATCGTCACCTCCTTCAAATAGATTATACTGAGCCCACCGGGAGGCTTCAATGTCATGCAAGAAGACCTGATCCAGCGCCAGAATCACCCACTCCTGGTCGTCATCTCCGGCCCTTCAGGGGTCGGAAAGGACACCGTCCTGCAGCGGATGAAGGAGCGCGGACTGCAGATGCATTTCGTCGTAACCGCCACCACACGCCCACAACGTGATGGCGAGCAGGACGGTGTAGATTATTTCTTCGTCAGCCGGGAACAGTTTGCCGAGATGATCGAGCAGGGCGATCTGCTGGAATATGCCATCGTTTACCAGGATTACAAGGGTATTCCTAAATCCCAGGTGCGCGAGGCGCTCGCCAGTGGAACGGACGTTGTCATGCGTCTTGATGTCCAGGGCGCAGAGACGATCCGCAAACTATACCCGCAAGCGCTCTTGATTTTTCTTTCGACCCGCAGCGAGGAAGAGCTCGTTCAACGGCTGCAAGCTCGTAAAACCGAAACCAGTGAGAATCTAAAGCTGCGCATCGCGACTGCCCGTCAGGAGCTCCGCCGAGTGGATATGTTTGATTACTACGTGATCAACGCCTACAACCAGCTGGATACGACAGTCGATACAATCGCCTCCATCATTCGCGCCGAGCATCATCGCACCGACCCACGCCAGGTCGAACTATGAGCTTTGTATCACCCGACTCTCAATCCAGCGCTCCCTCCAAGGGGATCGAGCAACCCCGACCACAGCCACCAAGGCCAGCCTGGTCACAATTTCGGGGAACATACGGCCTGATCGCTTTTACGACCATGATCTTTGCCGGGCAGTGGATTCTGCAGTCTTTGACCGGCTACGACCTTCTGCTGCAATGGGGCGCGAAATCAAAGCAGGAGATCCTGCAGGGTCAGCTGTGGCGGTTTGTGACTCCGATCTTCTTGCACGTCAGCATCCCACACGTGTTTGTGAACATGTACTCGCTCTACGCGATTGGTCCGGCGGTTGAGCGCTTCTTCGGCACTCCGCGTTTCTTAGCGATATATATCCTTAGTGGATTTTCAGGGGTTGTTTTCAGCCTGGCGTTCAGCCCATACCCTTCCGCAGGGGCTTCTGGTTCGATCTTTGGCCTGCTGGGCGCGCTGGCGATTTTTCTCTATCTCCATCGCGAGCTTTTCGGGCGCTTTGGCCGGCTGCAGCTGCGCCAGCTAATCATTGTAGCGCTGCTCAACCTGGCGCTCGGCCTCATGCCGGGCATTGACAATTGGGGGCACCTGGGCGGCTTACTGGCTGGTGGAGGGCTGGCGTGGTTCGTCGGGCCTTCCCTGCAGGTGATTGAGATGTCGCCAGGTCAAGGACGCTTGATCGATCAGCGGCCCTGGCGTTCGGTTGGAGGGAATCTGCTGATCGCAGCAGGCCTGCTGTCGGCGATGGCCGTGGCGGCGCTCGTCCTCCCCTTCGGTTCTTGAAGAGCCGCCAACCGGCCTGCAGATTGACACCTTTTCTGTGACGCCTTTATAATCCGCCCCGTTCTACCAGCAAAGCCAAAGGAGCACCAAACCTGTAATGGGAAAATCGGGAATGGAAGTATTCGACATTACCTTTATCGGCGCCGGGCCAACTGGTTTGTTCGGCGCGTTCTACGCCGGCCTGCGTGAGTTGAAGGTCAAAGTGATCGATGCCCTGCCGCAAGCCGGCGGCCAGCTCATCGCGCTTTACCCGGAGAAGGTCATCTTCGACACGCCCGGCTTCCCGGAGGTGCTTTCAAAGCGCCTGGTCCAAAACCTGGTGGAGCAGGCTAAACGTTGGAATCCGGCCATGGCCCTCGGCGAACGTGCGCTTAATCTATTCCAAGAACCTTTGCCTGGCGGTGAAGCGGACGAGAAGTGCTGGGTGATCGAGACCGATAAGGCGCGCCATTACAGCCGGACGGTCATCATTGCTGCCGGAATCGGCGCGTTTGAGCCCACCAAGTTGAAGAACGAGAGCATCGATCGCTTTGAGGGACGCGGCGTCGACTACATGGTCGAAGATCTCGATATCTACCAGGACAAACACGTGCTGATCATCGGCGGCGGCGACAGCGCCGTGGATTGGGCCTTATCCCTCGAGCCCATCGCCAAGCATGTCACCCTCATCCACCGCCGGGAGGGGTTTCGGGCTCACGATACCTCCGTCAATGCATTGATGGCATCCGGGGTGGATGTGCGGGTGTTCTACGAGCTGCGCGAGCTGCAGGGTGGTGATGAAATCGAGAAAGCCGTGATCTTCGACAACCGCACCGACGAAGAAATGACGATCGATGTCGACCGCGCCATCCTTGCGCTCGGATTTAGGGCCGACCTTGGACCAATGCGAGAATGGAACCTGGAGACGATCGGCCGGCGCTATATCAAGGTAAACTCGAAGATGGAAACCAGCCTGCCCGAAGTCTACGCGGCTGGAGATGTGGCGCTGCAGGAGGATCTCGATCCGCTTAATCTGATTGTCATCGGGTACGGCCAGGTGACGGTCGCCGTGAACTACGCTTACACCCACCTCAGACCGGGAGGAAAGGTCTTCCCCGGGCACTCCTCCGAGAAGATGGCGAATTAAGCCGGTAAATTCTCCGAATATACATAACTCGAGGCTTGTATTGATCCTGTTCGTCGAGGCGCGGGCAGATCTTGAGAGGGTTCGCCCGGACAAGCCGATTTGGAAATATTACGACTGTCCGCGCCGTTCAGCACGGTAATGAAGCTCTGGGAGTTATCGAACTAATCAGGCCGATAAGGTTGCATCGGAGTTTGTTGCGGGGGGTCCAGGCTTAGCCGCGGTCGAATCCCGCCTGCCTTCTTTCGCCTGACGGGGCCAATACAGAATCACGCCCAACAAGCTCAATACGACTCCACTGATCAATCCAATCATCTGCACGGGACCGAAATAGATGAACGGCATGCGCTGCGCACCGACTCCTATGAAATCAGCCAGCGAAGCCGTCGCGGCAACGACATAGCCAGTGGCGATCAATCGCAGGCCGATATCCGCCAGCAGTGAAGTGGGTTTGCCGTTGCGTACAACACGCACCGTCGCAGAAGCCGCCAGCAAGATCAGCGCCAAGCCAAACAGCCACACGCCGATCTGGACAAACCCGACCGTCTGGCTGCGGTTCATCCCGATCAGATCTGGCTGGATCCCGATCAGGAAGAACAGCAAGCCGATCAGCACGATCGTCATCCAGCGCCTCGCACGGCGCACTTGCTTATGGGTAAGGGGAGGCATCGACTACGACTCCGGGAGCGATTCGCTCAGCACGCGCAGCCAGTTGCCGCCCAGGATTGCCTGAACATCAGCGTTCGAATACCCTCTTTCGCTCAGCACATCGCCAATTAACCGCAGGTCGGCGATACTGTCAAGGCCCGCGGGTACGCTTTCCAGGCCGAAGCCACCATCGAAATCGCTCCCGATCCCGACCCAGCGTGAGTCGCCAAGCATCTGACAGATGCTGTCAATCGCTAGTGCCACTCCCTCGAGCGTGACGGCTTCCCGGCCGTGCTCGAGCTCCCAACCATCTTTGAGAAACTCGTTCGCGAGCACCATGCCCATCACGACTCCTCGCTCAGAGCAGAGGCGGATCATCTCCCGGCTGAAGTAACGTTCGGGCTTTGCGGTGTTCGGTACAAGCTCCAAGGGGCTGATATGAGAGGCGATAACTGGGCCCTGGTAGCGTTCTAGCGCCTCCAGTGCTCCTTCCGGGGCGAGATGGCTCAGATCAAGGATCATCTCGTATTCAGCCATGGACTGAAGTAATTCACGACCCAGATCTGTCAGAGGTCCGGGATCGCCAGTCCCTCCCGCGTAGCGTGTGCGCGACCAGGCTGGTCCGAGGATCCGCAGACCGGCATCATACCACCAGCCCAGCTCCTGCGGATCGCGAACGCCATCCGCCCCCTCCATGAGCATTACCAGGCCAACGGGCGGCGGTTGGTCATCGTCCTCCTCCCAGGATTGAATGTGGGCTTTGAGCTCGCGTCCGGAGCGGATTGGGCAGATCCGATCAGGGTGATCCGCAAATAGGCGTTGATAATATTCGAGATCCGCCCGGTAGCAGGTGCTTGCCGTTTCAATATCATGGTAGACCTGTGTATCCCAATCCCCTTCCTGATGTTTAACGGGCGAGGCGAAGAGCGTGGCAAAGACGACCGCCACGCGGCCTTCGACCCATTCAGGGTGGCCAATCATCGCCTGGCCTTTGTTCCTTTCCGGAATCGGAGTGTCGCGTTCGCGGGCGCGTGTTTCATCAACCGAGAGCATGTAATCGCGCCCGAAGGTAAGTGCGTTCCAGGCCAAATCTTCATGAGCGTCGACGATGATCACGGGTTTCGCATCCCTTCCACAAGGTTGGCCCAGAACTCATCCTGTGTACCAGGGTAGTAGGGCATATAGGGAATCACCCGATTTGCCAGGCCTTCATAACGAGATCGAATCGCCCCTGGGAGATCGGCCGGTTGAGCTACGATCGCAAACGCAGCCAGCATGTCATCGCTGATCAGGTCGGACATGGCGCTCCAATCCTGACGCCTGGCTAATCCAGAGAGCTCCTCTGCGACCGCCTCCCAACCGTGGAGTGCCATGACGCGCCGGTAGGAGGGGGTCGAGGCGTAAAATGCGATCTGGCTGCGGACAAAGAACTCGGAAGCCTCATCCGTCACCATGAAAACGGAGGCTGTGAGTGTGATTTCGTCAGAGCTGCGACCGGCCGCAGCGGCGCCTTCGGCCAACGCCGGTCGAATCACTTCACGCAGGTAGCGTTCGCTGTGCAGTGGATGGGCGTGGAACCCTTCGGCGATCTCGCCAGCCAGACGGGCCATGCCGATGTTTACGCCGGCCAGGTAGATCGGAATGTCCGGGTGGTCGATCGGCCCGGGGTTAAAAAAGGGAGACATCAGGCTCAAACGGAAGTACTCCCCGCGCATGGAGAGCGGCTCGCCACGCTGCCAGGTATGCCAGAAAGCACGCAGCGCGGCCACGAATTCTCGCAGCTTTCCGGCCGGGGACTGCGGCCACGGCATGCCAAATCGCCGTTCAATATGGGGTTTAACCTGGGTTCCCAGGCCGAGGATGAAGCGTCCTCCGGAGGCCTGCGCCAGATCCCACGCCGTATAGGCAACCACACCCGGGCTGCGAGCAAAGGCGATCGCGACAGCGGTCCCCAGCTGGATGCTGCTCGTTCTGCTCGCGGCAAGGGCCAGGGGCAGGAAAGGATCATGCTGGGTTTCGCTGGTCCACAGTGCGGAAAAGCCGACGCGTTCAGCCGCCCCTGCGATGTCTCCGGCCTCCGCCAGGCTCACCGGGGGCAGCGCAGCGTCAAGCGATAACCGGCTTCGCCCCCGCTCCGGTTTTTCTGCCATCACGCCTCAGCCTCAAAAGATTGGATCAGCTTCTTCCACCGCTCCGGTACCGTGATCGATTGCCCGGCGAGATAGTCGAACGCGACCAGCACCGTGCGCCCGCTGGCGAGCTCATGTTGATCGTTTTGATCGCGAATGAGATATTCCATCTGAATGCTCTTCGTCCCGATCGTTGTGGTCTGCACCCCGACCTCAATCGCCTGGCCAAACCGAATGGGGCTCTTATAGGAGCAGGATTGGTCGGCGATGATGATGCCGATGGCGTTGAAATCTTCGCCCGCCCACAGCCCAAGTTTTCGAAGGTACGCCGCTCGCGCCTGCTCCATATACGTGAAGTAGCGGGCACTGTTTACATGATGCTGGGCATCGATGTCGCTGTAGCGAACTTCAATCGGCTGGAAGAAATGGAAGGACAAGTGAGCCTCGATTGTCGCGCTGAGCTGCGTCCGAACTTGCAGATCAACCCAGCCGCAGCAGGGGCCGCCACCAGGGAATAGCGAAAATAATGATTGCGACGGCAAGCGTGAAGCCAAGCGCTGCCCGGCGGTGCTTGTCGAGATCCTCAACAGCCTTCTTGCTCCAGCTGCTGACCATATGAACTATCGCCACCGCGATCAGCATCAGCGGGATATGCTGTACGAGAATGAAGCGCAGGGATTCATCCTGCAGGGCATTCCCGAAATTGGCCGCAGCCAGGCGCACATAGGGACTCAAAATGGCGAGGATGATGCCAAGCGTGACTTGGAGATCGAGGAATATCGAGAAGAAAATGCCTGATTGCTTATCCATTGGGGTGTAAGGGCGCCGGCCAAGCCAGCCCAGGTACGCCCGCAGCAGTGCCCAGATTGCTGCAAGCAAGACCACCCAGCGCAGAAGATTATGTGCTGTGATGAGGATGCGAAAGAACATCTTCTTGATCTACCTCCCGGTCGTTTGCGTTGTCTCTGGCTGCAGAGCAGCCGATTGCCTGCTCATTATACGTCCTCCCGGGGAATGGGTCACCCGGTATTCAACCTGCGCTCCGACTGCGCTGATCCCAGGAACTCGAGCAAGTGCTGGTTGACGGCTCCCACCTGGTCATGCTGGACCCAGTGCGAAGCCGTTGGGAAGGTCACCAACTGCGCCTGATCGCACCAATCCAGGCTCATACGGGCCATCTCGGTTTCCAAAGCCACATCACGCTCGCCCCACAGGATCATTGTTGGCGTTGCGACTCGCCGATCCAGGAAGGTCTGACCCGGGAAGCGCAGCGCGGCACGATACCAGCCCAGCATGCCTCTGATCGCACCGGGTTGCGTCCACGCCTCCCGGTAGCGTTCAAGATCAGGACTGGTAAAACTGCCCGTTCGGCTGCTGCCTTTGAGCAGGCGGACCAGGCCGGCCGCCCTCTTCATGCCGAGCAGCCACTCGGGCAGCCAGGGAAGCTGGAAGAAGAGAATGTACCAGCTGCGCAAGCGCTGCCGCCAGCTCGATCGTAGGGTTGCGGCCATCGCGGCCGGATGCGGCACGTTGAGAATGACCAATTTACGCAGCAGCTCCGGTGAACGCATGGCGACGTGCCAGGCAACAATTGCACCCCAATCGTGCCCCACCAGGTCGACAGGATCGGCTCCGGCATCCTGTATGATGGCAATCACATCGGCTACGAGGCGCTCGATCATGTAGGCTCGCAAGCCGGGAGGTTTGTCGCTCAGGTTGTAGCCCCGCTGGTCCGGAGCGATCACTCGGTAGCCAGCCTCGGCCAGCGGGCCGATCTGCCCCCTCCATCCATACCAGAACTCCGGAAAGCCGTGCAGCAGGAGAAGGGGCTGGCCGGCTACGGGACCACTCTCTACGAGGTGCAGCCACAATTCACCCGTATCGAATTGCCGGTGGCGCAGGTTCTGCTCAAGATCGCTCATCGGCTGATCCTGACTCTTTCTCAATTCTGTCCAGCAGGAAGTGATTGATCACCTGCCGGGCATGAGGCAGCGCCTCAAGAGTAGATCTGGAATTGATTTTATCGTCCAGATTGCTGACCTCCAGGATCTGCCGGAAGGGATCGATGTCGCCTTGCATATTCACGATTTTCAATTCCCGGCGGTAAGGAGCGAGCTGTACTTCCCAGCGGGAGTATACCGGTATGAGGGTATTGCGTAACGACCGGTGTGCTGCGCGCTGGCTGGGCTTCATCCTTCCGTTCCGGGAAATATCGATCACCAGTTCCTCGAGCTCGTCCCATAATCGGATGAACTCATGCAGCTCGCGATCTTCGATCCTGGCTGTCAGGCTGGCGGTGACCGGGTTCATGGAGAACTGACCCGGCGAGGTCCGGTACGATTCATGGGGAAACGGATGCTCCTCTCACAACTCCCGCAGCACCTGGGCTCCGAATTCACCTGGCAGGCTGCGCTCGATGACGAGGTCATGAGCCTTATGGAAATTCATAAAATCTCGCAGCGTGTGGGCCAATGAACGCGCCAGGCGTTGGGTCGGTTTGATCCCGGGTTCGAGGTAGAGCGCTTCGATTCGCAGCGTGCCGCTTCTACGCTCCAATTTCGGATCAAGCCGCCCGACCAACCGCTCCCGGTCAAGAATCGGCAGGCAGAAGTAGCCCCATTCACGCTGATCGGCCGGCTTGTAGGCTTCAAGGACCTGGCGAAAGTTCCACAGCATCTGGTCCCTGCCCTGCGAATAGAAGAGGTTGTCGAAGGGTGAGAGCAGCGTCGTGCGTTCTGCCTTCAATTCACCACTGCTGGCCTGCTCCAATACTGGTTGGTTATCGCGATGGATCATCAGTTCAACCAGGCTGCGGTCCCACAGACGGCCTTGAACAGGCACGAGTATCCCTTCGTCGAGCAGCTGCTCCAGGAAGGGCCTGGCCTCTCCGCGAGAGTAATCGTGGCTGTAATCCGCGATCTGGCGCAGCTCACACACACCCAGGGCGCGAGCGCCGGTTTCGAGAACGTATCGTGCGGTTTCGTCCGGTGTCGGGTGTTGGAGATTGACCCATTTCGGCAGCACGCGCTCGGTGAGATCGTACACACGCTGGAAGTTCTCCCGGTCAGCGATCATCAAGTCACCGCGGCTGAAAAGATGTTCGAGGGCGCTCTTGGCCGGCTTCCAATCCCACCATGTCCCCTGGCGTTTTCCATCATGCTCGAAATCACGCACCCGCAGCGGGCCATGCCGGCGCACACGGTCATGAACCTCTTGAAGCAGGCGGCGTGTCCCGGGCTTTGCCAACCAGGAGCGGGTATAAGATCCACCACCCTGCGCCACATATTGCATGCGGTACATGCGAAAGCGGTACGCGGAGAACGGCAAAAGGCAAGCGGCGTGGAACCAGAACTCAAACAATTTTCTCTCAATCGGCTGACCGTTGTCATCCACGCCGCCATAGGCCAATGCATCGAGCAATCCAGTTGAATACGTCCCTCGACGACTCCAGATTGCCAGGTAGTGACTGCGGTGCACGCGCTGCAGCGTATCAATCTGGAGGCATCCAAGGCGTTCAATCAGCGCAAGCAGCGTCTCAGTGTCAATCGCCGGCTCGCCGCCAATTGGCAGGTGCAGGTCCTGCGCGACCAGCGCCAGCGTGCGCAGTGCTTTGATGGAGTAGATCGTCAAGAAAACCACCCTCCGTGTGCGTTCAAAAGGGCTAAACCCCGCAGGCGAGGGGTCTACTCAAGGGGGTATGGGGTTCTTCAGGCGTCGATATGGGCAGCCGGTTCGCCGTACAGTTTGCGGTGCACAATGCTTAACGCCCGGACCTGTTGTTCGGCGTGATAGGAAGAACGCACCAATGGACCGCTCTCCACCCAACGGAAGCCGATCTGCTTGCCAAAGGTTTCAAGTTCGGCGAACTCCTCAAGCGTGTAGTAGCGATCGATCGGCATATGCTTCTTGGAAGGCTGCAGATACTGGCCGATGGTGAGAATGTCCACGCCCCATGCGCGCAGATCCCGCATCACGTCTTTGACCTCCGGGAGGGTCTCGCCCAGCCCGACCATGATGCCGGACTTCGTCAGCACTTCCGGATCGATCTGCTTGGCATTGGAGAGCGTTGCTTTCGCCCAGTGGTAGTTATCCTGGGGCTGGACCTGTTTAAAGAGGCGCGGAACGGTTTCGACGTTATGGTTGAGAATTTCAGGTCTTGCGTCCAGGACCATCTTGAGTGCCTGGCGCGAGCCTTTAAAATCCGGAATCAGGACTTCGATCGAGCAGCCCGGCTGGAGTTCGCGAATTCGCTGGATCACCATCGCAAAGATTGGGGCGCCGCCATCGGCACGTTCGTCGCGGTTGACACTGGTGATGACAGCATGGCGCAGGTTCATGCGCTGCACTGCACGTGCCACGCGCTCTGGCTCGAGCCAGTCGAGCGGCGACGGGCGGCCGGTTGCGATATCGCAGAAAGCACACGAGCGGGTGCAGATGTCACCCATCATCAGAAAGGTTGCGGTGCCCGAACCCCAGCATTCACCGATGTTGGGGCAGCGCGCCTCCTCGCACACAGTATGGAGAGCCTTCGAACGCATCATTCCCCGCAGCCACTCGTAGGTTTCACCGGAGGGGGCGCGGACCTTAATCCAGTCAGGACGACGGGATGGGCTACCGGAGAGAGCCCTCTGCTCCATCTTTGATGTTTGGTCAGGCATCAACATGTACCTCGCTGGAATTCTACCGCAAAAGGGCACCCTCACCCTCCAGGTGCGCTCTTTCTGTGCCTACCAGGAATGAGTATACTCGGGCATCGTGATCCACAGCGAAACCCCTCCCTCGATCGCAGAACCGGTCCTACCTCCCGCGGCGCCGCTGCCGACAAGCGGAGTTCAACCCGCTGCCGCAGTTGAGCTGCGACCGCGGTTGGCCGGAGCGATGCTGTGCGCGCTGAGCGCGGCTGGCTTTGCCAGCCTGACGATCCTCGGCAAACTGGCTTTTAAACAGAACCTGAGCCTGGTGACAATTCTCAGCCTGCGCTTCGGCGGAGCGGCATTGATTCTGTTTGCATTCATGGGGTTGGTCAAGCGACGACAGATCTACTTCGGTCTACGGAGGACCCTGCCCTTGTTCCTGCTCGGAGCCCTGGGCTATGCCGGCCAGTCGTCGCTCTTCTTCGGTGCACTGCAGCGCAACCCGGCCTCGCTTAACGGCCTGCTGCTCTATGTCTACCCGGCGGTCGTTGCCCTGCTGGGCTGGCTGGTCAACCGCAACGTTCCCAGGACCCGTGAGTGGTTGGCGATGTTCTTGGCTCTGCTCGGCGTGGCGCTGACGATCGGCGGGGCGGGCGGTATGGATATGGAGCATGGGGGCGTCGACCCGCTCGGGGTTGTAATGGTGATCGGATCAGCCATCTGGTACTCGGTCTATATTGTCATCAGCGACCGCTATGTTCACCTGGCTGGGGCATGGATCAGCACGGCCTGGATTGCGCTGGGCGCTTCGGTTTCTTTCATGCTGGCCGGCCTTGTGAGCGGGAGCCTGAACTGGCTGCTCCCGGCGAGTGGCGTGGCCATCATCCTGGCGATGATCTTCCTGAGCACGATCATGGCCCTGGGGACTTTCCTGGCCGGCATGCGTCTGGTCGGCCCGACCACGGCCTCGCTCCTGAGTACGCTCGAACCAGTCTTCACGGTGCTGCTGGCAGTGCTGCTGCTGCAGGAAGCCCTGCGTCCGCTCCAGATCGTGGGCGGCGGGCTGGTGCTGGCGGCAGTCGTGCTTCTCAGCCTGCCCGGGACCAGGGCAAGTGTTGATTAGTTACAGATTTCACAAGTGATGTTCGTCCCTTGCCCCCTCGGGTAGAGCGCGATACCCTTCAATTGTCAGACAATTCGTAACTAAAAAGAAAGGATCCCTATGGCAAATGAGATACGGATTGACGCCCTGCTCCCGCCTGAAATGGCCATCCGGGCGGAGTACATTGGCGTCAGCAAAGCTGAAGCGCCCGCTCTGCGCACCTTCGTCCTGGCCGTGCTGGCCGGGGCGTTCATCGCGCTGGGAGCAATTTTCGCCACCACGGTCTCAGCCGGTACAAATTCACTTCCTTACGGTGTCGCCAAATTGCTTGTCGGACTCGTGTTCTGCCTCGGCCTGATCCTGGTCGTGATCGGCGGAGCGGAGCTTTTCACAGGTAACAACCTGATCGTCATGGCCTGGGCAAGCCGCAAGGTATCCACGCGCTCTCTGTTACGCAATTGGATCATCGTCTATGCCGGTAATTTCGTTGGCTCGGTCGGCACGGCGGTGATGCTCATCTTGAGCAAGCAGTACACCTTTGGCGGCGGCGCAGTCGGAGCCAGCGCACTGGCGATTGCCAACGGAAAAGTCCATCTCGAGTGGCTGCAAGCCCTGGCGCTCGGCATGCTGTGCAACATCCTGGTCTGCCTTGCGGTATGGCTGACGTTCAGCGCTCGCAGCACGATCGACAAGATTGCGGCGATCATCTTTCCGATCGCGGCCTTCGTCGCGGCCGGGTTCGAACACAGTGTGGCGAACATGTACTTCGTCCCGACCGGGCTGCTGATCAAGGCTTTCGACCCAGCCTTTGCCCTGGCGACGGGACTCGATTTGACCTCGCTAACCTGGGGGAATTTCATCGTCGCGAACTTGATCCCGGTCACGCTGGGCAACATCATCGGCGGTTCGGTCTTCGTCGCCGCCGTCTACTGGTCCGTTTTTCTCCGGCACAGCGAAACCTGACACCCGAGGAGGTTACTACCTGATGAAAGCCTACATTCTGATTGAAATTCGCACCGGCGAGATCGAGAGCGTCGTTCAGCACCTCAAAAGAGTGGCGGGCGTGCTGGAAGCTCACATGACCTTCGGGCCATATGACGCGATCGCGGTTGTCGAAGGGGAGGATGTCAGCGGCGTGGGCAAAATCCTCACCTCCGGCATTCAACCCATCCCGGGCGTGGTCGAAACGCTCACCTGCCTGGCGGTCGAGAGCTGAGACGGGAGAACATGAACCCGCTGAGCTACCGCAGGGCGCCGGTTTCGGCGCCCTGCTTTTTCCGTCGGCAGTCACCCCCATCGCTTTTCTCACCTGGATAAGCTCCTCTGCAATGTCCGAATTCCCGTCATAATCCCTTGCCTTTGAATCAAGCTCACCCTCCCGAAATCGTCACAAGGGTTTATAATCTACAAATTACCTCTACTTTGTCACTATTTATAACTTGATGGCGTTTCATACATGACCAGATGAAGGGCATCTAACCCGACGTCACGTCCTCGTCCCAACGGTAAAGGTGAAATCTGAGCCCTTGGAGGTGGGTCATGCAAAGCAAAAGCTTACGTTCGTCTGCCTCACTAACCCTGGCAGCGCTTGTGCTGTGCGGCTGCGGGCTGCTCGAGCCCTTCACCAACGCTCTCACAGCCGTCTGCGAGCAGGATCTCTTGATCGTAAACAAGTTCGAGGATACCAACGACGGCATCTGCACGGAGGATGATTGCTCCCTGCGGGAGGCGGTCATCACTTCGAACGACTGCGAAGGAACCCAGACGATCCGTATTCCGAACGGAACGTATTACCTCACGATCGAGGGTCAGAATGAAGCGGATTCAGCGCGCGGCGACTTGAATATTCGCGATGCCGTCATTATTGAAGGCCTTAGCAACCCGGTCATCGATGGCAGCGGAATCGATCGGGTCATCAGTATCAGCCTGCTGCACGCCTCGGATGAGGCGAGGCTTTCGAACCTGACCATCCGCAATGGCTCCGGTGGCCCCGGGGCGGGAATTTTCGACATCCAAGGCGAGCTTTTCCTGCTGGATACCGAGGTGCGGTCCAACACCTCCTCCCGCAGCGGGGGCGGCATCTATGCCACCTCCGGCGCGCTCGATATCCGCCGTTCGACGATTGCCAGCAACACCGCCAATGGCGACGGCGGTGGGATCTTCATCAGCACCGGCGCTTCGCTCCACCTGTACGACAACAGCGTTCTGGAGCAGAACCGCTCGTTGGAAGGTTACAGCGGCGGAGGCCTTTTTAACCAATCCAGCACACTCTCCGTGATCGAGGACGCCACCCTCCAGGACAACACCTCCAGCGGGCTTGGCGGCGGTCTCTACAACGACGGCCTGCTTAGTGTGCGCCGCAGTCGCATCGAGGGTAACAGTGCCACGACCCTGGGCGGTGCTATTGCGACGACGAGCGCTGGCTTTGAAATAGAAGCATCTCGGTTGGTAGGGAACCAGGCGCCTTCCGGGGGCGGGATTGCAATCCAGCCAGGCGGGGTCGGCCCAGCCACGCCGGTCCAGATCCAATCAACACTCTTCGACCAGAACCAAACCAGCCTCGACGGCGGGCAGATTTTCAGCACCGCCGGGGTCGACCTGCGCGTCCATGACTCAGATTTTCTGAACGGTAGGGCGCGTTATGGAGGCGCCATCTACAACCTCGGTAATCTCTCGGTTGTAGGCACCACTTTCTCAGGCAACCAGGCCTCTGTTGGTGGTGCGATCTACAACAGAGCTACCGCAAGATTCGAGGCTGACACTTTCGATCACAACAGGGCTGAAGGAACCTCCCCTATCGCCGACGGGGCTGTCATTTATGCCGAAGATGCGCTCACTGTCCTGGAAAACAGCACGATCAGCGGCAACGAAACAGTGGACCACGCGGGGAGTGCGCTCTTTGTCTTCAATGGTGAAATGCAACTGACGCACATTACCTTAACCGGGACCCTCGGCAATGCCATCGGATGGGGTGGTCCACCGACAATTCATGTGCGCTCGTCCATCCTGGTTGGAAACAGCGAGAGCAACTGCGTATTCCGGGTAATCTCTGAAGGCCTCAACCTGTTCGAATCTCCCGCCGCATGCATGGATTTATTATTGGGTGACCTTGACCTCGCCAGGCTTGGCGGGGATGTTTTGCTGGGAACGTTAGCCGATAATGGTGGACCCACCTGGACGCATGCTCTGCTTCCCGGCAGCCCAGCGCTCGATGCAGCGGGTATCGACTGCCTTGCAATCGATCAGCGTGGAGTTCTCCGTCCGCAGGGAACTGCCTGTGATATCGGCGCTTTCGAGCTAGAGGACGATTCTGCCGCAGTTCCCCTGTCTGGCGAACTGCCCGAAGTCATCATCGAGCGCGACACGCTCTGTTTCGCCGGACCGGGCGCTCCTTACCCAGTCGTGGGATCGCTGCTGCAGGGCAGCTCGGCGCTGGTGCGGGGCATCGGTGCGCTCGACGACTGGCTGGTGATCGACGACCCGCGCCTGCCCAGCGTCAACTGCTGGGTGAACCGGGGCGACGTGGACGAACCGGAAGCCTTCGACCGATCCAGCCTGAAGGTCTTCGCCGTCCCGCCCCTGCCCACGCCGACGTCCGCGCCCGAGAAGGCCGTCGGCTGCCTGGTATTCGACTACTCAACGAATGATCCCAACGATACGTTTTGCGAGCCGCATGTCTGTACCGGACAGGAGAAGCCCGGCGGAACATGTACGCCCTGAAACGAGGCCAACATGATGGATAAACAAACCATGCAATACAAAGCGTTGCTCCTGCCTTTGATGACGCTTCTGCTCGCTGGCCTGGCTTGCGGTCCGGTCGACACAGCTCGTGAGATCGTCGGGGGTGCCTTCCGTTCGTTCTACGTCGCGCCAGATGGGGATGATGAGAACGACTGTCTGTCCTGGGGGCATGCTTGCCTGACAGTTAGCGGTGCGGTCGATTTAGCCGACGATGGCGACGTAATTCACGTCGCCGCCGGGACGGTCAGCACGCTCGAGGCTCAGATCGACAAGCGCGTGGCGATTGTCGGGATGGGCGAAGCGACAACCGCGCTGGAATGGGGCTATCCAGCGGCTCTGCGAATCAACAGCAATGTCGTCGTAAGCGATCTGTCAATCACACTCTTTTCCGGCATAACGGAAAATCCACCTTGCATTTCGGTCGCAGATGGTGGATCTGTCCTAACAGAACGGGTAACGCTGCGCAACTGCGGTACAGGAATATATGTTCTGCCCGGTGGCGAGGCGACCCTGGAGCAGGCGACGATCACTGGATCGATAGTTGAAGCGATTTACAACGAAGGGGGAATGGTGACGATCAGGGAAAGCCGCCTGATCGAGAACGATGGTCGCGCATTCGGAAACACGGGTACTATGATCGTCGAAGACACGACCATCGACCGTAACCTGCTCGAACCTTTGCCAGTCGGTGGAGATCTGCCGATGACCACTATTACCAACGCGGGTCATCTCGAGCTCATCCGCAGCACAATCAGCCACAGTCCACAGCGAGGGATCACCAACAGCGGCGAACTCATCCTGGTCAACGCCACGGTCAGCTCCAACCACGACTTCGGAATCAGCAGCCAGGACGGGGAAGTGACCCTGCGCAACGTGACTGTTGCAGCCAACCCCGGGACCGGAGTCGTCATCAGTGGCGGTCGTATTGATATCGAGAACACAATCATCTCCGGCAACGGTTACAACTGTTTCTGGAGCCCCGTCGCCTCACTGCATGTGTCAGGCGTCAACCTTTCCGAGGACTGCCGCAACTTCACGGAAAGCGATCCGCTGCTTGGGCCACTGGCTGACAACGGCGGGCCGACCGAAACCCACGCTCTGCTGCCCGGCAGCCCGGCGGTGGACGCCGCGCTGACCAACTGCCTCCCCGAAGATCAACGGGGAGTCGAACGGCCGCTGGGTGCGAGCTGCGACGTAGGCGCGTACGAGCTGGATCCAGCACTGGCATCCGAGCCTGTTGCGCTGAGCGCTCCAGGCGCCGGCATCACTGTGACTCCCGCGATGAATTTGCCCCAAGTGACGGTCGTCAAGGATACGCTCTGCTACGCCGGTCCGGGTACTCCCTACCCCGTGGTCGGCTCACTGCTGCAGGGCAGCACGGCCGCTGTTCAGGGCATCGGCGCACTTGATGACTGGCTGGTGGTCGATGACCCGCGCCTGGCGGGCGTGAACTGCTGGGTGAACCGGGTCGATGTGGAGGAACCCGAAACGCTTGATCCCTCCAGCCTGAAGGTCTTCGCCATTCCACCCCTGCCTACCGCCACACCCATTCCATCGAACACGGTCGGCTGCCTAGTCTTCGACCCGAACAATAACCTGATCTGTGTGCCGCGCGCCTGCAAGGCCGGCGACCAACCCGGCGTCAGCTGCACTCCATAAAAGGGCACAATCTCGCTTCTGATCTGAACCCTAGGACTGCTTTACCAACAAACCGCCTGTCTTTCACGACAGGCGGTATGCGCTCTGGCTTATCGGGTTCAACCGAGATGGACTTTCAGCCTGCCCTTCTGGTAACTTCAACCTGAATACCTATATTCGTCAGGATCCATCCCGATCCGTGAACGACATTATGCCAAAGGAGAAATCATGCGATTAACACCACCCAAGCGAGTCGTGTTCTACCTGTCTGTGCCCTTCGCCGCGACGGGTTTGATCGGCTACTTCGTCGATCTTCCCTTCCTGAGCAGCAATGCATTCCTCCTAGTCCTCATCGGTTACATCCTGCTATTCCTGGGGAACGCCGTCAAGGGTTTCTAAGCCTGCGCTCCTCCGGACAACCAATTGTAGGGGCGCACGGCCGTGCGCCCCTACGCGTGTCACCGTTGCGAAAAGATTCTTCGAAGGGGTCGACCTGCATGTCGGTCCGCTCAGCCCAGTAATTCTTCCAGCAACCGCTCGGTAACCACCTTTACCTCGGGCCCACCCGGTCCGGTTGGCCCGACGCAGGCCGGACAGCCCTCCTGGCAGCGGCAGTCACGCACCAGATCCAGTGCCGCCGTCAGCAGCTCGGCGTGGTGCTCGTACAATCTTTCGGCCAGGCCAAGCCCCTCCGGAATGCGATCGTAGAGCGTGATCGTTGGAGCATGGGTCTGTGGAGCACGCACTTCGGTAATAGCTCCCAGGTCGCGCGGGTCGCACATAAGGAAAAGCGGGGCGATGTTGCCGAGAGCATAGGCCAGGCCCCCCAGGGCGCTGCGCTTGCCGCGCGCGGCCTCCGCCCGGTGGTGGCAGCTGGGACAGAGCGTGATCAGGTTCTCGAGGTCGTTTGCCAGGCGGTCGTTGTGGTTCTCGCCAGGAATAAAGCCAAACTCACGAAACGGCCGCACATGATGCACATCGTGCTCGCGCTCTTCACGCTGGGGGGCGCCGCATTGTCGGCAGCGGTAGCTGTCGCGCGCCCGGGCCGCCTTGCGCGCCGCAGGCCAGCTCGGCCCGTAATCCTGGGGCGGCAGCAGCACGCCTTCCGCCTCCAACCGCTCGACCAGGGCCGGATCGAGCCAGAGCCAGTAGGCGCTGGTCTCGTAGGAGCGCGGCGGCAGGTCGATCTGGCCGTAGCCGAGAGTCTCGTGCGTGTAGCGCTTGACCTTGCGAAAGGAAGTTGCCTGGGCTGTCACCTGCACCCAGCCATGCGCCTTGCGTGCAGGAGTGTTTTCCTGGGCGTCATAGACCTCGATGACATCCAATTCAACGCGCTCGGCCGCATCGGTGTAGTAATCAAGCTCGGCCGGCTGCACCGAAGCCAGCGCGTTTTCCCAATCCAGCCGCTCCACCATAAACGTACGACCTTCGTGGATATAGACTGCGCCTTCGTGCAGCAGCACAGGTGCTGTCGCCGAATCGATCTCGCCGATAACACGCGGCCGGCCATCTTCCATAGACTGTATGACGACGGTTTCATCGCTGCTGGCACGAAGCGATACACCTTCTGCCGGGTACGAATCGGCCACCCAATGGTAGCTTCCACCGCTGGGGTGCAGATCGCCCTCTTCAGCCATGAAATCAAGCAGTTCAGCAACCGAGCCGAAACGCCCGAAGCTCTCGTTCGTCTCGAAAGGAAGTTCGAATACCGCACAGCGCAGGTGGCGCAGCAGGATTGCCAGGTTGTCGGGGTTGATCAAGCCCATCTCAGGTGAGCGCTGGAACATGTAGGCTGGATGGGTGGCGATGAACTGGTCGAGCGGCGCGGCGGACGCTACCAGGATGGCGGCCGATACCTCGCTCCGCCGTCCGGCGCGGCCAATCTGCTGCCAAAGGCTGGCGATTGTACCGGGATAGCCGGCTACGACTGCTGCTCCCAGCTGACCGATGTCGACTCCTAGTTCCAGGGCATTGGTCGCCACCACGCCACGTACGTCTCCGGCGCGCAAGCCGCGTTCGATCTCGCGCCGTTCAAGCGGCAGGTACCCGCCGCGGTAGCCGCGAATCGCCTGCGATTCGCCACCATCGTGTTGGTAGGCATCGCGAACGTAGCCGAGCAGCAGCTCGGTCGTCATCCGCGCCCGGGCGAAGACCGCCGTCTGGACTCCTTCTCGCAGGAAAAGTTCGGCCAGGCGCGTCGTCTCCAGGGTGTAGGCGCGCCGGATTCCCAGCGCCGGTTCGATCAGCGGTGGGTTGTAAACCAGGACATGCTTCTCGGCGCGCGGCGAACCATCCAAGTCCTGCGGGATGAGCACAACGTTATCTTCGATCAGTTTTTCAGCCAGTTCCCTTGGGTTGGCAATCGTGGCCGAGGTCAGAAGGAAACGCGGCTCGGCCCCGTAGAAGCGGCATAACCGGCGCAGCCGGCGCACCAGGTTAGCGACATTGGACCCGAAGACTCCCCGGTAGACATGCAGCTCATCCAGCACAACCCAGCGCAGGTTCTGAAGGAAGTCCGCCCAGCGCGGGTGGTGCGGCAGGATGCCGGTGTGAAGCATATCGGGGTTGGTGACGAGCACGCGGGCTTCCTGGCGAACATCGGCGCGGGCGGCGCGCGGCGTATCCCCGTCGTAGGTTCGCACCGGCAGCCGCTCGGCGGCGCCCAGCACCTCCAGGAACTGCCCCAACGCGGCGGTCTGGTCCTGTGCCAGCGCCTTGGTCGGGAAAATATAAAGCGCCCGGGCTTCGGGCTCGTCAAGCATGGATTGCAGAACAGGCAGGTTGTAGCAGAGCGTCTTGCCGGAGGCGGTGCCGGTTACAACGACGACGTTCTCGCCGGCTAACGCGGCCTCGACCGCCGCTGCCTGGTGGGTATAGAGCGGAGAGGCTCCCACCTGGCGCAGTGCGTCAACCAGCCGGGCGTCGAGCGCGGGCGGAAAATCGGCATAGCTCGCCGGTCGGGCCGGGATGCGCTCCCAGGCCGTGATGTTGCTCATCAACCCCGGATCGAGGCGCAGCCGTTCGAGTGCGTCGGTGACTGCCATGCTGAACGGATTATACCTTTCACTGTGCCGGGTTATTTTCGGGGATTTCCAACCATTCCAGGGGGTATGGGATGTAATACGCCTTCAGCGTGGAAGGCCAGGCGCGCTCCATCCTATGCGCGCTTAATTCTTTTGCGGTGATCCCGGGAAGCCTCGCTACAGCGTCTCGACGTAGATTTGACGTGTAACCTGCGGTCCAAGAACAAATGGCTTCCCGTGACCCACCACCTGCAGCGTGAGATTATCGTCAAAGGGCGAGCGTTCGATAAGCTCTAGCTCGGTTTGAGGGGTCAGCCCGAGTTGACTTAAATAGCGCAGCAGATCGGCGTCGCTATCGCGCACCCGGCGAACGATCACCCGCCCGCAGATCGTCATCTCGCTCAGCGGCGTTCCCTCCGAAGCCGGGAGACGCAGGTCGGATGACGGGATCGGATCGCCATGCGGATCATGCGTCGGATGCCCCAGGTCGCGCGCGATGCGGTCTTCGAATCCCTCCGAGATCACGTGTTCAAGCCGGTCGGCCTCGTCGTGCACTTCGTCCCAGGTGTAACCGAGCCGCTCCTGCAGGAACATCTCGAGCAAACGATGGTGGCGGATGATCTCCAGCGCCACTTTTTCGCCAGCCGGTGTTAGCGCCACGCCGCGGTGTTTTTGATAATCGATCAGCGGCGCAGGCATTCCGGCCAGCTTTTGAAGCATGCCGGTGACCGACGCGGGAGTGACCCCGAGCGCTAATGCCAGCCTGGTCGTGCTGGCGCGCCCGTCCTCCAATGAGATCTCATAGATCGCCTTGAGATAATCTTCCACCGCATGGGTGATTTTTTCCCGCATCGAATCACCTTTCCTGGACGTTAAGGTCCAGTTCAGAGCAGGCTTGCCAGCAAACGCCAGATTTGAGCCACGAAGAATGTTACGCCAAAGCCCATCACCAGTGGGAGAACTGCCGACAGGACCATCCAGCGTATGCTGCCCGTTTCTTTATAGATCGTGTAGAGAGTCGTGCTGCACGGATTGTGGATCAGGCTGAAGAGCATCAAGTTCACAGCGGTGAGAAGCGTCCAGCCGCCGGCCGTCAGAATCGCGTGGGTCGCACTGCCTGATCCAGTATCGAACATGACCCCCGCGCCGCTGCCGGCGCCGCTCAGGCCGGTCGTGAGCACGGTCATCATCAGCACGGTCGGGATCACAATCTCATTGGCCGGGATGGCGACGATATACGCGACCATGATCACACCGTTCAACCCGATTAGAATGCCGAATGGGTTAAGAAAATTAATCAACTGCTCGGCCACGCTCAGCCCGCCAATTTGCAGGTTGGAGCTGAGCCAGATCACGGCTCCGGCCGGCATCGCGAAAACCACTGCCCGCCACAACACGTAGATCGTGCGGTCGATGATCGAGGTGTAGATCGTTTGCAGCACACGGGGCGGCCGGTAGGGAGGCAGCTCCAGGCTGAAGGTCGAGACCTCGCCTTTAAGCAGCGTACGCGATAACCCCCAGGAGGTGGCGAAGGTGAGCAGCACACCGAGCATCGTAATCCCGACCACCGCCAGGGCCGAGATCAACCCGGCCAGATAGGCCGGGGCCAGCGCGCCGATAAAGATCGTCGCCAGCAGGATCTGGGTCGGCCAGCGCCCGTTGCAGAGTGCGAAGTTGTTGGTCAGGATCGCGATCAATCGCTCGCGTGGGCTGTCGATGATGCGGGTGGCGATCACGCCGGCCGCATTACAACCGAAGCCCATCATCATGCTCAATGCCTGCTTGCCATGCGCCCCGGCCCGCTTGAAGAGGGCATCCATGTTAAAGGCCACGCGCGGCAGGTAGCCGAAATCCTCCAGCAGTGTGAAGAGCGGGAAGAAAATCGCCATCGGGGGCAGCATGACGCTCACCACCCAGGCCGTCGCCAGGTACATGCCGTCGATCAGCAGACCGCTGATCCAACCCGGCACGCCGATGGCAGCGGCTCCGCTCAGCAGCGCCGGATAAAGGCGGCCGATGAGCAGATCGCTCAACCATGCTGAGGGGATGTTGGCCCCGGTGATCGTGATCCAGAAGACGAGGGCGAAGAGCAGCATCATGATCGGGATGCCCCAGGTGCGGCTCGTCACGAGCCGGTCGATGGTCCGATCAAGGTCGAAGCGCCGCTCGTCCGGCCGCACTACGGCGCGGTCAGCGATGCGGGCAGCTTCGGTGTAGACCGCTTCAACCAGTTTTTCGTGAATGTTGCCGCCGGTCTCCCAGCGCAGGGTACGGGCTTCCTCAAGCAGTGCAGTCCCGGGTTGGGTCGCCTTTTCGCTCATCATGAGGCCTCCGGAACCGGCTGAATGACCATGACATCCTCCGGCGATACTCCGTGCGAGAGATCCCCCAGCTCGCCCAGGCGGATCGCTTCAGCGATGCGCTCATCACCATCCAGCAGCCTCAACGCGACCCAGCGTGCGTTCGGCAGGTCTGGGTATTGATCCTGGACCTGCGTCTCAAGCTTAGCGACAACCCGCTCGAGCTCGGTCGAAAGCGAGCGCAGGCGGCGCGGCTTGGGCTTGGTGACGCCGTTGGCGACATCCGCCACGGCGGCGACCAGGTCATCCAGGCCGCGTCCATAGCGGGCGGAGGTCGGCACAACCGGAACGCCCAGGTCGCGCGCAAGGCGGCGCTCGTCGACCTGGATGTCATGCCGTTTGGCTTCGTCCATCAAGTTGAGGCAGATGACGACTCGATCGGTGATCTCCATCACCTGCAGCGCCAGGTTCAGATTGCGTTCCAGGCGGGTGGCATCAACGACGACGATGCTGACATCCGGTTGGCCGAAGAGCAGGAAATCACGCGCAACCTCCTCGTCGAGCGAGGTCGAGAGCAGTGAATAAGTTCCGGGCAGGTCGACCAGTTTGAATTTGTGATCCCCGTATTCGAAGCCGCCCTCAGCCCGAGTGACGGTCTTTCCCGGCCAGTTGCCAGTGTGCTGGCGTAGACCGGTCAGCGCGTTAAACACGGTGCTCTTGCCGGTATTGGGGTTGCCAGATAGAGCCACAACGTAATCCCAATCCGTCATGTCAACGCCCAACTTCAGGAGGTTGGCGGCGTTGTGGACGGGACAGGTTTCACATGCGGCCTGCGGCGTCATTGACTTTATCTCGCTCATTCTACCGACTCCAATCTACGGACCGAGATGCGCTCGGTTTGTTCCGCACGAAGTGCGATGAGCGCATCCCGTATACGATATGCTTTCGGGTCTCCCTGGGGAGAGGCAAGTTCAGCGGTTACAACCGTCCCGGGCAGCAGTCCCAGGTCAAGTAATCTTCGGCGTTCTGAGCCGCGGACCGCGGACGAAATTTCGAGAACCTCGGCTTTCTCGCCCAGCCGAAGCTGGGAAAGGCGATCGCCGGCCACTGTTTCTACAGCCGCGGCAGCCGGTAAGGGGCGGACACTGATATTGGCCGACACGATCGGTGCCAAGGTATGTTCATCCCCCCCGGCCCAGAAACGCACCCGGCGCGGTGATACTTCGATCAGGCGCACTTCCATCCCGGGATGGAGCTCCTCGGCCAGGATCTGCGCGTAGACTGCGTCCGGTTCGTCTTCAATATGGACAATCTGCAGCGGCTGATCCTGGGGCGCGTTCATCAAGGGCACGCCACCATGGGGAGTCCATTCGCCACGCTGATCGGGAATGGGATCACCGTGAGGGTCATAGGTTGGGTGTTCAAGCTGGGCAGCAAGCTCGTCCGCCTGCTCGGGTGTCGTGCGATGCTCGAGTTCTTCCGCTCGTTCGTGCCATTCGAGCGCGGAATAGCCGGTTTTATCCGCCAGGTACCGTTCCCACAAGCGGTGGGCGCGCAGGATGTGCAGCGCGCTTTCCGCTCCGAGCCGGGTGAGGTGCGGCTCACCCACGCTAAGGTCAACCAGCTCGCGCTGCTCGAGATCCTGCAGCAAAGAAGTCGCGTCGTTGGTGGAGATATGCAGTGCCCCGGCCAGGCTTTCCGTCGTAGCCTGCACGTTGTTCATCTCGCAGCGATGCAGATGTTTAAGTGCGTCCTCGCGGCGCACGCGTGCATTAATACTGCGGGTGCGACGCCAGCGCGCAAGCGCGCCGGTCTCGGGCCAGAAGACAGCAGCCAGCAGTGCGGTAACGATAATCCCCAGGACCAGTGTCGGTAACGGTTCAGCCATATCGATTCCTTTGCAACCGGGCTCGGCGCATCCTCAAAACAGAACACTTCTAGCCGCGCGCCGGATGCGGCCTTCTTGAATAGGTGTATTATAGTATTAGTTGTGCCTAAATTTCAAGAGGGAATTAGAAAACAAACAAATTTTGGAGAATCATCATCCCAAGGAAACCACCCATCGACGCCAGCGCGCTCGCCTGCCGCTGGTCTTCGTTCGCCCGGCTTTCCGGTACCATCTCGCTCAGGACAAGATAGAACATGGCACCGGCCGCGAGACCGAAGGCGAACGGCAGGACTGGACGGAAGGCGACCACGGCCAGATAAGCCGGGATGGCGGCGATCGGCTGGGGAATGCTGGAGACAATCGACCAGCCAATACACTTCCACCCGCTGACCCCCTCCGCCCGCAGCGGGAGCGAGACCGCGATTCCCTCCGGGATGTTGTGAATCGATATTGCGAAGGTCATGATCAGGCCCAGGCCGACTTCCCCCGACCCGAAGGCCACGCCCACTGCCAGACCCTCCGGGAAGCTGTGGATGAACATCGTTCCCAGGATGAGCATGATCCGGCTGGCGCCGGCGCCGGTGACACCGCTGATGGTGAAGTCATGGTGCTGGATGCGACGTGCAGCAAGCCTGAAAAATAATGTGCCAACCAGGATGCCGATCGCAACCGGAGTGATGCCTGACAGCTGCACCCCGGGGATGATCAGGTTGAAGACCGAGGCCGAGAGCATCATGCCGCCGGCGATCGCCCAGCTCAGCTGCGCCCAGCGAAGCGGAATCGAACGCAGGAATAGAAACGGTACTCCACCCAGGCCCGTGGCCAGGGTGGTGATGGAGGCAGCGATGACGGCATCCCCAAGCGATGTGCTCACGCGCAACCCTTCAAATCCTAATTCTTTCTTGCATTGACCCGACCTTGCGATCTGTCCGCGACGAGCGCCTGTAATGCTTCTTCGTCCAGACTGGAGTAGACGCGCTGCGCAAAGAGCTCCATCCAGACAAACTGCCGTGCGATTAACACCAGGTCACGGTTATTGGTGATGGTGGCTGCGAATTGCGGCCCACCTCCGGCGATCAGCACCTCGCGCCCGTCGACGACGACAACCAGGCTGTCGTTCAGCTCCTGCAGCTCGCTTTCGAGCGGTGGGTGATGCGCGGCCTCGCCACAGTTCAACATCTTCTCGCCGGTAAGGAGCGCTCGAACCCGCACGTCGTTTTCGCAGGCCGCTTCGATCGCCGGGCTCAACTCGACCAGCGCATCATCATTCAGAACAAGCATCAGCTCGTTCCGGGCGGATTCCAATTGTCCCCGAGCGTAGGCCAGCACGGCCTCGCGCCCAGCGATCGACCAGAGCTGGTCGCCTTCGGCAGCCTGATAAAGCCGCCCGAGCCCGCGTGAGAGCGTCTCGATGCGCTGGTTGTGCTGGGAGCGTTCACGTTCCAACAGGGCCTCCGGCGGCAGCGGGCGATAGCGGGTTGTGCTTCCATCGTTCGACTGCAGCACGACCCCGCGAGCATCGAGGCGCCCCAGTGTTTCATAGGCCATCGAGCGCGGCACACCCGAGCGCTTGCTCAGTTGGTAGCCGCTGGCCGGGCTCTCCTGCAACAGCGCCAGGTAAATCCGGGCTTCGTATTCGGTAAATCCAAGGCCAGCCAGTTCTTGAACCAAGTCCATCAAAAATCCGCCGTAGTGTTTCGGTTTAGAAACACTATTTTGAGGCATGACAGAGGCGTTGTCAATAGGGCGATGAGGGCTTCTGGGTTTAGCTTACTCGAGTGGAACCTGCTGGATCTCGGATTGAGGTCGAAGCACGAGACTCACCGGGCAATGGTCCGAACCCTCGACCTCGTCATGAATGACCGAATCTTCGACCTGCGGCATGAGGTCGGGCGAGACATAGAAACAATCCAGGCGCCAGCCGACATTCCGTTCACGCGCCTTGCCCCAGTATGCCCACCAGCTGTACGCCTCGCGTTCCGGATAAAGTTCGCGAAAGACATCCTTGTAACCCAGGTCGAGGAACTGATCGATCCAGGCGCGTTCGATCGGCAGGAAACCGGTTGTGTTCTGGTTCTGGCGGGGCCTCGCAAGGTCAATTTCACGGTGAGCCGTATTGATGTCGCCGCATACGATAACACTGCGCCCTTCCGCTCGCAGCCGTTCGCAGGTTTCTAGTAAGACCTGCTTGTACTCCATCTTGAACGGAACCCGGCTGTGATCACGCGAACCGTTCGGGACGTAGGATGTGATCAGCACAAAGGGGCCATAATCGGCGACCAGCGTTCGCCCTTCGCAGTCGAACTGCGCGACGCCCAGCCCGGGCTCGACATGCACGGGATCGAGGCGAGTATAGATCCCTACACCACTGTAGCCCTTTCGCTCAGCAGACGACCAGAAGGTGCGGTACCCATGGGGCGAGAGAAGCTCTGGAGACAGCTGGCCTGGTTCAGCCTTTGTCTCCTGCAAGCAGAGAATATCAGGCTGGATATGGTTGAACCATCCCAGGAAGCCCTTACGCTCGGCCGCCCGCAGCCCGTTGACGTTCCAGGTGTAGATTCGAAGGGGTTCCATCGCTACGACACCAACGGCTAATCCGCTTTTACCGCGGGATTGTAGTAGAGCTGCTCCCCGGCAGACAAACCGGCGCAGCCAGATCGCAGCGGGCACCAGCGGCAAGCACTGCTTCCATCCAACTTTGCGATTTTACCTATCCCGGCCAATGTCCCGAGCATCCCATCCACGACTTCCACCGGTTTGCCCACGACCGGCGCTATCTGCGAGGCGCAGAAAGGCCCGTCCACCGTTTCGATGCAGCGCATCAGCGCAGCCAGCAAAGTCTCCACCAGAGCGCTCCTATGCCTGCATCACAAGCCGGGCGATCTGGTACACACTCACTGCCGCCAGCCAGGCCGCGATCGATTGGAAGGCGGCGGAGAAGAGCGCCCAGCGCAGCCCGAATTCGGCCCGCAGCGAGCTCAGCGTGGCGATGCAGGGGACATAGAGCAGGACGTAGACCAGGAAAGCCAGCGCGGCAGGCCGGGAAAACGCGTTCGGCAGAACCGCTCCGAGGGCTATCTGGTCCTTCGCACCCTCACCGCTGGAGTGTGCTGGAATCAATCCCAGGCTGAGCGTTCGCAGCAGTCGATCGCCGGAGCGGCCGGCAGCTTGAAGAAACTGGCGCCCGGCCTCGGCCAGGTCGGCGCCCGGTTTCACCTGTTCCGGAATTTCGAGCGGCGCACCCCCGCCAAGGTAAATCTGTGACATTGTCGCGACCACGACCTCCTTCGCGACCAGGCCGCTGACAAGCGACCCGGAAGCCTGCCATGTCCCAAAACCGGCTGGTTTGAACACCGGCGCAATTGCCTTGCTCATCCCGCCGAAGTAGGTCGCTTCCAGGCCGGTGGCGCCCACCGGTAGATTCAGCAGCAGCCAGATGACGATACTTGCCCCTAGGATTACCGTCCCGGCATTGCGCAGGAAAGCCCTGGTACGCCGGTTGACCAGCCGGCTGGTTTCGCGCAGGCTCGGCCAGCGATAGGAGGGCATCTCGAGAATGAAGCTTGCCGGCTGGGGGTTGCGCAGGATCGTCCGCGAGAGAATCCATCCGGCGCAGGCGGCAAATATCACTCCGAGCGCATAGAGCGCCCAGATCACGAGGTTAGCCCGCACACCGAAAAACGCCAGCGCAAAAACGACGTACACCGGCAGCCGGGCTGAACACGACATGAAAGGAATGAGCAATGCGGTGAGAATGCGGTCGCGGCGGCGTTCGAGAGTGCGGGTCGCATAAACCGCCGGGACTGCGCAGCCGAAGCCGAGCACTAACGGAACAAAACTCTTTCCGTTCAATCCCATCCAGGACAGCGCCCGATTCATGACAAAGGCGGCGCGTGCCAGGTAGCCAGAATCCTCCAGGAGTGCCATGAAGGCAAACAGCACGGCCAGACCCGGCAGGAAGACCAGCACGCCGCCGACGCCATCTATCACGCCCTCGATGACAAGGCTACGCAGCCAGTCAGGTGCTCCAAGGCTTGCCAACCCATAGGCGGTCCAGCGCGTCAGCGGGCCGGCGAAGAAAGCCGAAACCCAATCAAGAAACGGGGCCGACACCTCAACGACCAGGCTGAAGACGAAGTACATGACAAGCAAAAAAGCCAGCACACCTATCACAGGGTGGGTAAGCGCATGATCGAGCCGCTCACCCCATTCCGGCGCGCTGCCCGTGTGGTCCCTCTCGATCGATTGCCGGACGACCTGATCGGCAAATGCGTAGCGACGGTCCGCGATCGCCAGGTTGACCTCACCTTCCAGCGCCTCCTGCAACCTGGCCCGGACCTCAGCTGCTGCCTGCGGTAGGTCCTGCCCGCCGTTCCTGGGTGTGAACCGCTTTTCGATCTCCGGGTCGCCTTCAAGCAGCTCCAGGGCTTGCCAGCGGAGGTCAATACGGCTCAGTGTTTGGTCTGAATCAGCCACCTGCGCAGCCAGCCCTGCCAACTCGTTCTCGATCAGCGGACCGTAGTCGATGGCCAGACAGCCCGCCGACGAGGGATCTCCGGCGGCGATTGTGCGCGCGACCCGTTCAATCTCGAGTTTCAATCGGTCGAGGCCCGAACCGCTGCGTGCTGCAACCTGGACCACGGGCAGGTCTTCCAGGCAGCCGGCCAGGGCTTGAGGATTAATTTGAGCGCCGTTTTTCTCCGCCAGGTCGCTCATGTTCAGGACCACAATTGCCGGAACCCCCATTTCAAGCACCTGCAAGCATAGGTAGAGATGCCGTTCCAGGTTGCACGCATCGAGCACAATCAGCACCAGATCCGGCGGGGAATCGAGAAGGGAGTCGCGGGCGATGCACTCCTCTTCACTGTAGGCGGAGAGGCTGTACGTTCCCGGAAGATCGAGAACAGAAAACGTCAGCCCGTTCAAATGAAGCAGTCCTTGCTTTCGCTCTACGGTCTTACCCGGCCAATTGCCGACATGCTGCTGGGATCCTGTCAGCGCGTTGAAGAGCGTTGTTTTTCCGGTGTTGGGATTGCCCACCAGGGCTAGACGAAGGTCAATTGCTTCGCTCAACGATCATGCCTCCGCCGGGAACTCCTTCGGCCGCGCTTCAACCGAAAGTGCCAGCGTGGCCGATAACCGCTTCTCCGGGATCGAGCAGTTAGCGGAAGCACCTCCAACGGACGGACGATGATGTCACCCGCGCTGCACCGATCGACCGCCAGCAGGGCGCCGCGCACTCGAAGGAGCAGAGGCTGCCCGGGCATCGACCGGACAATCTCCAGATGCGTCCCGGGCGTCATGCCCAGTTCCACCAGCCGTTGAGCCCGCTTGCGGCAGCCGAGGAAACCGACCACCTCGAATGTGCAGCCGGAAGGCAGGCTTGCAAGGGAGATTTGATCGCGGCTCGAATCAGTCATTCCCACGACTCGATTTTTGTACGATGATGTGCTCGGCGACATCCCGTCCGACAACCTGGACTTCCTCACCCATGCGAAGCGCCCGGGGGCCATCGTAAGGCGCAATTTCCTCCAGCAGGAACCGCTGGCCCGGCCGCAATCCGTGCCCTGCGAGATGGGCAAGCAGCGCCGTCTCCTCGTTCTGAATTCTCACGATCGTGGCCTCGTCGCCCACTTGCAGCGCGCTGAGCGGGATCCTGGATTTTCTTGAAACCTGCTGGGAGTCGCGTGGAATCGGGTTCCCGTGCGGACAGGTTTCCGGATGCCCTAGGAAACGGTCCAACGCTGCCATAATTTCTTCGTCAGTGAGATGTTCCAGTTGGCAGGCTGCATCGTGGGCATGTGCCCAGTCCAGCTCGAGCTGGTCGGTGAGAAATCGCTCCCACAAGCGATGGCGGCGCAGGATATCCCTGGCCCGATTCTCGCCGAGCGGCGTGAGGCGCACACCTTTATAGGGCATGTGCTCCAGAAGTTTCCGTTCCTGGAGCCGGCGCACCATCTCGCTGGCTGAGACGGTGGTGATCTTCAGCTTCTCCGCCAGGGCTGTCACCGGTACCGGATCCTGCGCTTCGGCCAGGACGTAGACCGTTTTCAGATACATTTCTTCGCTTTCGCCGAATTGATGCCGCTCCGACATGCTCATCCTGCCTGGTGCGTAAAGTTAGGTTCACCAACCTGTATTAAGTTAGGTTCACCTTATATTATGGGAAATACGAACAGGGTTCACATGACAGGTATCACAGCCTGCTGTGAGTTTTGTCCTGAAGGAGATGGTAGTTGCGCCGTGGGGTTTCTTACGGCCGGCCTAGCGGGGCGGTTGGTTCAAATCAGGCGCTTCGGGCGTCGGCTCGATCACAAAGCCATTGCGGCCGCCGAAGCGCAGGAAATTCACTCGCCCGGGTTCGAGATAGAACTGGGCCGTGAACGCGTGGCCGGCAAAGTTGATCAACACTTCATACGGTCCGGCGGGCAGGTCGCTGATCACGAAGTTCTCGTTGTAATGGTCATCGGGCAGCACGGTGCCTTCCGCATAGGACCACACGTCCCAGCGCTGACCGGTATCGAGTGACTTAATCTGAATAAGCTGTTCGTAGAGCGGCCAGCTGTAGGTGTTCTCAAGCCTTCCGGCCAGGACTCCCCAGCCTTCGGGTGGAACGATCCACAGCTCGGGATTGCGCGTGCTGAAGTAGCGGTTCTCACCCAGCCGTACTTCGAAGTGCAGGTGAGGCCCGCTGGCGTCGCCCGTCTCCCCCACGGTTCCCAGGCGGTCGCCCGCCTGCACCCGCTGTCCACGCCAGACATCGATCGAGCTCATATGCGCATACACGGTGTAAAGCGGCTGACCTTCATAGCCAAAGTCGTGCAGGATCGCGACCGCCAGCCCGTAAGGATCGGTCGGATCCTCGACCCCCCGGTACAGGCCATAACCGGCCCAGACGACCTCGCCCGATCCCGCTGCGACAATTGCCGCTCCGCGCGAGGCGCTGATATCGATGCCGGTATGCATGTCCTCCTGGCCTAGCAGGGTGCTTCCGTAGCGGTACTGGGGATTGGGCCAGTTGACCTCATTCGACAGGATAGGGCGCGACAGGAAGAAATGGTCGTAGGGACCCAGCGACCACGGTGCGGTATACGGTGGTGGCCGCCAGCCTATCTCGGGTACTGGCAGAGCAGTTGGGAAAGTGACCGGAAGCGGATCGGATGGAATCTGCAGTTCAAGCCGACTTCCGCCTTCAACCACATCAACCACCGCCGTGCTCTCCGGTGTGAGCGTCGCTGCCGCTGGCGTCATAACAAGCAGCGGCGGCGTCCCTGGAACACCTCCCTGGCAGGAGGCAATCATCAGAGCGAACCCCAGGTAGAGCACGATGCTTCGTACTTCGTTACGGGACATGCACCTCGCCTTGGTTTCCCGGCCGGTTAGCAATACGATTTTGCCCCGAGTTCCCCCGGAGTCCAATAGGAAACCTGGTTCGGCCAGTGGTTGGCCATACCTCTTCGGTGCAAGTATAGTGCCAGCATTTCCTTGACCCTCTCGCCTCAGGCTGATATGATCTCCCGCCGGAGCCTTTGATGAAATTCCCCGCCCTGCAGGTCCGCAACTTACGAGAGTGCCGTCTGGCAGAGCCAGCTTTCCTGCTTGCCCTGCTGGTTTTAACTGCGGCCTGCAGCGTTCAACCACAGACCGAGCTGGCCGCAAGCGGAGACAAGACGCCCACGATCCAAGAGCAGGCTGCTCAAGATACGCCTGATCCTGCCATTCTGCCCGAATTCCAGCCCGTCAGCGGCAGGACCGGGCTGCAGCGGCAGATTGACCTGCACACCATCATGCCAGACCGCCCCCGGCTTGACATCATCAAGTACCTGGTCAAAGAGGGCGACACGCTCTTCGGAATCGCTGAGAAATTTGGGCTTGACCCGCAGTCGGTATTATGGGGCAACTGGGACACGCTCGAGGCCGACCCGCACACGCTGCGCCCGGGCCAGGAGCTTAATATCCCGCCGGTGGACGGCGTGCTTTACCCCTGGAAAGAAGGCGAATCGCTTTACAACGTGGCGGGGATGTTCCATTCCTCGCCGGAAGAGATCGTCGAATGGCCCGGAAATCACCTGGGATTTAATATTGATTTCGCTGATCCCCAGATTGATCCCGGCACATTAATCGTCATTCCGGATGGCCAGCGCGACCCACCGAGCTGGCAGATGGTTGCGATTACACGCGCCAATCCGGCCGCGGCCAGCATCCTCGGCCCTGGCTACTGTGGCTCGGTCTCGAGCGGAGCGATCGGCAATGGGGTCTTTAGCTGGCCAACTTCCTCACATTGGCTTTCAGGCTACCACTATGTGCCTGGCCTGCACGAGGCGATCGACATCGGCGGAAGCATCGGAAACCTGATTACGGCGTCCGATTCGGGCGTTGTGGTCTACGCTGGATGGAACAACTACGGCTACGGCAATGTCGTGGTAATCGATCACGGCACAGGCTGGCAGACGCTTTATGCCCACCTTGACACCATCAGCGTTGGCTGCGGGCAGTCTGTCTTCCAGGGCGGCGCTATCGGCACGATGGGCGTAACTGGCAATTCCAGCGGCCCGCATCTGCACTTCGAGATGCGCAGCGACATCTGGGGCCGGGTCAATCCGCTTAATTTCCTGCCATAGAAAACCGGGGGCATACTTTATTATGGGTAGGGGGACGGTGCCGTACCCCTGATGTGTTATTGGGCATGACTTTTATAAACGGTCTGCTCGATCAGAGAGGGAGCGAGACATATCGCAGGAGTGGGGCGCCCCCCAGCGCAAGTAACCCGGCGACATAAAGGACGTCGGTCATGGTCCCTGATAAAAGGATCGCGGTGTGATGTAGGGGCACGATAAATCGTGCCCCTACGGTTACATCAGGGCTTTCGCCTTTACGCCGGGTTACTTGCAGCCCTGGTCCTGAGTTGTCACCTGAGTCGAGGCGCCGCCATCGTTGAACGCCTCCAGAGCGTAGGAATGCGCTCCACCGCGCGGCGGATTGTCGACATAGCCGGCCGCGTTGGTTGACAGTGTGGCGATCAACTGCCCGTCCCGGTAAAGCCGGTAGCCATTCTCGTTATCAGCGCGGTCGATCCAGGAAAGGGTGACCCGGTACTGCCTCGGGTCGCACAGCGACTCGCTGATCCGGAAGCGCGCCGGAGGTTCAGGCGGTGTCTCCGGAACCGGCGTCGGCGGCGCTGGAATGATCGGCAGTCCGTCCACCGGCCCACTTGTTTCGACGGTCGAATCAGACACCCAGCAGCGCAGCACGGTGTACCACCAGAGAGGAATACCCGGCTCACTGCGTCCGATCAGCTCCACCTCCTGCCCAATCTCGTACCCTGCTGAAGTACCGTACCCCGTGTTCGGTCCCTTGCGGCAGAAGGCATTCATGATGAACTTCGCCATCGGGGTCGCCACCGGGGTGGGGGTGGGCGTGGCGGGCATGCTCCCGTCCGGGGCAGGCACATCTCCAGGCTGGCCATACCAATCGCAGATATCGATATCGCTCGTCACCTGACCTGCGACGACCGGGAACTGGATCAGGCTGTGATCGGTGCAGTTCACGGTCAGTCCGCACAGGACTGCCTGTGAATACGAGCCCCCGATGTTGTACCCCTGCGGATAAGCGTAGGCAACGTAGGCGCTCGGCGGCAGGTCGACGCTGTAACTGGCCGTACCATCCAAATGCGGGAAGGATGTGACAACCTGGGTTCCGATGTCCAAGAAATACAGGTCCATCGGCGGGATGCCCTCAGAGGGATAGCATAGGGCTCCGGTCACGGTCCCCAGCGTCGCCGGAACGGGTGTTGGGGTCGGGACAGGGGCGGCAGCTTCGACCTCGATCGAGCCGCGGTCGCACCACGCCCCCTGGGGGCGCGCAACGCTGCGCTGGTCCTCCGAGATGCACTTATCCGGATCGCCACTGTCGATCGCCGGGCTGCCCGGGCTGAGCATGTGGCTCAACGCAATTCCGCCGTTCGATGCCAGGGGCCCGAGCAGAGGGTCGGTGCTGTTCAGGTCCGACGGCTCTATGAAACCGCAGCTGGCATCGTCGGAGATGTTGAAGCCAATCGAGGGATTCATCGGCGTCGTTCCGCTGCAGTTGCCACCGGAGTGGTAGGCAAGTGCACTGCTGCGGATGGTCATCGTCCCGCCGGCGTCGTTGCGCAGGCCGTCGACGTTGTTGTAGGCGACCGTTATGAATTCCAGCCGCATATCACCAATGTTAAACACGCCCGAGCCACCGGGCAGTCCGGGTGGTGCGACGATCATATTGGAGCTGACGGTCGTGTTCTGCAGGAAAAGAGCACCGGGGACATCATTGTAGGCGCCGCCGCCCAAGCCCCCGAAGGCGGTGTTGTTATTCACACCACTGCGATAGAGGTGGGTCAAGCCCTGGTTAAAGACCCCGCCGCCGGTGCTGGCGTTATTGTTGGTAAACCAGGCGTCGTACAGGAATGCCTCGCCATCCGGGCCATTCCACATTCCGCCGCCGTTCAATCCGGCGACGTTTTCCACAAAGGTGATCCCGGTACCGTCCAGGTGCCCATCATTGTAAATACCGGCTCCGTGGTTCGTAGCGTCGTTGTCGCGCAGCTCGACGTTATCCAGGGTGGCATTGGACGCGAAATTCACCCACAACGCGCCCCCCATGTCGTCAGCATTGTTGCCCTGCAGCAGCACGTCCGTCGCAAACAACGAGGCTGTGGCGAAGTTGTGGATGCCCCCGCCTTCATCGGCCGTGTTGCCGAAGATCTGCGTGCCGTTCAGAGTCAACGTGCCGGCCTCATTGAAAATCCCGCCACCGGAGGAGGCGCCAAGGCCACCCGGTGGCACGGCGGCCACGTTGTCGTGGATCGATCCATTGCCGATCGTCAGATTGCTGTGATTGCGGATCGCCCCGCCCAGTTGGGCGCGACCGTTAATCAGGATCATCAGCTCCAGGTCGACCGTGGCTGGGCTGAAGATCTCGAAGATACGGTCCTGATCCTCCCCGCTGATCGAAGGCGCTCCAGCTCCTGCGATGGTCAGGTCGTCGGTGATGTCCAGGTCACCTGTCGCGTTGACGTCCTCGTCAGCTCCGACCCGGGTGAGTGGATAGTTGCCGGCGGGAAGGTTGATGATCTGTGCACCGGGGCAGGCATTGGCATTATCGACCGCCTCGCGCAGCGAGCAGTCTAACGCGCTGCAGACGCCATCATTGGTGTCGGCGGTTTTGGTCACGTTGTAGACCGGATCGCAAACGGGAGATGGGGTGCAGGCCGAGGCCAGAACCAGTACGCTTCCTGCGAGCACGAGAATGCGGCGTATATATCGGTGATTCATGCGTCCCTCACAGTTTATGTCAGCCGGCTGGGCACGTTCATCCAGCGTAGCCGAACCGAAAGGAGAGGCAACCCTCTCATTGATACAACGCAAACCCGAGCAAATCTGTGACAACATAACATCATTCTCCAAGATCTGCCATGTCGCAACCGTCCACGTCGTGGTGAACGGTTCGGTTCAGTTGTAGAGTCTGCGTGGATCGTCAGATAATAAGGAGCACAGATGAAGGACTTATTCCTGCTCGACCCGGATGTCATCTATTTGAACCACGGCTCCTTCGGCGCTTGCCCGGCACCGGTCTTTGCCGAGTACCAGCGTTGGCAGCGCGAGCTCGAACGGCAGCCGGTGGAGCTCCTCGGCCGGCGAGCGGTGGAGTTGCTGGCCAACGCCAGGCAGGAACTGGCGGAATACCTGGGCTGCGCCGCCAATGACCTGGTCTACTTCCCCAATCCAACCACCGCCATAAACATGGTAGCCCGCAGCCTCGATCTCGGCCGCGGCGATGAAATTCTAGCGACTGATCACGAATACGGCGCGATGGACCGCACCTGGCGCTTCGTATGCCAGAAGACTGGTGCCCGTTACATTCAGCAGCCGATCGCGGTCCCGCTAACATCACCAGAGCAGTTCGTTGAGCGGTTCTGGAGCGGCGTAAACGAAAGCACATCTGTCATCTTCATCAGCCACATCACCAGCCCGACGGCGCTGCGCTTCCCGGTGGAAACAATATGCGAACGTGCCCGCCAGGCCGGGATTCTCACCATCGTCGACGGGGCCCATGCCCCGGGTCAGCTCGAACTGAACCTGGTTCAGCTTGGAGCCGACATCTACACCGGCGCGTGCCATAAATGGTTGTGCGCGCCGAAGGGTTCGGCCTTCCTCTACGCACGGCCTGAGGTGCAGGACCAGCTCGAGCCGCTGGTCGTCAGCTGGGGCTGGGAACCAGAAAAGCCCGGCGCTTCGCCTTTCATCGACCAGCACGAGTGGCAGGGCACGCGCGACCTGGCCGCCTTCCTGGCGGTACCAGCTGCGATTGAGTTTCAACGCAAGAACGACTGGCAAACAGTCCGGCAGCGCTGCGGCAACCTGGCGCAAGACCTGCAAGCCCGTCTCCACGAAGGTCTCGGTCTCCAGCCTTTGACAAACTACGAATCGCCAGACCCCGTGCAGATGTTCAGCATGGAGCTCCCAGAATGCGATCCCGAACGGCTCCAGCGCGAACTGCTCGAGCGCTTCCGGATTGAAATTGTCGCCCGGCGCTGGTCCGGATTGAACTTACTGCGAACTTCTGTGCAGGCGTACAACGACGAAAAGGATCTCACGGCGCTGGTGACCGCCCTCGAGCAGCTGCTGTAAGGATTTGCCCGGCTTGACGCAATCCAGGTATGTAAACAGAATACCGCTATGCAAAAGCGCAAAATTGACTGGACGATCGTTTTTCTCTCCGCCATCGTACTGATCCTGGCGTTCATCGCCTGGCGGCGCGGCGGTGTCGCGTTAGCGCTCACCGGATTGAAGCTAGGCGGCGAGATTTTACTCAACGTGACGCCGCTTTTGCTGGCAGCATTCCTGATTGCCGGCCTAGCCCAGGTGCTGGTCTCGCGCCAGATGGTCGAACAATGGCTCGGCTCGAGCTCGGGTTGGCGCGGCATCCTGCTGGCCTGCCTGGCCGGAGCGCTCATTCCGGGGGGGCCGTATGTGTACTATCCGATCGCCGGCAGCCTGTTGGGGTCTGGGGCCGGCGTAGGTGTGCTGGTCGCATTCGTGACGGCGAAGAACCTGTGGTCGATCACGCGGCTGCCGTATGAATTTGCGCTTCTCGGCTCCTACCTGACTTTGCTGCGATTCGGGTTGACGCTCGTCGTCCCTCCGCTGCTGGGTTTTGCAGCCGAGGCGCTTTTCGGCCGTACGATCGGGCGAATTCGCGAGATGGCGCCATGGACCTAGCCACGCTGGTCCTGATCCTGCTGGCTCTGATCCTGTTGGCCGTCGCCATCCGCCGTGGGGACGGCAGCCACACTCGTGCGATACGTCAAGGCTGGGTTACCTTGCGGCGCACGCTGCCGCTGCTGATCGTCGCCTTCATCATCGTGGGGTATGTGAACGCTCTCGAACCCCAGGCCCTGGTGCGGTCGTGGCTCGGCCCCGGAACAGGTCTGACCGGACTCCTGGTTGGGACAGCCGCCGGCATGCTGCTGCCGGGCGGACCTTATGTCGTCTTCCCGTTGATCGCGACGATCTACCAATCCGGGGCTGGCCTGGGGCCAACGCTGGCGATGATCACCTCCTGGTCGACGCTGGCTCTGCTCTCGGTTTCCTTCGAGCTGCCTTTCCTCGGCTGGCGCTTCAGCGCGCTGCGCCTGAGCCTCGGGCTGCCAATCCCCCTGCTTGTTGGCCTAGTCGCTCACCTGTTACACGCATCCTGATAGACGAAATCTTCATAACTCTCTAATACGCTTTTAAGCTCGGCGCGATATAAAGACGCGCGGACCCGGGGGCAATGACCGTACTTCCTGGACGGCTGCCTTTAGGTTCAGCTTACTGCGTCAAATGAGGCGTTTGTGGAGGTGATCAATATGAAAAGCCTAGAAACAAAGCGGGCGGGCCTCGTAATCATCAGCCTGCTCCTGACAACTTCGCTCGGAGCTTGTGCGACGGCAGCCGCCAGCCCGATCGATACAGCAGTACAGCCCCAAACCCAGCAGCAAATTACCGTCAACACAGTCGCCGACATGGACACCCTGCTGGCCGATCTGTACGACCGGGTGAACCCGTCGGTTGTAAGCATTCAGGTTCGCCAGCCAAATAATGGAACATCCTTGTCCATCCCGCAGACCCCCGGCTTTCCGGAGCTGCCGCAGAGCCCACAGGGCGGCTTCCAGTATGCACAGGGTTCGGGCTTCGTCTACGATTCACAGGGCTACATCGTGACCAATTACCATGTCATCGATGGAGCCGACCGCGTAACCGTCGTCTTCTCTGACGGCTCAAGCCAAACGGCCGATGTTGTTGGGTCCGACCCCGATAGCGACCTGGCCGTGATCAAAGTTGCCAGCCTGCCGGATGGCACGCAGGCGCTGCCGTTAGCCGACTCAATTACGCTGCGAGTCGGGCACTCGGTGGTGGCGATCGGCAACCCCTTTGGCGAGGAGGGCACGATGACGACCGGCATCATCAGCGCGCTCGGCCGAACGCTGGCCTCGCAATCGACCACTTCAAGCGGCGGCACGTTCAGCATCCCGAACGTAATTCAGACCGATGCCGCCATCAACCCGGGCAACTCTGGGGGCCCGCTGATGAATCTGCAGGGCGAGGTGATTGGTGTGAACGCGGCAATCGAATCGAGCGTGCGTCAGTTCTCCGGAGTGGGGTTTGCAATACCCTCCAGCATCGTGGCGCGTGTCGTCCCGGTGCTGATCGACAAGGGCAGCTTCTCGCATCCCTGGTTGGGACTTTCGGGAACGGACCTGACGCCAGAGCTGCGGAAAGCAATGAACCTGGATCCCGGGCAAACCGGCGTGCTTGTGATCACCGTTGATCAGGATGGTCCGGCGAAGAAGGCTGGCCTGCAGGGCAGCGCCAACGAGACCACGATCGACGGTGTACCGGTCCAGGTGGGCGGCGACCTGATCGTCGGAATCGACAAGGTCAGCGTGAAGCAGTTTGACGATTTGCTTTCGTACCTGAGCGAGGACACCAGCGTTGGCCAGAAGGTGACACTGCATATCCTGCGCGAGGGTTCGCCGCTCGATCTGCAGGTAACGCTGGGAGCCAGACCGACTTCCTGAAACGAAAGTTTAACACGCCTTGATCAGCAGGCCGCCTGGCAGGATTTTGTCAGGCGGCCTGCTGTCTGTTCTCCCGTTACCCTGTAAAAATCAAGACCACCGAGGAGAAGTTACAGTCGCGTTTATGGGAAACGCAAGCCCACACACCTACCTGGGTATAAAAGCCACCGCGGCCGGGAACCTGGCCGCTCGGTGGCTTCTTTACATTCCAGGCAAAATGCCTTCTAGATCTTGGCTACGCGGCTATCATCTCCGGTCCGGCATCCTTTTCTTTGATCGGCGTTGTAGCCCGCAGAAAACCCACGAACATCAACACTGCACCAAACAGCTCGCTCAAGTATAGGGCACCGCTGATTCCCATTCGGCTGAACGCCCCGCCGAACGCAGGCAGCATAGCCCCTGCCGCGATTAGGATGTTTCCCAGCGTGCGGTGCAGTAGGACCCGTTTCCGCCAGAAGATCCAGGCAGAGTAGACAGCGCCTCCCACCAGCATGACGGTACCATAGAGATTAAAGATCGGCGTCAAATTGCGCACACCGGAGCTGACGATCGCATGCCCGCTCATCTCGCTTCCTGTATGCAGTCCGCTCGTCATTAAACTAGGATCAAGCTCGGCCCCAAATACCTTAATCAAGCCATACACTGAGCCGATGAACAGCAACAGCATAAATCCGTTAGCCCAGGACCGGCGGGCTAATAAGTACACTGTTCCTTGTCCTAACCAGGCCGCAACCAGCATTGCCCCAAAGAGATACCACAATCGGAAGATAAAAGGATTCCAACCGAAAGCACCGTAAAATCCTTCGCTGAAACCGCCGATGGCATAAAAAACCATTCCGATCCCCCACAGGAGCAGGTGGTTTTTTTTGCTCGCCGCATATCGGCGGAAGACAAAAAATGCAAAGATGATGCTGATCGCGCTCGAAAGGAACGGCACGAAAGTATTGAGAAGTGTCATTGCTGCGCCTCCAGAAGAGTTCCCTTATCTCGCCCCTGGCAGAACTAAGCCGCTCTCGGCAGTATGCCCAGGGCGACTGCGAAGATGAGCAGAATTAGAATCGCGACGATGCCGCCCAAAACCCACAGAGCTATCGGGACAACTTTCTCCCAAACAGGTGGGTATTCGTGGTCGCTGCCGGGTTTGTTGGCTTGATTGCTCACGCCGGTTATTGTAATCCTCTCTCAGTGTCTCAGTGCATGCAAAAGATCAACTTCGGATTGTCATACAAGTGGCCAACAGACCACGAGCTGTCCGTACCCAATCCCAGTACCACGCTCGCACATGCGCCTTAGCAGATTCTTAACCTTGGATGAGAGTCAACTGAGAGGTCTGCGGGAACCAAGTTGTTTTCCCCAGGAATGCAGAAGCTCACTATTTAATATTTTGTCCTTGAAAATTCCGGGCGCTCTTCGTCCGTTCATCGATCGTTTCGGGCAGCACGTCCACCCTTGTGAATCGCACGCGATTTCGATCCGCAGCGAGCAAGGTCCTGCGATTGCCAGACGTGTACAACTCAAAAGGATGATGCATACTATGGAGTGGGTCCGGCCGCCATAATCCCAGAGGGGTTTGCGTTATGAGGCGATGGAATGGATGGGGCGATACTTCGGTCACATACCCGCTGCCCGAGTCGGCTGTTTCCTACCTGCAGGAGAAGGTGCCTCCGGGGGACCGCTCCCCTGACGCAGACATCGAGCACGTACTGCGCACGATTCCCCCTTCCCAGTTAAGAGATCACCCCCTCATTGAGAAGGATCCACTCTCCCGGCTGCTGCACGCTCGCGGCCAGAGCCTGCCGGACTGGATTGCCTTGCGCTCGGGCGTGATCGAGGCGTTCCCCGATGGCGTTGCAGTTCCAGAGCGTCCTGATCATGTCCCTGAACTGCTTGCCTTTGCCGAAAGCAGCCTTGCGAGCATCATCCCTTACGGTGGCGGGACGAGCGTCGTCGGTCACATCAACCCGCTTCCCGGTGGTCCTCCCGCGCTGACCATCGACATGCGGCGTTTTAACCGCCTGCTGTCTTTCGATGAGGAAAGCCGTCTGGCAACCTTTGGCGCCGGCGCCACCGGCCCCACGATCGAGGAGCAGCTTGGCAGGTTGGGTTACCGACTCGGTCACTTTCCGCAGTCCTGGGAATATTCGACCCTCGGGGGCTGGATCGCCACCCGGTCCAGCGGCCAGCAGTCCTATGGCTACGGGCGCATTGAGGACCTCTTCGCCGGCGGCCAGGTGGAGACACCGCGCGGCCAATTCGAGCTGCCTCCGCTGCCGGCCAGCGCGGCCGGGCCCGATTTGCGACAGGTCGTGCTCGGTTCAGAGGGGCGCCTGGGAGTAATCACCCGGGCCGTCCTACGAGTGCGGCCGCTTCCAGTGCAGGAATTCTTTTGGGGCGTGTTCTTCCATGCCTGGGAAGATGGCCGCCATGCGGCACGCGCGCTGGTGCAATCCCGAGTCCCACTATCCATGGTCCGGCTCAGTGATGCCCAGGAAACCGAAACCACGCTCGCCCTGGCCGGTCGGGAGCGCTTGCTCAAGCTTGCTCACGACGCCCTCTCGCTGTTGGGCTACGGAGAAGGACGTTGCTTGATGATCCTGGGCATCAGCGCCGAAGGAGGTGTTGATGCAACCAAGATTCGCCAGCAGGCGCTGGATGTAATTCGATCCTGCGGAGGACTCAACGCCGGCACGCTGATCGGTAAGGAATGGGCGCATTCCAGGTTTAAAAGCCCCTATCTGAGGAATACATTGTGGCAGATGGGATATGCTCTCGACACGTTGGAGAGCGCCGTCTCCTGGAACGCATTCGAGCAAGCTCGCGTGAACGCGCTGGCTGGCATACGCAACGTACTTGAGGTAGAAGGTGTGGGCGGCCTTGCTTTCTCTCATCTCTCGCACCTGTATGCCGACGGAGCCGGGTTCTACATAACGTACATCTTTCCGCGCTCAGAGGATCCGCACGAGACGCTTTCAACCTGGCGTGCGGCAAAACGCTCCGCCAGCAACGCGATCCTGGACGGCGGAGGTACCATCAGTCACCAGCACGGCGTAGGGCTGGACCACCGGGACGACCTGCCGGGCGAGAAAGGCCCCCTGGGCGTGCAACTCATTCGAGCTTTTGCTCAGGCTGTCGATCCGGCCGGAATTCTCAATCCCGGCAAACTGATCGCGGCAGACCCCTCGGACACGCAAATTTAACGGCTTGCTTTTAGCAGATCGCGAATCTCCTCCAGCAGCTTCAGTTCAGGATCGGGTTCGGGAGCTTGCTCTGCCGGTTCAGCTTTTTTCGCTTCCAGGCGGGTCGAAGCGCGCACCACCATGAAGAGCGCAAATGCGATAATCAGAAAATTGACGATCGCCTGTAGAAAATTTCCATAAGTAATCTTGGCCGCTCCTACCTTAAGTGCCAGACCGGTGAAATTAATTCCCCCGATCAGCACCCCCACAAGGGGCATTAAAAGATCGTCGACCAGCGATTTGATAATGGCGCCGAACGCATTGCCAACGATCACAGCCACGGCCAGATCGAGAACATTCCCGCGCTGCAAGAAGCTCTTAAAATCCTGCCACATCAGGCTTTCCCTCCATTCGATATGTATTTTGACCGGATTGTACCCATAAATGGTTCGCCGGCCGCTGACGCCGCAAGAAGTCCGTCATCACGTCTGCACTTTTGGTACGAACGCCGCTATAGTATGAATGGCGAGGGCAGAGAGGAAAAATCCCGTGTGGGGTAAAGGCTGGCGAGAACAGGTCTGGAGCCAGGTATCACAACCTTTTGATTTGATCGTCGTCGGCGGCGGGATCACCGGTGCCGGTATTCTTCGTGAAGCAACTCGAGCCGGGCTGCGGGCGTTGATGCTCGAAGCTGGGGATTTCGCTTCCGGAACATCCAGCCGTTCATCGAAATTGGTGCATGGCGGCCTGCGCTACCTGCGGGATGGCAAGCTGCGCCTCACGCTCGAGTCCGTTCAGGAACGGGAACACCTTCTGCGTGAAGGTCGGGGGTTGATTACGCCGCTTGGTTTCCTGCTGGCCAATTCCAAGGAGGATTCCGTGCCTGGCTGGGTCTTTGGCATGGGCTTGGTGCTCTACGATTTGATGGGATTACAGTGGGGGCACCGCCATTATTCAGCCGAGGCGATGCGGGCGCTCTGTCCGCCGCTGACTAACCAGGGGTTGGTCGGCGGCTACCGCTACTTCGATGCTCAAACCGATGATGCCCGCCTCGTGCTGCGCGTCATCCGCGAGTCGGTCGCAGATGGCGCACTCGCCCTTAACTACGCCCGCGTCGATGAACTCCTGCTTGGCCGCAATGGCGAAGTGCACGGAGTGCTCGTATCGGATCGTTCCCTGCCTGATGCTGGCCCCAGTATCGAGGTCCGGGCCGGTGTGGTTATCAACGCAACCGGGGCATGGGCAGATGGGCTGCGGGCCAGCGTCGGAGGCCGACCCCGGCTGCGCCAACTGCGCGGCGGACACCTTGTCTTTCCCTGGCAGCGTTTGCCGGTTACTCGAGCCGTGACCTTCCTCCATCCCTCGGACGGCAGGCCTGTCTTCGCAATTCCCTGGGAGGGTGTAACGTTGTTCGGGACAACGGACGTCGATCACACCGAAAACATCAACCGCGAGCCCACGATGAGCCCGGGAGAGATTGATTATCTGCTGAATGGCCTGCGCCGGGCTTTCCCTGCCTCGGCGTTGGACGAGTCTGACATTCAGTGCACCTTTGCTGGAGTGCGCGGCGTGCTTGATACGGGCAAGGAAGACCCCTCGAAGGAATCGCGCGAGCACATCCTGTGGGATGAACAAGGCCTGGTGACTTTGACCGGCGGCAAACTGACCACCTTCCGAACAATGGCTATCGACGCATTGAAACGAGTGCGGCGCCGGTTGCCCGTCGGAGTGTGGCCGCTCCGGAAAGCACGCGTCTTGGATGAGCTTCCCGCTCTGTCTGGGGATCTAGATTGCCTTACCCCGTCCACCCGAGGACGGCTGCTTGGGCGCTACGGCCGAGAGGCGGGTTCGGTGCTGCAGTGCGCAGGCGAACCGGAACCCGAGCTGATTGGCGCTCTTCCTGCCCTCTGGGCCGAGCTGCGCTGGGCGGCCCGCTCGGAGGGCGTCGTCCATCTCGATGATCTTCTCTCGCGCCGGATGCGGCTTGCGCTCACGCTGCCCGGCGGCGGGCTGAACGAACTTGATGAGATTCGCACCATCGTCCAACCAGAGCTCGGTTGGGATGACGCCCACTGGGAGCGGGAAGCCAGGGATTACGCCCAAACCTGGAACTCCTACTATGCACCCCCTTATACAAGACAGGATGCACGTGGACGCAAGTAGCAAAGGGCGCCCACGGCTCCCGCTCTATTACTCCGATGTCTTCGAGTTTCCTCTGCCCGAAGGGCACCGCTTCCCGCTGAGGAAGTATGCCATGCTTCGCAAAGCCATCGAGCGGAGCGTACTCAAAAAACGGGTTTTACTGCACATCCCGGATTCGGCCGATGATATCCAGCTGCTGCGGGTGCACAGCGTTGAATACCTCCAACAGGTCAAGGCCGGCTCCCTCAAGGCGGGTGATATTCGCCGTATTGGCTTCCCATGGTCTCCGGAACTCGTGGAGAGGTCTCGCCGCTCCGTCGGGGGGACAATTGCCGCGTGTCACCGCTCCTTCGAGACCGGGTTGGCGATGAACCTAGCCGGCGGAACGCACCACGCTCACCGATCCTTCGGCTCTGGATTCTGCGTCTTCAACGACGTGGCTGTCGCTGTGCGCGAAGTTCAAGCCCATCAACCCATCGGGGAGATCTTGATTATCGATTGTGACGTACACCAGGGAGATGGCACGGCCGAGATCTTCGCCGGTGATCCAACTGTGACCACGTTTTCAATTCACGCTGAGCGTAATTTTCCCTTTCGAAAATCCGTCAGCGATCTCGATCTTGCCCTGCCGGACGGGGTTGACGACGATACCTATCTGGAGGCGCTTGCCGATGCACTTGAACGGCTCTTTGCGCACACCTCCTCGGGGCTGGTGATCTACCTCGCTGGAGCTGATCCTTTCCAGGACGATGCATTAGGCCGCATGGCGCTTACCAGGGCGGGCTTATCGCAGCGTGACGGGATGGTGCTCGATGCTTGCCGGGAACAAGCGATTCCATTGGCGATCGTTCTCGCTGGCGGCTATTCCCGTCGGATCGAGGATAGCGTTGAAATCCACCTTGAAACCGTGCGGCTGGCGGTCGCTTCGCTTGATGGACCCCGGGGTAGTGGTCGCGCGGGAGAAACCGCTTGATCTCTGATAGAATTTGACACTCACGGAGAGGACCATGCAGCCAGCGCAGCATCCAGGAACGCTCGCCGCCATCCTGATATTTTCAATGACTGCAGCCGGCTGCGCAGGAATTGCCCTCCCCGGCACTCCAACACTGGCTCCGCAACCCACTTCGACTCCCACAGATCCTCTCGCCACACAACCGGTTTCCGCCACGGTCCTGCCCAGCACCACACCCGAGGGTGCCTGTCCCCCGTTAAATTCGAACCTGTTGGACGAGATGCGCGCGATCGAAAGCGAGGTCGCCGATCTGAGGGGGCTCTCACCACAAACCGGAATGCAGCGTGAATTACTCGACCCGCAATTGCTCCGAGAGCGAATCGAAGACGATGTGCTCCAGGAATATGGCGAAGAAGCAGCGGTAAACGATTCTCTGCTCTACTCACTGTTAGGGTTCGTCCAACCGGGCCTGGATCTGCGCCAGTTGTATGCTGCCTTGCTGGCAGAACAGGCGGCCGGATTCTACGACCCCGAAACGGATGAAATGGTCATCGTTTGCGGTGGAGGATTTGGCGGTATCGAGCGCTTGACCTACGTTCACGAGTACACCCACGCTCTGGTCGATCAAGTGTATGACCCCCGGACGACGCTCGGTTACTCGCAGCCTGGCTGCCAGGAGGACATCGACCGCTGTCGCGCGATCCAGGCGTTGATCGAAGGCGATGCCTCGCTGCTGGAGGAGCAGTGGCTGCGCACGTTCGGACGGCAGCAAGACCTTACGGATATCCTGGCGTTCTTCGACCGTATCGAAATGCCCGCCTACGATTCGGCACCGGGCTATATCCAGGCCGAAATGATGTTTCCTTATCTCCAGGGGCTGGCCTTCGTTCGCGCGATCTACCTGCAGGATGGCTGGGCGGGGGTCGACGCCCTTTATCAAAACCCGCCCCTTTCCAGCGAGCAGATCCTGCACCCTGAGCGCTTCCCGCGTGATGCCCCGGTCCAGCTGCCCCCACCGGATATGGAAGAAACCCTTGGTGTGGGCTGGACCGAGGTTGAAAACGGCACCTTCGGCGAGTGGAACACGTATATGTTGCTGCTCGAGCAGTTAGAACAGGACGCTGCTCAAGGTGCGGCCGAGGGATGGGGGGGCGACTTTCTGCTCGCATTTCAGAAAGAAGATTCTGGCGAGGGGGCGCTGCTTCTATTAACACAATGGGACACGATTCGTGATGCGCGTGAATTTGTAGAAGCCTTCCGCTCCTACGGAACGGCTCGTTTTGGCGAGCCATCTGCGGATTCCGCCAGCGGTTTGGAATGGAACGCTGATGAGCCGAAGGTGCTCTTCCTGCGCCAGTCAAATCAAACGCTCTGGATTCTCGCTCCTGATATAGAAACGCGGAACGCTATACGCGATGCGATCCGGCTTCCAGTTTGGCCTACCCCATGAGTGAAGCACTCGACAGAGCTCGGATTAAAGCCATATGTTTCGATATCGATGGCACACTGGCCGATACAGACGATTCCTACCTGCGACGTATCGCCGGCTGGCTGAAACCCTTCCGCCGCTTCCTGCTTGAGCAGGACGTCCAATCGGCGGCGCGCTGGCTGGTGATGGCGCTCGAGTCGCCAGCAAATTCGTTTGTCGCCGTGCTGGATAAAATTGGCCTGGACCAGATCATCGGTCCGATCGTTGATTGGCTTTATCAGCTGCGCGGGGCGAAACCGGAAAGAGGTATGCAATTGGTTGATGGTGCGTACCACTCGGTGGTCGCGCTCGCGGAGCACTTCCCACTGGCGATCGCAACGGCGCGCGAGCGTCGCAGCGCGTATGGATTCTTAGACGAACATAATCTGCGCAAGTACTTCGCCTGCGTTGCCACTGCCCGCTCTGCACGGCGGGCGAAACCGCACCCGGCTCCGATCCTTTGGGTATGTGAGCAGCTCGGCGTTGAGCCTCAGAATTTACTGATGGTGGGCGACACCGTGGTCGACATTCGCGCGGCCCGGGCCGCCGGCGCCCAAACGGCAGCCGTGCTGTGCGGATTCGGAGAGCGGACCGAACTGGAAGCAGCCGGGGCCGATGCGATCTTCAACACGACAGCAGAAGTGGCCGAAGCCCTCTTGTAGCGCAGTTTGAGGTCTTACCTTGCCAGATTGAGCAAGGCTTGCGGCACCCAAAAGCTGCCAAATCCGAAGAGTGAGAGCCCGAAAGCAATGATGAGAACTGCCAGACCGAAGGCGATCAGGGCGTAATCCCGCTTACGGTAACTCAACTTGATCAACCACGTGCGCGGGCCGGTCCCGAATGCTCTTAAATCCATCGCGTCGATGATGTCCTCGCTGCCGGCAATGGCCCGGATGGTGACCGGCACCATGATCGGTGCCAGCTTGCGCACCTGGGCGATCAGCCCGCCCTGTATTTTTTCCAGTTCGTAGCCGCGCGCCTTTTGTGCATCCATCGTGAGTTGAAAATCTCGCCCGAAGGTCGGGATAAAGCGCATGGTCAGATCCATGGCATATGCGATTTTGTCCGGCAGACCCAGCCGGCGGAAGGCTACTCCGTAATGGCTGGGGTTGATGATATAGGGGATGAGAATCGTTGTGCTTGCCAGGCTGAAGACTCGTGCCAGCTGCGCCAGGGCAAACATCAGCCGCTCGGCCGTGATTCTCAAAGTCGGCTGCCAGCCGAAGATTGTGAAGTTCGCCTGCAGCGTGGCCAGCGTGTGCTCCTCTGCATACACCTCGACTCCGCCGCGGCCGGTCAAGAATGTCAGCAGCGCGAAGAACGTGATGAACGCCCCGATGAAAAGCCAGGCCCGGCGCGACTCGCGGAACGTCACGCCCGAATTAAAGATCGCCAGAAGAGCGATTAATACAAAGAAGGCCAGATAGCGTATGTCCCAGAAAAAGAGCGTCGAGATGATGAAACAGAAATAAAAGATAAACCATGCCGTTGGGTCAAACGACTGGACGAGCGATTCCCGTTCTCGATATCGCCAGGAAACGAGCATATTTCACCGGAAGGGAGAGGGCCAGCCTGGCGGCCCTCTCCCTTGAATATTTCAGCGTCCTGTCTGGCGCTGAACCGAGTTGTAGGCTCCGACGAGCAGCGGCACCAGGATGGCGGCGAAGATCATGTTGGGCCCGGCGGCCGGCAGGAACTCGCCGACGATCGCCACGGTGGGCGAAAAGCCGTTGATCCAGATATCGGAAACGGCGGCGAACCCAATGCCGATGAAGTTGCCCAGCATCGACCAGATCACGGCCGAGGCCAGGTCGATGTTGTCCTTGAAAATCAACCGCACCGCGACGACCAGCACAAACCCGACCACGGCCGAGACCCCGGCGAAGACTGAAATGGTCGCATCGCCAAAGATTCCAGCTTCGGGGTCGAAGAACATCATATTGGAGAGATCGCGGTTGAAGATCCAGAGCAGCGTGGCTACTGCTGCCAGGGCGGCGCTGATGTACAGCACCGTGTTCATGGCCTTCTTCTTGTCCATATAGAGCGCGGCCATGCCCGAGATCATGCCGACCAGACCATTAGCGACGCTCCACTGCGGGGAAAGCCCGAAGCCGGTCAGCGCGTCGCCAAACATGTTGCCGACGGCACCGGTAAAGAAGCCGACGACCGGCCCGAAAGCATACCCGAAGAACATCGGGATCGAGATCGCCGGCCGCAGCGCGACCTGGCTCACGGATGGGACGGCAAAGACCGTTCCGTTGAAGAGATAGGAAAACACAGCATAGAGTGCGGCCCCGATCGCCATATAGACGACCTCGCGTGTGCCCACCCGCCAGGCATTGTTGCTGCGCGTGGCCCAGTAAACCAGGAACACGATCAGGAGCCCGATGGCGACGAACACGAAGCGCAGCAGCGCGGTCTCATCGAGCTGCAGGTCGGGGTTGAGCGTCGGTCCCAGCCAGACGACAAGCAAAAAGAGTACGAGCACGGCTAAAAGGGACAGGATGACTGATGTTGGTTTTGTACCGTTCATGATTTCCTCCTCCGGATCATGAGACTTCACTTACAGGTAGCGGGCCGGGGCAAGGGTGGTTTTACACGCCGACATGGGCCAGGGCTTCCGCCCGCATGAACCTTCCCGTTCGATCATACATTTCGAGATTGAGGTCGAGCAGCGACGTCGGAACCAGGCGGCAGTCCTTCAGCCTGCCATAATCGCCCAGTACTTCGTGTGGTTCACCATCAGCAATTACCTTACCGTCGCCGACCATGATTACCCGGTTTGCGTAAACAACGGCCAGATCGACATCGTGCGTGATAAATAGGATGGCGTCGAAACCAGGAAGGCTCAAAATCGAATCCATGAAATCCGTGTAGTTGCGGTAGTCCTGCCCCGCGGTCGGCTCGTCCATGACCAGGATGCGCGAGCGCATCGCCAATACGGCAGCGATGCTGACCCTTTTTTGCTGGCCGAACGAGAGCGCCAGTGGCGGATCCGCCTCCATGCCCCCGAGGTTCATGATATCAATTGCCTGTTCCACCTCCTTTTCTGTATCTTGCGGCGAATGCCCGAGGTTGCCCGGTCCGAAAGCAAGCTCCTCGCTCACGGTGGGCGCAAACAGCATGTGACTCGGGCTCTGGAAGACATACCCCAGGGTTTTTGCGATCTGAGCAACGCTCATGCCGCTGGTCGGGCGATCCCCGACCCACACCTCCCCTGAGGTCGGTTTGAGCAAACCAATGGCATGTTTCACCAGCGTGGTCTTTCCTGCCCCGTTTGCGCCGAGAATAGCGATCACGTCGCCGGCCCGGATATTGAAATTGATCTCCTGCAGCACCGGTTGCCCGGGCAGATAGTGAAAATTGACCCCTTCAAAACGAACGAGCATTTTGTGAGACGTGTCGGTCCCGGGGCCGGGCGGAGCAGGTTGTTTTACGGCGGGCTCACTGCGGGCAAGGCGCAGGATGCTCTTCGCTGGAAGCTTTACCTCGTGGTAATCAACGGCATCGGTCAGCCCGCCCGGCAAGCCGTTGTAGATTATTCTGCCGGCTTGCATGAAGATCACCCGGTCGGGGTTGATCTTCAACACATCTTCAACCCGGTGCTCGACGATCAGGATTGCCATCCCCTCGTCGGCGAGAGCTCTCACCATCTGCAGCGCGTCGACCGCGCTGGCCGGATCAAGACTCGCCAGCGGTTCGTCTAGCAGCAGCAGGGCTGGCTGCATCGCTAGCACACCGGCCAAGGCAACTTTCTGCTTCTCTCCCCCCGAAAGAGAGAAAGTCTCGCGGTTTCGCAGGTGTGAAATGCGCAGTCGTTCCATCGCCTTTTCGGACCGGGCGATAATCTGCTCCCGCTCCAGGCCGAGGTTCTCCAACCCGAAAGCTACTTCATTCAGGACTTTCGTTCCCAGGATCTGTCGCTCTGGATCCTGCAAGACTGTCCCGACCGACTGGGAGATGCGCGCCAGGCTCAACTCCTGCATATTCTGGCCGGAGATGACAATCGTACCTTGCAGGTCTCCCTTGTACGAACGCGGAATCAGGCCGTTGATGCAGCGCGCCAGAGTCGTTTTCCCGCATCCGCTGGGTCCGGCAACAAGCAGGACCTCGCCCGCTTCCAGCTGCAGCCCAATATCCTGCAGGGCGGGCTCTTCCCGGTCGCGGTATCGAAACTGCAGGTTTTCAACAATCAGCGGTGGGTATTCGTTCACCGGGCAGGCTTCCTCCTTGCCATACATACTGTACAACACCCGCGCCCGAAAAACGTGACTGAACCCGGAAATTCCATCTGAAGATCTGTGTGCAAAGATGCCGCGCGAGCCAACTCGGCCTATAATTGGGCACCAAACAGCAAAGATTCCGATAACCCCGGTGATCGAGGAGAGCTATGAGCGAACCTTCCTACAAGACCATGGGCCAGCAGTTCGGGCGGCGTTCCTGGGCCGAGCCCTGGAAGATCAAGATGATCGAGCCGATCCATATGACGACACGCGCAGAGCGCGAGCGGGCAATTGTCGACGCCGGCTACAACACTTTCCTGCTCCGGTCGGAGGACGTTTACATCGATTTGCTGACGGATAGTGGAACGAGCGCGATGAGCGACCGGCAGTGGGCGGGGATCATGCTCGGGGATGAAGCCTATGCTGGCAGCCGGAATTTCTACCATCTGGAGGAGGCTGTACGCACCTTCTACGGGTACAAGCACGTCGTCCCCACCCACCAGGGCCGCGGGGCAGAGCACTTGATCAGCCAGGCTGAAATCCGGGCCGGGCAGTTCGTGCCGGGAAATATGTACTTCACAACAACGCGCCTGCACCAGGAGCTGGCCGGCGGAACGTTTGTCGACGTGATTATCGACGAGGCCCACGATCCGCAGAATCAGCATCCGTTCAAAGGCGATGTCGATCTTGAAAAACTTCAGCGCTTGATCGACGAGAAGGGCGCCGAGAATATCGCCTACGTCAGCCTTGCCGGAACCGTAAACATGGCCGGCGGACAACCGGTGAGTATGGCCAATGTGAAAGCGCTGCGCGCCCTATGCGATCGTCACGGGATCAAGATTTACCTGGATGCCACCCGCCTGGCGGAAAATGCGTACTTCATCCAGCTGCGGGAGGATGGGTACGCGCAGAAGAGCATCGCCGAGATTGTGCTCGAGTTCTGCAGCTATACCGATGGGGCCTGGATGAGCGCCAAGAAGGACCACCTGGTAAACATCGGCGGCTGGCTCGCGGTCAATGACGCCGATCTCTTCGATAGACTGCGCAACCTGGTCGTAGTCTATGAGGGGCTGCACACCTACGGCGGCATGGCCGGGCGTGATATGGAAGCATTGGCGATTGGCATCGCCGAGTCAATGGACGACGCCCATATCCGGGCCCGCGTTGAGCAGGTGCGTTACCTCGGTACACTGCTGCTGGATTGGGAGGTCCCGATCGTTGAACCGGTTGGAGGACATGCAATCTTCCTCGATGCGAAGGCTTTTTACCCGCACATCCCCCAGGATCAATTCCCGGCCCAGGTTCTCACGGCTGAACTCTATCTGGATTCGGGCATTCGAGGCATGGAGCGTGGCGTTGTCAGCGCCGGGCGCGATCCGAAGACCGGTGACCACCGCTACCCAAAGCTCGAGCTCACCCGCCTGGCGATCCCGCGCCGGGTGTATACGCAGGCACATATGGACGTGGTCGCTGAGTCGATCAAGGAAGTGTACGAGCAGCGAGAGAAGACGCGCGGCCTTAAGATGGTGTATGAGCCGGCTCAGCTGCGCTTCTTCCAGGCGCGGTTTGAGCCGGCGTAAAGGTTTTCGGGCAGGGGCGACCTCCCGGGCATACCGCTCGCATCTAGGTATCGATGACGAGCACGTTCCCCGGCATGCAAATACAGCGTAGGGGCGGGTTAACCCGCCCCTACGCTGCTTATAGGCTCGTTCATAAGAAGGCCTTTAACCGCCGCTCTCCTCTCGCTCCTGATTGCCTTCATCCCCCTCGAGGTATATCTCGGCTTCCCACTCTTCGCTCAGCGCACTCGTCTCTTCCAGAGCCTGGCGTACACGCTCGCGCAGGGTGTCTTTGGCTGGCCGACGCCGGCCGAGGTTCTTCAACCGCTCGAGCATCTCGGCCACAACGACTTCGCTGATTCGCTTCAGCGTTTCACCGGACACCTTCACGCCGCGCTCGAACCACACCGTAGCGCCGTATCCGATGGCGGCGGTCGTGCCAGCCGCAACGGCCGCCCCGATCAGCCAGGCCGGCGGGCCACCGAGTTTGCTGATTTCATAGAACAGGGTCCGCCCAAGCAGGCCCAACCCAAATGCGGCGATTAATTCGCGCGCTCGAGCCAGTGTCATCCGCTTTTGGTAGATTCTAGCGATTCCAATCACCATCGCTACCTGCACCCCAACCAACGGGAAAAAGTCGAGGAAAGGCAGCGGCGTCAAGGCGATTACTGCTGCTGTGGAGGCAGCGCGCGCAATCGCAACCTGTGCCAGGTCCCAGCGGTACTCGGGCAGTGCCGCACCGATCGCGGCTGCGATTCCGGGTTCAGTTTTCGCAACAGCCCGAAGCACCCGGGCGATGCCCTCCCCTTTCAGCGCACTCAAGGGAATGACTTGCTCGCTGTTAATGCTCAATGCGGCGGCGGCCTTCCCGATGACCGAGGCTCGCTCTCTGCCAATCAAGTCAATTTTATTCAGGACAACGACCATCGGCCGGTCCAGCGCTTGCAGGGCATCAAACAAGGCAACTTCTGGCGATCGAATTCCATGAGTTGCGTCATACATCGCCACGAGCACGTCTGCTTCTTTCGCAGCTGCCAGCGCTTTGTCCCGCTCCAGCTCCCCAACCGCCCCGACTGCATCAGCCCCGGGCGTATCGACCACCAGAAAAAGGCCGGCTTCTGCCAACTGTGGCTCACGAGTCGTGCCGGGGACTGCGCTCACCAGAGCGCGATCCGCCGATTGGCGAATGAGCTGGTTATATAGCGTGGATTTACCGGCATTTGCCGGACCGACAATCGCCACTTGTTTGTGGGCACCCGTCGCGAAGCGGAGTTCTTCAACGGCACGATCGATCAAGCCGCGCCAACCCTTTCGCTCACCGGGGATTTGCTGGATGGCGCCAATTAAACGCTCGCGCTCGCCCACGGGCATCCTGTTCCAGAGCGTTTGAATTTCATCCTGCCAACGACCCAGAAATTCACCGTACGGCTTGTCTTCCTTCGTCATCATTCGTCACCCGCTGCTCCCAGCAGCATTATTGGTTTACACCTGTGGATAAGTTGCGGATATCTGTGGATAACCAGCGTCTTCTGGGGAGAA
>Ga0307445_10000003_pt1 | contig 82539 bp, 71 predicted proteins | sample SalMarSW160330MG_FD_202147 | JGI IMG/M metagenome (GOLD analysis project Ga0307445, IMG submission 202147) | Salt marsh sediment microbial communities from the Plum Island Ecosystem LTER, Massachusetts, United States - SW1603-30 | ecosystem: Environmental > Aquatic > Marine > Intertidal zone >... | reverse complement strand
AAAGGAGGTGTTTGGAAGATGAACCAATGGGACTGGAAGCTACTCTTATCCGTCTGTATTGTCTGCGGGGTTGTCGGTCTCTTAGTATTGGTAGTATTTGCAACGATGTTGGGGGTGTTTAGTTAAACCAATTTGAAACTGCATGCATGAAGCTACAGGGAATACGCTCGCATTTGCCGTTCAAAGAGACCTGTTTCGAAGGAAAATATCATGAAAAGAGCTTTTCCATTGTGGTTCATTCTGATTGTAAGCCTCTCCAACGTCTCATGCCTTTCGAACCAGGGGCCAAGAGCGAACATCGCTCCAGGACTTACTGTTGTTGATGCGTATACGATCGCTGGCGGCAAAAGTTTGTTGACCGGATTTCCGGCCCTGAATCCTGAGGGAACAATAAACGCCGTGATTGAAATACCGTCTGGCACAACAGCAAAATGGGAAGTCGGCAAGCCCCACGGTGAACTCAAGTGGGAGTTTGAGAAGGGCAAACCCCGCGTTGTTAAGTACCTGGGCTATCCGGGAAACTACGGCATGATCCCTCGGACTTTGCTGCCCAAGGAACTCGGCGGTGACGGCGACCCTCTGGATGTGTTGGTTCTCGGTCGAGCGCTTCCCCGCGGGTCTGTTGTAGAAGCCAAAGTCCTGGGTGTACTGAAGCTGCTCGACCGGGGAGAGCAAGATGACAAGATCATTGCGGTTGCCAAAGAAAGCCCCCTGTACAAAGTCGACAGCATAAAGGAATTAGACACCAGGTTTCCCGGTGTCACGACCATTGTCGAAACATGGTTCCTCAATTATAAAGGGGCTGGAAAGATGGAAAGCCGAGGCTTTTCTGAGGCAAACGAAGCTATGAACGTGATACAAACGGCTGTGGAGGCTTTCAATAATAACCCGTAGTCTTCCAGCGTTAACCCTGTCTATGCGAAATGTCGAGGAAGAAACAGAAAGAGGAAAGAAGTAGGGTCGCCCATTCATACGTATTCATTCCCTGACCTCTGATGTTCCATCCCATGTCTTCACCGTCTGGAACCTAGCTCTTGCCATCGTGTGTTATCCGACAAACCTCACGAAAGGCTATCAAGACGCGAAGGCTACACGGCGGTTCCCATAACTTGGCCGTGCGTCCCCTGTCGCTTCAATGGCCTGTTGTCGCGCTAGGACGTCGGCTATCTTTTCTTTCAGTTCGTCAAAGGCCATGCTCTTTATCACATAGCCATCGCCTCTGGACACGCGCAGGTCCTCCCTATAGCTGTCATAAGCGGTATAGATAATAACGGGTATCTTAGGATATTGTCCCTTGATGTCGTGCAGCACGCCAAATCCGTCAGCTTCATCCAGATACAAATCGAGAAGCACCAGATCCGGTTTTGAGAATCTCAGATTGACCCTAACTGACTTGGCGTCTCCCAAGCTGTGCACCCGGTATCCCTCAGAGATGAGCTCCTCAGAAACGAGCTCCCGAATGCACTGCTGATCATCGATAACGAGAATCTTTTTCATCCTTGCCTTCCTATCTGTTTCGTGTAGTCTTTAATAATAGCTTCGTACTCCTCCTCAAACAATCTGCTTGATATGAGAAAGTCCGCGGTTGACCGGTTGCAAGCAACCGGCAGGTTATAGACCACGGACATTCTGAGCAGTGCCTTGACATCTACATCATGTGGATGTGGTGTCATCGGGTCCCAAAAAAATATCAAGATATCCAGTTCGCCGTTGGCTATCATGGCACCCAGCTGTTGGTCGCCACCCAGTGGACCACTTTTCAGTCTGTGAACCTCCAGTGAACATGCCTCAGATATGATCTTGCCCGTTGTTCCCGTGGCAAATAGCCGATGTTGGGTCAGTACTTCAGCGTTGTACGTCACCCAACCCAACAAGTCCTCTTTTCTCTGGTCATGAGCAACCAAAGCGATTCTCTTTTGCTTTTCCATGTCACCATTCCTTTGTTGTTACATTGGCCTCAACAAACCCATTCCCTTCGACTTCAAGCCGTGAATGACATCGTGTACATCCACATTTTTCTCCAACCACGATGTAATCCTCCTAGTCATATCTTCGTTCATTTCCTTGTCTATTAGATTGAATTCCTTAACATTTGCCTTTCTGTTGTACACAAACACAACCTGAGTGGATACATTTTCCGGCAGACCCAGGTCCTTGCCAATCATGATACTGAACACCGACATCAGTTTGTCGACGTGTCTTTCCTTTGCCATATTTTCCTCCATCCGTTAGCGATCTGAGATCTAAGTGCCAAAACCTTTCACAAACACACAATCCATCTCTCCATGCGTTATGATGTGCAAAGATAGTTAGACGACTATTACAATACTGTTAGATATTCGTGAGAAATGTCCAGTTCCTTCAAGTCTGTGAGGCATACGCAGCAGAAGTGGTTTAGCAGGATACCCATCCACCTTGCCGGTCAACCGTGTTAAGGTCGTCATGGAGGATACAAAAAACTCGCAGAATCCTAATAAACGGCAAACAATAGAGACTTAAACTTCAAACAAATCAACAGGGATAAATGGCTCAGAGAGAATTAGGGCCAATCTTCAATAAGGAGGGACCGCTATGGATCTCTGTCGTACAATTGCAGAAGACATCACGAGGATGTCAGACCAGAGGAAGACAAGCAACGACGTGGACCAATGGCAACGCTGGGATGAAGAGCTTGTCGAAGAGTTCGGCCGCTGGGTCAGTCGACTGGCAAAAGCTTTTGCTATCTTAGTCATCGCTGTTTGCACCGGAGTACTACTACAATTGCTCTGATAGGGTATCGAAGCCGTTTGGTGAAATTAACCGCCCGGCATTTTACTCATGTGTATCCAGCAATGCCTCAGGCAACTGCTTCACAAATCTCTTGATGTCGTCTCGGATTCGGCGATAGTGGCCCATGGCTTCCTCCTCATCGCCGGCATCTGCCGCAAACTTCGGCGGATCTTCAAACCCCACGTGTATGACCTTGGTCTTGGCAGGAAAGACCGGGCAGGACTGTGCGGCGTGATCACAGAGTGTGATCACATAGTCAAATGCAACGTCTCCAAACTCATCTATGGATTTTGACTTTTGACCGGAGATATCGATGCCCACTTCTGCCATAGCCTTGATCGCTCTTGGGTCCACAGCGTGGGGTTCAACGCCTGCAGAATAGGGCTCAATCCTATCTCCTTTAAGATATCTCGCCCACGCTTCCGCCATTTGGCTCCGACACGAGTTTCCCGTACACAAGAAAAGGGCCTTGATCTTTGATGGCGCTACCATGTCCCTTCCATACCAGCCGTTGAGGCTGGCCAATTATGATAGTTTCGCAAAAAGTCTTTTGTGAGCGAAATTGAGCATTTTGGAGAGAAAGCACTTGAGGTGTTCAGCGTTAAGAAATGCTAACTGCTTGAGGGCCTTAGCCCGAGTTGAGCGCAAAGCTTCACTGCGTGTTAGCATTTTAGCTGAGCACCTCAATGGCACCCAAAATGTTCACGGAGCGAGCAAAATTGACTTTTTGCGAAACCATCAATTATGATGAAAAAAGCATTGGTCCTCGGGTTGGCTGTGTCCTAACTGTCAAAACGCTATGCCATGGGTAAGTGGATTGAAAAAGTGCTCCCCTTGCCCGGCATGCTTTCAACCGATACCCTGCCGCCGTGGGCCTGGGCAATGTGCTTGACAATGGCCAGGCCGAGTCCGGTTCCCCCCTGTTGTCTGCTTCTTGCCTTGTCTACCCGGTAAAACCGCTCAAATAGCCTGGGTAGGTGTTCTTTTGCAATGCCACAGCCCTGGTCCCGAATGTCAATTGTGATTTCATCGGCCGTTTGAGTAACCTCCACCCGAATGATGCTTCCCTCATCACTGTACTTAATAGCATTGTCAAGGAGGTTCACGATGGCCTGCTCAAGAAGTAGTGCATTGATCTTTGAGGCGAGATCTTTATCACAAGAAAGCTCGATCTTTATTTTCTTGGCCGCTGCGCTCATCTCGCAAACCTGGGCCGCCATCTGGACAACGTCCTGCACCTGGCCGTCGACAAGAGCAATTTCTCCTCGTTCAGCTTCCCGCTCGATCCTGGAAAGGCTGAGAAGATCTTCGATAATGGCTTCGAGGCGCTCTGCATGCTTCTCAATGATCCCCAGGAATCTTTCTGCATCATCCGGGTTTTTCACCGCACCGTCCCGCAGCGTCTCTACAAATCCTTTGATGGCTGTAATCGGGGTTTTAATCTCATGGGAAACATTAGCAACAAATTCTCGGCGAACATCCTCAAGTCTCCGAATCCGTGTCACGTCATTTAATACAATGAGTGCGCCCATCCGCTCACCCTCTGCATCGCAGAGTGCCGTGCCATGTCCGTTGATAAAGCGTTCATCGCCCGCGTGCAGCACGATGTCCTTTTCGACGGGCTCCTCGCTGGACAACGTATCTCTCAAAAACTCGTGCAAGACAACATTTCTGACCACCTCTTGGATCGTGCGGCCCTTGGCGGCAGATGGATTACATGCGAACATTCGGGCTGCGGCTTGATTTATGCTGATAATCCGCTCTTCCATGTTCACTGCAATAACGCCTTCAACCATGCTGGCAAGCACCGCTTCCATTTCGTTCCGCTGACGCAGGCTGTTATCCATCCGCTGACGCAGTTCAACGGCCATCTGATTCACCGCGTCGGAAAGGGCTCCAATCTCGTCCAATTCACCGACTGGTGGCCTGACCTGATATTGCCCGCGAGCAATGGATTCCGCCCAACTCTTGATCTGCTCAATGGGCCTGGTAATGCGGCGAGAGACGAGAAAACTGAGCATCGCAGCTAAGGCGGCGATAGCAAGACCTGCAACAGCAATCTTGATTTGAATGTTTCTGATGGCCACGTCTATGGCGTTTACCGGAATGGACGTACGGACAATCGCAAAGGTTTGGCCATCTTTCTTGATGGGTATGCCCACGTACATCATGTTCTTTTCCAGGGTTCGGCTGTACCTTTTGGACCTGCCGGAAGATCCTCTCAAGGCCCTGATGACTTCCGGCCGATCCACATGATTATCCATCCTCTCCGGATCTTCGTCAGAATCGCCGACGACCTTACCAGAGGCAAGTATGACGGTGATACGGGTTGAAGCTGGCTTGCCGACTCTCTTGCACAGCAGGTCAACGGTTTTTTCTCTCAGCGGATTAAGATATTCCGAGACTTGTTCTTCAAAAAGGCGGGCCCGTGCTTCCAGATCGGCGGCGGTTTGTTCCAGAAAGAAATCCCTTGAGGATTTGGAGGCATACCATGTTACGGCCAGCAGAGAGACGAGAGTAATCACCAGGTAGGATGGATAGAGCTGCCAGAGCAATCTTTTCCTTTTTCGCATGTGCTCACTCTTTGAATCGATACCCGACACCCCGGACCGTTTCAATATACTTGCCCGCAACCCCCAGCTTTTTCCGCAGCCCAACAACCTGGACATCTACCGAACGGTCAGTAACAGGATAATCCTCACCTCGAACGGCATCGACGATCTGATAACGAGTGAATACCCATCCCGGCCTCCTGGCCATATAATTGAGGATCCCAAATTCTGTAAAAGTCAACTGAACTGACTCGCCGTTGACCAGCACCGCGTGACGCCTCGGATCAATGACAAGATCGTGAATGCGAATCACCGAGGTTTCCTCGGGTGCCTCTTTGACCTTTCTGCGCAGCACGGCTCTAACCCTGGCTGCCAGGATTCGCGGGCTGAACGGCTTGGTCACGTAATCGTCAGCACCAAGTTCCAAGCCTGCCACAATATCTGCCTCCTCGCCCTTGGCCGTTAGCATCACAATGGGGATATTCTTGGTGTTGGGGTCGTTTTTCAGCCCTCTTGTGACCTCCAGGCCGTCTATGCCCGGAAGCATCAGGTCCAGCACGATAAGGTCCGGAAGTTCAGATTGCACAAGGCGCAGCGCCTCCTCTCCGGATGATGCACAGGAGACCTGACAGCCCTCTCTTGAAAGATTGAATCTGAGCAACTCCAGGATATCTTCTTCATCATCTACGGCAAGGATCTTTTCTTTTGCCATCATGTCATCCTTCTCACAGGGTCATCCATTTGTCTGCGTTTGTCTGCGGCTAATTTGTCTGAAAACTGCAGCTTCAACAAGTTTTCCCATACGGCAAAAAATATTCTGCTACAAGAAATACGAATTCCATGAGTAACAGACTAATAAGGGCCTGTTAGAATTCCATGAGAATTGTGTGAAGATTCTGTTAGCTTTCAAAAATGACCAAGATTGAAGGTCCCTGTAGCAAGCTACAGGGAATCTTCGACCGTAAGGAACGCTGACTGTTTTAGATACGCTCGCTAACCCCGCAGCAAGCTACGGGGAATGCGCTCGCTTTTTCGGTTCACCCGCGATCATAGACGTTATGGCGCCACAAGTCTACCGGTTATGCCCCAAGAGTGCCGGTCATATTGGCATGCCAATGAGTCTCAGTCCGTCGCGGAAAAGTAACAACGCGAAGACAAACAACAGCACCCCCAAGACACGCATGGTGTAGACATAGATGCGGCCCTCCAAGAAAGTTCGGGACTTGCCAACAACGACGGCCAAGAATATCTTGGACCCGACAAGGCACAAGTAAAAGCTTGTAACAAACGCCGCGGCACCCAGGCTGCTTGCCGTTTGGGCCTTGAGCATGGTTGGTGACCCGACGCTGAACCAGAACAAGTAAGGATGCGGATTCAAGGCATTGACCATAGCACCCTTCTTGAGTGATTGAGGCTTGGCATCTTGATACGCCACTTGAAGAGGTTTGGTCTGAATAGTTTCATAGGATAGGTATAATATGAATGCCCCACCCAGGAAGGAAATCACGCCCAAGACCATCTTAAAGTTGGATAGTTTGGCTAACAAGAATAAGGTGATCAAAATGATAGGCAAGTCTGTAATGAGAGGTGCCAGAGCGACCTTAAGTCCCTCCCTAATGTTGTATTTGAGTGTTTGGGATATGACGAACGCAAGAAGCGGCCCGGGCGCAAGTCCCGCTGATAGACCAAGAACAATGCCCAGTACCAATGTATCTATCATACGTATATCCTATGGTCGACGTCTCGCGTTCAGAGCAAATCTCCACCAACTTCTCGGGGATTTTTTGGGCAATCATGGCAGTATTGCTCAACTGCTTATTACGTCAATCGAACAAAAAGCTCAATGGATAACGCTAAGGGCTTGCGCAAAAATAAGTTCGCAGAATTGGCGCTCAGATTTGGTTCAGATTTGGCCGATCCGATTGAGCAAAACCGGAGGAATAGCGAGCTATTTCGAGGAGTTTGAGAATGAGGTATCGGTCAAAGATGGGCTGAAGCTGAGATGCCAAAATGTGAAGTTATTTTTGCGCGAGTCCTAAGAAGGCCCCTGGGGCGATCATGATAATCGGCAAAAAGGTAACGGCTCGCCCGGACAACGTGCCAGTTCAAACAGCAGGTCCTGGAAATGCCGAGCAGGACTTGCTCTCGGGCATCGCTTCTGATTGACCAAATGGCCGATTAATGATAAGGCTGGCAGCCAGACTTATCCTGCCGCTAAGCTGACTAACAGACTCCGTTAATGTGAAAGGGGGACAACATGGAATCTCTGGTTAAACAACTGGTCACTTTTGCCACCACTTATGGATTGCAGGTCATCGGCGCGATTCTCATTCTGATTCTCGGCCGCATTGTAGCCGGTATAGGCCGAAAAATCGTAGACAGAATCTTGACCAAGGCCAAGCAGGAGCCATCAATAATCTCGTTTGTCGGCAATTTGACTTATGTCATTATTTTGACTTTTGCTGTTCTGGCTGCTCTGGCCAAGTTTGGGATTCAGACGGCTTCTTTTGTGGCAGTTCTCGGTGCTGCTGGTTTTGCTGTGGGCTTTGCGTTGCAGGGATCCCTAGCCAATTTTGCTGCTGGTGTTCTGATTCTTGTGTTACGTCCGTACAGAATGGGGGATTTCATCGACGGGGCAGGCGTAGCCGGCACTGTTAAAGAGATCCAGCTCTTCACCACCGTATTAGCGACACCAGACAATGTGAAAATCATGGTCCCAAACGGAAAGATTTTCGGAGACGTCATTAAGAACATCTCTGGTTATGACACAAGGAGGATAGATCTGGTGATCGGTATCGGCTACACTTCTTCTATCCAAAAGGCATACGAAGTCATCAGTAACATCATAAAGGAAGACAACAGGGTCCTTGCTGACCCTGCTCCGCAGGTTGCTGTTTCAGAGCTTGCGGATTCCAGTGTCAATTTTGTCGTACGGCCTTGGGTCAAGAGCGCTGACTATTGGACCGTAAGATTTGATCTTACGCGCAAGATCAAGGAAGCCCTTGATGCGAATGGCATTGAGATACCTTTTCCGCAACGGGTAATCCACATGGTTTCAGAGGCCTCTTCTTAATGGGCTGTTGACCAAATGCCTTCAGGCATTGAAGGCCTTTTCTCAGAAAAATACAGTTCTTTTCTCACAAAAATACACTGTTTACCCCATTTACGGCAGAGACCTAATATGGGATGGGATACGCTGAAAATAATATATAAGATTGAAGGTCCCTGTAGCAAGCTTCGGGGCATGGGTTGGCTCTTGCGGTTCAACCGTCCATCTGGAGGTAAACCATGAAAAGGCTGTTGAAATGGGCACTGATTCTTGGAGGTGGGCTTTTACTCTTGGTGATTGTGGCCCTGCTGATCGTTCCGAGGTTTGTGGATGTCAATAAGTACAAGCCTGAGATCGAAAAGAAGGTCTCGGAAGCCACGGGACGACCATTCAGCATAGGGGGAAAACTCCAGCTCTCCCTGTTTCCCTGGGCAGGCCTGGCCTTTTCCGATCTCCACCTGGGAAACCCCCCGGGCTTTGAGGAGAAGGACTTTGTGAGCGTCAAATCCTTCGAGGCGCGGGTAAAGCTCTTACCTCTCCTTTCCAGAGACGTCCAGGTCAAGCGCTTCATCTTGGAAGGACCCAGGATCGTTCTGGAAAGGAGTAAAGCCGGCAGGGTAAACTGGGAGGGCATAGGAAAACCTTCAGATAAAGTCCCTCCCAAACCGCCGAAGAAGGAAAAGAAGCTGCCAGAGACGGAACCCGGGGAAGGTCTTCCTATCAAGGCCATTGCCGTGGGTGAGTTTGCCGTCACCGAGGGCTCCGCCCTCTGGATCGATCAACCCAAAGGAGAACGCAGAGAGATTTCGGATGTCACTCTCCGCCTCTATGATGTCTCTCTGGACCGCCCGATCCGCTTCGCCTTCTCGGCCAAGCTGGACAAGCACCCCCTGTCCATGGAGGGCAAGGCGGGACCTCTCGGGAAGGACCCAGGCAAGGGGACCATCCCCTTGGATCTCGTTGTCAAGGGGCTAAAAGAATTAGATATAAGTCTAAAAGGTAACATCGTGGACCCGGCTACCCGTCCGCAATTCGACCTGGCCCTTGAGGTGTCTCCCTTTTCGCCTCGAAAGCTGGTTGCCGCACTGGGCCAGACCTTTCCCGTGACCACGGCTGATCCCGAGGCCTTGAACCGGGTCAGCCTCCAGGCGAAGGTCAGGGGAGACCAAGAACATGTGTCGGTCTCAGACGGGGTTCTGGACCTAGATGAATCAAAGCTCAGTTTTTCCATCAAGGCCAAAGACTATTCCAAACCCGATGTCCAGTTTGATCTCAACCTGGATACGATCGATGTGGATCGATACCTGCCGCCACAAGCAGAACAAAAGAACACAGAAGAAGTGACACAGGCGAAGGGCTCTGCGGCCCAGCAAGATAAAATGGATTATACCCCCCTTCGAAGACTGGTGTTGGATGGCTCGATTCGGGTAGGAAGGCTCAAGGCACAGGGGGCAAAGATGCAGGATCTTTATCTCAAGGTCTCCGGGAAGAACGGCCGGTTTGATTTGAAGCCCCTTACCGCGAAACTTTACGGGGGTGATCTCTCAGCTGCTGGCGCGCTCGATGTGGGGAAGAATACGCCCAAGAGCAACATGGAACTCCATGTAAAGGAGATTCAGGCGGGGCCTTTGCTCAAGGACGTTTTGGAGAAAGATCTCTTGGAGGGCAACGTTCAGGCGGAGGTGGCCCTCAGTATGGCAGGGGATGAGGCTGAAAATATTAAAAGGACCCTGAACGGCAAAGGGGATTTGCTGTTCAAGGATGGGGCCATCGTTGGGATTGACCTGGCAGGAATGGTTCGGAACACGAAAGCCGCTTTCGGTCTGGCTGAAAAAAAGGCGGAACGGCCGAAGACAGACTTCTCCGAGCTTCACTCCTCTTTTACCATCACTGATGGCATCGTCGACACCCAAGAGACCTCCCTGTCGTCTCCCCTCCTGCGGGTTCTGGCCACGGGCAAGGCCGATCTGGTCAAAGAGACCCTAGACTTTCGGGTGGAGCCCAGCTTTGTGGCTACCCTGAAGGGACAGGGCGACACAAAGCAACGTTCCGGACTGAACGTGCCCGTATTGGTCACGGGCACGTTTTCTTCGCCCAAGTTTCGCCCTGACCTGAAAGGCATGCTGAAGAAAGGTCTCGAAGAGGGAATCCCTAAGCCATCTGAATTAAAGAAAATCCTGCCAGGGCAGGGTAACGCATCAGAAGAGTTGAAATCTTTGGAGGGAAAGGGTAAGGAACTGCTGAAGGGTCTGCCCTTCGGCCGATGATAAAGGGGTGGAAGATCATAACCAGTTAATCAGTATCAGGGAGGTGCCATGATGAGAAAAGGTCATTTGAAACCGTTGTTTTTTGTGATGATGAGCGTCCTGTTCATCGGATGCGCCACTCAACAACCCAAGACCCCGTTCAAGGCCCAAGCCGTACAAGCGGATCAGTACAGGCAGAAGGTGGACAATTTCTTGGTTATCCTGGATGCATCCGGGTCCATGGCTGAGGCCTATAAGGGGCAGGCGAAGTTGGACTATGCCAAAGAGATCGTGAGTCGTATGAATCAAACGATTCCGGATCTGAAACTTGCCGGCGCCCTCAGGGAGTTTTCCCCGAGCCTGTGGTCGGGCGAGTTGACGAGCCTGATGTACGGCCTGACTGCATACACCAAGCCAGGGCTCGAAGATGCGCTGCAAAAGGTCAAACATGCCGGTGGGAACAGCCCTCTGGCGGTAGCTATGGACGCAGCAGGAGGCGACTTGAAAGCGACCCATGGCGACATAGCGCTCATTATTGTGAGTGATGGAAAAGATATGGACAAGGCCCCGGTGACGGCTGCCGAGAATCTGAAGGGCGTGTTTGGCGACCGGCTTTGCATATATCCGATACTCGTGGGTGATTCTCCTTCAGGGAAGAAACTCATGGAGCAGGTGACCCGCGCGGGTCAGTGCGGCTTCATGGTGAATGCCGATGACATCGCTTGTGGGGCGGCCATGGCCGATTTTGTCGAGAAAGTCTTTTTGGAAAAGGCCATGGACAGTGATGGCGACGGCATAACAGACGATCTGGACCAGTGTCCAAATACGCCCAGAGGGGTCCAGGTGGACGCACACGGTTGTCCTCTGGACACGGACGGCGACGGCGTGTACGACTACCTGGATAAGTGCCCAAACACACCGAGTGGCGTGAAAGTGGACGAAAAGGGATGTCCCCTCGACACCGACGGCGACGGCGTGCCTGACTACCTGGATGAATGTCCTGGAACACCCGAAGGCGCCAAGGTGAATGAAAAGGGTTGCTGGGTGGTTGCAAATGTTGAGCTGGGAAAAGGAAATGTCCTTTTTGACACCGCCAAATGGGATATCAAACCCCAGGGCTATCCGGTTCTGGACGAAGCCTTGGCTATCTTGAAAAAGAATCCCACTTTAAAGGTGCAAATCCAGGGGCACACGGATAACGTTGGGTCCAAGGGCTATAATCAGAAGCTGTCTGAGAGACGGGCCAAAGCCGTGATGCAATATTTCATAGACAAAGGCGTTGAGCCGGAACGGCTTTCCTCGGCAGGCTATAATTTTTCAAGGCCCGCGGCTTCCAACGACACCCCGGAGGGCCGAGCACTGAACCGCAGGGTGGAATTGATGCCGATCCATTAGGCTGAAGCGAGCTATTGCGGATGGTTGTGAGCAGGTGATTGGGGTTGGGCCGTGTTGGGCCCAACCCCATGATTCACTCGGACTCTGAAATATTCATTATATACGATTTGAACAAGTTCGCCACGGGAACAAGAATGCCATGAAAAGACCTCGACTCTTTGCCATGTTACTACTTATTACTTTTGGTCTCCTTCAGCTCACACCGGCCCATGCGCAGTTTGGTGACTTTCTGCAGGGCATCAAGAAAGCCGTGGGGCTGGGCGGAGGGCTTTCTGAGGGAAAAATCATCGATGGGCTGAAAGAGGCGCTACAAATCGGCACCCAAAATGCCGTAGAAACGGTCTCCCGGGCAGGCGGCTACTACGATAATCCGAAGATCAAGATCCCTCTTCCTGGCACGGTTCAGAAGGCGGAAAAGCTTGTCCGGGCCGCGGGCTATGGGACTCAGTTGGACGCCTTTGAGATGAGCATGAACCGGGCGGCTGAGACAGCCGCACCAGAGGCAAAAGGCATTTTCTGGGATGCCATCAAGAAGATGAAGGTCGCGGATGCACGAAAAATCTTGCAAGGGCAAGATAACGAGGCGACCCTATACTTTAAGGATAAGACCCATGATCGGCTCGGCGAGCTCTTCAAACCCATGGTCAGGAATGCCATGTCCGAGGTAGGCGTCACCAGGACGTATCAAGACTTGCAGGGAAAGGTGCAAAGCATCCCCTTTGTGGGAACCTGGGCGTTTGATTTGGATGAATATGTCAAGAACGGTGCCTTGGAGGGCCTTTTCCTGACACTGGGCGAGGAAGAAAAGAAGATCCGAGAAGATCCTTCGGCAAGGGTGACGGATCTTCTCAAGGAAGTCTTCGCCACCCGATAGCGTTGAAGAAGAGGAACAAAAAATGCCGGATGAAATAGGGGCCATACAGAACTTGGTCAACACGGTTGTTAATTTTTTCGTAAATTACAGTTTCCAGGTTATTGGTGCGATCCTTGTTCTCATCGTTGGCGTCATCGTTGCACGGTCCCTAGCTTCGTTCCTCATGAAGCTTTTTGAGAGGAAGCACTTTGATATTACCCTGTCGAAGTTTGCTACCGCCGCGGTCAAGGGCACCATCATCGGCTTTGCAATCCTTGTGGCCCTTGGAAAATTCGGCATCACCATCGCACCCTTTATTGCCGCACTGGCCGCCTTGGCTTTCGGGGCAAGCTTTGCAATCCAAGGCCCTCTTTCAAACTACGGGGCAGGCCTTGTGATCATCCTCACTCGACCCTTTGTGGTCGGCAACACCATCAAAGTTGGTGAAGTCAGCGGAATCGTGGAGGAGGTGAAGCTTGGTGCCACCATTTTAACGGATGAAGATGGCGTGAAGATAACCATACCCAATAAGCATATCGTGGGGGAGATTCTTTACAACTCGGAGGAATGCAAGATTGTGGAGGAACTTGTCGGCGTCAGTTATGAAAGCAACCCAGAGGAAGCCATCCGCGTTATTAAGAACGCCCTGGACGGGTTTCAGGAGATTTCCAAGGATCCGATGCCCCGGGTCGGCATTCAAGAATTCGGTGATTCTTCCATCAATATCGGTGTGCGCTATTGGATACCCACCAAGACATATTTTGAAACGCTTTACAGGGTGAACCTGGCGGTTTATAAACAGTTGAAACAAGCAAATATCGAAATCCCGTTTCCACAGAGGGACATTCACGTTGTTTCTCGATCACAGGAAAGCAAAGTATGACCCAGACTGGGGGCATGACCCTTCTATGACCCATGAAGGCATAGAAGGGTCCACTAAGATATCCGCAAGATTGATAGACCGCACTCGCGCACGATTTCCACGGTACCGGCCTTCGCCCATCAGGCAAGTCTTATCGCCCCGCGGTCACCAAAGGGGTCAGAATACGCTCTCGCGTATTGCATTGCTGGTAGCACTTTTCTTCCCCGTATTTTTGGGATTCGCCTTATCGATCTCGCCGGACGTCTATTCAAAATCAGAGAGGAATCCATCAGACAGGACCAAGGTCTTTGTCAGCATTCTGCCGCAGGTATCTTTTGCGGAGCGTGTGGGGGGTGAGCGTGTGGATGTCTCTGTCATGGTCGGTCCTGGGCAGAGTCCGGCCACCTATGAACCCAGGCCCAGACAGATGGCTGAGCTGAACAAAGCCAGGCTCTATTTTCGCATCGGTGTGCCATTTGAAAATGTTTGGATGGAGCGTATCAGCCAAGCAAATCCCAACATAAAGGTGATCGATACGCGCCATGGCATCGAACTGCTGTCCATGAAGGTTTACCATCGTCACGACGACGAAGCGCACCACCATCCGGGCAGGGGGATGAAGGACCCCCACATCTGGTTGAGTCTAAGGTTGGTCAAGATCCAGGCCCAAAACATGTGTGACGCCCTCATTGCTGAGGACCCTGCTCACAGATCATACTATGAAAACAATTTAAAAGCGTTCCAAGGGGATCTCAATACACTGGACGCCAAGGTCCTCCAAATTCTGAAAGACATCAAGACGCGCAAATTTATGGTATTTCATCCGGCATTGGGATACTTTGCCCGTGACTACGCCTTGGAGGAAATACCGATCGAGGGACAGGGCAAAGAACCGAGTGCCAAGATGCTGGCCGGTCTCATCGAGCAAGCCAAGGCAGAAGGCGTCAAGGTCGTGTTCGTCCAGAAACAGTTCAGTCAGACCAGTGCCGAGATTGTAGCCCATGCCATTGGAGGCACGGTTATCAACATCGATCCTCTGGCCAAGGACTATCTCGAGAACATGAGCAGGATAGCTGCGGCGTTGGCAAAGGCAATGCAATGAACAAAAAGGAAACGGTTGTCGAGGTCTCTCACGTAGATTTTGCTTATGATGGCCCTCTTGTGCTTGAAGATATCACCCTCACCGTTGAAGAGGGAGATTTCTTGGGCGTCGTCGGTCCCAATGGGAGTGGCAAGACCACGCTCCTGAAGATCATTCTCGGCCTCCTCCACCCCATGAGGGGCCAGGTTCGGGTTTTTGGCCAGGCCCCGGAGAAGGCCCGCCACCTCATCAGCTATGTTCCGCAGCATGCAGACCTGGATGCGAGCTTTCCCATCAGTGTCATGGACGTGGTTCTCATCGGCCGGCTGAGGAAAGCCCCTGCGTTAGGGAGATATCGGAAAAGTGACCGCCAGGCGGCGGAAGAGGCGATGAGAGAAGCAGAAATTGAGACTCTCCGAAATCGCCGTTTTGGCACCCTATCCGGTGGACAGAAACAAAGGGTTCTCATGGCAAGGGCCCTGGTGGGAAAACCGGAATTGCTGCTGCTAGATGAGCCCACCGCCAGTATAGACGGAAGGGTTGAACAGGGCATCTACGAGCTGCTGGAAAAACTGAATGAGAGGGTGACGATCGTTCTTGTTTCTCACGACTTGGGTTTCATCTCCACCTATGTGAATCATGTCGCTTGTGTCAACCGGCGTCTTGTGTGCAACCCGACTCGGCAGATCACCGGGGATGTGATCGAGGCGTGTTACGGTGGGCCGGTTCATATGCTAAAGCATAAGTGTGAATTATAAGAAGAGGGATGTCGGGCGGTGTTAGAGTTCATTGAGGTGCTTAAGAGCAACGGCTTCATGCAGAATGCTTTTGTCATCGGGCTCCTGGCCAGCCTGGCTTGCGGTGTGATTGGAACCTATGTTGTTGTAAAGCGAATTGTTTTCATCAGCGGCGGTATTTCTCATACAGTCCTTGGGGGTATGGGAATCGCGTATTTCTATGGATATGATCCCATGCACGGTGCTCTCGTGTCAGCCCTGCTTGCCGCACTCATCATAGGCTTTGTCAGCCTGCGCTATCATCAATACGAAGACACCATCATCGGGGCCCTTTGGGCCATCGGGATGGCTGTGGGCATCTTGTTTATCTACAAGACCCCAGGCTACAACGTGGATCTGATGAGTTACCTTTTTGGCAATATCTTGCTGGTGGAAAGGGCTAGCGTGTGGCAGTTGGCCGGCCTTGATGCTCTCATTATCTTTTTGGTTCTTCTCTTTTACAAACGCTTTTTGGCCGTGTGTTTTGATGAGGAGTACAGTGAGCTTCAGGGAGTCGGTGTCGTGAGTACTTACCTCTTACTGCTTTGTCTGATTGCTCTAACCGTGGTGATTCTCATTCAGGTCGTGGGCATCATCCTGGTCATCGCCCTGCTTACCCTGCCGGCAGCCACCGCCCGCTATTATGCGCGTAGCCTGGGAAAAATGATGATCCTGGCCTCCATCCTGGGTGCCGTCTTTACCTCATCCGGGCTCATGGTGTCTTACGGGCCGAATCTTCCTGCAGGGGCTACAATCATTGTCATTGCAGGGCTGGCCTATCTTCTCGCCACCGTACTCAAGGGCCTTGCCCTCCGATTCCACGGTTCCAGCCATTAACACTGCCTCCGGGTCCTTTCACCGGTCGTGAACGGTCATTCATGGGTAGAAAGCCGGCCAGGTCACTCGATTAGACATGAAGGCCTTCGCCTCTTCCAGCAGCTCAAAGTGAAGCCCCGCCCTCCCGGGCGGGGCTTCCCGGTAAGGAAGATTGCCATTTTTGTATAGCTCCCCATGACCCCGCCCTTCCGGACGGGGCTTGCGGGGAGCAGGCCGGTCAACATTTCCTCCTGCCATCTCGCATATGTCCGATACGGCGATCTATTACCAAGCGAAAGCTCTATTCAGCCGACTAGGAGCCTGTCGGAGAACCCCATTTTCGGAGGCTGTTGGAAAATGTTCAGATGCAAGGCATCCGAGATTCTTAGGAATGAGGCGTACTTATCGGTACGCCGCAGTGACGAAGAATGAGGATAACGCCGCAGATGGACGTTTTCCGACAGCCGACTAGGTCACCCAATTAGGCCGCTCAGCCATACATTGCCTTACGAGTTCGGGCAGCCAATCGGCAAGGCCTCTAACGAGGTAGAACTTGGGAAAAAGCAGATCGTCCTGTGCCCGGATCATACCTTCGCTGAGCGCCGTTTTTGCCAGGGAAGTGTTCGGATATATGCGAATGCCAACGGTAATCTTCATAGCATCCAGTCCTAGTGAATCTACAAAAGCGATGCTCTCTTGCACCGACTCTTCAGTCTCGCCAGGTCCACCCAACAGGAGAAAGCCCGTCCGGCGGATGCCATGGGTCGCCAGCATCTCTGAAGCGCTTCGCACATCTTCAGGCGTGAACTTTTTGTTCATGCGCCGCAGGATTCGCTCACAACCACTTTCAAATCCCAGACTGACCTCCTTACAGCCGGCCCTTGCCATCTCCTTGACCAGAGTTTCATTGATGCGTCCCGGGTAAACGATACATCGCCAGGATATGTCGAGCTGTCTTTCGGCTAGCATACAGCAGAACTTCCCGGCGTAAGAGGCCGGGATATTGAAGGTATTATCGGTGAGGAAAAACCGCTTGAAGCCGGCCTCAGCATAGCCGGCAATAGCATCGACCACGGCCTTTGGGCTGCGTTTGCGGATCACCCGGCCTTCAATGTTTGACGTGGAGCAGTAACTGCAGTTCATGGGACACCCCCGTCTGGTGTGAACGGGCATCCAGAGATCCTGGTCCCGTTCAGCAGCAGAAGACCACATCTGAGGGTCAGGAAGCGGAAGCAGATCCAGATTTTTCGCAAATTGCCTCTTACCCTGAAGTCCGAGGCCCGGCAGATAAAGACCGGCTGCTCCTGAAAGGTCAGCACCTTGTTCTATGAGAGCAAGAAGCGCGGGAAAGGCGATCTCTCCTTCACCCTGAATGCCCATGTCCGCTCCTAGGTATGCCAGAGTGCTTTCAGGGAGAATACTGTAGCCTGCACCTCCCAGGACGATAGGAGCACGTGAGGAACTTCGGCACTCGGAAATAACGCCCTTGACCTGATCCAAGAAGAACAGGGGCTCTGCTATATTCTGGTCATCGATATTTCTAACCGATATGCCGATCACATCAAGACGGAATCCCTCCATGGCGGCCTTGATGACCGGGTGTGTATCACGCACCCCCATGAGATCCACCAGTTCCACTTCGTGCCCGGCATCCCGCGTTGAGGCGGCAACAGCACCTAATCCCACGGGTATGATGGGCATGTTAATCGATTCAGTGTTAGCAGAGATAAGAAGGACTCTCATGGCTTTTCAGTTCGATGGGGTCATCTGTTATCGAAAGGGTGCCAGTCCGCGTGTCCGCCCTATTGACTTAGAATCTCCTCGACTTTGAAAATCGGCGTGACCCGGCCGACACATCATTGAAATGTATTTATGGCGGGTTGTCAAACTCTTAGAGACCTTTGAATAACCTCGCCTCGCTCTTTGATATGAGGTTTTTGACCCATCTGAGGGCTCGCTCACTAAATCGCAAGAACTCGGCCTAACGGCCTCAAACAGCTTGCGATTTGCCCGCCAGGGCGGGCCATTCGCTTCGCCCGGCCTCTGGCTCGGAAAGCCGACGGCTTGAAAAGGTGGGTACCCCGAAAACCTCATAATTGTCGCTTTTCGAGGTTCTGCAAAGGTCTTATATTTTCTATCATCCCATTATGTTATCAACGCGTTGCGGTGTGTATCCCGACCACCTGGATCCTGTTCCAGATCCATCTACGGGATTCTTTGTTTATTTCTAAGCCCATGTTCGAAGGACAAATCTGATGATGTCTTACCGGAAGCGAGGGCCTTCTGTGGCCCCCTGCTTCCCAAGATCCGTCCACGTCATGACCTTTCCGCGGTTGCCGCAATGTGTATGTGCAATCGCGGGGCGGCCTACAACTCCAAGCATCCAGGAACAATGGAATTTCCGACATTTCAGTCGTGCAACGAGTGTGCTAGATTTACCGATTGGGTTTAGAGAAACCAATGGGAGGCCGTTCCTTGTATTTTCTATTATAAGGAGATGTTATCAAGGTTTTACGGTCAGTACCCCGAGTAAGCTAGGTGCTGTGTGAATAGCTACCTACAGGCTTTTTTAGGCCCATCTAAGTACATTTGAGACGCAAGCTACGTATTCTACGGTATGAACAACACAGGGGTTCGCCCCGTTCGCTGGCTATGGGTTGGGTAATTCCGGTCATAAATGAGAAAAAAAATGTCACTTGTGTGTAGAAAGGGTTCACCAGTGGGAACAGACCAGACCATACTGGAGGCTTAGGGGGGAATAATCTGAACCATGATAAGATGGCTTGAGCGCTGAGAGATCGTCGGCGGGTCGTGCTCCGGACTCTGTTGTAACATCAAGCATGACAGCGCTTGCGGGTCGCCATCAAATGTTGAAGGTCAAGATGGGGTGGGTCAATATCACTCCGGAGATGAGAGGAGTTCATCCGGATTGATGATGCCGGACCGGATGGCAAAGGCGACAAGGTGGGCCAGGGTGTGGAGGTTCAGTTTTTTCATGATGTTTGCACGATGGGTTTCAACGGTTCGATAGGCGATATCGAGGAGTCTGGCAATGTTCTTGTTATCCTTGCCCAGGGCAAGGAGTCTCAAAATCTCTCGCTCCCGGTCTGTCAAGGCATCGTATGTCAAACCGGTCGCATCGTCTTGCGTCTCATCGGCTCCAAGCATGAGATACTTGCGGACCAACTGAGTGGACATGGAGGGGCTCAGGTAGACTTCTCCCGCGCGGGCGGCTTCGATGGACGAAACCAGCTCGCTTGCCGCCGCTTTCTTGATCACATAGCCGCAGGCGCCGGCCTTTAAGCTCCGGTAAAGGTATTCTTCGTTTTCATACATCGATAGCATCAACACCTTGATGCGTGAGTCGATTTTTTTGATTTGGGAAATCACATCCAGACCCGAGAGGCCGGGCATGGCGATGTCCAGAAGAACCATATCCGGTCTTAAATTTTTCACCTTCTCTAGGGTAGCCTGACCATTTGCCGCTTCGCCTATGACCTCGATGTCGGACTGTTTTTCCAAGAGGCTTTTCACCCCTTCGCGAAACAGGGTGTGGTCATCAACAATCAGGACCTTGAAGCTGGGCATGATATCAGTTCTTCGGGTACGGGTTTGGACAAAATATCGATCCTTATCTCAGTGCCTCGACCCTTCTCGGATTTGACGGTCACGTTCCCTCCCAAAAGGGAAGCCCTTTCCTGCATGCTAATGAGACCCATGCCTTTGTTTGAGGCTTCGCTGGAGTCAAAACCTAAACCATTATCTTTTATAATCAGGATGACCTGGGGGCCCCTTTCATCCAGCTTGATACTGGTCCGGGTAGCATGTGAATGTTTCTCGACGTTGCACAAGCCTTCCTGCACCATGCGGTAAACAGCCGTTTCCATACCCTTGTCTCCGAGCTTGTCCGCCACATTGGTTTCAAGATCAATGGCAATGCCTGTCCTGTCACCGAAATCTCTGCAAAGAAGACGCAAGGCCGGGACCAAACCCAAGTCGTCCAACTCAGAAGGCCGCAAATTGACGGCCAATCGATGGACTTCATCCACTGTACGCTGCAAAAGGGATTCCACCTTCGACAAGGGTTCGAGAGCTGTCTTGCTGCTTTCCGTCAGCTCGTCTTTTGCCAAAGCCACATGCAAGGCCATTGTATTTAGAAGTTGGCCGACGCCGTCGTGGAGCTCTCTTGACACGTGTTCTTTGTACCTTTCCTCGGACTCTCTGAGTTTCTTTTCAAGCCCTCTTGTTTTCGTCACATCTCTTATAATCTTTATACTGTACGTGATCTGACCCTGATCATCCCGAATGGGATAGGCAGAAATTTCATGGTGCCACACATTGCCCTGTTTGTCCCTAAATCGACGCGTGCTGCTGGGCGACGGGATCCCCTGGCGGGTTGCGGGCAGAAGGGGACATGTCCCTTCTTCCAGCAGGCAGGGTTCGCCCAGGGTCTTAAAGAGAGCAATGCACTGCTTGTCTATGACATCCTCTCTTGCGAGCCCCCGTCTTTCCAAATACGACTTGTTCACTTCTACGATGTTCAGGTCCCTGTCAATGACCAGGATATCCTCACGAATGCCGTCCAAAATCGTCCGCAAGAAATCCTTGGTCCTGGAGAGTTCCCTCAGGTACCGCGTCTTGTCCACCAGATAGCTACAAGCAGCCCAGAAAAACTTCGCATAAACATGATCTATGAGTTGAATGTGGGCCGGCTTTGTGCGGATGATAGCGTCGCGAACGTCGTTGCTGCCCGTAAGTTCAACGATAAAATTCAGGTCCGGCAGGGGATAGAAATCCCTATAATCTGTCGTGGTCAGCATACCCAGTTGTTTTGCAAATTGATATCCCACAGCGCCTTCGTCAATATCGGCTACCGCCACAATCTCCGGTGTTTCAACATTCTGATGATCTACGTAATTCTGTAACACCTCCAGACAGGTCGTGCCACCTCCTACCAGGGCAAGCTTCAAGTTTTCATTTTGAGCCGCCAATTAAATTCGACCTCCCAAGAGAAACAAAAAAAGCGCCTCTCTACCATGGTTAGAAGCGCTCAGTTAAGACCATTTCTCCTCCAATTTGTGGTGGAAAACTTGACCGGCCTGCTCCCCGCAAGCCCCGCCCGGGAGGGCGGGGAGGCTTCACAGATTCATAAAATCGACTTTTCACGAAATCATCAAACTTAAAAAAATTATAACAGCATCCCTCCATTCAGTCAATACGCTTGCAAGAGCCTTGTTTTTTGCACCCAACAGACGATACCGCTTTTCTAGTCCGGCTGGCTGACACCGAGCCGCTGTATTTTGCGCCTCAGGGTATTCTTGTCGATCCCGAGTTCTCTGGCCGTCGCCATTTTTTTCCACTTGTTTCTTTCAAGGGCCTCCTCAATGGCACGTTTTTCAACCTCCCTAAGGGTTAGGCCGGTGGTAACAATCATGGATCTCTTCTCCGGCACAATGTGCGTGGGCAGGTGTCTCAGATGAATCAGCTCTCCCCGGCACACGACAAAGGCATGCTCTATGGCATTTTCGAGTTCGCGCACATTGCCGGGCCAATCGTGCAGCATCAATGCGGCCATGGTCCCATGGGACACCCCCATGATCTGTTTGCCTGTCAGGTGATTGAAACGCTCCACAAAATGACCAACGAGAAGAGGAATGTCCTCTTTTCGTTGCAACAGTGGTGGCAAAGACATCCTGACCACATTGATTCGGTAATACAAGTCACTCCGGAACCTGCCTTCTTGCACCAGCTGTTCCAGGTTTCTGTGGGTAGCCGTGATCACCCTGGCATTGGTCCCAACCGCCTTGATGGAACCCAAGGGCTCATATACCTTCTGTTCCAAGACACGAAGGAGCCGGATTTGAACGGGCAAGGTAACATCCCCGATTTCATCCAAAAAAATGGTGCCCTCCTGGGCCAAAGCAAATCGGCCTGGCTTGTCTTTTTTGGCATCCGTAAATGCCCCTGCCTTGTATCCAAAGAGTTCCGACCCACACAGGGTCTCCGGCAGGGCGCCGCAGTTGACAGCGACAAAAGGCCCTTTTTTTCTGGGGCTGTGGTTATGAATGGCCCTGGCAAAGATCTCTTTGCCTGTGCCGGTCGCCCCTTCGATGAACACCGTACTATGACTGTCGGCAATCTGTGGGAGGCGCGCGAAAAGTTCAAGCATCTTGTGGTTCTTGCTAACAATATCACCAAAGGAATGCTGTTTTTGAAGCTCCTTGCGAAGGCCATGCACGATAGTCAAATCGCGGAAGGTTTCCACGCCGCCAATCACGTTCCCGGCCTCGTCTCGTAACAAGGTGGTCGTCACACTGACTGGAATACGCCTGCCATCCGCGCGAACGATATAAATCGGCATATTTCTAATAGGCTTCCCACTCACCATGGTCTGCCGCAGCACACAACCCGTCTCACACACATTGGCCCTGAACACCTCATGACATAGCTGACCCACGGCCTCGTCCCGGGTGATACCAGTGATCTCCTCGGCAGCCCTGTTGAAGGACATAACACGCCATTGCAGATCAACGGTGAAAACGCCGTCTGCAATACTATCCAGAATGATCTGATGATGGGCACTGACCAGCGGACTGACCTGGCCCATCCCATTGCCTGGTTGCATGGATTTTAGGAAAACGCTGATAACGCCTGACGCATTCGCAAAAGATTTCTCACGACATTGCCACGCATGGCCGAGATGTATGGTTTTGTTTAACAGCAAAAGAGCCACGGTGTCAATAGTGCTGGTTCAAATTGTTCCTTTGTCGCCTTGATGGTGCATTTTGTTTCCCCTGGAATCCGCAAGCGCCCTTGACAGCAGGCTCTCCACACATCTGGATATTCTGTTTTTTCAAAGAGTTATGCCATGGTATCGCCATTGCTCCGATAGTTGGCATAGGTATTGCCAAGTATGCATCTAAGCCTTGCTCTGATGTTGCGCGCGAGGCCTGCAAAGTCCCCCCGGTGTCTCGTAGTGTACTTTTCGAGGGCTGAAACACGTTCCCCGCAGAGGACGAACACCATAGGCGATAGCGAGAAGGCATTATGAGACACCCATTCTCCTTGGAAAGGACCGGCAAGGGCTTCTGTCGCCATGGCCAAAGTTGCGATACCAACATTTCGGGCGCGGGTTGCACCGGTTTTTGACACCTGCCTCCTAGTCTCCGTATTTCACATTGAGCATGACCGTCATACCGAAACAACCGAACTCCACCTCGCGACACTTCCGCCTGCCGAGCGGGTAGCCACCCTCAAAGGAGCAGGCGTTACGACCTTGATCTGTGGCGGCATTACCGGGGCCCTGGATAAGCTGCTTGAAGGTTCAGGCATCTCTGTTATTAGAGGCGTTGCCGGGGAAGTTGAAGAAGTGCTTCGTGCCTTTATGTCCGACCGGCTTGATGAGCGGCGATTTTGCATGCCGGGCCACACGGGTGAACATGGTACAGCCCATGGTGGCGTTTAGGTGCTTCCCCACCTTTTTCAAAAATGGTTTGACAATACCTTCGGCGGGTATATCTTAATATTATGAGTATATACCTATAACGGTAATCGTTGCTTGGAAGATGCAGATGTCTATCCTGGCGTCGCGAAAGGAGGACAGCGATGAAACAAGGTGAAAAATTAGTGATTATCGGCCGGGGTGGTACGGGCGGGCCTGCTGCCATGCTCAGCAGGAAGCTGATGCCGGAAGTGGATGTGACCGTCATTAGTGAGGAAGACAGATTTATCGTAAGGTGAGCCCTCCCCCATGTGGTGGCCGGTCTGGCCACGGCGGATTCCATCACAAACCCGGACGAGATGTTTGCCAAGGCGCGGATCAACTTGATCAAGGCCCGGGCAACCCATGTGGACACTCATCAGAAGATTGTGGAATTGTCGGACGGGCGTGAGATCCCCTATGACAAGATGATACTGGCGGTAGGGGGAAGCGCGGTGGTTCCGATGCTTGGAGGGCATGATCTCGACGGGGTGTTTACGCTGAGGCAGGTACCGGACGCGGAAAAAATAAGGGCCTTCCTGCAAGAGCGCAAACCAAAGAGGCTGGTATTCATAGGAGCCGGTTTCATCAGTCTTGAGATGGCCACCCTCCTTTCGGCCTCGGGGCCGGATGACTATGACATAACGGTGGTGGGACGTCGTGCCCACCCGCTGCCGTTTATGTTGGATACCGAGCTGGCGGTCAAAGTAGAGGAATATCTTGTTGAAAAAGGCCTCAGCATGAAGATGGGTGCGGAAGTGACGAGGATTGTGGGCCGAGACGGCCGCGTGTCAGCGGTGGCGCTTGCCGGTGGGCAAAGCCTTGATGCGGACATGGTCATCCTTTCCGTAGGCGCCAGGGCCAATCTGGAACTGGCAAAGGATATGGGATTGGACATAGGGAGGTTTGGTGTCAAGGTCAACAAGTACCTGGAAACCTCAAACCCTGACATCCTGGCGGCAGGAGACTGTGTTGAGAAAGAGCATTTTATCACAAAGAAAGCGGTCCCGGGCCAAATTCGCGGGCCGGCCGTCATACAGGGCAGGCTTGCGGCCAAGAGACTGGCAGGCTATGAGATTGAATTTCCGGGTGTGCTCATGAGCATGGCGGTCAAGCTGTTTGACAAGACCTTTGCGGCAACGGGCCTGACCGAAGTCCAGGCCCAGGACACCGAGGGCATTGAAACCGTGAGTGCCACGGTCGTTTCGAGGAGCAAGCACGGCATGATCCGAGGGGCCAAGCCCTGGACGATCAAGCTTGTCTTTGACAAGGAGACTCAAAAGCTCATCGGCGGCCAGATCATCAGTGACGCGCAGGCTCCGGCAAAGGAAATCGACACGGTCAGCGCCCTGATCCTGGGCGGAAAGACTATCGCGGATTTGACCACCTTCACATGTGCGGGCCACCCGGATTGTTCCTCCGAGCCGAGCCTTGAACCCATTGCCATTGCTGCGGAGCAGTGTTTGCAGAAGTTGAAATAAAGTTGAAATAATAGAAGCAGCCCAGCCTCCGGCGCCAACCGCGGCGGGACCGAAAGCGGAGCCTATCCAAAGACAGGTTTGATCTTTCCGAAACCGTATCCAGCGGTGCGGGCCACGGCTCTTTTTTGTTTCCAATCATCCTCTTGAATGATGCCCAGTCTTTCCTCCCGTTGAAAAACCGACAAAGGAGGTGCTGTCGCAGAGGTACTGTGGCATTTGAGGGGACAAAAGGGCGTTGATCTATATAATGATTGCAATGATCAGGTCGTTCAGATAGGAACACTGTTGATTACCGCCATGACAGCCATAAGGTGCAATAACGCTTACAATGACTCATCATTGATGGTGTGACATTGGAACAACCTGTGATTGAAGTCGTTTTTCTGGGTGTTGGCGAGGCATTTGACGAACAGTTTCCTAACACCTCTATGCTGATTCGTTGCAAGACAGGGGCTTCGCCTGTTACACTACTACTCGATTGCGGCTTTACGACTCCTCCCCAGTTCTGGAAAGAGGTGCCGGAAGCTGACACGCTGGATGGCATCTGGATTTCCCATTTTCACGGCGACCATTACTTTGGCCTTCCTTCATTGCTCGTTCGATTTTGGGAAGAAGGGCGCACCAAGGTTTTAACGCTTTTGGGGCAGAAAGGCATTGGGGCTGTGGCCCGCCAATGTCTTGATCTGGCCTATCCCGGCTTCTATGAAAGGTTAGAATTTCCCGTCAGGTTTGTGGAGGTGGAGCCAGGCAAAGAGGTACAGGTTTTCGGCATGACTTTTCGCTCTGCCGAAAACGCTCATCCCCAAAGAGACCTGGCCCTCAGAATAGACGCCCGGCAAACAGCCGTCTACTACAGTGGGGATGGCAGGCCCACACCTGAAAGCATCGCCCTGGCCAAAGGGAGCCGGCTGGTTATCCACGAGGCTTTCCACGCGGAAGGCGACGTCCCCGGACACGGTACCGTTGCGGGCGCCATTGATATGGCTAAAAGATCCGGGGCATCCCATCTTGCGCTGGTCCATATTCAAAGGAAGGTGCGAAGCCAGGTGATGGATAGGATACAGGAATTTGAAGAGTCGGCAGGCTCATTGAGCCTGATCGTTCCAGAGCCTGGTGATAGGATCACGCTTTACCCCCACGTTACCTAAACAACACGCCGATGACACTCCCCGGACTCTTCACAAGCAACCGATTGGAGATCCTGGCTGACGCGTTGGCCGAGGTTCTCAGTACGCCTCCGGCATCGCCGCTGGCTGAAGAGATTATTCTTGTCCAGAGCAAAGGCATGGAGCACTGGGTATCCGAAGAACTTGCCAGGCGCCACGGCATCTGTGCAAACTGCAGGTTTCCCTTCCCCAACGCCTTCGTCTACGAAATTTTTCGAAAGGTCTTTGAAGATCTTCCTGAACGCTCCCCCTTCGATCCAGCAATGATGACCTGGAAGATCATGAAGCGCCTCCCGTCGTGCGTGACAAAGCCGGGCTTTGAGAGCCTCAGGCGCTACCTTGGTGATGGAGGAAGGGATCTGAAATGTCTCCAGCTTTCTGAGCGCATTGCAGACACCTTTGATCAATACCTGCTTTTTCGTCCGGAAATGATGCTCTCATGGGAACAAAACCAGGAAGACCACTGGCAGGCGGTCCTCTGGAGGGAACTGGTTAAAGGTGATGAAAGAGGGCATCGGGCCGGACTGAGGAAGACTTTTCTTCAAGCGATTGAAGAATCTTCCGCTGCCATAGAGGGCTTGCCCGAGAGGATTTCGATCTTCGGGATCTCTTCTCTTCCTCGGTTTCACATGGAGGTCCTGGCCGGCCTGTCGCGCCTTACCCGGGTGAACCTTTTTCTGATGAATCCCTGCAAGGAATACTGGGGTGATATTGTCTCTGACTGGGAGGTGAAAAGAACCATGGACAGAGAGGGTGGGGAAGATCTGACCCCGGAAGCGCTCCACCTTGAAAAAGGGAACAGCCTCCTGGCGTCCATGGGAAAGCTCGGCAGGGATTTCTTTGATTTGTTCCATGAGTTCCATTGCGAGGAAATGGCATCCTTCCAGGACCCCGGCGAGGACAGACTGCTTTCGTGCCTGCAATCCGACATTTTAAACCTCCGAGACAGGAATCAGATCTCGGATGGAAGGCGCCTTATTGCGCACCATGATACTTCGGTCCAGATCCACTCATGCCACAGTGCCATGCGGGAGATCGAGGTGCTGCATGACCGGCTTCTTGACATGTTCGAAAAGAATCCGCGCCTGTTGCCAAAGGATGTCCTGGTGATGATGCCGGATATTGAAACCTATGCCCCTTACATCCAGGCGGTATTCGATGTCCAGGCTGATGATGCCAGGAGGTTTCCTTTCACGATAGCAGATCGCGGTGTGAGGAAAGAAAGCCAGATTATCGATGCGTTCCTGGCGGTGCTGGATCTATACGGAAGCCGCTTTGGCGCCTCACAGGTCCTCTCGATCCTGGAATCGCCGGCCGTGCGGCGCAAGCTCGGTTTGTCAGACACCGACCTCGCACTGATTCAAGGATGGGTCAAGGAGACACGGATAAGATGGGGCATGGATGGGCAAAGCCGCGGTCAACTCGGCCTTCCCGCCTTTTCGGAAAACACCTGGCGGGCCGGCCTGGAAAGACTCCTCTTGGGCTATGCCATGGCCGGGCAGGACGAAAACATGTTCGGTGGCGTCCTGCCGTACGATCATATTGAGGGCGGTGAGGCCCAGGTATTGGGGGTGTTTCTTGAATTTTTCGAGCAACTTTATGCCCAGGTCGTGTCCCTCAGTCAACCGCAGACCTTGGATGCGTGGTCCGAGACACTGACAGGCCTTCTTGAGCGATTTTTTTCGCCGGATGAAGACACAGAAAGTGACATGCAAGTCATCCGTCGGACACTCAAGGATTTGGCTGATATGCAAGAGGTCTCTGGTTTCGATGAAGCCATTGATCTGCGCCTCATCAAGTGGCACTTGGGACAACACCTTGAAAAACAAGGCTTCGGCTTTGGTTTTATGGCCGGCGGCATCACCTTTTGTGCCATGTTGCCCATGCGAAGCATCCCCTTTAAAATCATCTGTCTTGTGGGGATGGATGGAGATGCCTATCCCCGGCAGCGCAAAGCATTGGGTTTTGATCTCATAGCCAGACACCCCAGACCGGGAGACCGTTCCCGTCGTCACGATGACAGATACCTCTTTCTGGAAGCCGTGCTTTCGGCCAGAGAGACGTTATATATCAGTTATGTGGGTCAAAGCCCCCAGGATAACAGCCAAGGGCCGCCCTCGGTTCTGGTCAGTGAGCTCATGGATTACATCGAGCAAGGCTTTGAGGTCCAGGCCACGAAGGTCCTGGACCGTATCGTTACCAAACATCGCCTTCAGGCTTTCAGCCCGGAGTACTTCAAGGATAACGGGAGACTGTTTAGCTATTCCGAGGCAAACTGCCAGGCGGCCCAGTGCCTGTCGAGGGCACGTGAGGGCCCTGTGCCGTTTATTTCCAAAGGTCTTTCAGAGCCGGAAGAAGCGTGGAAGCTGGTTGATTTGAACGACTTGTGCCGATTTTTCGGCAATCCGGCCATGTTTCTGCTCAACAAGCGCCTTGGAATCTATCTTGAAGAAAGGGCCTCGATCCTGGAAGAGGGGGAATCGTTTGATCTCAAAGGTCTGGAAAAGTACCTGGTTGAGGAAAACCTGGTGGGAAAAAAGTTTTCGGGGTGCAGCCTCAAAGATTTCTTGCCTCTGATCAAGGCCACTGGGCGGCTTCCGCACGGAGCCGTTGGAGAATGCATATACGAAGAACTGAGTCATGGAATCGACATATTTGTTGAAAAAACAAAAGGTTACACCATGAGCCCCGCCCTTGGGCCTATTGAAATCAATTTGGACGTGTCCCATTTCAAGGTGACAGGGACCATGGATGCGGTTTTTCCGGGAAGGCTGATGCAGTACCGCTATGCAAGGGTGAGTCCCAGGGACCGCCTGAGATTGTGGATTCACCACCTGGTCCTCAATAGCCTTCAGGCCGACCATTATCCTCGCACCAGCGTGCTGGCAGGCTTGCACCCTCAAAGGACGCAACCCGAGTGGACGGCTTGGGAATATGGCCCAGTAGAAAACAGTGCGGAGATTCTTGAAGAGATCCTGCAAAGGTACTGGCAGGGGCTCGTCAAGCCCCTCCATTTTTTCCCGGCATCTGCCTGGGCGTATGTCCAAATGCTCCTGGAAAGAAACAGATCCCGTGACGACGCGCTACGTCATGCCCGTCATGCTTGGATGGGAAGCGATTACAAACGGGGAGAGTGCGAAGATGTTTACTATCAACTTTGTTTTGGCAACGCCGATCCCCTTGATTCAGAATTTGAGCGCATGGCAGAAGATATCTTCGGAGCGCTCTTGAAGTGCCAGGGAGAGATTGCAGCATGACAGGCATTCAAGAATTTGGCCTTTTACATGCGCCCTTAGAGGGAACCAATCTCATTGAGGCCAGTGCCGGCACGGGGAAAACCTATACGATTTCCGGGCTGTTTCTGAGGCTGGTTTTGGAGAAGAACCTTTCCGTGGACCAGATACTGGTCGTCACTTTTACCGAGGCGGCTACAGATGAGCTGAAACACAGGATTCGCAGTCAACTGCGTCGAGCCATACAAGCATTTTCCAACGGCTCCGATGAGGAGAGCTTCCTGAACGACCTGGTGAAAAAAGCCAGGGATTCTAAGGCGGCACTCAGGCACCTTAAAGAAGCACTCCGGGCTTTTGATCAAGCTGCCATCTTTACCATTCACGGATTCTGCAGGCGAATGCTCTATGAGAATGCCTTTGAAAGCAGCAGTTTATTTGATACCGAACTGGTCACTGACCAGGAAGATCTAAAGGCCGAGATCGTTCATGATTTCTGGCGAAGACATTTCTACGAGGCATCGCATCTTTTTATTCACTATGCCCTGGATAACAAAGTCAGCCCGGACAGCCTCCTTGCTCTTCTCGGCAATCAGGTTGGCCAGCCATATCTGAGGATTATTCCTCAGCTTGACATGCCGGATACTTCTCTACAGGAAAAAGAATTCAAAGCGTGTTTCAAACGGACTCGCCTCGCGTGGGAATCTGACCACATCGAGGTAGAAGATATTCTTGCGACCCATGAAGGTCTGAGTAGGGCCAAGTACAGAAAGGCCAATGTCGCGGGCTGGATTCAGAGCATGGACGCTTATATGGCCTCGGGGGGCAGAAATGCGGCCTTGTACAAGGGCTTCGACAAGTTTACTACAAGCGAAATCAAAGGGGCGGTCAAGAAAAACCACAGGCCTCCGGTCCATCCTTTCTTTGACCTTTGTGAAGAGCTGAGACAGAAACACGAGTATCTGGCAGGGGCGTTTAGACAACGGCTTTTGGGGCTGAAAGCGGCGCTGTTTCATGATGTCTGGAGAGAGCTGGCCAAGAGGAAAGAGGAGAAAAACATCCAGTCTTTTGACGATCTCTTGTTGAAACTGCACCGGGCTTTGGAGCAAGCGGGTGGCAATCAGCTGGCCAGCGCCATGAGAGCAAGATACAGGGCGGCCCTGATCGATGAATTCCAGGACACAGATCCGATCCAGTATGCCATTTTCAAGAAGGTCTTCGGCCCCGAGGACAGCATCCTGTTTCTGATTGGCGATCCCAAGCAAGCCATATACAGCTTCCGCAACGCTGATATCTTTGCCTATATGGACGCGGCCGCCAGTGTGGCATCCAGATACACGCTTAAAGAGAACTGGCGATCAGAACCAGATTTGATCACCGGCATCAATACCCTCTTTGCCAATGCTGATCATCCCTTTGTCTATGACACCATTGCGTTTCGACCAGCCACGCCGGCAGCAAGAAAAGATCCCGAGTTTCTCAGCACCGACGGGAAGCCCGAACCGACGTTGCAGTTGTGGTGTCTCAGCGCCCAACAATTGACAGGACTCGACAAACCGATGACCAAGACCCTGGCGCGGAAACTCATACCCGTGGCTGTGGCCGCAGAGATTTCCCGGCTCCTTCATCTCGCCAGACGTAGCAAGATACGGCTGGGAGAAAGACCCCTTGAGGAGGGTGACATTGCCGTGCTGGTACGAAAAAATGTTGAGGCACGTCTCATACAGGAAGCCCTGTCCGGGCTCTCCATCCCCAGCGTTCTTTACAGCACCGAAGACATCTTTCATTGCCATGAAGCCCTTGAAATGGAAAGGCTGCTGACCGGCATTGTTGAGCCAAACAACGAGAAGCTGCTGAAAGCGGCCCTGGCAACCGATATGATGGGCGTCAAGGGAGAAGGCCTGGAGCGTTTCATGAAGGACGAAGCAGGATGGGAGCAGTGGCTTGTCAGATTCAAGGGATATCACGACCTGTGGAACAAGAAGGGTTTTATCCGGATGTTTCGTTACCTGTTGTTAGCAGAAAAGGTCATGCCTCGCCTCATGTCATTATACGACGGAGAACGCAGGAATACGAACGTGCTCCATCTCTCGGAAGTCCTTCATCGGGCATCGGTTGAAAGAAATCTGGGCATGGCCGGACTCTTGAAATGGCTTTCGGAACAAAGAGATCCAAATGCTCAGCGGTTGGAGGAACACCAGCTGCGCCTGGAAAGCGATGAGAAGGCCGTAAAACTTGTGACCATCCATAAGAGCAAGGGCCTCGAGTATCCGATTGTCTTTTGCCCCTTTGCATGGGACGGCTCCAGGCTCAGAAAACCAAGAGACCCTTTCACGTTTCACGATGAAAGGGAGCACATGCTGTTAACGCTTGATCTTGGCTCTGAAGGCATGGATGGGAACCGTGTGCTGGCTGAAAAGGAGCAACTAGCAGAAAATCTGAGGTTACTGTATGTTGCCTTGACCCGGGCAAGAAACCGGTGTTACCTCGTCTGGGGCCGTTTCAATGAGGCTGAGACATCGGCCCCGGCTTACCTCTTCCATCAACCGCGGTCATGGAAAGGACGAGATGTGCTCAGCGCTCTGGGGGAAAGGTTCAGGGCTTTAAGTGATGAAGAGGTACTGGCAGAACTGGAATCGATCCAGGCCAAGGCTGATGGGGCTATCGGATTGTCCGATATGCCGACGGAGGCCGCAAAGGCCTGTTCGCCGGCTCGTGGTGAGACGATGCAGCTGGTCTGCCGAAAATTTTCAGGAAGCATTGACCGTTCCTGGAAGATTTCAAGTTTTTCATCTCTGACAACCCGCGAGCCTCACACCGCAGGCCTGGCTGACCACGATGCCATGGCCTTGTCCGAGCCCTATGATCAAGAGGTGACTGAAGGCATAGCCATCCCCGAAGAGCCTTCAGGGATTTTTGCCTTTCCCGGCGGGACAAGGGCGGGGATACTCATGCACGACATATTCGAGCACTTGGATTTTTCGCAAGCAGACCCGTCTCCAAGGGAACAACTGGTGGCCGATAAGCTCAGAACATATGGGTTTGAACTCCAATGGCAGGAAACCCTGTGCCATATGATCGACAATGTCTTGTCCGTTTCCCTAGAACCGTCCCGGGACACCTTTACTCTGTCGCGCATAAGCACTGGAGCTCGGCTCAACGAATTGGGGTTTTATTTTCCCTTGAAATCGATATCACCGAAAGAGTTGAAAGACGTGTTTAGAAAATGTGGCGGGCCGGAGATCCCTGGCGACTTCCCTGGACGTATTGAACGGTTGCATTTTTCACCTGTCAGGGGCTTTATGAAGGGATTCATGGATATGGTCTTTCAATTTGAGGGTCGGTTCTATCTCGTGGACTGGAAGTCAAATCTTCTCGGCACCAGCGTGGAAGATTATGGCCAGGAAGGACTGGCTGCGGCCATGGGAGAGGCGTTTTACATCCTTCAGTATCATATCTACGCTATTGCCCTGAACCAGTACCTGCAGGTTCGACTGCCCGGCTACGACTATGAGACAGATTTCGGGGCTGTCTACTACATCTTCCTGCGCGGCGTGGACCCTGACAGGGGGCCGGGGTTCGGTATTTTTAGGGACAGGCCATCCGGAAAATTGATCAGCGAATTATCTGCAACCCTCATTGATCGTGACATGTCCGAGGGATGAACTCAGATTGCGTTCTTCCTGACTTTTCTTTCAAGGCATGGGGCAGACGTAGCATCATGACGAAATAGGGCCGATAGCATAAAGAAGTTTGATATTTTGTCCGAAATCTGTAAACTACTTGTGGCGTAAAAGTTTGATGGACTCGTAACAAGGTGCGAAAAATGATGTTTCAGTCGTAGCAGGGACGAACAAAGCTTCATTGTCTTCAAAGCAAGGAGACCCGGAAATGACGGTGGAAGAGAGAAAAACCTTCATCGAGGACCCCAGGCCGAACATGATGAGAGAAGAGAAAAACATGCATCTCTCGTACATGCTCCGTGTTGATCCTCATGCCAAACAGAATATTTTCCGCATCGAACGCGCTGAAATCGGAGCGTCGGGCTGGTTGATTCATTACCGCACCGAGTTGCCCGAGTGATGCGCACGGGCAGGAACGATATCCCTCGGCCCTAGTGTCCAGAAAATGGGTAGAACCGAGGCATCTACTGCACAAGACGCGGATGCAGTGCAATGGGCGAACCCTTGCCGTCTGCTCGTGACTGGTCCACGTTTTGCGCGAGCGGTGTTTGAAAGATGTAACATGTTACGAACCGCCCGAATGGATACGATTCGGCGTTCCCTGAAATCCGGCTATGGATAAAAAAAGGGCACTCCATCTGAATCGATGAAATGCCCTGTTTCGGCTTTGAAAAACGACCTAAACGGCAGTGACGTTCACTGCGGACGGACCTTTTGTGCCCTGCTCGATATCAAAGGTCACCCTGTCGCCTTCATTGAGAGATTTGAAACCCGCTGCATTGATCCCTGAATGATGAACAAATACATCCGGGCCATCTTCCTGCTCAATAAAGCCGTAGCCTTTTTGGTCATTAAACCACTTCACAGTTCCATCGGCCATTGTGACACCCTCCTTTCAAAGAAATTCTCATAGTTCCAGACTTCAGGTTGCCACGCTTGACAAATGGATCTTCCCTGAGAGCGAAACCGGACCGCCAATCAAGACGGCCCTTTATTGATTGCTAATATGATAACCTGATTCTTTCAACAAAGTCAAATGATTTATAGTTATTTTGGGATCATCTCCGAAAGAGTTGATAGAATCATAAGGATTCGAGGGTTCAAGGGTTCGAGTAAAATGCTTAAGCATTATAGACGATTAAAGGTTTGGCAAATGTCCTCTCAGCTATGTTTGACAGACTCGTAAAAAGTATTTTGCGAACGATATTGAGCATTTTGGGAGAAAGGCACTTAAGATCTTCAGCGTTAAGAAATGCTAACTGTCTGAGGGCGTTGGCCCGAGTCTTAGCATTTTAGCTGAACATCTTAAGGGCCCCCAAAATGTTCACGGAGTGAGTAAAATCGACTTTTTACGAAACCATCATGTTTAGCAATTTACAAAACAACAAGAAGATTCCCTGATGAAGGATACGCGCTTGGATCGCAAATAAGGAAGTGTGAAATCGTTAGAAATGAAACACTCGACCCCTTGAACCCTTGACCCCTCGAACCCTTTCCATCAACTAATCGGGAGAAGAACCAAACGGGTTTTGCCGTCAGTCATGAAGCGATGAAACAGGAAGATCTAAACCGGCTTTACCATGGGGGACTATTCTCTCCCCTGGACATCCATTTTGCCGGCTTTATGGGGCGACTGGCTGGTAGCCGTAGCCCAGAGCTGTGGCTTGCAGCGGCCATGGTGAGCCACTACACGAGCCAGGGCCACATCTGTCTTGATCTGACGAGCGTGGACGGAAACCGGTTATTGGGTGGACAGGACGGGAAGGACCGTGTTGTTTGCCCCCGATTGAATGACTGGTGCAACAAGCTCAGAAAAAGTGCTGTGGTCGGAAAACCGGGCGAGTATGCCCCGCTCATTCTTGACGACAGATCCCGGCTGTATTTGTACCGTTACTGGGACTATCAGGAAAAACTGGCCGATTGGATCAGGAGGCGGGTTCTCGAGGATGAAGAAGATATCGACCTGACACGCCTCAGGGAGGGTTTGGGACGGATTTTTGGCGCCACCTTCATTTCGCGGCCCACAGGCCAAGGTGAAGCCATAGACTGGCAGCAAGTGGCCGCCTTTACCGCATTGATGAAGAGATTCTGTGTGATTTCCGGAGGCCCTGGAACAGGTAAAACCACAACGGTTGTCAGAATCCTGGCCTTGATCTTAGAACAACCCCACTCAAGAAAGCTTCGAATAGCCCTTGCCGCTCCCACGGGAAAGGCTGCCGCCAAGTTGCAGGAAGCAATCAAGCGTGGCAAGCCAGGGCTGCATTGTTCGGACAGGATCAAGGAGGCTATACCCGAAGAGGCTTCGACGCTGCATCGTCTGCTTGGAAGCATTCCCGGCTCCCCCTATTTTCGTCATCACGCCAGGAACTTCTTGCCTGTTGATGTAGCTGTCGTGGATGAGGCCTCCATGGTTGACCTGGCCTTGGTATCCAAGCTGACCCAGGCTCTTGCCCCGCAGGCCCGGTTGATCCTCTTGGGGGATAAGGATCAGCTCGCCTCAGTGGAGGCGGGGGCCGTTCTCGGCGATATTTGTGATACGGGTCATGTCCACGGATTTTCAAGGTCTTTCCGAAACCATCTCAAAGAGGTCACGGGATACGAGATCCTCGTACAGTCCGATGGAGAAGAGGGTTCCGGCATCGAGGACTGTATTGTTCAACTCCGGAAGACCTTTCGCTTTGGCAGTGAGAGCGGTATCCGTATGGTCAGCCAGGCGGTCAATGCAGGCGACGCTGATCGCTCGATCACACTGCTGATGGGCGGCCGATATAGAGATATCAAGTGGAGGAACCTGCCCGGGCCTGATGGGTTGCCACACATCCTCAAGGACAAGATCTTGGGAGGCTTTAAAGCGTACCTGGAAGGTCGTGACACCCCGGATACCCTGGAGGTTTTTCAGCGATTCGATAGATTTCGGATTCTATGTGCGATCAGACAAGGGCCCTACGGCGTGATGGCTCTAAACGCATTGGTGGAGCAAATCCTTGAGAGGGAAAAGCTCATAGAAAGACAGAGAAGATGGTATGCCGGCCGTCCTGTCTTGATTACCAGCAATGACTACCATCTGCGCCTGTTCAACGGAGATGTAGGAATCATTCTGCCGGATACTCGAGCCAATGATGAGCTTCGCGCTTTTTTCTTGGCCCCGGATGGTGCGGTGCGAAAATTCCATCCCCTCAGGTTGCCTGAACACGAAACCGTCTATGCCATGACCGTTCACAAGAGCCAGGGATCCGAGTTCGGCCGGGTGCTCCTTCTTTTGCCTGACAGGGATGTTCCCATATTGACGCGGGAACTCATCTATACGGGGATCACTCGCGCCAAGGAGCGTGTTGAGATATGGGGAGACGAGGCGGTGTTTCGCGCCGCCACCTCCCGTCGCATTGAGCGGAGGTCCGGCCTGCGCGATGCGCTTTGGGCGCCTTGATGCTTTGACCATCGGCGGATGCGGTCCTCAAGATCACTCCACCATTTTTCCATCAACAGCCCTGGTGATTTTGGTGACCTTGCCATTGATAAAATGGATGTCATACCTTTCCGCTTTCTTGTCCTCCGGGGTGGGGGCATCGTCGTCCGTTGATATGGATATGCCAACTTTCTTGTATTCCCATACCATAGGGCTCCCACGATCAGCCACGTCCTGACCCGTCTCTCTGTACGGTTCGCCAAGGATCTGTAAGACGTCGTCTTGGGACATTCCCAATTCAACGCGATCGAGTTGGCGTTTTAGTACCACTCCACCACACCCAACCAAAGCAAACACAAGCATGATCGACACAACACGCTTCATCATCTGGCTTGATATCAAGAATGGGGGGCCTCGTCAATAAAGATGAACTCGAAAAAGTCTTTTGTTCACGCAGTGAGCAAAATCGACTTTTTACGAAACCATCGATACTGGGACGGGACACAATGCCAAGACGGGTTAGCGGACGGCGGCAGATAAACAGGGGCAACGCCATTCTTGGATCCATCGGCATCTGCCCCGTGATCGTCAAAGACTGCAAGAACTCTGACAGGAATGAATATCCTCGGCCAGGAAACACGTGTTCTCAAAAATGGTAGAAGAAATGGCGAATTCACCGCCCTTGTACGTGATGGTAAAATCGACACGGATAGGCTTGGCCATTTCAAACAATTGCCTGTCTACCACAAAGGACAAACCGTCCTCATCAAAAACTTCATCACCTTCCTGAGACTCATCCAGAGCCATCGCCAGCGAAGGTGTTCCTCATCCACCGATGGAAGCCAGAATTCTGACGGGCGACATGGGCCTGCCTTTCAGGAATTCTTTGACCATCTTTCTTGCTTTTTCTGAAACTTCAAACATCGTTCCTCCTCATTGTTAAGGCTGACCGGCCTGCTTCCTGCAAGCCCCGACCTTTGGTCTGGGAGCCTCACTTCTCTTGTCCAACATAATCATAAAATGATAATATGCAATAATTATGCAAAGGGAAGACGGCCCTGAAGTCGAGCACGGGGGAAAGCCCGGGTACGGGAAAAGAGACGGGCGTGAGTCTTCCCGGACAAAGAAGGCCCCGGGTGTGTTCCATAACACCGGGGCCCTAAAAAGGAGGTTTCACACGAAGGAGAAAACCTCGCTTCGTGCCTTGGGTGAAGCCCCTGAAACCAAGCAAACCAAATCTTGGTCGGTGGCGACAGGCGCTGGCTTCAAGGGCTTAGGATAAAGGCAGAGCCAAGTTGAAGCCCTACTGTCCTTGAGGTCATAACATTCTGTCAATGCTGCGAAGCAAAAACAGGCATCCTCCCGAAATCAAACAGCAGAAAGAAGATACAAAAAATACGAATACAGTCACATCTACAAAGAAAGTCGCATTCAACGCCACACCCATATGTAAACGCCACACCTCCATCCACTGGCAACCCACTGCGTAGGTTGTATGAAAGCATCGTGCCAAGGCATGAGATGAAGTATTTTATCTTTTGTTTCCGAGCAGTTATATTAGGCGAGGCGGAAAACTGCATTCGGCATGTTGGGTAAATAAGGTTATATATTGAGAAAAGTGATGCCAGTTTTGGGAACCTGGAGGGATAAACCGCCTTGCACGACACCAGCATCAATTCTTATCCGGGGCCGCAGGTTGTATGATCTTGAGAGGAAGCTGGAGGGTTCTCTTCATCATTCCTAGTAATCCGGATCCAACCGCTGAAGGGGAGAGGGGGGTAATCTTTGGATCCGACCAATCGCCCGTTACCTTCACGGGAATGGAAACCAGGGTCCCGTTGAGCACATCCTTGACCAGCGGAATCTTGCCAACAATGAGATCCACAGTTTTCAGGGGGGCCACCAGCACCCTGATGTCCAGCTTCTTGTCGGCGAGATCAATATCACCCTCCCAGCCGATGCTCATGGAAGGGCCATCTATCATAGCATCCTTCAGCACGAGTTTGCCCTTTTGAAGCGTTCCTTTGGCCGTCATGGAATGGTAGGCAAATCCTTCCTTGGTCAGGTCAGGGAACTGTCCCGTGAACACCTCGGTGAGATTGAGAAAAGCGAAAACCTTGGCCAGCACCCCATAGCGGTAAATGCGTCCATTATTGGCAAGGAACTCCAAGTTTCCATGGACGGATTTGAGAATCCCTTGACCCCTTCCCTGTGCCATGACTTGGCCGTCCAAGTCGAATTTGCCCGTCACCACACCCTTCTTTTCCCCCAGGCAGGTGAGCGTTGGGGCCAAGTCCTGGTTCTTGGATACCGGTTTGAAATCCAGGAGCAGCTCCCCGGGGGATATATTCAGGGTTCCCGGCGTAGCAATGCCGCACAAGTTCGCCTCGGTGACTGCAACATGGACGCCATGGGCGGCAAAAGAGAGGTCAGCGTGAAACGGGCTCCACGTAAACTGATGATATGTAAACTGTTTGGTTTGCAATCTGAGGGCCCCTCGCACGGGCAGGTTCCATGACGCTTGGTCCTGGGGCATATCTTTGTTTCCATGCCCGTGCCCCATGAGTCCTTCCACCTTATCCCATTCAAGAGCGTCGGCTGAAAGATCCATATCCAGCACCACGCCGTCCGGGGAGACCTTGGCACTTCCTCCAAGGACCATGCGCTGGTCTGCCCACGTGAAAATAGCCGATTCCACCTGGGCATGGTCCGTTGCGGCATTCACAGAAAAGCTGTCCATGCTGACCGGCGGTTTCAGATTCAAGGGGAGTATAAAATCTTCGCCCTTGAGTTTTCCCTGAACCGTGGATTTCGCGGGTTGATCCAGGAGAATGCGTGCGATGAGCTCTCCTTGTATCCATCCATGACAGCATTGATTTCCAGCCAGAAGGTTATCCATGGTTGTCTTGGTCAAGTGGCCGGCATATTCCAGACTGAACTCCCTCGCTTCAAGGCCCAGTTTCAAGGAAGCGCTAGAATCCGCGTCTCGGACCGTGAGGTCCCTGATCATCAGTGCTTCGGGACTTCGAAGAATATCTAGAGAAACTTCGGGGCCATGCTGGACAACCAGGTCGCCAGCAAAAGAGGTTTTGGCGCCCCTGTGCCACACCAGGTGACCCTGCGACACAGACAGGGGGGGGCGGATGTAGTACTGGCGTGGCAGGCGGATAGTGTGTGAAACCCATTGGGTGGCCTCCGGTCCCATATCTCCTTGAAGCGTCATATCCACTCTGTTCAGGCCTTTCAGGTAGTCGTCCAGAACGCCTGACATGTTGGACGAGGCATCCAGCATGGAGACCTGGGCGTTTCTAAAAGAAAACGCCTGCTCAGTGGCATCAAAGTCTCCTCCAGTCACCTGTGCGGGCCCCGGCAACAGGCTCGTTTCCACGGCGAGACGCCCGATCTCCCCCCGGACTTGCCAGTGCCAGTCTGCAGGCTTGAACAAGGGTCCTTTGAAACGCAGTCCAGAGAATGCGACCACACCTTCCGCCCGTTTCAAGGTCTTCAGATGGACGCTCATACTGTCCAACGAGGCAAGCCATGGATAGAGCTGCCCCAAAACGATCTCGGACCGCCCGGATTGAAGCTCCAGGCGGGGCTCTTGTCTCCAATCAAACCCGACGGAAAGGCCGGAAAAGCTGGACTGTCCCACCTTGCCCTTCAACTGCTTTGCCTGGACGGTCCTCTCATCATAGGAGAAACCCTTGCCGATGATTTCCAGAGGATAGGGGATTCGCCGGTAATGGCCGGACAGATTGAATGTCGAAACATCCACACGCGTTTTGATGGACCCGGTGGTTTCGCCCAGAACCAACCTCCCGGTCCCATGGCCCTTAAGGTCTTCGACAAGGGCCATCTCTTTGGCAAAAGACTGGTTTCCAACCACCTGTTTCAGAAAGGCAGGCAGTTGAGCCAGGTCCGCCTGGACCAGCAGATCCAGGTGAAAGGGCGCCTTTTTCCCGTGAAGGCCCAGTTTCAAGGTCCCTTCGCTTCCCCGGGTATTGCCGGTCCGTGCTTCAAGATTTTTCCCGTGAAGGATGCCGTCAGAAATGACGACAGCCCCATTGACGTCGTCCAGATCCAAGCGCACTTTCGGTACGCAGATCTTCCCCTTGAGCATGTCGCCTTCAATAACCATGTTTTCCAACTTGCCCAACTCGTGCAGCGAACGTCCATGACTCGTGAGACGGATCCGGCGGACCTGGCCTCCCTTGACGACGTGAAAGATCTTTCCGGTGACGGGGATATCTCCTGCCAGGGTGAGGGCTGTGTCCCGAACCGAGGGGACGTCTACCTCGCTGCCTTCAAGTTCCAAGGTGACTCGCGGAGGCGTTTGATCCAAAAAAAATGTTCCGGTGGCATTGATCTGGGGCTGATCGAGATTGAGTTCGGCAAGAGACACCGTCATCTTATCCCCATCCACATGAAGAGCGGCCTTCAGGCTCTGGCCCTTGATGACCCATTTTCCCTTTGGCGGATGAAGGCCCAAAGGGGTCGGAGATTCTGCCGCCCTGGCGTGCGAATCCCTCGGGTCGGCCTTCTCGACACTGAAGCCCGTGATATCCATCTTGAGTGGGTTGGCGGGGGGATCCATGGTGGTGCGAATATCCTGGAACCGAAAAACAGCCTGGTTTGCTTCGCCAAGATTCAGCCGGCCGTTTTCCACCTGTACGACCAGGCCCGGGGCCTTCGATGCCAGAACAGCCAATGCAGGAGCGATTGTTTCCTGAATAGACGCAAGAGAAAACCGTTTCGGTTGCTCCCTGGCTTTTTCCTGCCCTTTTTTCCTGCCCTTCACGGTGAAAACGGGCGCTGCCAGTTTTACTTCGGCGAGGCGCAGTTTTCCCTTGAGGAGGGGTAGGATCTTGGGATAGATGGTGACGGACCCCAGATTGGCGGTCACTTGTTCGGGGATGGATAGACCAACCCGGTCAATGACCACCCGAGGACGGGGCAAAAATGAGAGATCAAGCCGCTCGCATTCCACTGGGCCGCCAACGGTCCTGGAAATATTGGCCAGGATTTTTTCTCTGATCGGTTCAAGGTTGACTAACGTGGGCAGGAGAGCCATGAGGACTACCAGGAAGATGAAAAAGGTTCCCAGGCTTGCCATGATCCAGAGGGTTATTTTTTTATGGCTGCTCACGAAGGATGTTTACCTCGCTCTCCAGTCGTCCGCATGCGGATAGCATTTTCAAAGGGCTAAAATGTTACTCTTTTTGAACATCTTACAGTGCAGAATCCAACCACTCACATTGTTGCCGAATGATATCCAGATAGCAAGGCTTTGCGCAAGCCATTTGCAACGTTGGGGTGATCTCATGCTTCGGAAGGGTATGGTTGTGCACGGCCGGATAAGAAAGGTTTGACACGCAGGTGGCTGCCGTCTGTGGTGATGGTAATGGCACCCCCGTGATCCGTACGAAATATCTGACAACCCTGAAGCTGATAACGCTTAAGAACCTCCTGATGAGGAAATCCGAACATATTCTTCCAACCGGCTGAAATAACAGCTATGTCAGGATGCACGAAATTGAGAAAGCCTGGTGTGCTGGAGCTCTTGCTCCCGTGGTGAGGAGCCAGAAGGATGTCACTCTTGAGGGCCCTGCCTGCCAAGGCAGTGAGCTCCTTTTCTGCCTCGGCTTCAATGTCTCCTGGCAGGAGGAATGAAACTTGGTCAAAGGTGACCTTCAAGACGAGGGAGTTGTTATTTGGCGTGCGCCAAGGGTCTTGGGCTTTGCGTTCCAAAAAGTCTTCAGGAGGATAAAGGACTTGGAATCGCACTCCGTTGATGGTTCGTGGCCTCGACAGCTCTTCTAATCCCACGATGCGGATGTCTTTTTCTGAAATAATGTGGAGCAACTCTTGGTACTGCTCATTGGCTACATCCTCTCGGTTCATCCAGACTGTCTGCACATGGAAGTGCCTGGCAATAAACAGAAGCCCATTCAGGTGGTCCGAGTTGGGATGAGAAAGCACCAGGGTCTCCACGGTAGCAATCTTTTTGTGCCACAGCAAGGGTGCCACGATCCTTGACCCCACGTCAAAGCGATTGTCATAAAATCCCCCGCCGTCCACCAGCATGCACGACCCCCCGGGGAGTTCCAGGAGGGCTGCGTTTCCCTGTGCAACATCGATGAAGGTCGTCCTTAAATCATGATTGCCGAATCGTTGTTCGGCCCAATAGGCGCCATCTGCCAAGGCAACGAGTGCGATGCCCAAGAGCAGGGCCTTTGCCAGGCGGCTTTGCCTCAACCTAAAAAGCGTCCATGCAAGGACATAGTAAAGCCCGATCTCAAGAAAACTGGGGGTAACGGTCTTCACCGCAGCAAAAGGGCATTTTGAAAACATGGCGGCCAGGCTCAAGCCGCCTTGCATCACGGCAACCGCCATTTTCATGATCCAAAGAGACCCGCTGGGGGCGACCGGCAAAATAAGAACGGCCAAAAGTCCCAGGGGCACGACCACGAACCCCACCAGGGGTCCCATGAGACAGTTGGTCAAGAGCCCGATGAGGGATGTCTGGTTGAAGTAATACAGCGTGATGGGCAAGGTCCCCAAAATGGCTGCCGCGGAAACGAGTAAAAAGAGGGCCAATCTCTTCAGCGTGGTCAACGGGCCTTTCCTCAGTTTCAACACAAAGGGAAGTTTTTTCAGCGTGTACAAAATGGCAAACACGGCGACAAAAGAGAGCTGAAAGGATACTTCAAAAAGGGCTGTAGGGTTGATGATCAGAATGGCAAGGGCGGCAAAAGCCAAGGTGTTGATCATATCATGTTCGCGTTCCAACAGCAGGGCGACGAGAAAGGCCATCACCATAATTACCGCCCGCTGAGTGGGAGGGGACATGCCGGCCAGCAGACCGTAAAAGAGCACCGGCAAGCCACTCATCAAGGCGGCCCCGCGAGTGACCCAGGTCCCCAAAAGGATCCTGTGGGATCGCGCCAGCAGATAGCGGAAGGCAAAAAAGGCAAGGACGGCCACCATGCCGATGTGGAGTCCTGAAATAGCCAGCAGGTGTGAAATCCCAACCCGATTGAAAACCGCCCGAGTTTCTGGAGAAACTTCACTTCGATCTCCAATGATGAGCGCTTTCAGCAGGCCTCTGGCATCCTGCGGCGGAACCTTTTCGATCAAGCGGGATACGGCCTCCCTGGCGCGCTGAAGGCGTTCATAAAGCCGGCCGGTTCCAGCGGCATGGAGTCTGATCAAGAACTCTTGCTTGGAGATGAATGCCGAGGCCCTGATGCCTCGAAAGGCCATGTATCGCTGGTAGTCAAAGCCCCCTGGGTTGTTGAAGTTTCTGATCTCCTTGATCTTTGCCAGACAGGCGATCCTGTCGCCTGAATGAAGCTGGTTGACCGTTCCGCGAACGGTGACACGTATGGCGCCGGTGACCGGATAACACGCCCGTTTTCTGGTAAGGGATTCTGCCCTGAGGGTGAAGCGTGTGCGGTCCGGCATGCACTGAGGACGGCCATCCAAGCGACCAATGATATGCCAGGGATGGTCGTCAATAAAGCGGGACACATGGTTGGTTGGCAGACGGGGTGCGATCCAACCCTGAAGGCTCCAGTAGCCAAGAAGAAAGAAGAGAACAAGGGGAAGCAGGCGAACCTTTCGACCCTTCCAGGCCAGGAAAACGCCAGAGAGGAAGGCACCCGAGACTGCCCAACACACGCCTCGGAGTGCGGGCAAATAAAGGCCCATCGTGATGCCGCCCATGAAGGCCAGAAGGACGGGGATCAGGGGCCTGGCATAGACCTGTGGAGGATCGCCGGCGTGCATCAGGCGCGATGTTACGTCAAGGTCATTGACAGAGACTTTGAACAACTCATTTGGTAACGTTCAAAAGTTGTGGCATCGTGTGTTTGTGTATGACCAACTCCGGGATAGGGACAATCGCTTCTCTTCGGCATCCAATGCCTTTAAACAGCTATGCCATTCGTGTAGGTGGCAATGGCTGTATGCCTACGTTCAGCGATCCTCCCTATCCCTTTAACTGCATGCTGATGGGGTCTGCCTCAACTTTTGAACGTTACCAATCACTTGGGCGACGCTGATCCCCCTGTCCGCCACAGCCTGGCGCCCAATTGAGCCAGCTTCTTTTCGATGGCTTCATAGCCCCGGTCTATGTGATAGACTCGGGAAATCTCAGTCGTCCCTTCCGCTGCCAGGGCCGCCAGGATCAATGAGGCGCTGGCCCTCAGGTCCGTGGCCATGACAGGGGCCCCGGTCATGGGTCGGCCGCCCTGGACCACGGCCGTGTGGCCCGAGACCTTGATGTCTACGCCCATCCGCTGGAGTTCGCTCACGTGAATAAACCGGTTTTCAAAGATGGTTTCAGAAATAACGCTCAGGCCCGGGGCCAAGCACATGAGCACCATAAACTGGGCCTGCATATCGGTCGGGAACCCCGGATAGGGCAGGGTCTTGACGTCAACGCTGGAAAGGGTTTGCTCGCAGACGACACGCAGCCCATCAGGTTCCTGCTCAACGGTGATGCCTGCTTGTCGCACTTTATGGATCACCGCGGCCAGGTGACCCGGTTGAGCCCCGATAATCTTGATATTCCCATGGGTCACACCCGCTGCGATCATGAAGGTGCCGGCTTCGATCCGGTCCGGTATGATGGTAACGGACGTGGGCTTCAGGCTGTCAACGCCGTTAATGGTGACGACCGGGGTCCCGGCCCCTGTTATTTGAGCACCCATCTGATTGAGGGCCGTGGCCAGGGCCACCACCTCGGGCTCACGGGCCGCATTTCTCAGGATAGTCACGCCGTCGGCCATGGCCGCCGCCATCATGAGGTTTTCCGTGCCGGTTACGGTCACTGTGTCGAGATAGATATCCGCTCCTTTGAGGGATGGCACCTCGGCATCGATGTAGCCATGCTCAAGAGAAATGTGAGCCCCCATTTGCTCCAGCCCCTTGAGGTGTAAATTGATGGGGCGCGCACCGATGGCACATCCTCCCGGCAGCGAGACCCGAGCCCGACCCAGACGAGCGAGCAAGGGCCCCAGAACCAGCACGGAAGCACGCATGGTCTTAACCAGGTCATAAGGGGCTTCATGGCTCCGGAGAGTACCGGCATTGACTTTGACGGTACTGCCTTGAGTGTTTACCTGGACCCCGAGGTCGGTCAGTAGGCTCTTTATGGTCCTGATATCTCTCAGATCCGGGACGTTTTGATAGACACTCCATCCCTCAGCAAGAAGGGCCGAGACCAGTATAGGCAAGGCCGCATTCTTTGCTCCGCTTATGGTCACCGTTCCTTGTAAACGGTGGCCCCCTTCAACAATGATTTTTTCCATACAAAGGCCTCTTGCTGGGTGATGAAGCCGTGCACCGCCTCATGTGATCGACGCTGACCACCTGGAGGGATAAGGGCTTGAGAACACTCGTAGAGCCAAGAAAACGGACATTGTCCCAAAGTGTCAATCATGAGCCAAGTCTGTGTTGTATTTGATAGCGGTCTATGGCAGAATGGTCAAGAAGCTTTATAAGGTGTCCCCTGCCAATGGGGCACATGAACATGGACGGTCGACAATCAACATATGGATGAAGTGGGAGCCCGAACGGTCCCTTTGGTTCATCGCATATCCTTTTCAGGGGAAATGCCTTCGCATGAAAGGTGAAACAAGCTGTTTCAATACCCGCGCCCTCATCCACTACGTGAGAGCCAAACGCCCTGAGAATCTGCACCTCCTCTGGGCCCCCTTGAAGGGGAGACTCGCAGACGGAGAAGATCCCGAGGGTTTCTTGAGCAACCCGAAGAATCGTGTCAGCATCGAGGTGTGCCGGGACATCATGGAGCAAGCCAAAAAGGCCACCTCCGACGACATGGCTGTGTATAAAGCCGCCTTTGAACATGGAAGGCAAACGAAACACGGCGGCACTCAACCAAGATGGCCCCGGGCCTTGGCCGGCCCGAGGCGTGCCATTCGCAGAGTCCAAGAAAGGAACGGCAAGCTTTTCGGTGGCCAGAGCATTGAGATCCTCTCGGTCTCCGATACACATGCCCTGATCCGTGTGCACTGGTCCAAGGAGCTTCCCCTGACCCGTGATTTCTGTCTGTTCGCCAAAGGCATCTACCAGGCGATACCGACCGGATTTCAGCTCTCCCCCGCAAGATTATGGGAAAGGACGTGCTTCTTTGAAGGCGGTCCCTACTGCGAATACGAGCTGTGGTGGGATAAAAAAACTTCGCCCAAGATCTCTCGCCTCGCGCCTGCACTACGAAGCGTCTTTCGGGCGCAGGGGACTCAGGTGACAAAGGGCGAGAACCAACCCGCGGTGAAAGACCAAGGGGCCGCAGGGCTTGAAGAAAGGCGTTCAAAGACGCGCGTTGACCAGAAACGGAGGCTCGAGCCTGCTGCCGGCCTTGAGCCACAAGGCAACACCGAAGCCCCTAGAACGGCTCAAAGCCACACAGGCCAGGCCTCTCACGAATTGAACAACGTCTTTGCCGGCATTCAGGGACGCGTCTCCTTGATGCTTCTGGATACGGACGCCCGTGATCCTCATTTTGGACATCTTAAGCACATAGAGGGGATGATCCAACAGGGGGCAAAGGTGACCAAGCAATTCCTGGATGCTGCCGGTAGCAGCCAAGACCAGCTCGCCGTGCCCTATTCGAATGAGAATAAGCTTCAAAGAGAACAAGAGCGGTCCAGGGACCTGTTGCGGGGGACCGAGACGGTTCTTTTGGTAGATGATGAAGATATGATCATTGATATTGGCCGGCAGATGCTCGAAGCCTTGGGCTACCAGGTGATGGTGGCAAGAACCGGCCAGGAGGCCGTGGAGATTTATGCAAAACATCAGGACAGCATAGACATGGTGCTCCTTGACATGATCATGCCGGACATGGGTGGCGCTCAAGCCTGCGACAGAATGAAAGAGATCAACCCAGACGGCAAGATCCTGGTAGCAAGCGGATACAGTGCAGAGGCTGAGGCACGACGGACTCTGGCGCGGGGTTGCGATGGCTTTATTCAGAAGCCCTTTTCTCTGAAACAGCTCTCAAAAAAGATCAGGGGCATACTGGATCATGAGTAATGGATTGAAGCCTCCCCGCGGCAAGCCAAGGGGAATCTTCACCGTAAGGAAGTTTTTCATTTTCAGATTCGCTCGCTAACCCCGCCGCAAGCAGCGGGGAATGCGCTCGCTTTCGCGGTTCAAGAATGACGAGGGCGCCCCTCTTCATCCCAGCCCCGGAGGCGATAGTAGTCAGAAAGCATCTCTTCGAGTTCAGCCTCGCGTATCCGGTGCCCGCTCTTGAGCGACTCCTTGTAGAGACGCGCAGGAAGCCTGTCATCTTCCCGTTTTAATCCTTCCTGAATATTGAATCGGCGAACCGTATTCGAGACATCAGCGCTGATCCGCGCCAGGATCGCACGGTCTGCTTTTAGGCCTGTGACGCCCTCCACCATCTCGCACAAGGATTCCCAGGGGTACAGGTCCCGATAAAAACGGCACAGGATCAAGGTATCAAAAAGGGTGAGGCGGTCCTCAAAGTCCACAAACATCGCGGCCTTGCCCTTGATGGCAGCAGGTTCAATCATGCCGGCGAGTTCGGGTTTGTAAAACGTGGCCCTCAGGTGGCAGGCGCCCCTGTCGGAGGTGGCATACCCCAGCCCCACGCCTTTGAGGACCCTCGGGTCATAGCCCGCAGGTTCCAGGCCCTTGACGTGAATCGCAAGCTCTTCCAGGCCCCACTCTTTAGCAGCGGTCCTGATGCCCTGGGCCAACAAATCACCGATGCCCTCGCGAAAGGCGATCTTTCTCAAAAGCTCGGCAATGGCATCCACCTGTCCATAATCGATGGAGGCGTCAATTTTTCCACGACGGGCCGCCTCAATGGCAAGTCCGCAAAGATTGCCGGCTGTGATCGTGTCCAGGCCAAGCCGGTCACAGATGTCATTTAAGTAGATGATCTCTTCGATGCTGTCGATGGCGCAAAGTCCGCCAAAGGCGTAAATCGTCTCATATTCCGGTCCTTCGAGCTTGAGGCCGGCATGACGTCCATGCCTCACGGTGGTCATGCGGCCGCAAGCCATGAAACACTTAAGACAGGCGTGGGGCTTGACCTGACACCGGCTGTGAAGGGCCTCGGCACTGATGGACGGCCACTTTTCATAGCTCCCTTCTGACCAGTAGCGGGTGGGAAAGCCTCCTGCCTCGTTCATGACTTGGACCATCATGGGCGTTCCCTTGCTTTTGTAGGCGGCTACCTGCGGGTGGTCTTTGGCTTCCTGGGCCAGGTGTCTTGCCATTATCCCTACGGCTTTCCGGTTAGCCGGCTTGCGACGACTGTCTCCCTGAAACACGATGGCCTTCAGCCTCTTGCTCCCCATGACACAGCCCGCACCTGTCCGGCCCGCCGAACGCCAGTGGTCATTTTCTATGACGGAAAAACAGACCTGGTTCTCTCCGGCCGGGCCGATGACCACGGCCCCTGTTCGAACCGTTCTCGGGTCTTTGCGGTTGTACCTTCTGACGACCTCGTCCTCGGCATGGTGGGTATCCATGCCCCATAAATCACCCGCCTCATGGAATTCTACCCCCTTGGGATAAACCGCCAGGACCGTGGGTTTCTTGCTTTGCCCCTGGATGATGATGCCGTCGTATCCCGCGGCATCCATGGCTTCGGGGACCCGGCCGCCGGCATAAGACTCGGAATAAAAGCCGGTTTGCGGAGACTTGGTGAAAACGCCGTACCGGGAAGACCCCCAGACGAGGCTCCCGCACACAGGCCCTGTGGCAAAGATCAAGTGATTTTCCGGGCCGGACGGATCGACTCCGGGAGGGTTCAGCTTGGCCAGGAGATACGATGCAAGGCCTTTACCGCCCAGAAACCTCTGAAGAACATCCTCTTCGATTCTTTCAATCCAGAAGCTCTGGTCTGTCAGGTCCGCCGTGAGAATCCGGCCGTAAAACCCGTTCATGCGGTCCGATCAAGGCTCCCTTTCAAGGGTTGCACTCTCTGGAGAAATCAAGCTCAATCTTGGGAAATAGGTGCGATAGCGAGAAACATCTCGCGCCCTTATTCGGCCTCAATATCGGTGACGTCCAGCTCTTTTCCCGAGACAATCTCTGCTGCGACGCCACCACATTGAGGACACAGAAACATGGTGCTATCCACATCAAATTGGATGTCACACTTGTCGCACCGTCCCTTGGCAGGGACGATTTCAATGTTCAACTCCGCTCCATCAGCGAGCGTACCTTCGGACACCACCTCAAAGGCAAACGTCAGGGCGTCGGGGACGATGGTGGAAAGCTCGCCGATTCGAACATGCACACGGGTGACGCGGGAGACCTCATGTTTCTTGGCTTCGTCTTCAAGGATCTTAAGCAGACCTTGGGCGATGGAGACTTCATGCATTATTCCAGGAATCCCTCCTCGATCGTAATCTCAGCCTTCTGTCGCAACTGGGCGAGCCATTCATCCATAACCTTCTGGCGTTTCTGAAACATCATGCCGGATTTCGTTTCTGATTTCTTAGCCTCGAAGTCTTTGGGGTCGGCGGCCTGTCGCTCTTTCAAACGCATCACAAAATAGCCTTGCCTTCCCTTGATCACCCCCTCCGGCAGAGGGTCTGTCGGGGTTAATGAAAAAGCAGCATCCATGGCGTCTTGTTCAGCCCCAATACCTGGGATCGACCCAAACCGCTTGAAAAAGTCTGTGCTTTTTGTATCCAGTTTACGCTTGGCGGCCTCTTTTTGAAATGCCTTGCTTCCCTGAACGGCCTTCAAAAACGCCTCTGCGTCCTTACTGGCCAGCTCGTCTTGTCTGACGGCGATCAGGTCTTTGCTCACTCTTTTTTCCACCACGCCCAGTTTGGGAATTTCGGCCGGTTTCCTTTCCTTGACTTCAAGGATATAGTATCCGTCGGTCAGCTCAAGAGGTTCGCTCACCTCGTCGTCATCCAGGTCAAAAGCGACTTTGGTGAATTCTTCTGCCCCAGGGATCTCCGTCACACGGTCGCTACGGGCAAAAAAGTCGGTTTCAATCGTCTTCAGCCCGCGGGCCCTTGCCACTTCTTCGATGTGGCCCGTCCCATAACAAGCATCAGCTATATCCTGGGCCTGATCATAGGCCATGGTCCTGGCCGCTTCCTTGACCAATTGACTGCGAATCTGGTCTTGCACTTCAGCCAGAACCGGCTCTTTGGCTTTCTGGACCGCCTCGACCTTAATCAGATGCCAGCCGAAGCGTGTCCTCACGGGCTTGCTGATCTCCCCGGTTTTCATGGTAAAGGCCGCATCGGAAAAGGGCTTTACCATCCGATCCTTGGTGAAGAAGCCGAGATCACCCCCCTTGGTCTTGCTGCCCGGATCATCAGAGTATTTCTCGGCCAGCTTGGCAAAGTCCGTCCCGGCCTTTACCTCTTCCAGAACCTTTAGGGCTTTCTTGCGCGCCATCTCGCTTTGTTCCTGTGTCGCCCCCGGATCTACCTTGAAAAGAATATGGCGGGCCCGGACCTTCTTGGGTGAGGCATATCTTTCCTTGTTGAGTTCAAAATACTGGCCGACCTCTTCTTCTGAGACATTGACCTGAGATTCGAATTGCTTGAAACCAAGACGCAGATACCGCACCTTGACTTTAGGGGGTATTTCATAGTCCTTTTGGTGCTTGGAAAAATAGGTTTCGAGCTCTTGGGGGGTCACCTTCACATCCTTGTAAGATGATGGCTGGAAAGCCACATATTGCAGGCTCACCTTTTCTTCACGCCACCTAAATGTTTCCAGCGCCTCGGCATCTGATACCTTAATGCCCCCGAGGATCAGTCCGTGCATCTTGTCTGCGAGTAGCTCCTCTTTCATGCGTTCTTCAAACATCTCCGGGGTCATCCGGTTGAGGGACAGCATGCGTTGATACAGTCGAGAATCAAACCGGCCATTACGTTGAAAGGGAGCCATGTTCTGAATGGCCCGGACCAAATCCTCCTTGGTCGCGTGCAGGCCAAGACGCCCCGCCTCTTGGAGGACAAGCCGCCCATTGATGAGTTGATTCACCGCCTGCCTCTTGAGATCAAGGGTCTTGAGGAGCTTTTCATCCAAGGCGTTGCCGAACTGTTTTTGGTATTGCTCCTTCAACTGATTGTAGGCACTGAGGTACGCCTCCACATTAATCGTTGCACCGTTGACCACCGCCACGCGGTTTTGTCGCTGGGCCCGATAACTGCCGACACCCCAGAATATGAACACCACGACAATGACCCCGAGGACCACCTTGATCAGCCAGGACCCAGCGTGTTTTCTCATTAAGCTGAGCATCGCAACCTCCGTATGGTTAGGCTAATGGCTTCCAGGTCCACACATTTTAGCCCCTGGAAAATGTTATTGCATACGGGCAATCCGATTCTAAACCGTGTGAAGCTCCACGACCAAAGGTCGGGGCTTCCCGGAAAGGTATCAGGCCATTTTCATATAGCTTCCCTTGACCCCGACCAGAGGTCGGGGCTTGCGGGAAGCAGGCCGGTCAAACTCGCGTGTAAGTGACCGTAAAGAACAGGGAGTGAGACTTACAAATAGCGTCGATGACCTGTGGATATTATTCAACCCGTGGAAAATCTCCGCATCTTGCTGCTCTTTCTTAACGCTCACTAACCCGCTCAAACAGTGCCTCGCTTTAGAATCGGATTGCCCGTATGCTTCATTGTGCAGGTTTTTTGAACCGAACGGTCGAAGATTCCCTGTAGCTTGCTACAGGGAGCTTCAATAGGCTAAGACCTGCCAAGTCTAAAATGATTGAGCCGTCCGCCTGCCAGCACAAACTCCCTTTCTCTCTCATCCAGGTCAATGCATACTTCAAACATGCGGCCCTGGGTCTCGTTCAAAACGCTCAGAGTCGTCTTGCCCTCCTTGAGCGCACTGGCCACACCCTCCATGGTGAGGCGGTCGCAGGGCTGGACGTGTTCCAGGTCTTCAGGTCTTACGAAGCGCATGGGAAGCATCCCGAAGTTGATGAGGTTGGCACGGTGAATGCGGGCAAAGGAAATGGCGATGACCCCTTTGATTCCCAGGAACATGGGCGCCAGGGCTGCATGCTCCCGGCTCGAACCCTGACCGTAGTTGTTGCCGGCCACGATGAAGCCGCCGCCCTTGTCTTGAGCCTCTTGTGCAAACCCCTGGGCACAATTGGAAAATACACATTGGGAAATAGCCGGGATGTTGGACCGCAGCGACATGATGTGGGCCCCGCCGGGCAGGATGTCATCCGTGGTCACGTCATCCCCCAGGCGAAGCAGGACTTCTCCCTGCAATGTCTCCGTCATGGCCTGGCCCCGGGGCAGCGGTTTGATATTGTTCCCCCGCAACACCTCTACGGCCTCAGGATGCTCCGGAGGTTCCAAAAAAAAATGATCCATGGCCGGGAAGACCATGGGCATGGCGACCTCGATGGCCTCACCAAAGGTCCTGGGATCGGTGAGCTCACCCTTTAGAGCAGAAACAGCGGCTACCTCCGGACTGCACAGATAGAGCTTCGCACTCAAGGTGCCGCTGCGGCCTTTGAAGTTTCTGTTAAAGGTCCTGAGGCTCACGCCATCACTCGGCGGAGATTGCCCGATGCCGATGCAGGGCCCGCAGGCACACTCCAGGATTCGGGCCCCCGCCTCGATCATGTCTTTCAAGCCCCCGGTTTCGGCCAACAGCGCCAGAACCTGCCGGGAGCCAGGTGATATGACCAGGCTAGTGCGTGGATGGACAACATGTCCTTTCAGAATGGCAGCCGCCGTTGCCAGGTTTTTATAGGAGGCGTTGGTACAGCTGCCGATGGCCACTTGATCCAATTTGAGCCCTGCGATCTGCCTCACAGGACGAATAAGATCCGGCATATGGGGCTGGGCTACGAGGGGCTCCAATTCTGTGAGGTCCATGGTGATGACTTCTGCATAAGAGGCCTCCGGATCTGCTGCCAGGGGCTTGAAGTCCGTCTCTCTCTGCTGCGACTTCATGAAAGACAAGGTCGCCTCGTCACTCGGGAAGATGGATGTCGTTGCCCCTGTCTCAGCACCCATGTTTGCAATAGTGCCCCGTTCGGGTACGGAGAGGGTGGCCACCCCCGGCCCGCCATATTCAAAGACCCTGCCGACGCCCCCTTGGACCGAAACACGGCCCAACAATTCCAGAATAATATCCTTGGCCGTCACCCAGGGCGAAAGGACCCCCTCCAGTTCGACCAGGACGACTTCCGGAGACCGCAGGCGGAAGGGTTCCCCCGCCATGGCCATGGCGACATCCAGGCCCCCGGCCCCTATGGCCAGCATCCCCATACCGCCGGCTGTGGCCGTGTGACTGTCTGAACCCAGAAGGGTCTCCCCTGGCACTGCAAATCGCTCCAGGTGAACCTGATGACAGATGCCGTGGCCAGGCCCTGAAAACGTGATGCCGTACCTGGCTGCAAAAGACTGAAGAAACCGATGGTCATCACTGTTTTGGGGACCGGACTGGAAGGTATTGTGATCCACGTAACTGACCGATCGCTTGGTGCGTACACGGGGCACGCCAAGGGCCTCAAACTGTAAACAGGCCATCGTGCCCGTAGCGTCCTGCGTGAGCGTCTGATCGATGCGAAGCGCTATGGGCTCCCCCGGAGGAGGCACGGGGGTGACCCCATGGGCCTCCAGGATCTTTTCGATAAGGTTCTTACCAGCCACTATGTTCCTCTATGCTATGTCCTCTGACGTTGCAAGCGTCGCTGTGCCGCAGATCCAGGGCACCACCCCGCTCTCTACTGCCTGCAAGGACACAGGTTCCAACAAAAATCAGCCCATCACGCCAGGATGGGCCATGGATTTTTAGCACTATAACATTGATTCGTCAATCGCTCGTACCCCTGATTTCTGATCTGGCCAAAGACCTGAGAGGATGCATGTTGACAGAAGGGAGGCAAGGTGCTAGAAAATTCTTGCATGGTTGGCGGGGCGTGGCGCAGTCTGGAAGCGCACCTGAATGGGGTTCAGGGGGTCGGAGGTTCAAATCCTCTCGCCCCGACCAATTTAGAGTAAAATCGGTGGGTTAGCGATTAGCTTTTCCGCCTTTTTTGTGCTTTTTTAGTTTTTTGTATCCTATTTGTATCCCACTCAATCCTCACTAGTAAAAGACCTTTATGTAAGTACCTGATATCACGTTCTCGCTTTTGCGGAAAAGTGGGCCATCCAACGCGGCTTTTTGACTCGTTTTGTGTAATATCAAGCTGTTAAAGAAATCATGCCTGAAAGCGCACCTGACCCTGGTTCAGGGTCGCTTTCAGGCAAAGTTGCTTGCGTGATTTCATTGAGGAACCTTATTAGACTAAGGTTTCCTAAGATTCTGTTTTGGCAAATACGTATGCTTTTTGGCCAGTGTTTTGGGGCAGATACATAACAGAAAGATATGGTACCTAGACCTCTCTTGGAGGACGTATACATGCCAGATAGCTGTATTCTAGGCATCCAGTCTACCGGTGAGGCTCTTCAAAAGAGAGTTTTACTTCGGCTAGGTCGGTCGAGAACGGCAACGCGGCATGGTATCTCTTATGGCACGCTTTTGGAGTACGTCGTCAATTTTTGGATGTGATCTCTAATCGTTGAAGTTCGGGGTCCACTTTGGCTCTGCCTTAACCGCTGAGAGTTGACGAAACCACCCGACCCCTCTTGACAAATGTGTCGATTCCGCTAGACAAATAGGGCGATGAAAATCAAACTTGCTGGTGTCATCCTTTTAACAGTCTTTTTAACAGTCTTTGCGGCTTGCGCTACCACCCAGAAAGGGGCTTGGTTTCCTTATGTGGGCTGCCCCAGGCAAGAACTGATCGAACATTGGGGTGAGGGCCACGGTTTTTTCGATGGAAGCATATACGATGTGAGAGAAACTGTTTGGTACCACAAACGCTGCCGTGCCGGAGATAGAGGCTGCAAAATCAAGCCGGGCAAGGATACGAAGCACACCAGCTACGCTATCTATATCCACAACGGCGTTATTGAACGTGTCGATAGACATTATTAGGTTTCTTGCGGCTATCTGTTCCATCTAGCTATTCGACACGGCCTTGTCCTAGTTCAGATTCTATACTTCCTGCAATGGGTCTATCTCACCGTTTTTTCTTGGGCTTTTGATGTCACCAGACAAGAGACTTATGAATCCAGCCCACCTCCCCGTCTGCATGCTGGACTTTGAGCCATTTGCCTTTTTGGCCGAGACGCTTGAAACACACTCCTCTTTTCGCCTGAAATAATATCTTGTAATTCGTTCCCGGCTTCTCCCGAACATTGACCAGTTGCGCTTTGACAATGACCGCTGGGATCTGCTTTAGCAAAGTGCCATGCATCCAACCCACATCACCCTCAAAGTCCCGGATCCTGTACCACCTGCCTGACTTCTTTAGAACATCAAACGGATAGTTCTTCCCTACACAGACCAAAGAATGTCATGATTTGTCCCAGGACCAGAGCGTACGTTGGCCCTCTCCACCCTCACAGCAAGCCGCTTCGCATTCGCCTCTCCAGCAAAGACCACAAGACAAAGAACTGCAAATAGAACAATCCGTCTCATAGCGTCACCATGTCTCGCACTTTTTCAGGGCTCCCTGGGCCTACTTATACTCCGTGATATCTACCAACGAGGCCATTTTGCCGATGGTATTTCCCTCCATGTCCGTAACATTCGAAGAAGAAGCCTACACCAGCAATGTCGTGCCACCCCACCCTTCCGCCGAACAGTGAACTCCTCCGTCTCCCCTTTTGCTTTGTCAATGACAGCTTTGACATCGGTGAATCTGGTTATTTGCTCTGAATCGAATAGGTTGGCTGCATTCCTGCCTAAGAGTTCTGCTTTTTCTCCATATTCAAACATACTCAGAAAGGCAGGATTGACGTACACAATGCGTCCCTCAAGGTTGGTTATGAGGACGGCATTGACTGATGACTCCAATGCATCGAAAAGAACACTCGATTCCTCCTGTGCGTAATCGCGTTCCATAGCAGCCTTTTCCAGCCAGGCAACCTGCTGACGGAGTCCGTCCAATTCTTCAATCAGTTGATCCTTTGTTTTATTCTTGTCTTTCACATTATCCTCAAACATAAAACAATTGACTCAGCCGGAGATGGCCTGGTGAAATCGTTACCAAACAGATCGTTGGCGTGTCGCGTGTGCCATGCACTGACAGTCAATGCTACGATTAACTCACCTTAATTGGCTTGGGCATGTAAGGGAAACGATACATTATGTGCACACTCTCTTTATTTGCGTCAAAAACGTCATAACGCTCAATTTGTCCACCAGGCACAGGAATAAGATCCCGGCCGTCACGCCTCAGAGTCTTAAAGAGACTTTTCGCCTTCATGTCACAGGCGTCCAGTGTGTCGTGGTAGTCTTCAGCCGGCATCGTATAAATGACACCGATATAACAGACATCTGCCTTGGTTTCTTGTTGAGTTACGCCTTCAAATGTGGTGAGACTCAAAATGCCAATCTTGGTAGATTGATTATTCGGCGTCGCTTCTAGCTTGTCTCTGATAGAAACGACTTTGTCTCGGCCATTCTCTGACACCGCGTGGTCTCCTTTTCTATTTTGTCTAGGGAAGATCCATTTCTTACATAGACACCGTCCACAAATGGCCAAGCGACCTTTGTAAACAAGTGTTACCTTGGCTTATCCCGAACAAGTTTGCCAGAGTAGGTTTTCCTAGGGTGCTTCGGATGCTTTTGGGCAACCTCCACCAACCCAATGACCCGGTTGGGCCGTCATGACTCCGCCAAGTTTTTCTGCTTTGACTATAGGTCCATCTCAGCTCGAACCTGGCACGTTCAATATGGGCCTTAATTTTTTCAATAGCCATCCATCTCTCATCCATTTTGGGCGAAAGCCAGACTTTTGCCAAAGACCCAGATAAGTCACATCAATAACGGAATACCGCAGCAAGTGGCGCATCAGCAGGGACCTCATCAGGTTCAACTCCATAGACAGTCCCTCCATTTAACAACGTGTGAATCGCCGCAAAATCCAAGAGATCCGAGTCGCCCGGCTCTGCTCCGTCGCGGAGGTGAACTGTATTGGTCGCCAGATCAAATGTGCCCCAGCTTTGAAGGCCAATAGCAGCAAACAGTAATTCGACTCTTCCATAGTAGGCAGACCGAACAATTGCCTTAACATCGCAGGACGATTTGTCCCTACCTGCGATCTGCCTATATTGGGCTATGGCTTCGTCACGATCCTTCCGAAAGTGAGGCTGTACAATTCTCCAGGCATCGTCATGGAGCTCCTCCGCACTCAGCGCTTCGGGGTTGCCTGTAACGCCTCCTTCGACCAAATACGGATAGGTGTTCGCCTGTCTGTAAATCGGAAGAAGGAATTCAACTCCTGCCAGCACCAAAGGTGCTTGTTCATCTCTGAGCACCTCATGTAGCCCTCTATCAACCTCACGGAAGTAATGTAAGATGTTCTCCTTGTTATCTGTGGTGTCAGTGCCGTGGCCATGAAAAATGGTTGCTCGTTCGCCTTTCGTTCCTGGTCTCCCACTATGGACGTGGAACTGTTTCTCAAGGCCTTTGGCCATAAACACATCAGCCAGTCTTCCAGGAACAGCTTCAAAGTCGACGTCAACAACGCTGTAACGGGATCCATGAAATAGCCTGCATTGGTTTTGGCTGAGAGCCAACACATAGAAACGTCCATCCCCACTGATCAGGGGAAGGAGAGGCTTAATATGGAAACGGTTGGCAACCACTACCAACTCCTTGAAATCGATCGGAACACGGTAATAAGAAAATGTGTGCGGGGAGAGAAATATGGCGAGTCCGTCACTCTGATGCCCCCAAAATGGGCTGTTCTGTAAGAGTGCTCGGGGCCTTTCAAGAAATCCTTCCAACTGAGGAGAACGAAGCCAACTCGTTGTCAAACCTTGCTCGGCTTCACGGAGCAAATTCTTAAACCTGATCTGATCCTGTTGGGTTTCTGCTCTGCCCCGGTGTGTTGGCAAGAAGATGGAAACGCAGGGGGAAGCGTATTCATCTATCAGTTTGCCAAGGTGTTTATTGGTGAAAAGGTTCATATGCTTTTCTCTACCCTTTCTGGATGTACATTCATGCTGGGAAGCTACCCCTTAAATCCAGATACCCTTGTCAGAGGCATTTTACACCTATACGAGGCAAGCAGGCCTCAAGGCTAATCATTGCAAACAGGCTGATAGGCACCCGTGATGTCAGATGCCACCTGTAACCTGAGTTCTTCATCGCCGATGGTCAATACGCAAACGCAGTTGCCTCCGTACCTGGCAAGGCATTCAGTTTTGTAATGGCTGTCGAAATGAGTTGACAAGTCATTCGTCTGACCCACATAGATTGGTGCATGCTCAAGACTTCCGTCTGGTTTAGATATGCATTTTGTTATCATATATACCGCGCCAACGGGGGCAAAGTCTGCGTCCCAAGAATAGGCGAGGAATTCAAACTCTTCGCCCGACCCACCAGCAATGGTAACAATGCCAATTGGCGTCATATTGCCTCTCTATGCAAGGCTGGGGTTCTGCCGCCCAAGATGCAGCTGTGTTTAAAAACATCATTCAAAGATAACATGACCTTTGCCTGCAGCTGCTATTCTCGTAAGAGCTTCGGTTTTTCTCAATGCCGTGTTCCTGAATATTACGGTGGAACCAGAGCGTTTGGCTGCGGCTGCGATTTTGGCTAGCTCATCCGCAGTCCTTTTCCCGCCTTCCAACACAAGTCCGCCGCCTGCCCTGGCTATTTTCACTAGCTCGTCGGTAGTTTTCCCGCTTAAACTCATGGCGCTCCTCCCCGATCCTTGTGGAAAACGGCCAAACCTTCAACCTTGACCATTCTGTTCTCTACTGTCGATTCTTGCCGCACGTGTTTATTCATGACAGTTCAGCACGATTTTGACGACTAAAGGGCTTCAAGGTTAGGAAATATTGCAAATCAGCCCTTTTTTGTGCGCGGATCCTCATTGTTTCTTTGTTAGCGTCTCTGTGCAGAAGCGAAAATACAGCGGCGCTAATCTTCATAATCCTCACGAGTTTCTTCATCTTGTTCTCGTTGCACGATGTCATAGTCGAACTCAAGCAATCCATCCTCATCAAAATGTGAGGAGATCACTTGTTCCAATTCAGCCGTCATTTCCTCCACATAGTCGAGCGAATCTGCCTGCACTTCTAGGTCTATTTGCACCGAGAATGTCACCATATCCACTTACTCCTGCATCCCAAACTGAGAAAACGTTGGAACGCCTCGTCAACGTGAAAACCATATTGCGTTCCTTGTACTAAGGGTTTACCGTCTCCCAAACGATCAAAGACAAAAGATGTCTGCTGGGCATCTTTTTGTAAACTTCTTACCTGCGCCTGGAAGACCGTCGGGGAGTTCTTCTTCGTACAGTCCGCCTCGATGGCCTATAGGTTCTCTTGCCAGGCTCGCCAAAAAGCATCACGCCCTCCACGCTATCCCCCTTCAAAATAAGACTATGATTTATGCCCGAAAGGATTCGTTCAAGACCGTCTTGAACGGGCAGATTTGTGAATTGTAAGGAGATATCATTATCCAGCAGAGATGGGTCTCCCATAAAGCCCTTGTCAAAATATATCTTTCTTTGCTGCTTAATCCTATCCAGAACAGCCGTAAGGGGGGTATTCTTAATATTGGCCGTCATCCTGCCTTGATCGAAAGCCAGGTAGAGTCTTTCTTCCTGTGCAGAGGCAACACCGCCTAGGAGCAATAAGGCAATAAGGCTGGCAAGTAAGGCCAATATGGGTTTAGGCATCTTGCGCATGGCTTTAGGTACAACCATTTCCTGCACACTGACTCTTGGCCGGACCAAACAGTACTTACATGGACTTTGAAAAGACGACGTCATGAGCAATGAGCTACGCGGACTTCCTGGCGATGAGCCTCTGAGTCGACTCTCAGCCGACAAGTTTTTCGGGATATTAGTGCCTCGACTATCTTTTTCTTAAGTTCATGAAAGTCTGTACTTTTGACCACATAGCCATCTGCTTTGGATAACCTCGCATCTTCCCGATAGCTGTCATAAGCAGTCAGGATGATAACGGGCAGGTGGGAATATTGTCGTTTTATGTCTTGAAAAAGACGGAATCCCTCTGGTCCGTCAAGATACAGATCAAGAAGCACTAAATCGGGCGGAGAAGGATAAAGATGCACTTTAGCGGAGTCGAGGTCCCCTGCCGTGGCAACCTCGTATCCCTCGAGAAGCAAATTTTTGGCAATAAGTTCCTGAATGCAAGTTTGGTCATCTACAATCAAAATCTTTGGCATCGCGCTTCCTCTCGCTTAATGCTTCCACCGTCTTTACCATCATGGCCTCAGCAGAATAGCGCGCCCCAACTTCCGATTAAATCCTGTTGCATATACTGAGGCCTTAGTGGGGACTAAGGAATAAGCCTTAAGTCAGCCCAACCAATTCAACGTCAAAGGTCAACGTTTCTCCTGCCAGTGGGTGGTTTGCATCAAGGGTTACAGTTTCTTCGTTTATGTCTGCAATGGTCACATCCACAAGGCTGCCGCCTTCTTTGCGCACCTGTAGCCTTTTCCCAACAGTAGGCGTGACGCTGTCCGGAAGTTCGCTCTTGTCTACCTCCGGCATTAGTTCTTCCCACTTTGGTCCAAATCCTTCCTCAGGCGGAACTGTTATGGTTCTTATCTCACCGATTTCCATACCAATAATCCCCTGTTCAAGACCCAAGATACGCTTTCCACTTCCAATCTCAATTTCAAGGGGTGGTCGACCTTGTGTGGTGCTAATCACCCTCCCGTTTTCCAGTCTGGCTGTGTAGTGTACCTTTACCGTGTCGCCATTTCCTGCCTGCATCATGTGTATCTCCTATGAGCGCGTTATAAGGGTGGTCACTTGGTTCAAACGACACTCTTAGCGTCTAGGGTGGGGCATAACCTTCACACATCTTGTTCACCACAGCAGATAGCCCCAGAAAATTGCCATCGATATATGTCAAGTAGCGTGGCCGCAGACGATGAGCCATGGCGATGGTCTCATGCTCTGTGTCTGGCACAACTACGATAATGCGAATGTTTCTAAACAGATGGCGAATAGCCAGAAGATCCAAAAAATCTTCTCGGTTTCCAACAAGGAGTATGACGATAGCCATATCCTTGGCCCCTCGCAGTCTCAGAGAAAGGTCGTTGATCGTTTGGTAGACTTCGATGACGCCGTCTGACACCGACGATTGGAGCACGGTCTTTGCCCGTTCTACAATGCCTTCTGGGGCCGTTGTGTATAGAAGCACCTTCATCCTCTGTGTCTCCTTTAGAGATCGGTTGCCGCCATGAGGTAACCGTATGTTGCCCGCCATTACGGAATGCGTACACAAAATATATGCCAGCACCCTAAAACATCCATTTTAAGTCGTTATCCTGTATACTTGTGTCACTAAAGGGGCAGGCCAGAAGATGGCGGGGAGGACTCAAATTGTCCGGCGGCACAGGAAAAAATCCGATGAAACAGGAAAAAATCCGATGAAACAGGACGCCTAAGCGTGGGATTGTAAGAAAGGAGATTAACCCGATGTGGGCACGTGATGCTTTTTGAGAAGGTCGTACAGGCGGGATCGAGACAGACCGGATATCCTACAAGCCTCCTTTATCTTGCCTCCGGTTAGCGACATGAGGTCTTCCAGGTAGTTTTTTTCCACTTCAGCAACAGCCGCTTCTCGCAATGCCACCAGCCTGGGGAGTGTTTGCTTACGGTTAGTAATTGTTTGACGTTTTCGTGTTCCAACATGTTCATCACCGACTGAGGTCCGGGCCATCTTCGCACGAATCTCGGTCGGAAGGTGTATTGGGAAAACCATCGGTTCGTGTCGCGCTGATACGATAGCACTCTCCAAGGCTTTGACTAGTTCTCGGACATTGCCAGGCCAGTCGTAGCTAGCCAGTGCGGGAAAGAATTCAGGAGAAAACTCCTTTTTCTCTATCCCGTATTCTTCACACAATTGCGCTACGTGGTGCTCAACCAAATCTCTTATATCTTCGGTACGCTTCTTTAGTGGGGGCAACTCAATCGTCAAGGACCGGATGCGAAAGAGGAGATCCCTACGGAACAGCTTACGCTGCACCATGTCGTCAAGACCCCGGTTAGAGGCTGCAATGAGTCTAAAATCGCTCTCTATCTCTTGCTTACGACCGACGGGTCGGAAACGGTGTTCCTCAAGTACCCTGAGAAACGTTTTCTGAAGAGGAAAGGGTAGCTCCCCCACCTCGTCCAGGAACAGCGTGCCCCCATTGGCCTGCAAGATGAGGCCGCCACGGGCTTTTTCTGCTCCAGTATAAGCTCCCCTCTCATGGCCAAAAAGTGTGCTCTCCACAAGGGTTTCGGGCAAGGCGGCACAGTCAACGACCACAAAGTTCTTTTCAGCGCGGGCACTGTTATTGTGAATAGCCCATGCAAAGAGTTCTTTGCCGGTACCGGTTTCCCCTGCGATCAGGACACTGGCGTCACTGTCGGCAGCCTGGGCCACGACTTTCAGGCAAGCCCTTATGGCTGGGCTATTTCCTATGATCCCCTCAAAAGTCTCCTTCTTTAAACTGACAGAGGGCTTTGGGGATACTTTTCTCGCCTGGTATTGTAGGGCGCGAACCAGTGGTAGGGCGATCGCCTTCTCTGACAACGGGCGCTCAACATAGTCCCAGGCGCCCCTTTTGATTGCCACCTCGGCTTCGTCAGGATCGCCGGAATCACTGATGACAATGACTTCGGGGGAAGACGGCGTTTCAACAATCTGCGGCAAAACATCCAACCCATGGCCATCGGGCATCCGTGCGCTGAGAAATACGACATCAAAGCTTTCGGAACGAGCGACTCTGAGCCCTTTGTGAAGGAGGTGGGCACTCGTTACATCGTGCTCCATCCGCTGTGCCACCTGTTGGAGCATGCCACAAAAGGCGGTGTTGTCATCAATGATTAGCACCTTGGCCATAACATGCCTTATTTCTTCCAATGAAAACCGTGGACATCACAAGCTTCACAGCAGGGCCGCACAATCGAAAGATCATGCCCGACCTGTTTTCATTTCCAATCAGTTCATACACCAGAAGCACGGCAAGGGTAACCCGGGGGCTTGAGCTCTCAGATCCTTTGACCTTCGTGAAAGACGTGTAACTTGTCTGGATGAATAAAAAGAGAAATCACCTGCCCCGCGCTGTATGTGGCATCTTTTGAAGCTCTAACCGTGATCGGTTTCCTTCCTAACCGTGCATGGACATATTTTTCAGCGCCCGCGTTGCTTAGCATCTCCACCCGCGCCGAAAGATTAGCTTCCTGATTCGTTCGAAATTCTATGTCTTCGGGACGCACCCCAATCTCCACTGTTTTTCCCATCAGATCTTTGGGAAGCTTTCTGACATCGACTGAAAAATCGTCACATCGAAACCTAAGATACTTGCCTTCTCGGATGACTTCTCCCTCGAACAGATTCATCATAGGCGACCCCACGAAGCTGGCCACAAAGGTGTCTGCCGGCTGATCATAGATCATCGCAGGTGTGCCGATTTGGTGGACGCGTCCCTGTCGCATGACGACAACCTTGTCACCCAACGTCATCGCCTCTACCTGATCATGGGTGACATAGATGGTGGTCGTATTGATCTGTCTGTGGAGTCTTTTCAACTCCAAACGAACGTTGATCCGCAGCTGAGCATCTAAGTTGCTCAGGGGTTCGTCAAGAAGAAATAGTCTGGGACGCCGGACGAGGGCGCGGCCCATTGCCACCCTTTGCCGTTGCCCGCCCGAAAGCTGCCGGGGTTTGCGGGCTAGGAGGTGTTCAATGCCAAGCAGGCGGGCCGTCTCTTGAACCTTGTGTTGTATTTTCTGCTCGGCTATGCCTCGCATCCGAAGCCCGAAACCCAAATTTTGAGATACGGTCATGTGAGGATAAAGCGCGTAGCTTTGAAAGACCATGGCTACATCCCGCTCTCGTGGCGCAAGTTCATCCACCACTTTGCCATCGAGCAAGACAGAGCCCTTATCCTGACGATCCAGCCCGGCCACGATTTGTAAGAGAGTGCTTTTACCACAGCCCGATGGACCGAGAAGGACGCAGAACTCTCCATCATCTACATGCAGACTCACGTCGGATAATGCGGTTACGTTTCCAAATCGCCTGCTAACGCCATCTAGATTCAAAGAGGCCATGTGCTCATCCCTTAATAGCTCCGGCAGAAAGGCCGGTGACAATGCGCTGCTGAAAGAGCAAGACCAAGACAACCAGAGGGGCAGTCGTAATCAACGAGGCCGCGGCAATCTCTCCCCATGGCACCGTGTGTTCTCCTTGAAAAAGGGCAATACCCACAGGCATCGTCTGTCTTGCAGGATCCGTGACAATCAGGAGAGCAAGAAAAAACTCATTCCATGCATAGATGAATGTTAAGATGGCAGCCGTAAATAGTCCCGGAGCCGATAGCGGTACGATCACTTTTACGAGAGCCTCAATTCTGGAACAACCATCCACCAATGCTGCAGCCTCGAGCTCCTCGGGCATCTCTCGAAAAAAAAGGGCCAAAATCCAAACAGTCAAAGGTAGTGTGAGGGCCACATACGGCAGCACCAATCCTTGGTAGGTGTTGAGCCAACCCAGCCACCGGAGTAACTGCCAAACGGGCCCCACGATGGCAATCTGCGGAAACATGGCGCAAGCCAAGATCAACATAAGGCTGAAATGTGCCCATGGCCGAGGCAGTCTGGCCAGTGCGTAACCCGCCAGCGTGCCCAACAAGATGGTGACCAATGTTGTGGAACCTGCCACAACGATGGAATTGACTAGATAGCCTAAGATATCATAGCGAACAATGGCTGAACGAAAAAAGTCTATGTCAAAGGAGGGCCACAGCTGTGGCGGTATGGCAGTCACCTGGGTCTGAGTCTTGAAAGCCGATGACACGAACAGCAAGAAAGGAACTAGGGAGAAAAAAATGGCCATGAGAACACCTACGACAAGAGCTCCCTTTTTTAACCAGCCTTTCTTCATAGACTCGCCTCCAATAGGCGTCGCCCTACCATGCGCACGTAAACAACAGCGAGGACCAAAACAATGACGAAAACACTCACCGATATGGTCGAACCGTATCCCATCCATCCCTCAACGAACATTTTCTTATATCCGTAAAGTTGGAGCACGTTGGTTGCATCTGCCGGCCCTCCCTGGGTCATCACAAAAGCCAGATCAAAGACCCGGAAGGCATCAATGGTCCGGAATAGAAGAGCCACGAGGATTGCCGGACGGATCAGAGGCCAGGTGACGTGCCAAAACCGCCGCCACATGCTTGCCCCGTCTACTTTCGCCGCCTGATATAGTTCCTCAGGAATGATCTGGAGACCAGCCAGTATCAACAGGGCTGCAAAAGACGAGGTCTTCCAGATGTCTGCCAGAATAATGGCGAATAGAGCCGTACCCGGCTTGGCCAGCCAGGGGATATAGTGAGCTACGCCATGACCGAAGATGGCATAATTGATCATACCGTAGGCGTCGTTGAATAGGAATCGCCACATCTGCGCGGAAACCACTGTAGGGATTGCCCAGGGAATGAGCACACATGCACGAAGGCTCCCACGGCCGGGAAATCGATGGTGGATTAACAGGGCAAGAAGGAGACCCAGAAGAAGCTCGAAAAACGTAGTGGTGGAGACAAACAACAATGTCACCCAAAACGAATGGCGCGCGACTGAATCGTGAAAGAGTTCCTGGTAGTTCTCGAGGCCAATAAAAGGGGAGTTGAGCTGGGGGAGCCCTATGATGATCCGATGAAAGCTAGAAATGATCGACTGGGTGATAGGTGCTACGATAAAGACAAGGAGCACCAGTAGGGTCGGGGCAAGGAGGGCCAGGTAGAGTTTGCGGTCCTTAGGAATCACCGCCGAACCGCTGCCTCCATTTGGACCACCCTTCTGATCCTGGCTGAAGTCGCCTGGGCCAGGTTTTGGACATCCGTTTTACTCTCTGCAATAGCCCGGCTGAAAAAACGCTGCAGTTCCTGACTGATCATGGGGTATAAAGGAGAAACCGGTCGAGGCCTCGCGCTCTTGAAAGCGGGGAGAAAGTCTTTCAAATGAGGCATTTTGTCCTGCACCACTGGGTCCTTGTATACTGCAACCCGCGTGGGAGCTAATCCAGCCTGTATCGCCAGGATTTCTTGGCTGTCGAATGAAGTCATGAATTCGACGAATTCCCAGGCCTCCTCGACATGCTCTGACCATCGGCTTATTCCGAACTGCCATCCTCCAAGGGCTGCCGCCGGACGATGCCCTGGGAAGGCTGGAAGGGTTCCCACACCCACTCTGCCGGCCACCTTGGACCTCTCAGGATCATTGGCTACAGTCCAGGCATAGGGCCAGTTTCTGTGGAATACGGCCTTGCCTTGAAGAAAGACTTCCAACGATTCCGGCTCTTCGTAGTTGATAACACCTTGAGGAGCGGCTTTCCCAATGATTTGATCACGAACAAAGGTGACCGCTTGGATGGACGGAGGCTCGGCCACCAGAACCTTGCCAGTACGCTGATCGATGATACGGCCACCATGAGACCAGATGAACTCCAGCATGTCACATACCAAACCCTCGTACTGCTTAAACTGTGCTGAGAATATGTGCAGAGTTGGATCGGCTTCTCCTTTGAGTATAGCTTTTCCTTGAGCAAGCATGTCATGCCAGGATTTCGGAGGATCAAAGCTGTATTTATCCAGCAAGTCTTTTCGGTAGTAGAAAAGACCTGCGTCCAGAAAATATGGAACGCCATATATTCTGCCATGGTAAGTATTGGCAGCAATGGTGGCAGGCAGGAATGCTTTTTGTGCTTTCTTTGAGAATCTCGATGTGAGGTCCACGGCCCATCCAGCACTGGCAAACTCTGCTGGCCAAATGACGTCCATGAGGAAGACATCCACGGACGTGTCTTTGTTTTTTAGCCGCTGGGTCACGATGGCATGAAATTCGGTGGATGAATGGGGGCCAATCTGGACCTGGACCCGGATATTCGGGTGTGTCTCATGAAAACGTTCAATGAGACGTTCCCGGACTTCAGGTTGATTCGGCTTCCACATGAGGAAGACGATGGTCTGAGGCTCTGAAGCCCGTGAGGGCACACTAAGGAAAACTATAGCCAGAAGGATGAACAGGCGAATCGTTTTCGTGAGGGGCCTCCAATTCATGCGACCCTTGTCCGGTCCTCTCCCCTACGACTGAAGGTCTCAGTTTCTCGAATCTGGCTTTCCGTGACCACGGATTCGGCTCTGTGTCGGTTCGTAATCTCACGATAAAGGAGGGGGCGCCTATACGGAAAGATGGGTTCTTGCTCCTGCCATCTGCCAACCTCTGCCAAATCTATGTCTGCTTCAAGGATTGTCTCTCTTCGACCAGCCTTGCTGATGGTTTCTCCTTTGGGGTTAAATACCGCGCTGTGACCCGAGAAAATTGGCCCGGGTCTATTGGCATAGATCACGTAGACCTCATTAAATATGGCTGCTCCTGAAAGACGCCGCCGCATATAACTGACGGGGAACTCTTTGGGAACCGCGGAAATATTCACAACCACGTCAGCACCTTTGAGCGCCAACACCCTCCAGACTTCTGAAAAGGCACCATCAAAACAGATCGTAATCCCAATTTTGCCAAGAGGGGTGTCAAAAATCTTCAGCTGTCTGCCGGGCACGAATTGTTCGGTCCAATGAACATGGGTTTTTATGTAACTCTGAATGGTATTTCTGTCGATATATGTTGCCATGTTGTAATATCGTTCTCCCCATCTCTTAGACTCACCAATGATGACCCGTGCGTCAACGTCTTGGACAAGTTGGTAGAGATCTTTGGAGATAGACCTGTGAACCGTCTTCATTCTCCTGTATAGGAATCCCTCAGGTTTTTCCATGGAAGGGTGGCCATGAAGAATCAACTCGGGAAAGACGATGAGATCAAATGATTTATGCGCTTGAATGACAGACTCAATCTTTGAAAGATGTGTTTGAATGTTCCTGGCATTGAAGTTTATCTGAGCCACACATATCTTTTTTCTTGATTTGTTTCTACCCATGTATCATCCTCTTGCCGGTTTTTTGGGCACTCAATCCAGAAACGCAAACAAATATTTGAACGTATCCACAAGCATTGGTGGAAGACCAGGAGGCAGCCCGGTCACCACCAAACAGGTTTAGTGGAGCGTGCCTTGTCTCATCTCAGATGCCAAGAATGGTGGTATGTATTTGTTCTTCACTTCTTCTTCGATCTGTTGCAAATAGAAACGCGGGCCATCCTCGCCGTATAAGTCTTCTCCGTAGCGATAAAGGCTTCCCTTGTCTCTTTCTATGTTCTCATCGACCAGTTGCTGATCGATTGTCTCAATATGCGTCTTGGCGACTTTTTGTATTATGCCATGAATGCCAGATCCCGACTGAGCCGGATCCTTTACACGGAAAGCGAGATACGGGGGAACCCCCAGCTCTACGGCAGCTTGGCGGTGGACTCTTTTGCGGAGCCTATCCCCTTTCCCCTCAAGTTTCAACCTGGGCGAAATGCGCATAGCGGTTTGAATCACATCTCTATCCAGATACGGCGCCCTGAGTTCTATTGAGTGAGCCATGGTCAGTTTGTCCTCTCTTTCCAGCGTATCTGTGTATAGATATGTAAGATCTTCCCAGAGCTTCTCATGAAGCCTCAGGTAGCCAAACTCGTCTAATACGTCGTTGTACCAAGGGTAGCCAGCGAAGAGTTCGTCTGCGGCCTGTCCTGTAAACATCACCCTGATGTCATCGTCTGCAGCCAGTTTGGCAGCCAGATACATGGGAATAGCTACTTCGACTTGGAGTAGACCGCTTTCTTCAACATTTTGAATGATCTCAGGGAGAATTTGCTGGACCATGGATTCGTCAATGATCGTGGTCTTTAACTCAAGTCCAAGATCTTTGGCAACAGAACGCGCGGCCACAATGTCGCCAGAGTCTTTGGTTCCGGTACAATAACAAATGAGGTTCTTGCCCTCTCTCTGCAATAGCTTTGACACAAGCACGGAATCAATGCCTCCGGAGAAAATCACCCCTATATAGGATTCCGTAAGTCCTGTTAACCTTTTTCTGACGGCCGCAATGAGCGTTTCTTTATAAAGCTCTACCGCTTCGCGGAAGTCAACAATATCAATTTGCGGGAATTGTAAATGAAACCCTTCTTCTACTTTTAAGCCAGACTGATCAACACAAAGAATATCTCCTGGGTACAACCTGTTTGGGTTTTTTTGACCATTCCACAAAGCCTTCTTCTCTGAAGCGAAGTAGGTGGTTTTACCATTCTGGAGATAATATAGGGGTTTCTTCCCGATAGGATCTCTGGCCACAACAAGAGACGTGCCATCCGTGACGGCAATCGTATACATGCCATCTAGAAGCCCTAGTACCTTGCGCATCGCCTCTATAAGGTCTCCATGATAGGTCTCTTCAAGCAAATGCACAATCACCTCACTGTCACTTGTCGTCTTGATGTCGTGGTTTTTGAAAAGGAGACTTCTGAGTTTCTGGTAATTATAGATCTCCCCATTGTGGATCAAAACGAGTTTCCCATCACAGGAAGCATAAGGCTGCGTGTGTTTTTGGTTGCCCACGATCCTGAGCCTTGAATGACCGAGAGCGACATGGCTTTCGGTGGATACCACGTTCTTGAAATCAGCGATCTCGTCGCCTCGATAGATGTCGCCATCTAGACAGATCCCGTGCGTGTCCGGGCCCCTGTGGGCCATCTTCATCAACATGTCATAGATGTCTGTCGACGGAATCTCTCCATCTTGAACAAAGTGTCCGCAGATAGTACACATGACAAAACCAGCTCCTTTCTCATGCGTTAGAGGCGTTCATTAATGCAAGAAGGGTGTTCTCTAAAGACCGTCGAAGAGGGCTTGAAACCCGGCAGGCCAATCTGAGGATTTAAACAGGAACGCCGACTGCATCACAATTCCCCTGATACCTAGGGTAACATCTAGTTGAATTGAAAACATTTTTTAAAAACGGTACGACAACATAAGCCGTTTGTCAAACGATAGTTCAGCCATGCCGTGGAGCGTCCACCCACCTAGCGCCTTTCAACACACCTGCCCCTAGATTCTACAGATAACAACAGAGAGGGGTTTGAAAATCGCGTCCCAGAACGGTTACATCTCCAAATGATAACGAGGACAAAAGGGCTGTCTGACTGGGCTGCAGATGACTTACCAAGATTTTTGATTCAGGCGGAAAACAGCTTCCTTGCCACTGTACGTAACAAAATGATGATTGACACTTGATGGTTCAAGGGTCAGTATCTGCTTGGTTTTTCTAGCAAATTTAAGAAAGGAGCAGATATGACCCTTGAGAAAATTACCCCCAAAAACTACAGATTGCTTGGACCATGTGCATGTGTTGATCTGTATGAGATCGGTGAAGTTCCCTCCCTGTATAGCCCCGTAACGCCCGAAATTCAACCCCGAGATTGGCCTGGTAAAAAACCCAGGCAGGTGGTGTCGGAGGCCAGACGGCAAGCGCTTGACCATTTGCTCGGCAAGCTTCATGGCAAGCACCTCGTAGGTAGAGACTATGCCGAGGAGTATTTGCGGGATCAATACCGCAGAGGTTGTCGTGCCAACACGATGCGAAGCAACGCAAAGGCAATCGAGTTGTTTCTTAACTTTGTTACGGGCATCGGCAGAACCGGCTTGGATCAAATCGTTCGTGAAGATCTCTATGGGTTCATCGAGTACCAACAGGACCGTGGTTTGAAGCCCCGCACAGTGGACACAAGGCTGAAGGCTGTGAAGGCCTTTTTGCGATTTTTGATCGATCAGGAACTGGTTCATCACCGATTGTTGTCGAGAAGAGTCTCGGTCAAGGTTCCTGAGTCGTTGCCTCGCGCCATGGACCCGGACGACGTCAGGAAGCTGCTATCAGTGATCAAACACGTTCGCAACCGGGCGATGGTCTTGGTGCTATTGAGAACAGGCATGAGGATCGGAGAGCTTTTAAGTATCCAGGTCGGTGATGTTAATTTGAAAGAGCGAAGAATCGAGATCTTCGAGGCGCAGAAGAACCGGGTCGGAAGAGTCGTCTATTTGAGTGATGACGCCCGTGGCGCCTTGAGCCTATGGTATAAAGAGCGCGATTCCCACAAGGACTTTGTCTTTTACGCAATGGGTCGTCGCACCATGACGTATCAAGGTGCCCGGGCGATGTTTAACAAATACTTGGCTCAAGCGGGTCTGGTCGATAAAGGATATTGCTTGCACTGTTTACGGCACACCTTTGCCAGTGAGTTGTTAAATGCAGGGATGCGCCTGGAGTGCGTACAGCAGCTGCTCGGGCACAGCTGTATCGAGATGACGCGCCGCTATGCCCGGCTTACAGACAAAACCCGGGAAGAGGAATACTTCCGGGCTATGTCCATTATAGAAAGGGGGGAGATCGATGGCCATTATCGATTCGATAATCCATTACAGGCGGTTCCTGAAAAGAAGGAACTGCTCAGGTCACACGGTAAAGAACTACATGAACACCCTTAAGCACTTTGTCCTGTGGCTGGATGTGCCTGTGGAGCATGCGACGCATAGAAAGATCCAGGCGTACATCGATCAGCTTCGAGCAAACAGATTGGCTCCAAAGACCATTAATTGCCATTTGGACAGCATCCGCGGGTTCTATGACTACCTGCGCTATGAGGAGGAAATCCTCATCACCAACCCCGTTAAAAGAGGCTATGCTCAGCGTCTATCAAGGCCTCTTCCCAGATATCTGAGGGATGAGCAGGTTGTCGTATTGCTCAACGCTATTGGCAACAGGCGGGACCAGGCCATGTTCCGGCTCATGCTGCGATCCGGCTTGCGGGTTGAAGAGATAGCCAATCTCAGCCTCAGGGCCATTGATGCCAAGCGAAGGCGTATCATCGTAGAAAACGGCAAGGGAGCAAAAGACCGGCTGGTCTATATCAGCGATGATGCCCTAAGGGCTCTTGGGCAATATCTGAAGGTCAGGCCCCCCTCAAGATCAGGCAAGGTGTTCCTGGTTGAAAAAGGTCCCTGCACGGGAAAGCCTATCTCGGTTCGCGGGATCCAGAAACGCATGGAATACTACGCTAAGAAAACAGGGCTGAAGGTATCATGCCATCATCTCCGACACACCATGGCCACCCAGTTACTCAATGCGGAAGCGGATCTTGTCACCATCCAGGATCTGTTAGGACATACCCGGATCAAGACCACCCAGCGCTACTGCAAGGTGTCAAACTTGAAAGTGCAGAGAGATTACTTCAAGGCCATGGAATCGGTGATGAGAAGAACGGCTGCACACTAACAAGCGGCCATGGGAGGGCCTCCGGCTACGCCTCCGTCCCTCCCATGGCTATCACAGCCCAGGAAAGGAGGTGGTAAGGTTGTCTTGCTCTAAACTAGGCCTTGACAAGGCCCTCATTCTTTGATAGAGATAAGAGCACCTAAGTACTTGAACCCGCTAGAAAATCCAGCCTTTGTTACGTATAGCTTGCCAAGTTCGTTAGTTTAGAAATCAGTGGGTTAGCTGACAGGTTTCTATTGGAGATCGTAAGGAATGTCAACAGCGGCCAGAAGAATGGCACTTTTCAAAGATACCTTTTGCAAACCGAAAAAATACGCAATCTCAAATAGTTATTTGTTACGTATACATAGCAGAACTGTTTATTGCTGGATACGTCAATTTCTCCAAGACACAAGCCAGGTATCGTATTTTGGGAATCCAACCTACCGATGAGGATCTACCAAAGAGAGTCTCATTTTGGCACAGTGGGCCAAGCGATGTGATATCTGTATGGCACGGCCTTGAGGCACATTGTCAATTCTGAACGGATAATCAAACAAGCGGGACCCAAATACAATTTCAAAACGAGGATCAGCTCTGCACGCGAATCTTCATAGAAAATCGTACCCATGATGCTAAATTCTTACAGTGATCTCTCTTCGTTAGACGTACCAATCAGCGAAAGACTCTTCCGCCTAATCGAACCGGGATTTCCAAGTTGGGTTTTACGACCGCAGCGGGACTCGGGAGTTGCCTTGCTGACTCCCTTGCCGCGCTTACCGTCGCAGCTTCAGCTTGCTGATACCTAAGCGGGTTTAACCTAAGCCTCAATTTCATCCCAACGCTAGACAACAAACTTAAAATTGTCACCTGTCTCGCCGGTCATCGCAAAAGTGCCGACGCCATCTTGTCACTCCTGCATGTGAAGCCTATCTGCTCTTGCTGAGACATGGGGTCCGCGATGCTTGATCTTCTCGAATGCTGCATCAAAATCTTTTCGGCCAACCCGTCCGCAACCAACAACGCATCCGCTTATCAATTCCTCCGGAAAGAAGGACGATTTGCCCACCTCCCAACGTTAGAAAGGAGTTGTTCGGGGTTTTCAAAGACGTCGGAGAAGAGCCGGTGATAGTGACACTCTTCTGGCGCTCTGAGCATAATACCGGGGAACCGCCGCCGGTATGCCAAGGCCTCTGTTTCGTCCAACTCTTTCGCCATGACTCCGGTGAGAAGGTCCACCGTACCACTCCCCTCGTCAAACTGTTCTTTGTCACGCCAGACAACCTCATCAGGAAGGAGACCTTCAAAGGTTTTCCTGAGTATCCATTTTTCGATTGGAGGTGAACCAGCCAGTTTCAGTTTGGTCGGAATCAAGAGGGCGACTTGGATCATTCGTAGATCGAGGAAAGGAACTCTTCCTTCGACAGAATGCGCCATCGTCATCCGGTCGACCCTTTGCAGATTAATATTGTGCAACGAGCCAACCGACCGGTGAAGTTCACTATGGAGAGCCTGACTGTCAGTAATATCTTTATAGTAAGTGTAACCGGCAAAAAGCTCGTCCGCTCCCTCACCGGTAAGTATTACCTTCACATAGTCTGATGCCAAGCGGGATGTGAAATAGCAGGGAATAGCACTTCGTACCAAATCCTGGTCAAATGACTCCAAGAAATAGATGATGCGTGAAAGGTTCTTAACGACTTCCTTGGCAGTGATTATGTGCTCGTGGTGGATCGTGTCCAGATGGCGAGCTACCAAACGAGCCGCCTCCAGATCGCGGCTGCCCTCAATGCCAACCGAAAAGGTGTGCAATTCATCCATGTGTTTTCTGGCCAATGCCGCAATGATACTGCTGTCAAGACCACCGGAAAGAAAGCAACCCAAAGGGACGTCGCTCATCAAACGTTTGCCGACCGCCTGTTCCAAAGTCTTTTTCAGTCTTCGGACGTGATCGTCAATGGGGGCTTCCCGAGGAAGGTTTTCTGGTAAGCGGTAAAACGTTCGAAAACCCGTCTCGGAATGAAAGACGGTTCCTGGCGGAAACTCTCGAATATCTTGGCAAAAAGAGAGAGCTTTCAGCTCTGAGGCAAAAAGAAAGGCGTCGTCCTCTTGCGCATAATAGAGGGGCTTGATACCGATAGGATCTCGGGCTGCAAACAGCTCTCCACCGTCTGCGATGGCAAAGGCATACATGCCATCGAGTTGCTCCACCACGGCAGAACTGCTGTCTTCGTAAAGATGCACGATGGCTTCGCTATCGCTGTTTGTCCTGAAAAAGTGCCGTTGAGAAAGTTCGGGAAGAAGCTGCGGAAAATTGTAGATCTCACCATTAGCAATAACGGCCTTTGACCCATCCTCGGAAAATATAGGCTGATCTCCTCCTGCGGGATCCATGATGCTGAGCCTGCGGTGCCCAAGGATGCCCGATTCTTCGGATATGTACATCCCCTCTTCGTCCGGCCCGCGATGGATCAGAGAGTCTATCATATGTTTGAGTTCTTTTTCCTTGACCTTTCCCCAAATGCCGGCAATACCGCACATCAGAATCATCTCCGTCTGCTATTCATTATTTCCGAATCTCAAATATTCCCACAAGACCGTGGCCCATCCCTTTTCCGGGCTGTAGGTCCATCTCCAGCTTTCGCAAGGTATACCCAAGTTGTGGTTCAATAACATTGGCCCTCACATCTCCCCATTTCAGCCACCCTACACCTTCGATGACACGTTGCATGGATTTCATGGCTTCCTTCAAGGGTTCCGGATAGAATGGCAATGTGTCATTTGTTGGCTGTGATGTTCCCGTTTCAGAATTGTATTCACTAAGCAGTGAGATTGTATGGGTGACCAACATGTTACAAGACATGAACAACATTTCAAAAAAATTGTTGAGATGATCAAACCCTTCCCTGGGCACAAAGTCCACTAAGAGGCTTTCCAAATCTGTGCGGAGGTAACCTTCAAAAAGCGAGTTCACAGCGGCTCGGAGCTTTGGACAATTCTTATTGTAATCCCGTGTATCCATGTGCCTTCCAATCAGGACCGAGCGGTCGTGAAAGCTGAGAGGTTGAATGCTCCCCTCAGAGGCCTTTTCTGCTTCCTCTATGACGGCCATGATTTCATCTTGCGTGACTAGGCGTAGAGGGAAAACTACCACGTCAGCATCATCACGTTCTTCTTCAGAGTGTATATAGGAGATCCGGTAGTCCATGAAGTACTCTTTGTTGGGAGGCTCGTGCCACAAGTCCTGCCATTCATAAGAGTACCGGCCCAACCAATCTCCTACAAAGAGAGCACCGCTTGGGGCATGATTACAGATGTCTGCAATGAGCTTTGCGGTTTGTTGGCTGTTGAAATGAGAAAGAGTGCCATAGGAGGTGAAGTAGACATCAAAAGGGGCTTGATTTTTGATTGTGCCGGGAAGCCCATTGGATAGATCTTCTTGGATAAATCGTACTTTCGGAAAATGACCGTAACAGGCCTCTGCCTGTTTGATCAAGTCTTCGTTAATGTCCAACCCAACGTATTCCTGCACCATGTCAGGCGTGAGAGAAGCCGTGATGTATTCGTATATGCCTGGGTCTTTAGTTGTAACATTCGTAAGCAGGTCGTAGCCGTCACCACTGCCGCAGCCCAGATCCAGGATTCTAATGCGCTCGAGATGACGCCGCTTTCGCTCTACGAGTTCATTCAAGCCAGGCCGCAAGAAGATGCCGGTAACCTGATCTTCCCAGAGTCTCCTGACATTGTCGTATTTACCCAAGAGTCCCGATGACTTGTCGTATTTGCCCGTACTGGCTGCTTGAGAGTACGCTTTCTTCTCTGTCATAATCCCATTCTTCCTCGTGAAAAGGTTTCAACAACCTAGACCTGTTTAGAACTCACCCCCAAATTTTTCAAACAGCCATCGTTTTTAACATGTCAATGGCCTGGAATGCGTCTGCGCAGTGGGCATTAGCACCGATCTGACTAGCAAATTCGGGGGACGTGGGCGCCCCACCGATGAATACCTTGACTTTATCTCTCATACCTTCGTCCTTGAGCTTTTCGATAACGTCTCCCATCACGCGCATCGTGGTAGTAAGCAAGGCTGACAGCCCCAAAAACTCTGCTTGGTGCTCCTTTACCGCTTCGATAATCCGCTCTGAGGGGACATCGGCCCCCAAATCAATGATTTCATAGCCCGCACCCTTGAGCATGATAGCCACGATATTCTTACCAATATCGTGAAGGTCACCTGCCACTGTCGCAATAACAAACTTGCCCTTGCTCTCCACTCCTGCCTTGAGCAGATGAGGGGTCAAGATATCCATTGCTACCCCCACGCACTCGGCCGAGGCCAGCATGTCCGGGATAAGGTATTCCCCCTTTTCAAACTTTTCCCCTACCTCATCCATGGCCTTGGTCAAACCTTCTAAGACAATCGATTTCGGGTTCAGGCCATTTTCAAGGGCCTTTTGTACTAACTCCGTGACCCCTGGTTGTCCCTCCAAGCCCTCATCAACCCCCTCATCTTCAGCATCTACTCTGCCTTGAATAACATTAAACGCAATTTTGTCCGGGAGTTCCTGTTTTTCCATTCTCCGTTTCTCCTGCTTGGAATTACTGACATCATTTAAAGAAAAAGCCTTCATTCCCATGGTTTGTGAACGTTCTGGCTCTTCGACGTTGTGTATGCACGTTCAACTTCCCAGCTTTGCAAACTGCCTGAGCCCCGGCAGAAGCCCAGGTATCTCATCAAAGATCCGGTCGACCGTTTTTTGGTCCAGGCGTGGTGCCGGTTCAGCCTCCAATTGGTTCATATAGGCCATGGCATTCTCCAGGACTTTGTCTTCCAGACCCTTGGCCTCAAAGCGATAGGGATCTGAGATGTCACCGGAATGCATTGCTTTGCGGGCATACCGTGCATACAGACGATAAGGGGATGCCATGACCTTTTTTACCATCTTGAGGGCATCATCTACTGTGAAACCATCCACTTTGGGCTCACGAAGACAGTGTTTGATTTTGCCAATTTGCTCATTGTCGAGCACCGCCTGCAACGGGCAGAAGCTATTGGTCCGGTCAAGAAGTCCGAACGCGTAGTGAATGTATTGAGCACCGCTCAGGGCAACATACAGATGGGTAAACAGCTTTTCATAAATGGCTTGCATACCCGGAATCTTGGCATCTCCTACCCCTGCGGAAGAGTAGCAGGGCACGTCATAAAAGCGCGCCATTTGAACACAGTCAATGTTGTATTGATTGAATTCAGGACAGCCATACAGATCGTGTAGGTCGTCAAGCCGCGCCCGTACAGGCACGCTTCCATACAGCACGGGGCTGCCCGGTTTAATCAATTGGGTTAGGGTAATGCCGACTAGAATCTCTGCGTTGATCTGGGCCACCATGCCGGCTTCCTGGATAGGAGCAGAAGACCCCCCTTGGGGCGAAGACGAAATGACCACAGGCAGACCGGCATCCACAATGCCGAAGACCTTCTCTACCGTTTCATCAACCATCTGAAGCGGGCTCTTAAACACACATGCAATGAAGGAAATAATTGGGTTTGCTCTCAGCGCTTCTGGACCACCAGCAATGATCTCAGCCATCCTGACAACATCACCGAGTCTGTTAAGACTTGTGAGCCCCGCTTGTACATGCTTGGTAGTGTTGTTCAGGCTTGCAAAGAATTTGTTCACATCGTGATTGTCTGACGTCACATCCGGGTCCTGGATATTTAATGGCCGTATGAAGAAATCAAGATGTTCCAGTCGTTCACACAGTTTGGCAGCTCGACAAAGCAGCGTTGAATTCCCCCTGACCTCCTCAAAACTAGGAATCTGACGTTTCAATTGAGGCTCTTCAATGCTCATAAATTCCCTCATTTGGGTCTCGATCCACACATTGGCCTCCGAGCCGGAACCGAAATACACCCGGGGGACTTGGGTATCGAGAACCAGCCGGTTTTGCGGATTTCTTGCCCCCATGACAATCCGGGAAGGTGCTTGGGCCACAGCTTCGGTAATGAGACCTGAAGGAAAATTGATGCGCCAAAACGTACCATATTTTTCAGACTCCTCCGAAACAGAAGCTCCGTGAACCTTAAAGAGGTTGGCCGCCCGTTCGTTGTAACACCAGACTCCGGGATCAGCCAATATCTGCAAAGAAGCACTATTCAGCTGTTGGATCTGCTCTTGGTTCAAGCGTTCATACGGCTTGACCAGCACTCCTTCACGAAATGATTCGTTCACTTGATTCTCCATTCATCGTTTTTGGCATTATGAATCATACAAGCGATCACGATTCAGACGAACTGCTTCCTATTTTCGGAAAATCCTCATATACCGTCTGCAAAAGCGATCCTTCCCTATCAAAGCTTCTCCTGTCCTGACCGCGAGCATCAGGTCGTCATCCAAGGGATCCATGATAGCGGCATCCAAGCCGGCATATATGGCCATGTGCAAGAAGGCTCTGTTGAGCCTGGGACGCTTAGGAAGCCCATATGATACATTGGAAAGCCCCATCACAGTGTTGGCTCCAGGGAATCGCTTCTTGATCTCAGAAAGGGTATTAAGGGTCACAACCCCTTGTTTCACATCAGAACTCACCGGCAGTACCAATGGGTCAAAATACAAGCTTTCCACGGGCACCTTATGGCTTAGGCAGGCCCCGGCTATCTCCTCGCAGGCTTTGAGGCGTTTCTCAACTGTCTCGGGAATGCCAGTTTGGTCCATGGCAAGGCCCACAAGAAGACTTTCATAGTGATGGGCCAATGGCACAACCTTTGCCAGAAGCTCCTTGTCAGCTTTGACAGAGTTGATAAGGGTTGCCCTTCCACGGCGCGCTTCCAACCCTGCCTCGAGGACCGCAGGGTCTGCACTGTCGATACAAAGAGGGGTGTCTATATGCTCCTGAATGTTTTCAACGGCCCATTTGATGGTCCGTAACTCGTCGTCACGGGAGCCCGTGTCAGTTGCCACATTTACATCAATGAATCCAGCCCCTGCCGCAGATTGTGCTCTTGCCAGTTCCAATAGCGCAGCCACGTCTCGTTTCTTTATCATCGCCCTGACGCTCGGCAGGCTAGCATTGATTTTCTCTCCAATAATAATCATAGATCGTCCCTTGGATTCTTAATCCATGACAAAGGACCGCAAGCCTGGAATTTCTCTTTTTATCTGTTTTCGAATATCTGATGGGATGGCCGGCTCTGCCGGCTTGTTTAGAATCTCAACGACTTTATCGGTCGCCCTAACTGAAGCATCCTTTTCACCCGCAGCCTTCCACTTACCCCGTTCCTGCCGATCGCTCAACTCAGGAAAGAATTGCTCTGAACGCATGTGACGCCGTGTGTGGCGTGCGGAAACAAAATGGCCTCCAGGTCCTACTTTCTTGATCAGATCATAGGCGAGGGTTTCGTCATCTACTCGAATACCTTCCACCGCACGCATGACCATGCCAATGATTTCGTTGTCAATCACCAGCTTGTCGTATGAAGCTGTCATGCAGAATTCCAGAAAACCAGCTGCATCATGAATCAAGTTACCCCCGGCAAGAGCAACCAACAAGTTGGTTATCGCTGATTCATAACCTGCTTGCGTATCATTAAGCTTGGAATCCGACATTCCCGCTGTCGCGTAGTAAGGAAGGAGGTAAAAGCGAGCCATTTGGGCTGCAGCGGCATTCATCAACCCCATTTCTACGGCCCCAGAAAGATATTTCATGTCGCGCAAGTCGGTGATGGAAGATATGCAACCATACAATATAGGAGCACCGGGATTAGTGAGTTGGGCCAACATGACGCCGGACAGCGTGTCCACATTTTGAACCACAAGATTTCCGGCCAAGGTGATTGGGGCTGTTGCACCACAAAGAGGTTCTGTGGGCACCACCACCGGGATGCTGTTGTGCGCTGCTTCCATAGTAAGTTGGGCATAGTGCTTATCCAGTTTGAAAGGACTAATAGGGCAAGTCACCATGGATATGAATGGCCGTTGTCTAAGTCTGTCGGGAGATCCTGCGATAGTCTCAGCCATCTTAATGACGTTTCTAACGCCTTCAAGGGTATACACTCCACCCATCACGTGCTTTCGAGTTGCATTCAAAGCTGCCCCAAAGCGGTTTACATCCACGTCTTCCACAGAAAGATCGTTCGGATACACATTGAGCATGTAGAAATGGATATTGTCCAGGGCCGCCACAACGTGGGCCATATTCGTAACGTCTTGAAGTGTTGCTCTCCGGCAATCTTGAGATCCTGGGTCTTGTACATTAAGAGCTGTGCCGCCGGTTCCCATATAGACACCGTTTCCACCTATCTCACAATCCAACTCACCGTCTTCTTCTCGGCCGCAGAGGAGAACCATAGGTGGTGCTTTGTGGATCAGTTCCTCAACAAGCCACTGAGGGACTTTGACGATTCTACTTGCATCATTTACTTGTGCACCGGCAGTCCGAAACAAATCCCTGGCCGGAGTAAAATTGATCTGCACCCCAACTTCGGCGAACACCTTAAGACTTGTTTCGTGTATCCTTTTGATATCTTGATCACTTAAGGGCTTGTACTGCCCTCCAGCCAAGCCTTTTCGAATTGGCATAATATCTCCCAACGTTATTTTACGCTTCAGTCTTCTCTCTGGGCGTTTCGGTATGCGTCCCTACTGTCTCCTTGCAATACACCCCCTCTTTTTACATGCATCACAAGGATTGTGCGGCCCAGTGGGAGGCACTAGATTTGAAGGCGTGAGGCCAAATATTCCAGATATGGACTTGCGGGGCTGCATCAGGCAGGAATCGTTCAGGTGAACACCAAGTTTTTGAGAATCAAAGATGCTGAAAAGCTTTTTCTGATCTGTGATGGGCCAGTCACAATATCCTGGACTAAAGCGGAAGGTAACCCCTCGGTCTTTAGACCTAAGCTGGTTTCCCATGCTTGAATGAAACTTCTCCACAATATCTTCCACAGCCACAGACCCCATAGAATCAAGGATATAGGCTGCAGAAAGCCTTTTTTTATCCAAGAGTTTTTTGATTTCTGCTTCAACGCCAGGGCCAATGGTAGCAATGAAGCAAATTACAGCCGTGCAGTCCGTCATAGCTCTCGAAAGTTTGCGGCTTTTGACAACCGGGCCTTCTCCAAGATGAATAGAGCCGTCATTCACGGCGTCAATACGCATCTTCCGATAATACAGTTGAGGGTTCAACCGTCGCCTGAATATCTTCATCATTTGCTCGATCTTGAGAGAAACGCGGGTGGAGAGAGTGGCAGTGTTCCTACGGCCAAAAAACCTCGCCAGTTCATGGAGATCTATGTCTGGATTAATTTCCAATTTGGTCATGTTGTGTTCTTGAAAACCTGGCACATGGTTCGACAATGGGGTACAAAGTATTTACGATAACAATGATTTGAACTGACATT
>Ga0307445_10000002_pt1 | contig 86894 bp, 73 predicted proteins | sample SalMarSW160330MG_FD_202147 | JGI IMG/M metagenome (GOLD analysis project Ga0307445, IMG submission 202147) | Salt marsh sediment microbial communities from the Plum Island Ecosystem LTER, Massachusetts, United States - SW1603-30 | ecosystem: Environmental > Aquatic > Marine > Intertidal zone >... | reverse complement strand
TGTACAGCCTGCTGTACCTGACCGGCTATAAAGATATGACCATGGAGCAGATACAGTCTTTCAGACAGTGGGGGAGTCTTACACCCGGCCACCCTGAAAGTCATATCACCCCGGGGGTGGAGGCGACGACAGGCCCTCTCGGCCAGGGGATTTCAAACGGAGTCGGAATGGCAATCGCCGAACGGTTTCTGGCGGCGGAGTTCAACCGCGAAGGATTTCCCCTTGTCGATCACTCTACCTATGTGCTGACTACTGACGGCGACCTGATGGAGGGGGTTGCTTCTGAAGCAGCCTCATTGGCAGGCCATCTGAAGCTCGGAAAGCTCTTTGCGCTCTATGATGACAACAAGATCTCACTTGCCGCGCCCACCGAAGTCTCTTTTACCGAGGATGTGGGCAGGCGGTTCGAGGCCTACGGCTGGCAGGTGCTCACCGTGGAAGACGGAAACGTGGACCTCGATGCCGTGCGTAACGCTCTGGCGAAGGCGCACGAAGATACAGTGCGGCCGACTCTCATCAAGGTGCGGACAACGATCGGGTACGGCAGCCCGAACAAGGCAAATACCCATGCGGCGCACGGCTCACCCCTTGGCCCTGATGAGGTGAAAGCCTCAAAGGAGAATTTGGGATGGCCTGTTAAACCGGAATTCTATGTTCCGGATGACGTGCTCGAGCATTTCAGGGAAGCGGTTCAGGAAGGGAAAAAGAAGCAGGATGCATGGAGCAAGCTTGCTGATGACTATCGTAAAAAATACCCCGACCTCGCTGAAAAGTGGGACGTGGTGTGGGCCGGAAAACTTCCGGACGGATGGGAAAAATCCCTTCCCGTCTTTTCGCCTGCGGATGGCGCCGTGCCCACGAGAAAGGCTTCGGGCAGTGTGCTGAGTGCCCTTGCACCGGTAATTTCCAACCTTATCGGCGGGTCTGCGGACCTTGCCCCCTCGACAAACACCTATATGAAGGGAGTCGACGAGCAGCAGGCGGGCAGCCCGGGCGGAAGAAACATACGTTTCGGTGTCAGGGAGCATGCCATGGGCGCAATCGTAAACGGTATGGCCTATCACGGCGGCGTTATTCCCTTCGGCGGGACATTCCTCACTTTCAGTGACTACATGCGCGGCGCTGTGCGTGTTTCGGCCCTTGCGCACCTGAACTCAATATGGGTGTACACGCATGACAGTGTGTGGCTCGGCGAGGACGGCCCCACCCATCAGGCGGTCGAGCATATATCGGCGCTTCGTGCAATACCGGACCTGACGGTTCTCCGTCCTGCAGATGCGAACGAAACAGCAGCGGCGTGGAAGATTGCCCTCGAAAACCAAAATGGTCCGACAGCACTCGTGCTGAGCAGGCAGGGCCTTCCGGTTCTCGATCCGAATAAAACCCCTGATGTTGCACGCGGTGCGTATGTGCTGTCGGATGCCGACGGCGGGGAACCCGATGTGCTTCTCCTTGCAACAGGCTCTGAAGTTTCGCTTGCCCTCGAAGCACAGAAAATACTTGCCGGCAAAAATGTGAAGGCGAGGGTAGTTTCGATGCCGAGCTGGGAGCTTTTCGAGAGACAATCCGAAGAGTACAGGGAAAGTGTTATTCCGAAAAAAGTTCGGGCTCGGGTTGCTGTCGAAGCGGGTGTGAGCCACGGCTGGCATACATACACGGGCGATGCGGGCCGGCTCGTATGCAGGGATGACTTCGGGGTTTCAGCTCCCTTCAAGGTGCTCGTGGAGAAGTTCGGATTCACCCCGGAGAGGGTAGCTGACGAGGCGATGAAGTCGATAAAAGCGGCGCAAATCCCCCTGGGGTAAGTCCCCCTGGGGTAAGTCCTCTTGGGAAAAGCCGCTTCGCGGCCGAGTATTAAAACGTAACTTGCCCGAAGTTACTTAGAAGTGGCCTAGGTCCCAGGCGACCGAATATCATAAAGTAACTTCGCGAGAAGTTACTTAGAAGACGCTGCAAATATGTAGGTTGTTCCGAGCTCGATGGTGCGAAAATAGAACAGAGTAAGGGGGGGGTGAATGCACAAGATCAACATAGATGAAATTCCGAAAGATAGCATAAACCGCGTATACATGCGGGGTGTTTCGATACGGTATCTGGCTGTCGAGGAGTTCGGAGCGCCGAATTTCGAAATGCGCTACTTCGAGCTGCAGAAAAACGGGAAAACCTCGCTCGATCAGCATGACTACGAGCACGAGGTCTTTATCCTGCGGGGTAGCGGGAAACTTGTGCTCGACGGCAAGGAGTATTCCCTCCGGCAGAATGACGCGATTCTCATTGAGCCCAATGAACAGCATCAGTTCTTCCCCGAGGGAGAAGAACCGTTCGGATTCATATGTATCGTGCCGAACGGCGTAAGCAGGAGCAAAAAAAAGGTCGATCTGAACTACTAACACCTGAAAGGGGACGAGTAACGTGATCAGTACCCGTCTGCTTCTCAAGATGTACGAGGCGGCAAGCATACAGCGGTGGAACGATCATGCGCGGCCTTTCGAAATCGTGGAGCTTGACAAACAGGCGCACAAGATGGTGATTGCGTACGTAATCGCACAGTTAGAGGAGAGCGATCGGAACACCGTTATAGATTGGATCGGCCTTATAGAAGGCGGAATTTTCGAGTTTTTTCACAGGACTGTTCTTACCGATATAAAGCCCGCAGTATTTTCGAGGATGATGGAGGAGAAGGGACCGGAGCTGAACCAGTACGTTGTGCGGCGGCTCAAAACAGACTTTGGAGAAATTAACGATGAATTTCTCAGGCGGTTTGAAACCTATCTTCTCGACCCCACATACCAGCGGTTTGAAAAGAGAATACTTCGAGCGGCTCATTATATTGCATCTGACTGGGAATTCGGTTTCATCTACAGTCTCAATTCTCATATCTACGGTATTGAAAAAACGCGACAGGAGATGTTGAACCGCCTGGAAGACTTTTACGACCTGATCGGTGTACAGAAGATATCACTTAAAAAAAGGTCGTACGGGTTTATCGATCTTTGCGGCCAGCTCCGTTTTCAAAAACGCTGGTCCGGCTCACCGCGGATACCGCAAACCTCTGTGCTGGGACATATGCTTATCGTAGCGGTGCTGTCCTATCTCTCTTCGATTGAGATGGGCGCCTGCGCAAAACGGAAGCACAACAACTTTTTTGCCGGTCTGTACCATGATCTACCGGAGGTCCTGACGCGTGATATCATCAATCCCGTAAAGCACTCGATCGAGGGTCTCGATGAAATTATTAAGGATTATGAGAAGATGCAGATTCAGGAGACCCTGCTGCCCCTCATCCCTCGTTCATGGTACCGGGAGCTTCGGTACTTCAACGACTATGAATTCGAAAATAAGGTTCTCGTTGACGGTAAAGTTGTGATGGGTATCTCAGGTGATGAGATGATGAAAAAATACAACGAGGACCGGTTCTCTCCGGTGGATGGAGAGATAATCAGGGCCTGTGACGAGCTTGCAGCTTTTATCGAGGCTGCCCTTTCAATACGCTACGGCATCAAATCTCCGTATCTTCTCGAAGCAGTCACGCAGTTCAAAAAGAGATACGAAAACACCGAAATACCCGGACTTGTCTTCTCACGCATCATCGAAGATATTACAGCAGCGTAACGCCGCCGGAGCGTACAATTTGTAGAAATATATTATCCAGATGCTCTGCATTCGGATACTATCCTGCAATTCATACAACCAACGATCAAAATCCTCTTATAGAATGAAAAAATTATCCGAAACTAATGTTAAGACCAGGTTTGAGGAAACATCCATGGAAAAGGAATATATGGAGCTCATCGCGGTACTGGAACATCTTGTGGTTCTTCACCGTGATTTACTGCATGTGGAGCAGGATAAGCTTGCCCTGATACTTGATCAGAACTGGAAAACGCTCGCAGAAAGGATCGACGAGAGTAAAGGGATACTCGATGCGATTGAGGAGTGTGAAAAAAAGAGGCTTTCGGCGGTTGAAAGGATGGGCGGCAGTCGGGATAGTGCTCTTTCAGAGCTGCTCCGGAGTATACCCGAAGACGAGCGTCAGGTACTGAAGGCCAGGGGTGAGGAGCTTCAATCCGTTGTGCTTGAACTGAAGTCCCTGAACAGCCGCAGTCGCCAGCTCCTTGACGGCAGCCTCGAAGTGATTAATTTCACCCTGTCGCTGTTTTCTGGCGCTGGTTCAGGCACTAAAACATACAGCGGTTCCGGGAGAGAAGAAGCGGGCTCGGGCAAACATACCTCGCTGGTATTCGACCTGAAGGTATAGAGAGGTAGACGGTATGATATCCACGTTTACAGGCATTGAGATGGGGAAAAAGAGCCTCATTGCACATCAGGCGGCAATCAATGTCACGGGGCATAACGTGTCGAATGCCGAAACCGAAGGATATTCACGGCAGATGGTAACCTTTCAGTTTTTCGATCCCCTCTATATACCCGGACTTACACGGGAAAATACACCGGGACAGATCGGCCAGGGTGTGCAGGTTGAAAAGATCATGCGTGCGCGTGACATGCTCCTCGAAGACAGAATACTCGCCGAAAAGAATGGCCTCGAATATTGGAAGTCGATGAGCGGATGGGTATACCAGGCAGAGCTCGTGCACAACGAACCGAGCGATAACAGTATTATGTCCGTACTCGATAAATTCTGGTCTTCATGGCAGGAGCTTGCAAACAATCCCGAAGAGATGGGCGCAAGAGAATCGGTTCGGGAGTACGGATGGGCTCTTTCACGGCACCTCAACCACAATTTTAAGTCCCTGAAATCGATACGAAACAATATTGAGAAAACCGTCGAGGCCCGTGTCGTGGAGATAAACTCCCTTGCCCGGCAGATCGCCAAACTCAATGCCCGAATACTCCGTTCTGAATCGGCGGGAGACAACCCGAACGACCTGTGGGACAGGAGAGACCTCCTTATAGAGAAGCTTGCAGGGTATGCGAATATTCATATAGGAAGAAACGATCAGGATGAATTTCTTGTTTATATCGGGGGGAAGCACCTGGTGCAGGGCAGTCATTATGAACAGCTTACACTCCTTAAAAACCCGGATAACGAGGGATACTCCGATATACTGTGGGAGACGGATGGTTCGAGGCTCGATCTTCGCTCCGGAGAGCTGAAAGCACTGCTTGATGCGCGTGACATTGAGCTGAAAAATCAGATAGATGCGGTCGATACGTTTGCGGTCAACCTAATGGATATGGTGAACTCCGTGCACAGAGAAGGCTTCGGCCTTAACCTTCGCACGGGGTTGAACTTTTTCAAGGAGAAACCCGCCACGGTGAACGCAGTGGGAGATTATGATTTCAACAGGGACGGGTTTACGGATGGAACGGCACTGTTCAGGATTACCGGGTCCACCGTACTAAAACCGAACGATGTTATCGGCTTGAACGGCACGATTACTCTGAACAAGGGCATAACGGTTGCATATGGAGAGTCAGATACCCTGTCTGAGGTATTGACCAGGGTGAACAACTCCAATGCGGATGTCAAGATGTATGTAAACGACGACGGGCATCTCGTGGTAAAATCCGATAATCCTGGAATGCATATTACCCATTTAGAGGATTCCGGAGATTTGCTCGCAGGATACACAGGGGTGCTCAAGGCCTCAGGTGCGGTCGGGGCGTTTGATTTCGGCCAGACGGGCATGGCCACCCGCGTTTCCGGTAATTATTTGGTAATGCCGGACCTGCACCCCTCTTCGTGGATTGCACTCGACGATCACGTTGCGAACGAAGTGGAATCCATTGCAGCAAGCAGCGGTATCGACACCGATGGGGACGGGATTAAGGACCTCTCGAACGGAGCAGGCAGCGGAGAAAATGCATTGAAGATCGCCGGAGTCCGCTTTCAAAAGGCGATGATAGGAAAAAGTGAGACTGCCGATGAGTTTTACCAGGCATTAATCGCAGGAACGGGCCTCAGGGGGGCGACGGCAGAGAGTGAAAACAAAAACAGGAGCCTCGTGGTTGAAAACCTGGAGAATTTACGAAAGTCGATTTCCGGGGTGAATATCGATGAGGAGCTCGTAAATCTGGTGAAGTTTCAGCACGGATACGCAGCAGCCGCACGGTTTATTTCAAAGGTCGATGAAATGCTTGATCTACTCATTAACAGAATGCTGTAAGTGCCGGGAGGAGATGACGGTATATGATAAGGGTATCTTCCAATATGATGGGTGACAACCTCATCAGTATAAACCGAAAAAACAGCGAAAAGATGCTGAATGCGCAGAACAGTATAGCAACCGGCCTGAAGCACAGGATGCCGAGGGAAGGTCCGGTCGAGGTAAGCCATACAATTGCGTACAAGAGAGCGCTTTTCGAGCTCGGACAGTACGAAAAAAATATAGACGACGGGCTATCCCGCATCAATATGGCTGAAGGGGCTCTTACCTCCGGTACGGAAATACTGCAGAGGATACGGGAGCTCGGTGTGCAGGGAGCAAACGGTATATACACTGCAGGGGACCGCGCAAAGATCGCAACCGAAATCGATGAACTGCTGCGAGAGCTTGTCACGATTGCGAATACCAAGTTCAAGGGTAAGGCGCTGTTCGGCGGAACCGATACACTCGAAGACCCATTCAGGGTAAAAACCGCCTTTTCAAAAGCGGCCGGAAGGGATGTTATTGATACGGTGGAGTATTACGGCGATCTGGGCAAACAGAAGAGAGAGATCGCGCAGGGTGATACGCTCGCTGTAAATGTGCCCGGCAACGAGCTGTTCTGGGCAGAAAATTCATCCCTCTTCTCCTCCGTTGATGCGAGAAACTACGTAGTGTCCGCTGATTCAAAGGTGCTTATTAACGGTGTTCCCGTGGTGTTCAAAGCGGGTGACAATATCGAGATGATCGTCAACCGTATCAACAACGCGCCCGTTCCCGTCCGCGCATCGGTCAACAGGATGAACGGCGGGATTATTCTGGAAACATCGTCGGCGAGGGATATATGGGTCCAGGACGTAGAGGGGAGCAGCGTCATGCAGGATATCGGCGTTGTTTCCGGACCGAATCCCCCGAAGAACCTGTCGCCAACTGCGCGATTTTTCGGCGGGACACTCTTCGATATGGTGATACGCCTTAGAGATTCTCTGTACATGAATGATTCTGAGGATACAGGGTCCAGAGCGCTTGGCGGTATGGACCTCGCCATAGAAAATATCCTGAAATACCGAACCGATCTCGGTGCCAAATCAAGCAGGCTTCAAATTGTAAAGTCGAGGATCACACAGGATAAAACGAGTATAGAGGACATACTCTCGAAAAACGAGGATGTCGATATAACAGAGGCTGTCACAAAGCTGAAAATGCTCGAGGTTGCGCACAGGGCGGCGCTCGGCGTTACGGCACGTGTAATTCAGCCGACATTACTGGACTTTTTAAGGTAAGGAGTGTGAGCAATGAAAATTTGTACCAAACCGTATGGTGAGATTGAGGTCAGTGAGAAGCAGAGAGTGCGTTTTCCGGAGGGGATAATCGGCTTCAAGGATATTCACGATTACTTTCTCCTCGATTCACGGGAGGGTCCTTTCTACTGGCTGCAGGCACAAAAGGATCCCGATCTTGCCTTTCTTCTCATCGATCCGCGTCTTTTTATGCCGGATTACCGTCTTGAAGTATCCGAAAGCGATCTGAAATCGATCGGCATTAAAACGGAGGATGATATTCTCGACTTTGCCGTTGTCACCGTGCCGGATGATCACGCGAAGATTTCGGCAAACCTGATGGGTCCGATCGTTATCAACCGGAAAAACCACACAGCCAAACAGGTCATTTCGACAAATGACGATTACACAGTGAAGCATTATATTATGGAGGAGATGAGAAAAAAGAGTACTGATCTCGTGGAGACCCGGTAATGCTCGTTTTAACACGAAAACCAAATGAGAGTATTATGATCGGGGATGAGGTCGAAGTTTCCATTGTGGAAATCAAGGGAGACCAGGTCAAACTGGGCATCACCGCGCCGAAAGCCGTGAAGGTGCACAGGAAGGAAATATTCGAAGCGATACAGCGCGAGAATATCGATGCCTCCAGGTCGACAATGGATACGGTCAGCACAATAGGCGGTTTTATAACAAAAAAGCATCCCCAAAAAAAGTCTTCATCCGAATAGTTGGGCCTTTTTCTTCTAAGTAGTTTCTCGCGAATTAACTTACAGATACCCAGTCCTGCCAAGGATCGGTCACGAAGTGGCATCCGCCACTCTTATCCTTATTGCGTCAAAGGGGCATAACTGGGCGCATACGGAGCAGCCGGTGCATAGTGATTCGGTTATAGCGGCTTTCCACTCTTTTTCTCCGGTTTTTTCCTCTTTCTCCCTGTATATGGCAGGGCAGCCGATTTTCAGGCAGATGCCGCATGATTTACAGAGTTCCTGGTCTATCGAATAAACCGGGTTTTTAGACGTATCGATGAGCAAAACACAGGGACGGCGTGATACCAGCAGAGAGGCCTCACCGCATGCAAGCTCCGACTCAAGTGCCTTTTTTACCTCCTTTATGTTGTAGGGGTCGAATACCCGTATTCTCTGAATACCAGCGGCTTTCGCAAATTTTTCAATACGTGCCTCGAACGTCTCTTCTCCCATGAGTGTTCTGCCGGTGCCGGGGTTCACCTGATGTCCCGTCATACCGGTTATACGGTTGTCCAGGACGAGTATGGTGAGATTCCCCCTGTTGTATCCGATATCGAGCAGGCCGGTGATTCCTGAATGAAAGAATGTCGAGTCACCGACAATGCCGACAACGGGCCGGTCGATTCCGCTTTTAGCAACCCCCATGGCGGCGCTGACACCGGCCCCCATGCATATGATGGCGTCCATACTGTCAAGCGGTGCAAGTCCGCCGAGGCTGTAGCAGCCGATATCTCCGATAATGATCGGTTTAAAGGCCTTCAGGACATGGAACACTGTTCGATGCGGACAGCCCGGGCATAAAACAGGGGGACGCGCTGGAATATCGGGACCAGATGTAATCTCTTCGTCCTGGCGGACAGCAACCTTATCATACAGCTTTTTCCGGGCCCTCTCGAGGATGTCGGGGTTCAGCTCGCCGATGTCGGGAATGTATTCCTCTCCTTCAACGGCGATACCCAGTGACCTTACATGTTCTGTGAGAAACCTGTCGAGCTCCTCGACAACGAATACTTTCTTAACCCTGCCGGCGAACTCCCTGATCAGGTCGTCTGGGAACGGGTAGCTCATTGTGAGTTTCAGCACCGAAGCTTCATTAAATGTCTCCATCACATACTGGTATGAGATGCTCGAGGTGATGATACCGAGCTCTTTCTCCCTGTAGAGAGCCGTGTTTTTTTCGAATTTGTTATTGAAGGCGGCCAGGCCTTTTAATCTTTCTTCAACGACATATCGCCTTTTTCGGGCGTATCCGGGCACCATCAGGTATTTTTCAGGATTTCTTTCGTATACCGGTTTTCTGTCAGTAAAAGAGCGTTCTTCCATATTGACGATGCCCTTCGAATGGGATATTCTCGTTGTTGTTCTGAACAGTACCGGAGTATCGAATCGCTCCGACACCGCCAATGCATCGCCGATAAGCTCCCTGGACTCGGATGAGTCGGAAGGCTCGAAAAGCGGCACTTTCGCAAAACGTGCATAGTTTCTTGAATCCTGCTCGTTCTGCGACGAGTGCATCCCGGGGTCATCGGCCACAACGATGACAAGACCTCCCGAAATCCCGGTATACGATGACGTCATAAGCGGATCGGATGCGACGTTCAGTCCCACGTGTTTCATTGCCGCCAGAGCCCGTATGCCTGTAAAAGACGCACCGAGGGCTACCTCAAGGGCGACCTTTTCATTGGGCGACCATTCGGCGTAGACGTCCGGGTATCGGGTTATATTTTCGAGTATCTCTGTGCTCGGTGTTCCCGGGTACGCGGCAGCTACCTTTACGCCGTACTCATACGCACCCCGGGCGATTGCCTCGTTTCCTGAAAGCAGTTTTTTCATAGTATTTTATATTGCCTCCTGTTGTCGAAACCGGCTGAAAATTTTTACAGCCATATCAGTATACTGAATTTTTCCTGAAAAAAAAAGATATTGCCATCCTTAAAAGCGTCATAATGTATTCGCCCGGCCGCAGGGCTGTTGAATATCTGGATTTCAAACCTTAGAATTTATAGGACAAATAACCTTTTCATACGGAGAAAATGCAGGTATAATGGTGTTACTATTTCATAAATTATTACCTGATGCCGGAGGTGGACAATGACTGTGGAAGAGGCGATTCGGACGAGAAAGAGTGTGCGGCAATTTCTGGATAAACCGATTGAAGATGAAAAAATAAAAGCGCTTCTCGAGGCTGCACGTCTCGCACCCTCTGCTTCGAACAGACAGGAAGGGCGGTTTGTCGTTGTAACGGATGCCGGGACTAGGAAGAGGCTTGTCGGGGCCGCGGCGAATCAGAGATTTGTCGGGGAAGCTGCTTGTGTTATTGCGTGCTGTGCCGATACCGATATGCACGAAATGAAATGCGACCAGCTCTGCTATCCTATCGACGTGGCCATACAGATCGATCATATGACGCTTCGTGCGGTCGAGCTTGGCCTCGGCACCTGCTGGATAGGCGCCTTTTATGAGGACCGGGTGAAGGACGTACTTGGTATACCGGACAGTATCAGGGTTGTCGAGCTTCTCACGATCGGGTATCCGGCCGACGCATCTGTTCGTAGTAAAAACAGGCTTTCTCTCGACCAGATCGTTCACTATGAAAAATGGTGATGAATGCGTTTTTGAATGTGATGAGGCTGAAACTGTGGTATCTGGAATATTAGGGTAAGAGCGGCTGATGCTATAGCGGACGAACGCCTGATGACGGTGAATCACCTGAAAACCGGGAGGAGGTAACGATCGTGGCGGAACAGCTCATCCTCAAACACCTTCCCTTTATCCGGATACTGCCGGACTGGGCCCAGGAGCTCTCCTACAAGTACTGCTCCAAAACGGCGAATCTGTACGTCGTGTACGGAAATATCCGCGATTTTCTTCCCCACAAGATGAACGAGGGTGAATTCACCTTCGTCAAGATACAGAACTATATATCAGAAGTGCTGTTCGGGAACAGGGACATCATTATCTACTATGACAGATCTTCGGGGACCAGTTTCTGCCGCCAGGAGATGCGGCAGGAATACCTGCAGGACATGCGTTCCCTTGTCGGCAATATGGCTTCATCGGAGTTTCTCACGAGCGACCCGATAGTTGCACTTAGACATCTTGAGAAGTACTTCTACGCGAACGTTCGAAACAAATACCGCATAGTGCTTCTCATCGACTATGCGGAAACCCTCATACCGAATACCGATTTTTCCAGTTATACAGATGAAGACCGGTTCTGTCTCGTTACACTGAACCGGTGGGCGACCGACCCGCTTTTCAACGAAAATGACATCTCCATAATTCTGCTGACGGAGAACCTGTCCGACCTGAGCATGAAAATGGTACGCTCGCCGAGCACCGTGAAAGTCGAGATACCGATGCCGGATGAAAAGGTGAGAAAGAGCTTCTTCGAATATCTCTCAGGCCAGAACAAGCTGCTGCTGGAGCAGGGACTCAGTCCGGCCCGGGTTTCAAAGACGACCGGCGGGCTGAACCTGGTAAACATTCATCAGCTTGCTGCGGAATCATTTCAGGAGGACAGGAAGATTTCACTCGACTACCTGAGGGGCAAAAAAAAAGAGATTATCGAGAACGAGGCGATCGGCCTTCTGGAATTCATCGAGTCCGAACACGATCTCTCCATGGTATCCGGCCATGACTTTGTTAAAAAACGGTTCAGAAGCGCCGCGCGGGCGATAAAACAGGGACGGCTGGACGTGCTGCCCATGGGGTATCTTATCTCCGGGCCGGTCGGCACGGGCAAGTCTTTCATGGTTACGGCCTTCGCCGGTGAAATCGGGATTCCCATCGTCCGTTTCAGGAACTTCAGAAGCAAATGGCAGGGGGTGACGGAGGCGAACCTCGAGAAGATTCTCAATATGCTCAAGGCAATGGCGCCGGTCGGGGTTATGATAGACGAGGCCGACGCATTTCTCGGCACCCGCAAGCAGGAGGGCGACTCCGGAACGAGCAACAGAATATTCGGACAGATCGCATCATTCATGGGCAATACCGAGTACAGGGGCAAGATCATCTGGTTTCTTATCACCTGCAGGCCCGACCTTCTCCCCATAGATCTGAAGCGGCAGGGACGCGCGGAAGAGCACCTCGCGCTTTTCTACCCGAACACTATCGAGGAAAAGGAAGACCTGTTCCAGACCCTGGTGAAAAAACTGAAGCTCAAGATACAGAAGGTCGATATCGTCAATCTCTTCACGAAATACCACTACGATTTCTCAGGCGCTGATCTGGAGTCGGTTCTCATCAGGGCAAAGTTTCACGCAGCGATGAACAACCATGTCATCGTTACCGATCAGGACCTGGAGGAAACGATCAAGGACTTTGTTCCGCCGACCTATCCCTACGAGATCGAGCTGCAGAACCTGGTTGCGGTGCTCGAGTGCACGAGCAGGCAGATGGTGCCGGGGCGGTTTCAGAATCTCGATCGCGGGAAGATCGTGTCGGACATCAAGCAGCTCAAGATCCTCCTGGGCGAGGCTGTGTACGATGCCGAATGAGCCCAGATTTTTGTGGTTCTATTTGTTTTGAACGCACTCGCTAACCTTTTCATCCAAATTTTTATTCAAAACAGGGGAGTGGGGATGGCGAAGGACCCGCAATCAATGAAAAAGGTACTTGGCGGCATGGGTGTGTTCTGTATTGCCGCAGGTGCTATGATCAGTTCCGGGCTCTTCGTGCTGCCGTCTGTTCTGTACCTCAAGACAGGACCGTCGATAATACTCAGCTACGTTTTTGCCGGGTTTCTCATGGTACCGGCGGTGCTGTCGAAAACGGAGCTCGCAACGGCAATGCCGAAGTCCGGCGGAACGTACTACTTCGTGCACCGGAGCCTCGGCCCCCTGTTCGGCACATTCGCGGGTCTTGCCAACTGGTTTTCGATCAGCCTCAAAAGCGCGTTCGCGCTCGTTGGAATCGGTATTTTTATCGAGCCCCTCGTGCCGGGTTTTTCACCCGGAATGATGAAGCTTGTCGCTGTTGGTTTCGCCCTGTCTTTTACCGCTCTCAATGTTACGAGTGTAAAGGAAAGCGGGAGGTTTCAGATTATCCTCGTTCTCGTGCTGATTGCGCTACTCTTCTTCTATATTTTCAGCGGGATGAGTCACATAAACGTTCACCGGTACGTACCGTTTGTACAGCAGGGGTGGCGGGCGTTATTTGGTGCAACCGGTATGGTATTCATATCCTACGGGGGCCTCACGAAGGTGACCTCTGTAGCCGGGGAAGTAAAAAATCCCGGAAAAACCATACCCGCCGGGATGTTCTCCGCCTTCATCGTGGTGACGATACTGTACGTACTTACTGTGTTTGTGACGGTCGGGCTCCTGGGTGCTGGAGATTTCAGGTCGACCCTTACCCCGATTGCCTACGGTGCATCGACCGTCACCGGCACAGCCGGCACCATCCTTCTCTCCCTTGCCGGGCTTGCCGCCTTTATCACAACGGCGAATGCGGGTCTCCTCTCCGCTTCGCGTATTCCGCTTGCCATGGCGCAGGACAACCTCGTACCCGCCTTCCTTGCAAAGCTGAATGTTCGTTTGAAAAGTCCCGTATATTCAACGCTCATCACGTCGTTTTTTATGATTCTGGTAATACTTTTTCTCGACCTCGAGAGCCTGGTGAAAGTCGCATCCACGATGATGCTCATCCTCTTCGCGCTCGTCAACCTCTCGGTCATACTTATGCGGGAGAGCAATATCGTATCCTACCGGCCGGAGTATAAATCACCGCTCTACCCCTATGTGCAGATTGCAGGCATCGTTATTTACACGGCACTTATTATGGAGATGGGCACGATTCCGCTATTGATCACCGCCTCTTTTTTCATCGCATCGCTTTTGTGGTTCTTTCTCTACTCGAAATCACGGTCAGAGAGGGAATCCGCCCTCATCCACATCGTAGAAAGGGTGATGTCCAGGGAGATGAAGTCGAGCACACTCAGCGATGAGCTGAGGGAAATTCTCATCGAGAGGGACGGGATTGTCGAGGACCGGTTCGACCGGATAATAAAAAACGCGGAAATCTTTGACCTGCAGGGAGAAAAGGGGTTTAAAGATCTCTTTCATGTTCTTGCCGGGATATTTTCGAGAAAGCTCGGTCTTGAACCGGAGGCGGTATTCGATCTGCTTGTCAAACGCGAAGCGGAATCCACAACTGCAATTCATGAAGGGCTTGCCATTCCCCACGTCATCTGCCCCGGGGAACACAGATTCGACATAGCAGTTGTGCGTGCAAAGGAAGGGGTTCGTTTCGGACCGGGCATACCGCCGGTTCACATGGTATTTGCGCTCATCGGGAGCAGTGACGAGAGAAACTTTCATCTGCAGACACTCATGGCGATAGCCCAGATTGTGCAGAACAAAGATTTCGTCGCAAGATGGACGGCCGCCCGTAACCCCCAGGAGCTGAGAAACCTCATACTCCTCTCCCAACGCGCCCGAAAAGGGGGAGTGTGATTTCAGCTAAAAGCCATCAGGTAAGTGCACCACAGGCATTTATTGGTTTGAACATTTTGCGATTGAAAGTTCACTGCTGGGCAAACTGGTAACAAGTGACGCATCCGATGTTTACGCCTCAAAATCCACTCCAACACTACTGGCAAAAGCAGAAATTGAGTGGTATCCAATTATTGCAATATCCATAATTAAGCTGATCTTCTACAGTTGTAAATTCCAAGTATCTCTGCCACAATAAATTACAAAATTTAGAGTTCTTCTTGGCACTACATTTTTTTCCTCGAATTATAACCTTCTCCTACTTCCTAACGCTTGGGGGAACCGCAATCCCACAGGATCGGAAGATATAATTACAGGTTCCTCGCAAATCCGTTCGGAGATAGTATGTCTCCAAATCCTTCTCCGCCTCCACTTCCCGCAAAGTCTTAATTATAACCCCTTGACATGCATTGCAAATCACTATACTCTTATTTCGTTCACTATTTTTCAGGAGGAGGTATGCGATGAAAAAGTTGATGCTCGTTTTTCTGTGTTTTGTTGTCGTGGCAGGAGTTGCCTTTGCCGGCGGTTCGGCCAAGAAGGGGGCTGAAGGGGGGCTTCATATCGTTGTCGCTACAGACGCGACATGGCCGCCTATGGAGTTCGTTGATGAGAATACAAAGGAAATCGTTGGATTTGATGTTGACCTCATGAACGAGATCGCCAAAGCTGGTGGGTTTACAGTGGAGTTCAAAAATACGGCATGGGACGGTATCTTTGCCGGCCTTGCAGCCGGCAAGTATGATGCTGTCATGTCATCGGTGACGATCACCGATGAGCGGAAAAAACAGATGGATTTCTCAAAACCCTATATCAATGCCGGCCAGGTGCTCGTCGTGCAGAAATCCCTGAAGGGTGTTACCACACTTTCAGACATGGGCGGGATGACGGTCGGTGCCCAGATCGGTACGACAGGGTCGTTCGAAGTGGAAAAGGTGAAGGGTGTGACGTTAAAAACCTACGATGAAATCGGGCTTGCATTCGAGGATCTTGTAAACGGACGACTCCAGGGCGTCGTGGCTGATACACCCGTTGCCGCGGATTTCGCCCTGCAGAACGAGACCTACAAGGGCAAACTTAAAATTGTCGGTGAGCCGTTTACCGATGAGCATTATGGTATTGCGGTGCGAAAGGGAAATACTGAGGTGCTCACCGCCATCAACGCCGGCATCGACAAGGTTGTGGGAACGGCAACCTACAAAAAGATTGAAAAGAAGTGGCTCAGGTAGGACTGCAGGAGCCGGAATGGAAAAAGAAAAAACGATACCGGTATTCTGATGAAAACAGGGCTGCGGTACCTGCAGGTACCCTGGCCCTGTGTTTTATAAATCGTGGTTCCGGACAGAATTCGCTCTGGTGGTGAGGGCAGCCAACGTTATTCACGGGGATTTGTTCCGGAACCGCACTCACTCCGGGACTGGAAAAATGGCTCAAAACAGGATTGAAACTTCAGATGCAACGCTTATTCCGAAAAAAGGGGACAGGCAGTTATTTTCAGCCTGGCGCATCTCCTTCTTCGGCGCTATTGGCATTCTCATCTTTCTCGTTGTCTATAAACCTGACCCCTTCGGCAGGATACTGTTATTTATACCTGACGGTATAGTGAAAACCTTTCAGGTGACCGTGTTCGCCATTATGCTTGCGCTCGTTATAGGATTGATTGCAGGGCTCGGCAGAATATCGCGGGTGCGGGTAATCAACCGGGTTGCAACTGTGTATGTGGAGGTCGTTCGGGGTATACCCCTGCTCGTTCAGATCTTCTATATCTACTACGCGCTCGGTAGAATCGTGAGAATCCCGGATATCGCATCCGCGGTTATTGCAATGTCAGTCTGCTACGGTGCGTATCTCGCGGAGATTATACGGGGTGGCATTCAATCGATTCATCCCGGGCAGATGGAAGCAGCCCTTGCGCTCGGCCTTTCAAGGAGCAAAGCAATGCGCTACGTCATACTGCCGCAGACCCTGAAGGTGATCCTCCCGCCTGTGGGCAATGAATTTATCGCCCTGCTGAAGGATTCATCCCTCGTTTCGATTCTTGCCGTGTCAGATCTGTTGAGAAGGGGGAGGGAGTTTGCGTCCCAAACCTTTTTGTATTTTGAAACGCTGACGGTGGTTGCGCTCGTCTATCTTATCCTGACCCTTTTTTTCTCATGGCTTGTGGGTTTAATGGAGGCACGGCTGAACAGAAATGTCAAATAACGAAAAGATACGAATTGAAAACGCAGTAAAAGTGTTCAACGTCTACAAACAGGAGCTGCGCGATTCAGAAGAGGCGCAGGATGATGGGAGTAAGGCACACGTCGATAAACCGGCAGGTCTGATGGACAGGAATCGACACAGGCGCAGGAGTGTCCGGAGGACGCAGCTGTACGCACTGAGAGATGTTTCCATGTCGGTGCATATGGGTGAGGTCGTTCTCGTAATCGGCCCTTCCGGGAGTGGTAAATCCACGCTGCTCAGATGTATCAACAGGCTCGAAGAATTGACGGATGGCTCGATATGGATAGACGATATCTGTGTTTCAGATGCGAAGACCGATATCAGAAAGGTCAGGGAGGAAGTGGGTATGGTTTTTCAGAGTTTCAACCTGTTCCCTCACCTCGACGCCCTCGATAACATCGCGCTCGCGCCGATCGTTGTTAAAAAAAATGATAAGCCATTAGCACGCAAGAAGGCCCGAGCCCTGCTTAAAAGGGTGGGGCTCGCCGACAAAGAGCACTCATATCCGGCGCAGCTTTCAGGCGGCCAGCAGCAAAGGGTTGCCATAGCGCGCGCCCTTGCGATGGACCCCCACATTATGCTTTTCGACGAACCTACCTCAGCCCTCGATCCTGAAATGATCAAAGAGGTGCTTGACGTCATGCTTTCCCTTGCTGAAGAGGGAATGACCATGCTCGTCGTATCCCATGAAATGGGGTTCGCACGTGCTGCGGCAAAACGGGTCATTTTCATGGACGAAGGAGAGATCATTGAGGAGGGACCGCCTGAAAAACTCTTCGTCAATCCGGATCAGGAACGGACAAAGCGGTTTTTAGAACATATACTGTAAGGTGAATGGTAAGTTTTTTCAGATAAGCGCTTGATATTATCCCTCTGATGACCGAAAATTATTATTGGATGCCAGCATATATTTAATAAGGTGTATAATTAGAAATATCAGAAAAATACTATTCAATCATACGTGCTTTTCTCGAAATTATTTGTTAGTGGGAAAACAGGGCAATTTTTGTCGTGCGTCTAAAGGCTGGAAAAGGGGAGGATTACATGAGCGGGCAGGACGAGATTTCGGGTATTGCCGATGCGAGTAGACCGAATGCGGGCCGTATGTATGATTATTTTCTTGACGGTAATCATAATTTTGAGATAGACAGGCAGGCTGCACAGCAGGTTCTGCAGTATGCCCCATTTCTTCCTAAGTTTCTGAGACTCGTGCGCTGGTTTCTTGGAGAAGCGGCACGTCGGCTTTATGATCAGGGGTTTGAAAAATTCCTGGACTTTGCTTCGGGCCTCCCGACTGTCGACCATATTCATCAAACCCTCCCTGAAGGTGTCAAGGTGATCTATTCTGACATCGATCAGGTTACAGTTGCGTATGCCCAGGAGATTGTCAGTGGAAATAAAAATGTCCGATATGTGTACTGCGATGCGGGCAAGCCGGAAGAGCTACTGAACTCGGGCATTACAGGAGAGATTTTCGGGGAGGAAAGAAGTGTTGCAATTGGTTTTAACGGGATTGCGTGGTTTCTTCCCCATGAAAAGGTCGCGCACAGCATGAAAACGCTGTATGAATGGGCTGGAAACAATGCCAAGCTGTTTCTCTGTGATGCCGATATGTCCGAATTTACCGAGGCTGCTGAAAAATCTGCACAGCTCTATAAAAAGATCGGACAGCCGTACTATCCCCGCTCTCTCGATACTATGCGTAAGCTCATTGTTCCGTGGGAAATCGATGACCCGGGCGTCCGTTCGCTCATAGACTGGATTGATGTCGGTGAAGAGGGAAAAGAAGTTGCGCGGCAGATAAAAAAGGGGTGGGGGGTAAACCTCTACGGCATAATTCTGAAAAAATAGTAGCGCATCAGCTGCGCTATACCCTGTTAAAGGTTTTCATACCTTTAATACGAAACTACCAGAGGTATCGCTACCCGTTATGCCCGAAGATATAACGACTCGCATGCACAAGAGGGATATAAACACCGCCCTCACTGCTTTTTTCACCTCACATAAAAAAGAGCTGATAGCCCTGCTTGAAAAAACTCTCAAATCAGGCGCATTTGGAAACCGTTATATCCTCCACCCGCGCCGCCTGAAGGAGATAGGCAAGGAGGAGTACGTCCACCTGATTAATTATCTGAATAACCATGATGTTCAGAAAGTGGAAAAAATCGGTCAGTTGAGGGCGTCGGAAGGTCTTGGAGAACAAACGATTCTTTCGATTGGCACTCTGTTCAGGAGATACATAGGTATAAATGGTGGGTTTGATATTCCTTCATTCGAGAGCGGGATTACGGTAATTGATATGTATATAAATGCGTATTGTAAGGGGTATATGAAAGCGAGGGAGTCGCAGATCCTTAAAGACCAGGAACAGCTCAGGGTCGCCCTGTCGAAAGCACTTGAGCAGCAGAGGAGGGAGCTCCATATAAAGAACCATGCACTTCACACCTATATGAACGGGATTATGATCACTGATATGAAGGGTAGAATAACCTACGTTAACCCTGCATTTTTAAAGCTGTGGAAGTTTGAGAAGCCGTATGATGTGATGAACACAGAGGGAGCTCATTTTCTCGGTATTGAGAATTTTGATGAGTTAAAAAAAGCCCTGGAAGAGGATGTGGGTTGGCAGAATGAGTATACCGCTCTCTCTACAGATAGTGCTGTGTTCAATGTAGAAGTTTCGGCCTCTTTAATTCATGATGAGCGTTTCCAGCCGGTGGGTATCATGGCAGCTTTTATCGACGTTTCAGGTCGAAACAGGCTCGAGGGGCAATTCAGGCAGGCCCAGAAGATGGAAGCCCTCGGCCAGCTTGCCGGCGGTATAGTGCATGACTTCAACAATCTCCTTCAGGTGATAAGCGGGTTTACCGAGCTCGAATTGAGAAAGATGCCGAAGGACAGTGATGGATATAAAAACTTCATGCAGATCAAGATCGCTTCTGACCGCGGCAAAGACCTGACAGGCCAGCTTCGTTTTTTCACGCGCCAGGCGTCGGGGAAGCATCGGCCTGTTGATTTGAACAGTATATTAGATGAGACGGTGAGCCTTATAAAACGGACATTTCCCCCTGAAATTACTATACGTGTCGTTCCGGATTCGGGTTTGAAGCTTATTTCAGCCGACCCCTCGCAAATGAGCCAGATGCTTCTCAACCTGTGCGTAAATGCGCGTGATGCAATTGTGTCGCTTAAGGGTGAGGATAATCGTGAAGGCGGGGAGGCAGCCGGGACAATTACGTTATTCACAAAGAATACCATTCTCGACCGTCGGCAGGCGGCACGGTTTCTCAACGCAAAGCCGGGTCAGTACGTATGCATAATCGTGCGCGATACCGGTGCCGGTATTTCAAAAGATGTCCAGGATCGACTTTTCGATCCTTTCTTTACCACCAAGGGGGAAAGAACAGGGACAGGCCTCGGCCTCGCAGTAGTATACGGTGTTGTCCAGAAGCATAACGGATTTATAGAGGTGAAGAGTGAGCTTGGCAGAGGGAGCTCGTTTGAAATGTATTTTCCTGCCCTCGAATCTGAATTAAAGGAAGAATCAGCGCACAACCTGCCGAAACCTGCATTCTCAAATGGAAAAGGCACCGTCCTCATTGTTGAGGATCAGGATCAGGTCAGAAATCTCGCTGTCCACACCCTGCAAAACTGCGGGTACACAGTTTTTGCCGCAGAGGATGGATCATCCGGTCTCGCACTGTACAGAGAGAATGCAGAAAAAATAAATCTCGTTGTGCTCGACGTGATAATGCCGAAAATGGGCGGCCGTGAATGTTTTGAAAACATGAGAATGGTCAACCCGAATGTTAAGGTGCTGATTATCACCGGATACACCGTTGACGGATCCGCGCAGGATTTTCTGAAAGAGGGTGCAGTCGGCCTTATAGAAAAACCGTTTGACCTGAACACATTCACCAATACAGTCTGCAAGTTCATCGAGTTATAACCTCCCGTATATACTATGCCTGGTATGGTCTGTGTCCAAACCGCGTTTTTCAATTACTGTATGTACCGAAGGTTTTAATACACTCCCGGTTAGTGTCCTGTAACTCTCATGAAAAAGGGAATGAGTATCGGCACGAGGAGAGTAAGGACCATACCGCTGAATAGAGCCACAACCGTATACTCTTCCCCGGAAGATTTGACTATTACGGGCAGTGTGGTATCCATTGCTGTTGCTCCGCCTGCTGCAATGGGAGCGAGCCTTCCGAAGATTCTTGCAAAAAAGGGAGCAAAAAGCAGTGTTGCGATTTCACGCATAAGATTGGCTAAAAGAGCGATAATGCCGAGCTCTTCGCCGTCGAGCTGTGTAATGATAACGCTTGAAAGGCTATAATATCCGAATCCCAAACCAACGGTAACGGAGTCTCCGACCGAGAGGCTGGGAAGAACGGTTGAAAACAGGATGGTGCCTGCCAGTGTCCCGATTATAACGGTCAGGGGAACGAGAAATATCTTGAAATGCACCCTTTTTATAAACACCCATACCGTACTGTTGCTTCCAACCCCCACGCCCACCAGAAAAATAAGGAGGTATACGAGGTACTCAACCATATGAGAACCGGCGAGGTCAAAGGAAAGAAACTGCGATAGCCCGGTAAGAATTCCAACAGTAAATGCAGCAACTGTGAACAAAGTGCTTTTCATACCGGCGATCCTCGATTGGAATTCCTGTCTCTAAAAAAAAGTCGGTATATCACAAAAGAAAGGCTCACACTGCCGAATATGCCGCCAAGGGTTAAAACCAGTGCCTTCAGGCCGACTGTGGGGAGGTTTTTAAACAGGGATTCGTTCATACCTACAGTCATGCCCAGTAAGAATAGGAGAACGAAAATGATTCCGGACGTTGCTTTTCCGAATATGCCGGATGCCTTCTTCTTCCTGATTAAAAAACCGATCAATGTACCTGATGAAAGTGAAATCAGTACGTACAGCATTTTTATCCTCATCAAAGACGTTTTTGTACAGGAAAAAATACGCAATTTTAGTATTTCGGAAAAGGTATTTTGCACCCACGTTGCGTGGAAAGCGGCGGCATGTTGGAGTATAAAAAGACCCGCATGTGCCGTGTGCGGACACTAATTTGAGACGTGTCTCAAAGTGGGTTATCTCACACCTGCTTCATGTATTCTATAACCTGAAAGGCGAATGCAATCCACAGGTAAATATTGATATCCCATTATAAAAAAGTGTTGGCTCAAATTACGGTATACCGCATCACGAACACTGCAGGCTTATAAAAATTTAACATAAAAAATCTGTCATGTAAACAAAAGATTACCGTACTCACTCAACAGGTTTCATCAGTGGGAAGAGAATGACATCGCGAAGGTTTTCCTGATCTGTAAGCAGACAAATGAATCGATCGAGACCCATACCGAGGCCGGAAATCGGCGGCATGCCGTGCTCCATGGCTGTGAGATAGTCCTCATCCATGACCATAGCTTCAATATCGCCGCTACGGTGAAGCCTGGCCTGCTGTTCAAGGTGCTGTCGCTGATCGATAGGATCTATGAGCTCACTGTACGCATTTACAAGTTCCCATCCATTTACGACGAGCTGAAAACGGTCGGTCACCCTGCTGTTTTCATCGTTTGTGCGTGCAAGCGGCGATAGCTCGATAGGGTGATGAGTGATGAAGAGCGGACCGCGTATATTCGGTCGGGAGACCTTTTTGTAGAGGTTGTCGACGAGAGAGCCGTACCCCATGCTATCACTATTCTGAATCTCGATTCCCTTCTTCTCGATCTTCTGTCTCATGTGGTCGGCATCACTGGTGTCGTCGATATCAATGCCCGTATCCTTTTGTATTATCTTTTTGAGCGGAACAGATTCCCATTCCTGCGCAAAATCGATCTCCTTGTCACCGTATGCGAGGACAAGGGAACCATTAACCTTCCTGAGCACATGCTTTATGAGCTCTTCGATAAAATGCATGTTATCCCTGTAGTTCCAGTATGCGGCATAGTACTCCAGTATGGTGAAATCCTGTAAATGCGAAGGGTCCATGCCTTCATTTCTGAAGCTGCGTGCAAATTCGTAGACCCTGTCGAATCCCCCTGCAATGCATCGCTTGAGGTAGGTTTCAGGCGCTATCCTCAAATAGAGCGGCATATCGAGGGCGTTGTGATGGGTTATGAAGGGGGCGGCGATTGCGCCAGAAGGCCGGGTTTGAAGAACAGGTGTTTCAACCTCGATAAAATCCGAGCTGTCAAGAAAATCACGCATGGTCTTGATGATTTTGGTCCTCTTTATGAAACGGTCCATGGTTCCCTCGTTCATAACGAGGTCGAGATAGCGCTGTCTGTATAGTATTTCGCGTTCGGATACCCCGTGCCATTTTTCAGGCAGAGGACGCACTGTTTTTGAAAGGAGAGTGAAGGCTGCCGTGTCCAGGGTGACCTCTCCTGTTTTTGTTTGAAATATCTGACCTTCTGCACCAATGAAATCACCAATATCGATGAACCGCTTGAAGAATGAAAACCGATCTTTCCCGAGCGCCTTCTCCTGAAGTGCGATCTGCATTTTACCTGAAGAATCCTTGATCGTCGCGAATATCAATCTTCCGAATACGCGCATCGTCATTATTCTACCTGCTATCCGCAGTTTTTTCGTTCCGATCGGCAGTGATTTTGCCTCTTCCAGTGCGTGAGTCCGTTCATAACGGTCTTTGTACGGGATAATGCCCATTTCCCGAAGCTCGGTCCGTTTCTGTATTCGAACATCTCGTTGGTCAGTTCCCATGTTTTACCCTCTTCCCCTTGATTATCCCCATTCTCGAATGCGGTTCAAGATCCAGATCGCTCAATTTACCTTCGCCGTACTTGCTGTATGCCAGTCCTGCAATCATCGCTGCATTATCCTGGGTTAGTTCACTGTTCGGTAGATAGGCGACAATATCCTTCGACTGTGAAAAAATGTCCCGCACCCTGGTGTTGTTTGAAACACCTCCCCCCAGCGCAATTCTATTGATGTCAAGGTCTCTGCTTGCCCAGAGGACTTTTGTAAGCAGCACATCGGTTGCTGCCGCTTGAAATGAAGCAGCGATATTCTCGACCGAGCTTTCATAACCGGGATTTAAAAAGCTGTTCCTCTGGTTTATTACTGCATTTTTCAACCCGCTGTAACTGAAATTGTATCGATCATACCCACCGTCAAGTATTACCCGTGGAAAGGAGTATGCCTGTTCATTCCCTGCAAGCGCTGCCTTTTCGATGGCAGGACCGCCAGGATAGCCGAGGCCAAGGTGCTTTGCAACCTTATCGAAGGCCTCGCCTACAGCATCATCGAGGGTGCTCCCTTTTATTTCGTAGTGACCTATTCTCTCCGAATAAACAAGCAGGGTATGCCCGCCTGAAATGATAAGCCCGATAATCGGGTATTCAACCCTGTTGTTGAAATGGACCGCATAAAGATGCGCTTCAACGTGATTGATGCCTATAAGCGGGATGTTGAGTGCAAAACTCAGTGTTTTTGCGACAACTACACCCACGAGCAGAGACCCGATAAGTCCCGGATGCGACGTTACGGCCATGGCGTCGATGTCAGTGAGAGATACCCCTGCTTTTTTAAGAGTATTCTCAATGACATAGTTGATTACTTCATGATGGCGACGCGAAGCTATCTCAGGAACCACACCGGCATATTTTCTGTGAAACGCATGCTGTGTCGCAGTGACGTTGCTGCGTATGATGTTCCCGTCTTCTACAACAGATGCGGATGTTTCGTCGCATGACGTTTCTATGCCCAGTATCAGCAACGCACACCCCTTTCACGTCTTTATTCGAAAAGATACCCTGCAGAAGGTAGTGTTCAAGAGAAGTGAAAGTCAACTTCAATTTCTTAGGAGGACTGCATCGGAGGCAAAGATAAGAGAGATGTGTTCTTTTTCCAGAAGGGGGAGCTGGGTATTGAGCACATCGACAAGGTTTTTACTTTGAATATGTCCGATCCCTATTGCGACTCTCCGCTTTACAGCAATATCTTTCAACTCTTCAAACTGTGCATTTATCGAGGAAAAATCCTCCCGATTATCGAGAAAAATATCCCTTTTAGCCGTATCGACTCCGAGCATACGGGCCGCGTCATAGGCGCGGGATTCCGGTGTTGTGAGGCTGTCGATAAAAAACATATTCCTGTTTCTGAGGGCGGACAGAGCCCACGTCATGAGCTGGAAATCTTGTGTGGCTCGTGATCCCATGTGGTTGTTTGCACCCCGTATATAAGGTACGTTGTCGAGCATGCGCTGCATCTTGATTGCCACTGCAGCTTTAGTTTCACCGGTAAAAATAGCCCCAAAACCAGGGTCATCCTCCGGGTAGCTCAGCGGCTCCATTGGTATGTGCAGCATTATCTCAAAACCTTTCCGGTGAAAGAGGTCGGCGTATTCCCTTGAATGCGCAAGAAACGGAAGTACCGAAAAGGTGATTTTGCCTTTGAAACCGGCAAACTGCTCAAGTGTACCGGCAGGATACCCGACATCATCGACGATAACGGCAATATAACTTTGAGGTCTTTTTTTTTCAGGAGGGGGAAACAGCTTTTTTTCTGCATATGGTGTTTTTTTCTCAGCCGGTGGTTTTTGAATCGGTTTTTCGGGTTTTTTCTTCAACAGAGGCCTGGCAATAATTGTTATGACGGCAAGAAGTATCAGTATGATCAGAATAGTTTTGTTATTTTTCTTTTTCCCCTTCGTTTTTATCACTATTTACCTCTTTTCTCCCTAGTTATCGTCAAAAATTATTTAATTCTTCTTGAATTCTTACATAATTACAGTATAATTACTATTGCAATTGAATTTATTCCTTCCAGTAGTAATCGGTTTCTCGTTTCTGCTTGCCAGGTTGCTCAGTAATTTTGGCGTGAATGGGATATTGATTCTTACGGTATGCAGTACAGGCCGATTACGGGCCGATATTTAATAAAATGTCCGTATGTCGCGAAATGGTATATATTATATAGTGTAGAAGACCAATCAGGAGAGCTATAGTATGGTACAGGATATTCGTGACCGGCTGAACTACAACTACAAGACCACCGTCAAAAAATTTCGTGAAACAAGTGTCAATGCGGAGCGGTTCGGCACCCCGCAGATTCTTTATGACTCTGCTGAGAGAAATATTAAAACATTAGAGGATTTGATTGCTATTATCCGGGAGCTAAAGAAGGAGAAAAAATACGGACTTGTCGATTCCTACTCCGAAAGCAATGCTCTCGTCAAAGTCGAGGTCAAAGCAGAGAATATGATACGTGATATAAAGGAACGCGGACTTCTTGTTCTTGAGGTGGACCCTCCTTTTCTCAGGAAAGCCCGTGAAGTCATCGATATCTATGAAAGTGAGTTCAAGTAGCGCAAGAGACATTCGTTCGAATAGTTACCATTTTCCCCGGAACACTTCTTCTCAGTAACTTCAAATCTGTAGTATTAAATCATTTCCGCAGACATGAAATAGAAGTACATTTACTTCTGGTTGATTTTTAATTGTTACCTTGAGGATTTTGTTATCCTCCGGCGATACTCCATAAATTGAAATTGATAGTTTTACAGTTATTGTTGCCATGTCGCGCACATTAAAATCACTTGTCCCATTATTCAATGCTGCTTGCAATCTACAGGAATGTGTCTCGGTTCTGCAGAAAAGCAGCGCCGAATTTACCGGGCTGAACGGGTCAAGTTCCGCTCTGTTTGCTGCTGCGCTTTTCGGTATATCGAAAAAGGGTATTTTGCTTGTTGTAAGAAACAACAGGGAGGCGTCGGATTTCTACACCGATCTCCATGGGTTTCTCGACAGCAGATATCTTTTTCTTATGCCTTCTAAGGAAACCCTTCCGTACGATGAGAGTGAGCCCTACAGCGATATTACCGCAAAGAGGGTTGTCGCTCTCCATGCGTTGCTGCGGAAAAAACGCGGTATTTTCGTGTTGCCCGTGCGTTCACTCATAGATTACTATCTGCCGAAAGAGATTTTTTCCCAGAGCATCCTGGACGTACGGGTAGGTACACATCTTTCGCTCGAGCATGCCAAGGAAACACTCACTGCACTCGGATATGAGAGGGAAGACCGGGTGCAGAGCAACGGTAATTTTTCGGTTCGTGGTGACATTCTTGACATATTTGTTCATGGTGATGAGCATCCCGTACGTATCGAGTTTTTTGACGACCTGGTCGAATCGATCCGAGAATTTTCTCCGGTTACACAGAAATCGACAACCGGGATGGAACAGGTAACCATTATCCCTGCAAAAGAGGTGCTACTGACGAATCAGGCGGCTGAATCTCTTAAAATGAAGAGTAACCGGTTGAATCGTGAGATCATAGAAAAAATATGTACACTCAGACACTTTGAGGGTATCGACAGCTACCTGTCGCTCCTGTATGATCCGGCGGGAACTCTTTTCGACTATACGGGCCAGCAGTATCACGTTTTATTCAATTCAATAACAAAATGCGGAGAACATGCGCGGTTTTACAGGGCCGAGGCAAACCGGCTGTATGAAGAAAAAAAAGACACGCATTTTATACTTTCCCCCGATAAAATCGTTCAGGATTTTAATGATGTTGTTGCGCGGCTCGAGATATTTGGAAATATTTCGGTATTGCCGGAAACTAAAAATCACCTGTTTCAGTTCGATGTATCCGAGAAACGCGGGTACAGGGGCCAGATCCGATACTTCAGGGAAGATCTTCAGCACCTTCTGGATGAGGGGTACCACGTTATTATCGGTGCGAGCTATGAGGGGCAGACGGAGCGGTTGAGAGAGCTGCTAAAGGACAAGATAGATGCTCATTCCGGACTTTCAGTTGAAACCGTCGACCTGCACGAAGGCTTTATCGCCAGGCTGATTAAGTCTGCCGTTATCCTCGACAGGGAGATATTCAACAGGAAAAAGAGGCAGGGGGCCCGTTTTCTGAAAAGCAGATCCAGGCCGATCGAGGGAATACTCGATATCGCGGAGGGTGATTTTATTGTGCATCTGGAGCATGGAATCGGCATCTACAGGGGAATAGAGCGGCTGAAAACAGGGGCTGCCGAGAAAGATTTTTTCAAGATAGAGTACAGGGAAGGCGATGAGGTGTTTATTCCGGTCGACCAGATTAACCTGCTCCAGCGTTATATCGGGCAGGAGGGAAGGAGGCCGAGGATCGACAAACTCGGCTCAGGTACCTGGAACCGGGTTAAAAATAATGTAAAAAGGTCGGTTCAGGAGCTGGCCCGGGAGCTTCTCGAGCTGTACTCGCTTCGTTCGAGGATGCAGGGGCACGCATTTTCCACTGATACGGAGTGGCAGTTCGAATTCGAATCTGGTTTTCAGTACGAGGAAACACCCGATCAGCTAAGGACAATTGAAGAAATAAAGCGTGATATGGAAGAAGCGAAGCCCATGGACAGGCTCGTATGCGGTGACGTGGGTTTCGGAAAAACTGAGGTTGCCATTCGTGCTGCATTCAAGGCAGTGATGGACGGAAAACAGGTTGCCCTGCTCGTGCCGACGACAATTCTTGCGGAACAGCACCTGAATACATTCGTCGAACGACTCTCCCTGTATCCTGTAACTGTTGAAATGCTCTCACGCTTCAGGACACAGAAGGAACAGAAAAAAATAATAGAAAACCTGAAAAACGGCGTAATCGATGTGGTCATCGGCACACACAGGCTTATTCAAAAAGATATTCAATTCAAGGATCTCGGGCTTGTCATAATCGATGAGGAACAGCGTTTCGGGGTCGCACACAAGGAGCGCCTCAAACAGCTTCGCAAGCTTGTTGACGTCATAACCATGACGGCGACGCCGATTCCCCGAACCCTGTATATGTCCATGAACCGAATACGGGACATGAGCGTCATCGAAACACCGCCTAGAGAACGAGTTCCGATAGAAACCTATGTTCTCGAACACAACGATGAAATCATATCCGGCGCAATCAGGCGGGAGGCTGAGCGAGAGGGACAGGTGTATTATGTGCACAACAGGGTTCGGACCATTGACGAAAGGGCCGAGGCACTCAGGCGGCTTGTTCCCGGTATTTCGGTTGAAGTTGCCCACGGCCAAATGGACGAACATGAGCTAGAGGATATCATGCAGGCTTTTTTCAACATGGAGTTTCAGATACTCGTTACAACCACGATTATTGAGTCGGGCCTGGATATCCCGAATGTCAATACCATTGTTATCGAGCGGGCTGACAGGTTCGGGCTCTCCCAGCTCTATCAGCTCAGGGGGAGAGTCGGCAGGAGCAAACGAAAGGCCTATGCCTACCTTCTATATCCGGTTGGGAGGATAGTTTCAGAGCAAGCTGCCAAACGGCTTGCCGTTATCAATGACCATACAGAGCTGGGATCGGGCTTCTCAATTGCGCTGAAGGATCTCGAAATACGGGGCGCGGGTAATATACTCGGGAGCCAGCAGCACGGCGAAATGCTTACCGTCGGTTTTGAAATGTATGTGAAGCTTCTCGACGAGGCGATACGCGAGCTGAAGGGAGAGGTTGAAGAAGCGGAAATCGAACCCGTGCTGGATCTCAGCTATAAAGCCTTCATTCCGAAAGAGTACATTGAAAGCGAGAAGCTTCGTATAGAGATATACAAGCGGCTTGCGGCGGTTAAGAAAAGTGAAGAGCTCGAGGATCTCAGGTCCGAGATTACGGACAGGTTCGGCTCGATTCCTGTACGGCTTGAAGAGCTTTTAAAGGTCGTGATGCTCAGGATACTCTGCAGAGATGTGGGGATCAGGCACTTCAGGGAGCGGGAAAATGAGCTGCAGCTTACCTTTGAGCAAAGCAGGGTGGATATCATCGGCCTTATACAGAAGATCAGCAAAAACAGGAAAATTTTCAATATTTCTCCGAAAGATTACAACACACTCCATATATACAGGGTATTCAACAACAATGATGAGAGGTACGAATTCCTCAAGGAGTTATTCGAATATGAGAGCGTTTCCGGAAACTGAAATAAAGGCGAGGCTGTCTCGATTGGCGGAATCACTGTCCCGCGAAGATATCGACTGCGCTCTCATTGCGCAGAATGTCGACCGCCTGTACTACAGCGGGACCATTCAGGACGGCGTACTGCTTGTCGGGTGCCGGAGTGGCCCGGTGTTGTTCGTGCGGCGGACCCTTTCACGCGCCCGTGAAGAATCGCCTCTTGATACCGTAGTCGGGATGACAAAGCTCAGTGATGTGTGTGAATATATTAAAGATACGGGCCTGAACCGGGGAAGAATAGGTGTCGAGATGGATGTTTTGCCTGTCAAACTGTACCGTGCCCTCGTCGAGTCTCTTCCAGACGTGTCGTTTATGGATATATCCGCAATCGTTCGTCTTCAGCGTGCGGTAAAATCCAACTTTGAGATCGAGCTTCTCGCCGAAAGCGGAAGAAGATTCGACCGGGTATTCGAAAAACTGGGGGAAATTCTATCTACCGGCATGAGCGAGTATGAAATATACATGCGGTTCATCTCGCTTCTTCTGGAGGAGGGGTCCTCCCTCACTGTTCGAACCAGAACATTCAACATGGAGGCGGAACAGAGGTACATTTTAAGCGGAGAAAATACCGCAAAACATTCTGCGATGGATTCTCCATCCGCATGCGGTACCGGGGTAACGGTTGCTTTTCCGTCAGGGGCGAGCCACCGAAAGGTTGGTTCTAATGAGCCGCTTCTCATCGATGCGGTTTTTGTTCATGAGGGCTATATCGTCGATTGCACGCGTATTTTTGCATTTGGCGATCTTGACCCTGCGCTTAAACGCGCGCACGCTGTTTCTCACTCATGTCATGAACTGTTTTGTGAGGCGGTTGAGAGTGGGACTGCAATACCGGATATCTATAGAAAAATCAATACATATGTTGATAATCAGCAGCTTGGTGATATATTCATGGGAGGTGTGCGTTTTATCGGACATGGAGTAGGACTCGAGCTCGATGAGTTTCCCGTAATTACAGAAAGGTTCGAAGGTGAGCTGGTGCCCGGGATGGCGGTGGCATTTGAACCGAAATTCATCTTTCCCGGAGGGGCAGTCGGTTATGAGAACACCTACATCATCGAGGAAAATCGCATGGCCCGTTCACTAAACCGGTTCGACACGGAGATTCAATACCGCTGATGGTTGAAATTGTATTGTCCCGGTCAATTTTCGTAATTAGATTAACAGCATTACAGGGAGAGGAATTAAAATGAAAAAAATAATAATTGGTATTATAGTAATCGTTTTCGTGGTCGGCAGCCTTGCGGGAAACTACCTTTTACTAAGAAAATCTGGATACCTGGGCAGCGCCCGGGCGTTTGCGCAGACGCAGCAGGACAGCAAAACCTGGGTTGTGAAAATCAACGACACGGTTATTTCACTGCAGGACTTCGAGCGCGAATTCAATGTTCACGTATACTCACTTCCTATTACGGCCGAGGATAAGAAGAAATATGAAAATGATATAAATAATAAAAAAAAGTTCCTCGCCAACCTGATCAATGAATACTTGATATACGACAAATCGGTCTCCGAGGGATACCTGAAACGGCAGGACGTGCAGGATCTGATAAAGGCGGTAAAGCGAAGGGCTGTCATTCAGGTGTACCTCAACGAGAAGATAGAGCCTCATCTTAAAGAGGTCCCCGATGAACAGATAGAGGCGATTTACAATCAGAATAAAAAACTTTTTGCGGGTGTCGATATAGATGTGGCTCGCCAGCAGATTCGAATGCAGCTCCTGCAGAAACAGTACAATGATCAACTGAATGAAATAATCGATAACCTCAAAGGCGAGGCGAAGGTTATCAAAAATGAAAAAGTCGGTTTATGAGCATCGATATTAAGGCAAAGCTTGCAGGGGCTCTTGAAAGTATCGCCGGTGGTATGAAGGAAAGCCTGTATGCGATTCTCGAAGTTCCGCCGAGCGGTGATTTTGGTGATTACGCGGTTCCCTGCTTTCAGTTTGCAAAGCGTGAGAGGCGGAATCCTGCAGATATAGCGCGCGATCTGGCGCGGAAAATAGAAGGCTTCAACGATACAAACAGCCTGATAGCGAGCGCTGAGGCACACGGCCCCTACCTCAATCTCTTTCTGAACAGAACGACAGTAATCGGAGACGTAATAAAGGACATCACTAAATCAACATTTGATTCGCTGCAGTCGCATGGAGAGGGCAAAGCAGTTGTCATCGATTTTTCATCGCCGAATATCGCCAAGCCGTTCGGAATCGGACATCTCAGGTCAACGGTTATCGGTAGCGCGTTGAAAAGGATATACACATTCCTCGGCTACAGGGTCATCGGGATCAATCACCTTGGTGACTGGGGTACACAATTCGGTAAACTTATCACCGCATATAAAAAATGGGGAAATGAAAAGGGGCTCGAAGACGATCCCATCCGCTTTCTCTACGATCTATACGTGCGGTTTCACCATGAGGCTGATAGAATACCGGCCCTCGAAGATGAGGCACGCGAATGGTTCAGCAAACTCGAAAAGGGTGACGAGGAGTCAAGGAGGCTCTGGAAGCGTTTTGCCGACCTCAGTCTCAGAGATTTTCAAAGAATCTATAAGCGGCTGGATGTTTCATTCGAACAGTATACGGGCGAAAGTTTTTACGGCCCTATGCTCGAATCCACTGTGGAGAGAATTATCGAGGGCGGCATCACCGAAATAAGCGAAGACGCACTCATCGTTCCTCTCGAAGACATGCCGCCCGCCCTGTTAAGGAAAAAGGACGGGTCGACCCTGTATATAACGCGCGATATTGCGGCCGCACTTTATCGGTATGAGACCTTTAATTTCGATCTCGCACTCTACGTTGTCGGGACCCCGCAGCAGCTTCATTTCAGGCAGGTATTCAGCGTTCTGGAAAAGATGGGGATGCCCTGGTATTCGAGATGCCATCATGTGCCATTCGGCCAGATCAGATTTAAAGAGGGTGCTATGAGCACGAGAAAGGGCAACATCGTCTTTCTCGAAGATGTTATGGATCGCGCGGCCTCTCTCGCTGAAACGATAATTGAGGAAAAGAATCCGGATATACAGGATAAAAAGGCTGTTGCAGAAGCGGTCGGTGTTGGCGCTATCATTTTCAATGACCTGAAGAATTACCGGCTGAAGGATATTACTTTCAACTGGGATGAAGTACTGAACTTCAATGGTGAAACCGGGGTGTATCTTCAATACACCCATGCACGAATATCAAGCCTCCTGAAAAAATATAGTGAACGTTATGGCGATATTAAATACAGGGAAGGCCTTGTATACACCGATGACGACAGCACTGTATACTCGGTGGTACTTATGGTAAATGAGTTTGATCAGGTCGTACAGAGGGCGGCTCGGGAATTCGAGCCGTCCGTTATTGCACGCTATCTTCTCGAACTGGCGTCCCGGTTCAATGCTTTCTATGCCTCTCACAGGGTTATTACGGAAGATCAGACGCTTTCATTATTCCGTGCGCTGGTAGTGTTTGCAGTAAAGAAGGTTTTAAAAAAAGGATTGGAGCTTCTCGGTATCGAAGCGATTGAACAGATGTGAGGTGAAGGGTGCACGGAAGGTAGAAATCGTGTCACCGGGCACGCTGCATGGTTTGGTAACCGGGAACCCCGTGCTAACGGAAGGTCCTGCCACCAGGCATGCGTCATGCCGCCAGGTATATGCCCGGGTCTGTATGATTCTATCCTATCTGCCAGAAGGCATGAGATTGCGATCAGACACGCCATCCTGCAGGTTTGTTTCAAAAGTGTGTGCATCCCCCTTCAGTGCATTAAGCAGTTCGATCATCATTTTTCGTTCTGTATCGAAGTTTCTTTCACGATTTTTCTGAACAAACACGCCGAGGTTTTCATCTGTAAATTTGACTTTCATTTTTTTTACCTCTCTATTTAATTGGGCAACCCCGTTTTATTATCTATGCTACGATTATAATATACTGCGGTTTTGTTAATTTAATCAATGAAAATTGTTAAATTTTTGTTAATCTTTTTCAGGGATATTTTCCGAGGGATATATGTATGCGGACTCGAAAACCGAGGAAAGGCGATTTTGGTAAAGTTTTCAAAGGAGACTGCCGATAAACCAAAAGAGGGAATCCACATCTTCGAATTATCATGAGGCATGGTGTGAAGCTTCTGTGCTTTGCATAACATGTTTCACCGGGAACAGGGAAGTTCCCGTCTGTCTACACGCAAGGAGGTGATGCCTGCAGCTTCAATACAGTATAAATATCGTACATTTATGAGAGCAGTTTAGCTTTTTTTAAATGCAGGGCAAGGACGCCTGGAATTTTTTCAAGGAGGAAAATATGATTATCAATCACAATCTCAGTGCGATTTTTGCGAACAGGATTTTAAAGTTCAACAACTGGAACATCAACAAGGATATTGAGAGACTTTCATCCGGCATGAGGATAAACCGCGCCGGTGACGATGCTTCAGGGCTCGCCGTTTCCGAAAAATTGCGGTCTCAAATTCGGGGACTGCGCCGGGCTGCCAGGAACGCCGAAGACGGTATTTCTTTCATACAGACAACAGAGGCGTACCTCCAGGAAATTCAGGACCTCCTCCAGCGGATAAGAGAACTCTCCGTTCAGGCTTCGAACGGAATTTATACCTCTGAGGATAGACAGCAGATTCAGGTTGAGATATCCCAGCTCGTCGATGAAGTCGATAGAGTCGCTTCGCATGCGCAGTTCAACGGCATGAACATGCTGACGGGCAGATTTGCACGGCCAACCGGTGAAAACATGGTTACCGGTTCGATGTGGTTTCATATCGGGCCTAATATGGATCAGAGAGAGCAGGCATTCATCCAAACCATGAGTGCGCGCGGCCTTGAAATGCGCGCCATTTCGACGGGATCCACAATATCTCTCTCCACGCCGGCAAAGGCAAACAGGGTGATCGGCATCGTCGATCAGGCATTGCACAAGGTTTCCAAACAACGCGCGGACCTCGGCGCCTACCAGACGAGGCTTGAATACGCCACAAAAGGGCTGTTATCAGGATATGAGAATATGCAGGCCGCTGAATCCCGTATACGGGATACGGACATTGCAGAGCAGATGGTTGAGTTTACAAAAGATCAGATTCTTGTGCAGTCCGGTACGGCTATGCTGGCACAGGCGAATCTTTTGCCGCAGAGTGTGCTCCAGTTGTTTCGTTAATTTACTTAATGGGTGATGAGCGCGGAAATTCCCTCCGCCGATTGGTTGTATCGGTTATACTCCGCGCATAATCATAGCGCACGTGGAGTTATCTCTCCGCTTGAATACTGCTCCGCGTGTTTGAGAATGTGTTTCTCTTGGTTCGTTGCTTCAGGTGTCTGCCTGTTGAAGTATTCCCGGGGCTTATTAGTCCTGCAAGGGCCGATGGCCCCGGGAGCTTGGCAGGAGCTTCTAAGTAACTTCGGGCAAGTTACTGTTTGATACTCAGCCGCGAAGTGGCTTGCGCCGCTTTGGTTTCGGGCCCCGAGTCAAAAAAACGGGGATCAAACAAAGCGTGATTAATAAAATGAAGCGGACGAACAATCGATCTTTGAAATAGCGACCGGGTTTTTGAGACCCCCCGTGTCTCAGGTGAGTTAACCACCCTCCATGACGATGGCCTGCCATGACGATGGACTGCCATGGTGACAGGTATGCCAGTAACTTATCCTACGCCCCCTGCCTTTTTCACGCGCCTTGTTCACGGTGCATGAAATCAAACCTCCCAATGATTATGAGGAGGCGGATTTTCCTGTTGGAAATGGCGTATAAGGGGGGCCAAACTGGCTTTCCCCGTGAGGCTTCTAAGTAACTTCGAGCAAGTTACTATTTGATACTCAGCCGCGAAGCGGCTTGAGCCGCTTTTGAGTCCTGCCTCATTCGGGGGCCTACTGTTAGTTGCTGGCCTTCATGCGGTAAAACGATTGCGTTTCCATTATGATATGGGAACAGATCGGAACGGGAGAATGAAACGAGGCGCGCATCGGAGTATATTCTTCTGCTTTCAAGGTCTACGACTTCAAGGAGTGTGCCTTGAAAAAAACCGTGCAGGGAAGCACAAAACCTATCAAGGAGGGTAGCTGAATGATTATCAACCACAACATGAGTGCTCTCTACGCCAACCGTATCCTGAAGTTCAAAAACCTCGATGTTGACAAGGATATTGCTAAACTGGCATCAGGAGAACGGATTACGCGGGCCGGTGATGACGCCTCCGGTCTGGCCGTATCTGAAAAGATGCGGTCCCAGATACGTGGATTGAAACAGGCGGCACGTAACATAGAGAATGCCGTTAGTTTCATCCAGACAACCGAAGGCTACCTGCAGGAATCGCAGGATATTCTTCACCGGATCAGAGAGCTGGCGGTTCAATCTGCAAATGGTATCTATTCCGATGCCGACAGAATGCAGATACAGGTTGAAGTATCGCAGCTTGTGGATGAGGTCGACAGAATTGCATCACATGCCCAGTTCAACGGATACAATATGCTGACCGGTGCATTTGCAAATCCTTCCCATGGCGGCATTCCCACTGCCTCGATGTGGTTTCACATCGGTGCCAATATGGATCAGCGGGAGAGAGCCTACATAGGGACAATGACCTCAGATGCACTCGCCCTGAAAGTCGACGGAAGGGCGATAAGTATTTCAACCCCAGGTCAGGCCAATTCTGTTATCGGGACTGTAGATGAAGCGCTCACAAGAGTGTCAAGCCAGCGAGCGGACCTTGGTGCCTATCAGAACCGCTTCGAAATGGCAGTGAAGGGAGTTCTTGTCGGTGCTGAGAATATCCAGGCTGCGGAATCGCTCATCCGTGATACCGATATGGCGACACAGATGGTTGAGTTTGTGAAAGACACGATTCTCGTTCAGTCAGGTACAGCAATGTTGGCTCAGGCCAATTTGCAACCTAAATCAGTTCTTCAGCTTCTCGGGTAAGGAGTCCTGGTGAGGATGGATTCTGATGAGGGCTGGTCCTGATGAGGACTGGTCCTGACGAGGACTGGAATTGCGGTCTGGCAGAAGAGAGGGGGTGGCGAAAAAAAGCCTATTTCAGGTCATACATTGAAACCTGTTCCTGCAGGAGGGAGTAAATCTCCTGTGGACGGGCTCTCGAGTGTATGTTTTACAGCGGTGTCGTGAGAAAGGTGTGCTGTGATCGGTGTGGATACCTCAACACTTCGCCGTGCTGTGAAAGACAGTCTATGGATAGCTGAGCATTAAAATCTCTACGGAGGGAGGAGATTATATGATCATTAACCATAATATATCCGCTGTCTTCGTAAACCGGATGCTGTCGAGAGACGAGAGAAATATTTCGAAGTCCATCGAGAAACTTGCATCCGGGATGCGTATTAACAGAGCTGGTGACGATGCTTCAGGATTGGCTGTATCAGAAACGCTGAGATCTCAGATTCGCGGCACAAAGCAGGCGCGGGAGAATGCTCTTGACAGCATCTCCTTTATCCAGACTGCTGAAGGGTCTTTGCAGGAGGTCCATGCCATTCTTCACCGTTTGAGAGAGCTGTCGGTGCAGTCGGCAAATAGTGTGTATACCGACGAGGACAGAAGCCTCATTCAGGTTGAAGTCTCGCAGCTGGTTGCCGAGGTTGACCGGATAGCTGAAACCACCGAGTTTAATCGGTATAAGATCCTTGACGGTTCAAAAAAAAGTTTTCGCTTTCAAATCGGACCAAATGAGGGTCAATCGATTACGGTTGGCATGAAGACGATGACGTCTGCTGCCATAGGCATATCCGGCATCTCGATGAGCAGTGTTGATGCGGCGAATAAATCAATTGCGAGGGTTGACAGGGCCGTCGATATCGTTTCAAAGCAGCGTGCTGTTTTTGGAGCGGTACAGAACAGGCTCGAGCATGTAATAAACAACCTCGCGGTTGCAGAAGAGAACCTGCAGGCCGCTGAATCGAGAATCCGGGATACTGATATGGCTTCTGAAATCGTGAACTTCATGCGTCTCAAGATTCTCGAGAAATCGGCTACGGCAATGCTGATGCAGGCCAATCTGATGCCGGAATCAGTTTTGAAGCTTTTGGATTAGGCTGTAAACCGATCGCAGACCTGCGGCCTTTATGGCCGCAGGATTTTATAATGAGAGCAATATTGAACAGCTGCTCAATGAAATAGAATGGAGGTGAAAAAGATGGGTATTGACATAATCAACGACAATAAACCACCTGAGTTGAATTCACTTTTAATTGCAAAAAAACGAATGCCGACTTACAGGACCGCAACAGTCGAAAAGGAGGATGCCGCTCCCTTCACACTGAAGGCAGGTGATGTAGCCGAAGGAAAAGTGGTTGTCAACGAGGCCATTGAAAAGCTGAGAAGCGCCGGAGATATCTTCAACAAACGACTTGACTTCAGGGTTGATAAGGAGACGAACAGAGTGGTTGTTAAGGTAATCGACACGAAAACCGATAAGGTAATTAAAGAAATACCTCCGGAGCAATTATTACATCTCGTGGCTAAGATTCAGGAGATGATCGGTTTATTGGTCGACGAGGAAAGATGATTGAGTTTGTCGATGAGATGCGACAGATGAATTACCCGGAGGGAATTTCTATAACGCTCCGGGATGTACAATGTCTGATATCAATCTGCCGGGAATATCTAGTAATATAGATGTTAAAGGTATTATCGAGAAGCTTGTAAAGGTCGAGAGTAAAAAGCTCGACAAGTTCGAAAAGTCCAAAGAGCTATTCGATAAACAGAAGAGCGCCTGGTCCACACTCGGCAACAAAATCAAAGCAGTTCAGGATGCAGCCCGTTCCCTCTACAGTTTTAGATCCCCCTTTGATGATAAAATAGCCCATTCCAGCGCTGAAGATTTCCTCACAGCCACGGCTGCACGTACGGCAGAGCCTGCAAAAGCATCGGTGAAAATCAAACAGGCCGCACAGAGAGAGAGAATTGTTACAGACCCGGTTGACAATACAACTGTCTTTAACGGACAAACACTTAAACTGAAGATCGGTGACGCGGATATAGACGTGGTTTTCAACGGAGGCCGTATAGAAAATCTGTCCGATGCATTGAACGGACAGGCCGGAGACTACCTGACTTCAAAAATAACCCATGACACTGATAAAACGTCGGTACTGGTTGTTGAAACACACAAGACCGGTAAAAATAATACAATAGCTTCAGATGATCCCCAAACACTCCAGTTCCTGAAAAGTATCGGGCTTTTTGAGGAGAAAACCGGTATTGGATACGATACTCGTTTTACGTCAGAAAGGCTAACCCGGGCGGATCAAAAAACGAAATTCGCACTCACGGATAACCGTCTTTCGCTTGAGCCTGAAGGAAAAGTTGAGTTTTCGCTAGGACGGGAAGTTGCGGTCAGGCCCTCCATCATGGTAAAGGTCAGGATGAAAGCAGTTGAATTGCCACGAAAGGAGGAGGCCCAGGCACCGCATGTTTTTCCAAAGCTGAATAATATAGGCAAGGTAACGGTCAAAGACATCGATATCATTGGGGGTAACCCGGTTTCGGGGATCGAAACCGAGAAGCAGGAGAAACCGAAGCCTGCGGAAGTTGTGGATAATACTGTTCTGGCCTTCAAAAACACTGACGGCGTTGTGCATGAAATAGCAGTTGGAGGACTTGGCGCCGACGAAAAAGAATACAGTTACAGACTTTCGGATATCGCCACAGAGGGTGAGAAGATCACCAGCGTGCTGATGGTCAATAAAAATACAGGCAGGCGGATCGAATATGCGGATCTCAAAATAGTCGACGAGTCGGCCCGGCCGGGAATTTCTCCAAAGCACCTCATTCAGAAGGCCCAGGATGCCGTTGTGTATATCGACGGTGTAAAGGTACAGCGTGAAGGAAATCAGATAGACGATGCTATCAAGGGTGTAACGCTCGATATAAAGGGTAAAACAGACAGAGAAATAGATCTTGTTATCGACCGTGATTATGAAAAGATAACAAACCAGATCATTCAGCTCATGAAGGGTTATAACGAGCTGCTCGAGTATATCAATAAGCAGTCAAAAGTTATTCCGGGGGAGAGTCTTAAGGACAAGACCGAAGCGGGAGTGCTAACAGGGGATATTACGGTGATGGGACTCAAGAATAAACTGCAAAATATCATGATGAACCCGTATCCGACTAAAAAGGGTAAAGAGCTCTCCCTGCTTGCCCAAATCGGTATTTCAATGGGAGCCGTCAACTCAGACTGGAATGACATCAAGGGCGGATACCTGCAGGTTGATGAGGACACCTTTGTTGAATCCTTTAACAAATATCCTGAAGCAATTAAAGAGCTCTTCGGTGCAGACACGAATAACGATGCCGTTATTGATAACGGTGTTGCTTTTACCCTGGAAAAAACTCTGAAAGGATACACCAATACGACAAACGGTATAGTTGCTTACCGTGTAAAGGCAACGGATGGAAGGATTAAAGATGAAGAGAAAAAGATAGATGACTGGAATGTACACCTTGAAGATTATAGAAAAAAACTTGAAAAGGATTTTACACTTATGCAGCAATCGCTCAATGAGCTGGACCAGAACCAGAAAAGGATTGAAAACTTCTCGAATCAATTCAAGACAAAGTAGGAGATAAGTGCATGGATATTCTTATAAACAATGAGAAGCTCGAGTTTAGTCTTGAAAATGAAAAAAACCTCAATGAAGTTATTGACAGTGTCGAAAAATGGGTGTTAAAAAACGGCCGGGTTATCAGTTCGATATCCGCTGATGACGTGCGTATTACCCTGGATTCTCCTTCGGAAACACTCCATAAGGGAGTAAACGGGATTTCACTGCTGAAGATTCAGACCTTGTCTCCGATTGAATATGCACTCCATACACTGGAAACAATTGGAGAGTACATAGTCGATTTTAAAAGCCGCTATCTGCAGTCTGCTCGTATTGAAAATCACGATGCCGTCCTTGAGGGACTGATGCTCGTGGAAAACGGCTTGTCCTGCGCGTGTAGTCTTCTTCTTATTAAAGATTTTGCTGTTTTGGATGAAAATGGCGTTTCACTGCAGGAAATGCTCGGTGGCCTTCACACTGCAGTACATAAGTTTGAGAAGCACTATATTGATACGGCTGATTTGCCTGAAATAACCGGTATACTGGACGGATTTCTCCGTGTTCTGCCGAGGATGGCGATATGGACGGTAATCAAGAACGGTATATCCATGTCCAAGCCACAAAATACGGAAGCGTTTTATAAATCCGTTCTTGCAGATCTATGCAGTGTAGCACAGAGATCTGTGGATAAATTTGAAAACATAGGAAAAAATCTTCAAATCGGCAAAGACGCTCCGGCATTGCACGATATTTTATTTATTACTGAGCTTCTCGATGAGCTCGTGTTCATGCTCGGGTTCTTCATGCAGGAACACCAAGACAGGATGGATGGAATCAGGGTGTCGGGAAAGATCATACGGGAGGTTATCGAGAGTATTTCCAAAGGTTTGAAGGAGATTGAAGAGTCATTTAAAAACGGAGATATGGTATCCGTTGGAGATATGATCGAGTATGAATTGAAACCGCTGTATGAAGATGTACTGGAGCTGATTGAAAAAATTAGCGATATTATTTAGAGAAATAAAAATTTTATATTGACACGACGCGTATAATATAATAGCTTGAAAGTACAGTCTGTCGGTAAGGGACGGCGTAAAAGCAGGAAGTCTGTACTGTTGTGTATAAAGTAACGTGTGCCTGACAGGAGAAATGGTGTAAGTCCCCCAGGGCAAGTCTTCTTGGGAAAAGTCCCTGACGGGATATGCCATTTCGCGGCCGAGTAATAAAGATTGTTTATTCTATGTTACATAGAAGTGGAGCTTTTACACGTTTCATAAAAAATACATACCTTAGATCTGCTGTATAAAACCTCATAAAAAGCCACATTGGTTGTCTGCTCTACGGAATTTAAGCAGAGGCGGGGTTGTTTTAATAAAAATCATGTATACTAACCAATTAATCCGATTGCAAGTGGTGCAAGTCCTCTTGGGGCAAGTCCTCTTGGGAAAAGTCCCTGTGGGACTGAGTATACAACAGTAACTTGCTCGAAGTTACTTAGAAGATAACGAGGTGATGTAACGTCCGCGGGTTTACCTGTTGATTCGATTTTCAGAAGAAACGGAAGAAAATATATTAGGACATGGCTACACAGGATAGTTATAACGGAGACAACAAGATAGAAGACGTGGAGGAAGAAATGGAACCTGATACTGAGGAGCAACCTGAAGTTCAGGAAGTTCATACGGAAGAAGTGTTCGAAGAAATTTCCAGGAGTAAAGAAATTGGAGACAACAACGGTGGAGACACCAATGGTGGAGACACCAGTGGTGGAGACGTCAGTGGTGAAACCAACGGTGGGGACGATGCAACTGATGAGGACTATGTTTCTGCTCGAACCGATGAAGCTGCCCAAACGGAGCAGGCAGCTTCGAAGGAAAATGGTAAGATTGCGGTCATCAGGAAAACGAAAAAGAAGGCCGAAGAGAAGAAAAAGATTAATTTTGCCAAACTGAACATCAATGAGCTTGCGAATATGACAATATCGGGTCTTTCTTCGCTTGCGCGCGAATTTAAAATAGAAGGAACGAGCAGAATGAAGAAGCAGGATCTTATCTTCTCCATTCTGCAGGCGCAGACCGAGAAACACGGGCTTATCTTTGCCTCTGGAGTGCTTGAAATTCTTCAGGATGGGTACGGATTTTTACGTTCACCGAGCTATAACTACCTTCCCGGCCCGGATGATATATACGTATCCCCGTCACAGATTCGTTTATTTGGGTTGAAGACTGGAGATACGGTATCCGGGCAGGTGCGGCCTCCCAAGGAAAATGAACGGTTTTTTGCCCTGCTTCGAGTCGAAGCAGTTAATTTCGAAGATCCCGAGGTTGCGCAGAAGAGGATATTATTTGATAATTTAACTCCCCTCTACCCAATTGACAGGATAAACCTGGAAACAACCTCCGACAATATCTCAATGCGGATAGTAAACCTCTTTACGCCGATCGGTATGGGGCAGAGAGGACTTATTGTTGCTCCTCCAAGGACAGGAAAAACTATTCTCATCCAGCATATCGCTAATTCAATTACAACAAACCACCCGGAAATTGTGCTTATTGTCCTCCTCATCGATGAGCGCCCGGAGGAAGTTACAGACATGCAGCGGAATGTTGACGGAGAAGTAGTCAGCTCTACATTCGATGAGCCTGCAACCCGTCACGTGCAGGTTGCTGAAATGGTGATAGAAAAGGCTAAAAGGCTTATTGAGCATAAAAGGGATGTCGTGATCCTGTTAGACAGTATTACGCGGCTTGCACGGGCGTATAATCAGGTTGTGCCCACTTCCGGGAAGATACTTTCAGGTGGTGTCGATTCGAATGCGCTTCATAAACCAAAGAGGTTTTTCGGCGCCGCGAGAAATATCGAGGAGGGCGGCAGTCTCACGATTCTTGCCACTGCGCTTATCGATACGGGCAGCCGAATGGACGAAGTTATATTTGAGGAGTTCAAGGGCACGGGCAACATGGAGCTTCATCTGGACAGGCGGCTTGTGGAGAGGAGAATTTTCCCTGCGATAGACGTCTGGAAATCAGGAACCAGAAAAGAGGAACTTCTCCTCTCGGAGGAAGAACAGCAGAAGCTCTGGGTGCTGAGAAAGGTCCTCCACACAATGGATGAGATTGAGGTTATGGAACTGCTTCTCGAGAAGATGAAGGCAACCAAGAATAACGCCGCGTTTCTCCGTTCCATGAATAACTCGGTGTGAGTCGAAATTCACTATCGCAATTGACAATTTTACAACCTGATGTTACATTATAACGACCTGGCAGAGATCGTCTTATCGTGAAAAAGGTATGGAAATATCGAACTTTTTCGCCTATACCGGTTTTCGGAGTGTCAGTAGAAAAATAGGCAAGTGCACTTTCAATCGTAAAAGGTTCAAACCAATAAATGCCTGATGGCGCACTTGCCTGATGGTTTTACCGAAATTCTTTAATACTTGATGGGTCATGGATAAGAAAAAGCTCATTGTCTGTTAAAAAAATTCCGGTACAAAATATCAAAATTTTAATGGACAAAACCATAGATGTGGAGTTTCAAATGAAAAAAGGCATACATCCGGAGTATAAACACGTTGTCATAACCTGTGCCTGCGGAAACAAGATCGAGACACAGTCTACGGTTGACATAAAGCATGTTGAAATATGCTCCGCATGCCATCCGTTTTTTACCGGGAAGCAGAAGCTTGTGGATACTGCAGGCCGGATAGAAAGATTCAGGAAGAAGTACAACATTAAAAATACCCAGGAATAAAGCAGCTTTTTCCCTTCTATTACACGCCCAAATTTCAGGCAATATCCATTTATAGAAAAGAATTGTATGATTTATCATACAATTGCTGTTCATTTTTTCATACGAAAACAGATGTAAATCATTCCAATATTCCACTTGGTGAAGAGAGAATTAGTTATACTGCAATTATTCTCCATTTTCCCTCTTTTTTCATTTAAGTTATAGAAAAAGTCGGTTTTTTTAGAAAAATTCATAGGCCTTTAGAGCAAAATCGACCAAAATAAGGGTTGTTTTTACCCATCAGGTTGAAATTTACATCTCAGAACACCGTATGTGTCGAATAATGTTATAAAAAATCATACAGGTATCGTCTTCATTAGCAGGGTTTCTTTGGCACACATATAACTCTTAATATTAAAATAATTACAAGCACGTCTTTTCTCCACTAATGGCATGTTAATTGCAACTCCAGTGCGGTGGAGAAAAAAATGATAGTGAAAGAATTAGAGAGAGTTGATGATTCATACAGCAGTTGCCTGAATTCCTATCTCCTGAGTATACGGAACGGGCGCCTTTTAACTGCTGATGAGGAGAAAAATCTTTCACGGAGGATACTGAACGGTGACAGAAAGGCGAGGGAACGCCTTATTAAGTCCAATCTCAGGCTCGTTGTAAAAATTGCAAAGGGGTATCCATCCCAGGAGATGGATATGATAGATCTTATTCAAGAGGGGAATCTTGGTCTTATTAAGGCTGCCGAGAAGTTCGATTTTAAAAAGAACGTTCGTTTCAGCACCTACGCATCATTCTGGATCAAGCAGTGCATCACACGTGCCCTTGCCAATAAGAGCAAGATGATACGGCTGCCGCACCGGAAAGAGGAAAAGCTCAGAAAAATAACAAAGGCATCGCAGCGCCTATCAAAAATAGATGGCATCAAACCCGATACTGCAGATCTGTCGAATGAGACTAAAATGGGCGAGGATGAAGTACGGAGCATACTCAGGCTTCCGGATAAAGTGCTGTCAATCGAATCTACCGGCGAATCGGATGCATGCTCTTTGAAGAATATTATTGAAGACCCGAAATACAACCCCGACTTAATCGTAATGAGGAACTATTTGAAGGAAAAGACAAGGGAAATGCTCACCATTTTAACGGAAAAGGAAAGGGACGTTCTCCTGTATCGATACGCTTTTATAAATGGAAGAAAATACACGCTTAAAAATATCGGAGAAAAATTGAAGATTTCGCCTGAAACGGTGCGCCAGATAGAAATACGGGCGCTCAGGAAAATCAGGGAACACTTCAGCCATTTAAAAGATCTGCTGTGGACGTATTAGAAGCAGCGTGGATCCCACCAGTGAATGTCCCTAGCGGGATGTATCCCTAGCGGGATGTATCCCTAGCGGGATGTATTACTTCGCGGCCGATCCCTAGCGGGACTTTCCTTGGCAGGATACATCCTCCCGGGACTAGGTATCAATCAGTAACTTGCTCGAAGTTACTTAGAAGCAGTATACGTCCTCCCGGGGCCGTATCTCAATAACCTCTGGACATTGCTCTATTTTGATCTTTCTTATATAGTTCGGCGTAATAGTAGCCTCGGTTTTTCAGCTTCTCCTTCATGTCCTGGGGGAACGGTATGTACCGCCAGAAAATCGATCGTACCTCCTTGTTCAACTTCTGCATACCCTGTGATTCGAATTCGATCCAGAGTATATAGTCCTGTATGAACGATTCCTTCAAGTCAGCCTTTAATTTGGTTTTCTGCGCATAGCCGTAGTAGTACCCGGTCAACCCCTCTTCCATCCAATAGTGCAGTGCTTTTTCCTTGGCTATTTGCCATCGTAAATCCCCGAGTGCGTAAAGCACAGCAGTTTTAAGATTTTTCGGATAGAGCGGTATAGCTATACGTCCCTTGCTTGTTGCCTTGTTTACCCTTTCGAATGGTTCCCAACAGATGCCGAAATCTCCATAGGAGGGCACTATGATAAAATGCGGAACGATTCTGTGTTCCTCCTGTTTGTAGGTTCTGATAAAAACGCCGGGATCTGCTTTTTCTATATAGCTGAGCGCCTGTTCAAGATGCGTTTTCGTGCAGATGTCCAGATCACTTTTCGGCATGTAGGTTTTAAAGAGAAATGGAAAGTGGTTGCCCTGACGGCCGACGGTCATTTTAGCCATCTGTCTGAGTGTAGAAAACTCCTCTGCAACAGTTTTAACGTCAATTTCAACTTCCGTCTCTCCACCCTGTGTTTTGAGGCTTTTGATTTCGCCATCGAGAGATTTCAGACTGTTGAATGAACCCTCCAAATTCCTGTCGGACTTTAAAAGCGATTTAAGTATATCCTGCAGCTGCAGAATCGCCTTTTTCTGCTCCTGGGTGTAGGGAGCGATAATACCGCCGAACTCTGGAAGCTTATTATGCGAGGTAATGATGGAAATGCTGCTCTTTAGGCTCTGTTCAATCATTAGGTGCTGTTCCATTTTCTGGTTGAGGCTTGCAATTTCTGCCTCCCGCGCGCCGGTTTTCCTTTCCAGCTTTCCCCGTATTGCAGAGGGGGACTTTTTCCCCGTCTTCTTTGTTTCATCGACCGAGCTTGGATGAATGTCTCCGTTGCCTATTTTCAGAAGCCACTCATCGATAAAATAGCCATTTTCTGATGATACCTTGTCTTTGCAAATTTTATGTAGAACGTTTTTCTGGGTTTCATCGATAAAGGAGGGATTGAGAAGCGCGTATCGAAACAGGGCCTGCTTTTCACCCGTCAGGTTATTAAAAAAATTTCCAACCAGAGAATACAGCATGTTCCAGTATGCTGGTACGATCTTTTCACGGTACATGGATTTTTCGTCCTTGTCCGCTGCTTTAAGAAACTTTGAGATAATATCATGCAGCCTTCTCCCGTATTCCCTGGCACTGCCGATTATTTTCGGGTAGTAATTTTTGTTGCCGAGAATCTTCTCAGTATTTATCTGTTTCAATTCAGTTTTTGGAACTGGTTTGTTCCCCTCAAAGCCGAAATCAATCTCTGCTTCTGATGTATCTTCTTCTGTACTGATACCGAGAAGCTCGGCTATTTCAGGGTCGAGGTTTGAATTATCGCTCACTTTTTATTCTCCATAGAGGGTTGTTATTCGGACGATTTGCATCGTGAAAATGTCGACCGCTGCTTGCATGTTATCGAAAACATACCGCATATTCATCTTAGAATCGTGCAACTCAGTGCATGTCAAAGGAGTGTCGTATACTTTTTATTGTGTTTCACCTATTGTAATAGAAAAAAATACATTTTACAAGGGATAAAAATGGTGTTTATTTGAGCAGTAGGCAGAATTGCGGTCTAAACAGGCGAAAATGATGCCCTTTCAAGTTATGGTTTTAATCATTAAAATACCAGTATTTTGTACCGGTATCCTCCGGTTTTTAAAAACCGGTTTTTATAAAAGACAATGTCTTTTACATGGCATTTTGGCCATTGTGAAATTAAGGGAACAACCATTAGGCAGGTGCACCATCAGGCATTTATTGGTTTGAACCTTTTACGATTGAAAGTTAACTCGCATATTTCGAAGACAGTGTGGATGTGAACTGTTTTGGAGGTGAGGGGATTTGAACCCCTGACCCCTTGAATGCCATTCAAGTGCTCTCCCAGCTGAGCTACACCCCCGAAACGTCGTATGTTCCCAAAACAAACATGCTGTCAGCAATAATAAAACCAAATCACATCCCCGTCAAGTCCATTCGTACCTTGGCTTTTATCTCGTTGAATATCTTCATTCATATAGTACTGGGTATGGGGTAAGGGCGTTTAATTTATGGTTGACTTTTATCTTTTATGATTTACTTTTAAGTTACTTTTACAGACGTTACTTTTTAATATGCGGTCGGCCCTGGTGCATAACCTGGCTTCTAAGTAACTTCGAGCAAGTTACTGTTTGATACTCAGCCACGAAGCGGCTTGCGCCGCTTTTCAAGAGCTTGATATTGTAATATACAGCCGGTTTTTACCGCAGACCAAAAGGAGCATGATCACGATCTACTGTGCAAACTGCGCGCACTGTGTTATGTTCAAGCAGGGGATAGAGGGCACGAAAAACTACGTATTGCGTGTTCGCTGCAGCTGCGGAATGTGGAAGAAGGCATCAGGTGAGGAAAAGGTGTACAAGTATTTTTCGATTATAAGAAGGTCGTACAGTACATGCCCCAAGTACGACCCCATGGGAGAAGAGGAGTCGTTTATAAAAGAGTTAAAAAAAACCTTGCCCGTCAAGGACGAAATTTACTCCTATTAACAGTATAATAGAAAGCGGCGCATTTCCCTGGCGGGATATGCCATTTTCCGTATAAAAACATCTTATTTTAATTTATTGTGTAGAAAACAATTGACTTAGAATAATGGAGCGGGAAAGTATGAAAAAACTGCATATACTATGTACAGCGTTTCTCACGGCGGGTGTATTTTTTTTTCTTCTTTCATGCGCTTCAAAACCACCTGTACTGGACAGGGATGGCCAGCCGCTTACTATTACCGATTATGAAAAAATCGCACAGAAAGAATTTGACGAGCAGCACTACCAATATGCAATATCAGCGTATGAGGCTATCATCGAAAATTATTCGGATAATAAGAATGCCCTTGCATGGGCCAACTATGAAATCGGCTACTGCTACTATACGATGAAGGAGTATGACCGGGCAGAGCAGTATTTCCGCAAGGTTGTCAATGAGTATCAGGAACCGGCCGCAAAGAAACTGGCCCAGGAAATGCTGGATAAAATTCTTGAAAAGTAACACGGGGAACCGAGGTGTTAAAGGAGTTCTTTTCCTTTTGTCGATAGCGGGGATCCCCGTTTTAGTCGCTCTTATAGTTAATTTTCCCACTCTTTTTTTAGCCTGCCGAAGGTTGACATTTCAGATGCTGTGGTCGGTTATCGGTTTTTCAATCTTTTTCCCTTTTTATTTTCTCGCCGGTGCTCCTGTCAAGAGCTACATATTAGAACATGAACTTTCACATGTGCTGTTCGCGGTTTTCAGCGGTGTACGGGTGAGAAGGGTGTCCTTCAAGAAAGAACGCGCGTATGTAAAAACACAGAAAATTAACATATTGATTGCTCTCGCGCCGTATTCTTTTCCTCTTTATACCTTTACTTTTGTGCTCATCTATAGGGTGATCGGTATTTTTTACACACACAGACTGTTGACAGCACTGTTTTACTTTCTTGCAGGAATTTCACTGTCATTTCACATTGTTGCGACGCTGCATTACTTGCAGCTCGATCAGCCTGATATCAAGAGATACGGTTATGTGCCGTCTATTATGATTATTTTTACCTGGTCAATTATCCTGCTTTCCCTCCTTTTCGCTCTTATGTTCAGGGAGGCGGAGCTTGCGCTCTATTATCGGAATGTTCTGCAGGATGTACGTGTACTGTACGGGCATATCCCTCATATGGCTCATCAATTGATCGCGTATATGACGGGCCACAGGCACTTTTTAATTAATATGCGATGAAATATAGGCGGATTTTTTAATGCTACAGCGAAACTTTACCATTTTATTGCAATCTCGTAATAATATAAGGTAATCAACAAGCCCACAAACATGCTTAAAATGCACTTAAAATGTCTTTTGAAGCAAAAGTTACGCGGTAGTATTAAAAAACAAGAAAAACTGCTTGACATTGGCCGGTTCACTCTATATAATCATTTAGAATATTGTGAATTTTTAAACAATTTAACTCCTTTCGCAGTAAATAGTTATCAAAGTATAATTATTTGATATATTTATCGAAGGATGCCGGCACCCGGTATAGCGATTGTTATTCGGGCTCCTTGGATGCTCTTCTTTACTACAGCAGGGCATTCTAGACACCGGTGTAGTAATTGATACAGAGGTAACATCAGTGATTAAACAATGAAGGAGGGTAACAGTGTCGTCAAAAGTCGTGGAAATTCCGGCTGTGTACATAGCTGGATCTGCATGTTCAGGATGCTCCGTATCGCTTCTCAATGCGATAAACCCGAGTATTCAAAATCTCCTTGTTGATCCCATTGTACCGGGTAAACATGTTTCGCTGAAGTTTCATGCAACAATAATGGCCGGACAGGGAGAACCGGTAATCAAGGTATTGAGAGAAACAGCAAAGGCAAAACCCAATGGATACGTGCTTATAATTGATGGGTCGATCCCAACAGGGGAGGACGGACTCTACTGCCGTCTTGGTGAGACCGATGGGGAAGAGGTGACCATGAAGCAGATGGCATCGGAACTTTCCCGTGATGCGTTGGCGGTTCTGGCCGTTGGAACATGCGCGTCATTCGGCGGAATTCCGTCAGGTGACCCAAATCCGACAGGCGCGGTTTCAGTGCAAGATTTTCTCAAATCCGAAGGTATAGACAAGCCGATCATCAATATACCCGGTTGTCCGCCGCATCCGGACTGGATGATCGGTACGATAGCTGACATTCTCATAAACGGGCTGCCCACTGCCGACAAGCTCGACGAGGCAGGAAGACCCAGGGCTTTTTTTGGGACGCTCATCCACGACAACTGCCCGAGGCGGGCATTCTTCGATGCCGGCCAGTTTGCAAAAAATCCCAGTGAGCCGGGCTGTCTGTATCAGATTGGATGTAAAGGACCGGTAACCTACGCAGACTGTCCGATCAGATTATGGAATAATGGAACGAACTGGTGTATTGGTTCCGGTGCTCAGTGCATCGGATGCGTTGAACCGGATTTCCATGACAGACTTGCACCGATGTTCGAAAAGATCGACGAGGATGGTCTCGAGAAATTCAAGATCAAGACACGTTCATAATATACGGAGGTCAGTATGGCAACCACGATCACAATAGACCCGATTACACGTATTGAGGGTCATATGAAGATAGAAGCCACGGTAGAAAACGGGGTGGTGCAGGATGCGCGGTGCTCGGGAACGCTGTTCAGGGGGTTCGAGATTATTCTCCAGGGGAGAGATCCGAGAGATGCCCAGCGTATTACTCAGCGTGTATGCGGGGTCTGTCCGGCTATACACGGTACAGCCTCGACGCTGAATCTGGACAGCGCATTCGGGATAGCGGATAAGGTGCCGGATAACGGCAGAATAATGCGGAACCTCATTCTCGGTGCGAACTACCTGCAGTCGCATATTCTCCACTTCTATCACCTTACCGCGCTCGATTACGTGGATGTAACCGCGGTGGCTGATTACAGCGGCGATGATTACGATATGAATGCGGTGAAGGATTTTATAGCCCGTGGAGAGCTTGCGCCATTTACGCCGCGCTATGAGGGTGATTACCGGTTTGACAGGCAGACCAACCAGGTCCTCGTCAAGCATTACCTCATGGCACTGGAGATGAGAAGGCTTGCTCACGAAATGCTGACGCTTTTCGGCGGGAAGATGCCGCATAACGCGAGCGTCGTTCCCGGCGGTGTAACGGAGCATCCGTCCGTTGACAAGATTACAGGTTTCCTATGGCGTTTGAATAAAATAAGAAACTTCATCGACACGATATATATCCCGGATGTTATCAACGTCGCAAAAACATACCCTGATTACTTTGAAATAGGCGGCGGGCCGGGCAATTTTCTCAGTTACGGGGTATTCGACCTTGACGGGAAGAACCCGGATTATTCAAAGAGAAAGAGGCTTTTTCAGCAGGGTGCAGTTGCAGGCCTCTCAAAGTTGACACCCCTCGATACGGATAAAATTACCGAGAGCGTGAAGCATTCGTGGTATGCGGATGTCGAGCCTCGTCATCCACTGAAAGAAGACACAAAGCCCGAAGCGAGAAAGACAGAAGGATACAGCTGGATACGTTCTCCGCGGTACGGCGGAGAAGTGTATGAAGTCGGGCCGCTTGCACGCTGGGTAGTGGCTTATTTTTCCGGAAATAAGCAGGTTAAGAATACTATCGACACGGTAACCGGTGATTTGAAGATTCAGATCGGGGCGCTCAACTCGGTGCTTGGAAGGCATGCAGCACGTGCGCTCGATGCAAAGGTCGTTGCCGACACAATGGCGGACTGGGTTCTTGAGCTGAAGCCCGGTGAGCCGGTATGCACTGTGTATGAAATTCCGGATGAAGCAGAGGGGATGGGAATCGTCGACGGTCCCCGGGGGGCCCTCGGTCACTGGATCAAAATTAAGGATAAAAAGATAGAGAGGTATCAGCTCGTTGTCCCCACAACATGGAACGGATCTCCGAAAGACGATAAGGAGCAGCCGGGCCCCATGGAACAGGCTCTTCTGGGGACCAGGGTGAAGGATTCTGAAAATCCATATGAGCTCGTGCGTATAGCCCGGTCGTTTGATCCGTGTCTCGCGTGCTCGGTTCACACAATCAGCTTGAAAGGTGAACGTATCGCATCGATACGTGTGGTGTAGGTCAGTGAAAAAGGTTGCAGTTGTCGGTGTTGGCAATATTCTCATGGGAGATGAAGGCGCCGGCATAGAGGTTATCAGGGAGCTCGAGAAGCGGATCCAAAATGTGGAGCTAATCGACGCCGGGACCGCCTTTTTCGCTCTTGTTTCCGATATGAAGAGGTTCGACAAACTGATCATCGTCGACGTTGCACGGGGCGGTAAAGAACCGGGCACTGTGTATCGGTTTCGGCTCCAGGATGTACGGAGCACTCAGCCGGCAATATCCCTGCATGATGTGGGTGTCGTCGAAGCACTGAAGCTCGAAAGCTTGACGGGGAACATCCCTGAAGAGGTTGTTTTTTACGGGATCGAACCGTATATGATAGAGTTTACAATCGGACTTTCAGAGGTGGTGCAGAATAAGATTTCATATACTGCAGAAGCGATTGCCAGGGAACTGGCCGGAGACGGTATTCAGCTCCCAGGTGAATGAAACTGTATCGGTTAAATGGCCTGTAAGCAGCATCTCCTCCACTTCACGAAAGCGAGGGTATGTCTCTTCAACTGATTTTGAAAAACTCTTGGTATGTGCACCCCCGGAGGCAAGATATCCGGATAATATTGTTGTGGCACTGCATCAGTGAATGATCAGATTTTAATGTAAGGAGGAAGTGTAATGGTTGTTAATGTCCCAAAACCTGCCGAAGAGCTGATTGAGCTTCTTTCCGATTACAGCAGCTTGTTTATCGTTGCCTGCGGGGGATGCCCGATCGGATGTGATTCGGGGGGTGAGCCGAGAATCAATGAGCTTACCGAACTGCTCCAGAAGAATAAAAAAGTTATCGGTAATACAATGATAGATTTTCTGTGCAACAAGGTGCTTGTCGGAAGCAAGCTGCGCTATAAAGTCGAACAGCTCGAAACAGCGGATGCCATGCTTGTCGTTTCATGCGGGATCGGCGTACAGGCGACTGCCGCTATGGTCGATCTTCCCGCAGTGCCGGCGAATGACACACTTTCTAGTCAGGGTATGCAGGGTTTGTGGCCCTCAAACGAGCGGTGCGCAGGCTGCGGTACCTGCTATCTCGGGCTTACCGGCGGCATATGTCCGATTACATCCTGTTCGAAAAGCCTTTTGAATGGTATGTGCGGCGGCCAGCACGACGGATTGTGCGAGGTTGAAGAGAAGCGTGACTGCGGCTGGTACCTTATTTACAAGAGGTTAAAAGAGCTCGGAAAACTTGAAAATCTGAAGAAAATACCGAAACTGCGTGATTATAGAAAGCAGGATGTTTCAGATAAGGAGAGGAATACCACAAGGTGGGCGCTCGAGAAGGCAGTCATATACGAGGCGCCGGGGCAGACCGAAGGAGAGAAGGAGGAATAATCGATGAGCAAATTGAAAGAAAGTCTGGAACAGGGGAAATTTACCATAACCGGAGAGATAGGTCCGCCCAAGGGATACGATCTTTCACACTGCTGGGAAAAAGAGGTGTCGTATGTCCGGGACAGAGTCGTTGCGATAAATGTCACTGATAATCAGAGCTCGGTCATGCGCATAAGCTCTTGGGCAGTCTGCACAAAGCTTGCTCAGGACGGGCTTGAACCGATACTTCAAATAACCTGCCGTGACAGAAACAGGCTTGCAATACAGGGAGATATTCTCGGCGCCTATGTTCACGGTATTAGAAATATTCTCGCACTGACGGGAGATCACAATACCGCGGGTGATCATCCGGAGAGTATGCCGGTATTCGATCTCGATTCCGTAAGCCTGCTCATGGCTATCAGCGGGCTTATAAAAGGAAAGGATCTTGCCGGTGAAGAACTCGAGAGCATGCCCGACGAAATATTTCCCGGTGCGATCGTCACCCCGGGCGCAGACCCTATGGAGATGCAGCTTATCAAGATGGAGAGGAAGATCGAGGCGGGCGCCAAATTTTTTCAAACCCAGGCAATATACGACCCCAAAATATTTGAGAACTTTATGAAGGAGGCCGAAAAATTCAAAGTTCCGGTTCTCTGCGGTGTAGTCATTATTAAATCTGCAGGAATGGCCAACTATATGAATAATTTCGTTCCAGGTGTTGTTGTACCTGACGAGATGATTACTCCCCTCAAGGAAGCGTCGAAGGAGGACCGGCCGCACAAGAGTGTCGAGCTCATGGCGAACTTTATAAAAGACGTAAAGCCCATGTGCCAGGGGCTTCATATCATGGCTATGGGCTGGGAGCGTTATGTTCCAGAGCTTCTTGATATGTGTGAGCTATAGTACTATAGCGATACTTTTTGTCTTATAAAGAGTAACTAATATACGTTTATAGTAAATACAACTGTTTTGTGTAAACAAGGTACATTTTAAACAATATAATCGGTAAGTATCGCTGTATTACTAGTAGAGATTGTGAGTGCGGTAATCATGCCGCGACATCAGTGACGGTTTTTTATTTTCGTTTGCTTCCCTTTTTACCCGATATTTTTATTTCCGGATTCTATGCGATAACTTTTAATGGTTGAAACAGGGGCAAATGATAAGGCAGGAATGGCTCTGGATATGCGAAAATAAATTTCGGGCTAGTGAGATTTGAACTCACGACCTCACGGTCCCGAACCGTGCGCGCTACCAAACTGCGCTATAGCCCGCTCAGTGAGCATTTCTTAATTCTTCGGGAGCGACGGGAATTGAACCCGCGATCTCCGGCTTGACAGGCCGGCGCGATAACCAAGCTTCGCCACGCCCCCTCTTAAGTAACTTAAAACAAGTTATTTGTGATACCAGGTCCCGGGAGGATGCATCCCGGGGGGATGTATCCCGGGAGGATGTATTCTTCCATGGGAAATTCCGCTATGGATCGGCCGCGAAGCGGCATATCCAGTCAGGGGCATTTCCCGGGGGATTCACGATACTTTTCAGCAAAAAGTAAAGTACTCGATTCCACAGAAAGTGTCAAGGGTTTTGTGTCCATATGCCATACAGAAAAGTTTCCAGGCTTACTTTTAAATAAATTCTCGCGAAGTTACTTTATGATATTCGGTCCCCGGGGACGTACGCTGCTTTTAAGTAACTTCGATTAAGTTGCTGTTTGATACCCAGTCCCGGGAGTATGTATCCCGGGAGCATGTATCCCCGGAGGATGTAACCCCGGAGGAAATATCCTGCCAAGGAAAGTCCCGCTAGGGATCGGCTGCAAAGCGACTTTCCCAGGGGGAGTTTCCCAGGGGGACTTTCCCAAGAGGGATTCACGTCGCTTTGCATTTAATAAAAACTTGCCTTGTTCCGATGTAAGGAATAACACCTGTACGTGAAACAAAAGAATTAAAATTACCAGTACATGAGAAACCGATGAGAAACGTCATACGGAAGAAGCCGTTTGCTATTTCAGCAGTCTTTGTCTTGTTTTTCATTACCTCATGCGCTACTACACAGATAGAAAGAAATAGTGTACAAACAGCTGGGAGGGGAGTTTGGCACAGGGTTCAGGAAGGTCAGACACTCTGGCGGATTGCAAAGACATACCGGGTTAGTCTCGAGGAAATAAAAGAGGCGAATGATATTGATGACGTAGTGCATATTGCAAAAGGAACATGGATACGCATTCCCCGTGCAGATAAGGTTTTATTTGTGCAGGGCAGCGTTGATCAACCTGCAGGCGACCCCTCGAAAATTGGGTTCATCTGGCCGGTCAGAGGAGACATTGTACGTACATTCGGAAAATTAAAGAATGACTTTTCATTCGGGCTCGATATACGGGTATCTGAAAACCGGGATGTTGTTGCCAGCCTGGAAGGAGTAGTGGTCGTCGCCGGAATAATCCGTGGATATGGAAATACAATCATCATCGAACACAAGGGGGATTTCTGCAGCCTTTACTCGAGGAACATAAAAATACTCGTACGGGAGGGGCAGGCGGTAAAGAAAAATATGGTTATTGCAAAGATTGATACCGGTCGTGATGCTGCGGATGAGGCAATGCACTATGAGCTGTTTTATAAGGGAAAACCGGTGAATCCGCTGTATTACCTGCCCTAGTTCCATAATAATGGTAATTTTATTTTAATCTGGGTATTCTCGGCAGTATATTGAATACAGTTACCTGCTCTCCACTGAAAAATTAATGCACATATATAGAATCACACTTATACTATTTGACAGTATGCGTATCGTAATACACCGTTGCCCTCTGATTGGGGCTATTCCCGATACCAGTAGTGCTGAATGATGGAAGATAAAAACGATTTAGAAAAAGATCATGTAAGAGATGAACGTGACGATGGTGATGATCCGCTCGCCTATTATCTGAAACAGATAAATAAAATACATCTTATGACCCAGGAAGATGAAAAGAATTGCTACATTAAAATAAAATACTACAAGGACAAGCTGAAAGAGCTTTCCATACGGCTGAAATCAGGCGACATCAGTCAAAAGGAATACAACGATGAGTGCAGGGAGTTTGAAAAAAAACTCTCCGATGAAAAAAATCATGTAATCACCGCCAATCTGCGTCTCGTAGTGAGCATTGCCAAAAAGTTTCAGCACAGGGGGCTCGGGTTGATTGATCTTATCGATGAGGGTAATGTCGGTTTGATTGAAGCAGTCGACCGGTTCGATTATACGAAAGGATACAAATTCAGCACATACAGCACCTGGTGGATAAGACAATCGATAGTCAAGGCAATTGCCGACAAAGGGAGATTGATACGGGTGCCTATACATATGCTGAATACCATCAGAAAGTGTTACTACATTTCAAAACAGTTGACCCAGCAGCTCGGCAGAGAACCAACGGCTCTTGAAATATCAAAGCATCTCGGCGTGCCTGAAGCAAAGGTACGCGAAGCATTTAATATATCACAGGAACCAGGATCACTTGAGATTTCGGTAAATGAGGATCATTCCACTCAGCTCGGCGATTTCATCGTTGATTCAGCCAGCACAGTTCATGAGGATGCGGTTTTTTTTATGGCGCTTCAGAAACTCATTCGGCAGTTTCTCAGCAAGCTCAGCACCCGTGAGAAGAAGATCATTGAGCTTCGTTTCGGTCTCGATGGGGAAGGCCCGTATACCCTTGAGGAAACGGGCAAGATACTGGGGATTACAAGGGAGCGGGTGCGGCAAATTCAAAACAGCGCGCTACAGAAGATGAAGAATTTCAAACTCTCGGATGACCTCAGAGAGTTTACAACAAGTGATTAGATGTTCGAAGCGGTGGTCCGAAAATAAGTTTATGTAACCCGGGAATACTTAAGATTGATAAGGAGATCGTATGGACCTGAAACAACATATAAGAAACGTACCTGATTTTCCGAAACCAGGGATACAGTTCAAGGACCTTACAACCCTGTGGAAGAATCCCGATGCATTTAAATACTCAACCGATCTGCTCTTTGAACGGTATAAAGGGGAGCATATAGATAAAATCGTCGGCGCAGAGTCGAGAGGTTTCATTGTTGCAGGGCCGCTCTGCTATCTTCTCGGTGCAGGTTTCGTACCGGTTCGGAAGAAGGGGAAACTCCCGTACAGACAGGTCGAGGTTACCTATGAACTCGAGTACGGCACCGATACACTGACAATGCATGAGGATGCAATTGAAAAAGGAGAGAGTGTGCTCATCGTGGATGATCTTCTTGCAACCGGCGGAACGGTGAGGGCGATGGTAGAGCTTATCGAAAAAACAGGCGGGAAAGTTATCGAAGCTGCCTTTATTGTGGAGCTTTCGTTTCTGCAAGGCAGGAAAAAGACGGGCGTCCCTGTATTTTCACTGATCAACTATGACAGCGAGCGGCCTTGATAGGATTTTTAATTGATGCCGCATGAAAATTAAGCCTGCCTGCGTATCGTGTCCAGGCGCGTCAGGGGGCAGATGAATTAACGCTTTTGAAAAAGGGCCGATTTGACGATATATATAGTTAAGATAGAGGGGATATTTTTCAAATATGTGGTAAAATTTGCTTCAGAAAGCCTGTATTCCGGACGATGAGTGGCCAAAATTGAAATATATTGACGTAGGGAGAGTATTGCCCTATAATTTGACAATCTGAACAAGGATATTTCTCAATGAATGCCGATTTTTCGCTTAGTGCGATTGATATTGTTACCCCGGGTGAGGTGAAGGCTGATGCAAGCATACGAATATCGGAGGGGAAGATTACGGATTTTTCGCGCTCGAATATCAAAGACTTCAATATGGGCGGATCGTACACCCTTTTTCCCGGTATTATCAATTCTCACGATCATCTATTCGGTACGTACTTTCCCAAAATCGGCGAGGGAAACTATGTCTGCTGGCTGCCGTGGGATTACGATCTCAAGGCATCGGAAATTTATCAGGAACGAAATAAGAACACCCCTCTCGACATCTATCTCCTCGGCGCGTACAAGAACCTTGTGTCAGGGGTGACAACTGTTCACGATCACATTCCTCATCAGGTCAATGACCCGCATGCAGACAAGCTGCCTATCAGAGTATTGACGAAATACTCTCTTTCGCACGAATGCTCTTCGTACGATTTAAAATGGGGAGATGGAATAGATGTCGAGTATAAAAGGGCAGTCAATAATAATATACCCTACGTAACTCATATCGAGGAGGGATGGGACACCGAATCACTCCGGGGTATTGATATTCTGCTCGAACATAAGGCGCTCAGCGAGTACACGGTGCTCATTCACGGCATCGGGTTCTCGAAAAAGGATATTAAACAGGTTGCAAAGAATAAAGCCAATTTTATCTGGTGCCCCGGGTCGAATATGTATATGTTCGATAAAACGGAGAAGATAAAGGAAATACTTGAATCGGGTATCAATACGTCAATTGGAACAGATTCTCCGGCAACCGGAGAACTGAACATCCTCGAAGAGATACGGTTCGGCAAGAAAATGTACAGACAGATGTACAATGAGGACCTCTCCGATGAACAGATAGTCAAGATGATAACGGTCAATCCGGCGAAAGCCTTCAGGGTGAACGACAGGATCGGTTCCCTCGAGAAGGGGAAGATTGCTGATCTGCTCATGGTGCACGGCTCCAAAAAACAAGCCCATGCTCTTTTGGTGGATGCAACGCTCAAGGATATTGCTCTCGTCTTTCTCGAGGGGAAACCGATTTACGGAGATGATGATTTCGGTGAAATATTCAAGGAGCTCGGTTCTGAATTCTCCAAAATAAAGATCGAGGGAAAGGATAAGCTGATTACAGGAGACCCGAACGACCTGATGAAGAAGATACGCAAGGCGGTTGGGTTTCAAAAAGAGTTGCCATTTCTACCTATTTAGGATGGAATCGTGCCTGGGATTTTAAGGAACTATAAAGCAGGGAGTATTATTTACTTTCATGGTGATATCGGCGACAATATCTACGTACTGAAGGCCGGGGCTGTCAGCCTCATTTACCATTCTATTGAAACCGGTGAAGAGGTTCGGGAAACAATCAAGAATGGAGAGTTTTTCGGGGTCAAGTCTTCTTTGGCCAAACGTCCCCGTGAGGAAACCGCACTTGTTATTAAACCTTCGCAGGTTCTAGTATTAACCACTGAAGAGTTCGAGCGTCTTGTTACAATAAATATCAGTATCATTACCAATTTCCTGCGTGTATTCAGCAATCAGCTGCGCAAGGTGGGGAAGCTCGTTCACAACTTTCTCGATGACACGGAAATCGGTGATAATCAGCTGGAATTGTTTAAGATCGGGGAGTACTATCTGAAAAATCATAAGTACAAGCAGGCGAAGTATGTGTACGAAACATACCTGAAACACTATACAAACGGGAATTTCGCAAACCAGGCAAAGGAGAGGATCGCAGCAATTAAAGATGCCATGGATGGGAAGGGTACCGGCACCTACGCAGATATTACCGATTCCTTGAAAACCGCAGTTAAGCCCCCTGAAAAGGCCGCAGAACCCGGCGAAGAGTCGGTGGATATTGCAACGAAATACTACGATGCAATCAGTCTTTTCTCACAGGAAAAGTACGAAGACGCGTACGCTCTGTTCAAGAAACTTCATGCATCAGGTGCTCTTGACGAAAGTGCATCGGATTACATTCCAAAAATCGAATTTGAAATGGGGCGCTGTCTTATTGCGTTGAAGAAATTTGGTGACGCAATCAATATACTTACAAACATGATCAAGAAATATCCCAGAGACGACAACCTTAAAGATGCGCTCTTCAATATAGGCATTTCCTATAAGCAGCAGGGTGACAAGGTACGGGCCGCTTCTTTTTTCCAGAAGGTATTGAAGATGCTGCCCGAAAGTCCTATAGACAGAAGGGCCAAAAGGGAACTGGCGAGTCTCAATGTGTCAAAGTAGTGTCTTGAGGGGGCGCGAAAAATATCGGAGCAGATATAACTACTGCTCGAACGCGTTCTATGTGACGCGGGTAGGCTCAATAAAGGCAACAAACGGAAACGGCAATGGCAAAAGACGATATGTACAGTAAATTCGGTGAAACGTACGGGCCGGACGATATACTTTTTTGTGAATATGAACCGGGGAAGGATTTCTATATTCTGCAGGAGGGAAGGGTCAAGGTAACGAAGATTGTTTCTGACATGGAGAAAACGCTCGATATCTTCAATCCGGGGGATATTTTCGGCGAGATGGCCATCCTCGAAGATCAACCGAGAAGTGCCTCGGTCATTGCGATTGATACGGTGAAGGTCCTCAAATTCAACAAGGAAAACTTCGATCTGCTCCTGCAGGGTAACCCGCAGCTCGCATTTAATATTCTCAAGATATTTTCAAACCGAATATACGATGCTAAAAGACGTTTGCTTATCCTGACTCTCCCCGATATCGAATCCAAGATCTGCGATGTATTTCTCATGCTGGCGGAAAACCAGAATATATCGCCCAAAACGACAAATCCGGTAACTTTTAACAGCAAGGTAGATGAAATTGCCCACTGGTGCGGTGAGAAGGTGAACAAGGTCAAGGAAATACTCCAGAACTTCGCTGATACCGGAAAAATACAGATTTATGAAGACAGAATCGTGGTAAAAAACCTATATGAGATGTTCCGGATTGTTAAGAACAAACGGAAGGCCCAGAACAAAGAAGAATAGCCACGGGTCCCAACTATGGGCAGCCGCCTGAAATATTTCCACAAACTTTTACTTTCCCTGCCGGCACGTTTAGCGTCTCATGTTCCATTCCTGGCTGGAGTATTTCTCCTGGGTAAGATCGTGGATAAGGTACTGCTCATAGTCTGAAAAATCTCCTTCCGAAACCGGAAGATGTCGGGAGAAACCCTCCTTCAGCGCCGTTAACAGTTTTTTTTCGGAAATAGTGGCACCCGCTGTCTCTGACAAAGATGAAGCAGTTTTTGTAAATTGTGTCCCTGATCGTAGATATTTTGCAATTTTCGTATACGAACTGGTAATAGGTATGGCACCATGCTGGAGGAGTATCCCGTCACGAATAAGCTGCGCACTGCCGATAAGCTTGCCCGCGTTTGAGGACTCAACTTCATATTGTGCAGGAGAGGCAAAACAGTTAGCCGACTTCAGGTCTCCCCTGGTTTTCTGCGCAATTTTCGAGTTTATCCCGACAATTTCAAGGGCATCGATAAGACACTGGGCTATAAAAACAAATATTTCTTTTTTTCTGAAGGGTTGAAAATCCTCTTCTGAAAAGAGTATGCTGTATGTCAGTTCTTCGTTGTGCAGAACAGCCCTGCCGCCTGTCAGCCTTCTCACAACCCCGATACCATCCTTCTTGCAGAGCGCCATGTCGATATCTTTGGTACTCTGAAAATAGCCAAGAGTTATGGTTGGCGGAATCCATTTGTAGATTCGCAGGATGGGAGTGGACTTCTTCTCTCTGAGCCCGATCAACACAGCTTCATCGATGGCCATATTGGTAAAACTGTCACGGGCTCCCGAATATATAAAACGAAAAGGTCGTACTTCGGTCGGCGGCATTGTCAATTCTCCTCAGCAGAATCAGCGCCCGTCGTTTCGGTAGAGTCCGGACTGTCATTGGGAGAAACCGGCGTTTCTGAGGGACCTGCTGATGGTGTGACAGCAGTGTCTGCCGGAGAATCTCCGGTAGAAGGCGTCTCCGGGGTCGCATATCCATTGGTTGTGGAGCTCGAAGCATTGTCTGGCACACCCGGCTGTTCGGTTTCGGAACGCCTGTTTTCAAGTATGGAACTGCTGTCTCCGGATGCTGGCGCATCGGTGCCCGGAGAAAACACGTTTGGTTCGGCTGTCGTGCCCTGTTCGCTGAAAGGTTCTTTCGAAGATGACTTTTTTCTCCGGAAAATCTCCTTGTTGAATGATTCGTTTTTGGATCCGGGTTTGCATTCGGTGCAGTATTCTGTCGGAATAGTTCCTTCTAGGAAGTATTCAGTGATTGTATTTTTACAGTACTCTGTTGGAAGAAGGCCGGATTCTTTGCAGATCTTTACCGCATATATCCCCTTCGGACGCGAATACCATGTTGCCGGTTTATCCTGCAGAGCGTCCCGCATGAACTGTGCCCAGATCGGCGCAGCTACCACGCCTCCTGCCTGGCCTCTTCCCAGGGAGATGCTGTTTCTGTCGAAACCTACCCAGACCGACGCGACGAGATCAGGTGTAAAACCGGTAAACCAGGCGTCTTTCCAGTTCTGTGTCGTGCCGGTCTTTCCTGCGGCAGGTTTGTCGAAGCCGTATGTCGAAGCCGCCCTGTATCCTGTTCCGCCGGGTCGCAGTACGTCCCGGAGCATATCGACGATGATAAAATTCGTCTGCTTTGAAATAACACGCCGCTGGCTTCCCTGCATCTGTTTTTTCCGCAAGTTAGCTTCGTAATTATCGATAAGATTTCCATCTCTATCGAGCACATACAAAATTGCGATCGGTGTTACTTTGGTGCCGTTGTTTGCAAATGTACAGAACCCCCGCGCCTGTTCGAGTGGAGAAAGCTCTACGATACCGAGAGCAATGGAATATACACGAGGAAACCGCTTCTTGATATCTTCAGGGTCCTGAATATCGAGTATGCGGGATGCGTATTTTATCACTGTATCCACGCCGAGCCTGTCGACGATCTTCGCGGTAACCACATTCACCGATTGCCTCAACGCCTCTCGCAACCTCATTTTTCCCTTGTACGTACCGCTGTAATTATTCGGAATCCACTTCTCGTCACCATTATAAAAAACAACCGGGCTGTCCACAATGATCGAGGCCGGGGTGAATATCTTTGTATCGATGGCAGCCGTGTAAATATAAGGCTTAAAACCCGAGCCAGTTTGCCGCCGTATCTGTACCGCCCTGTTGAGCTGATTGTCTTCAGTAAAGTCGCTGCCGCCCACCATGGCGGTTATATAGCCTGTTTTCGGTTCCATGGCAATAATGGCCCCTTCAACCTTTTGAAATTCGCCTGCGCCTTGTTCGATCGAATATGAGCTTTCGATAATTCTGTTGATGTCATTCGTTCCAAAAAGAAATGAAATCATATCGACCGGTGCTATAAAATTCTTTTTAAGAAGGGTGAGTATACGCTCTTCATTTTTAGATGCGCTGATATTAATATTTTCAAGGTTGAAACAGAGCGAGAGCATATCCAGTGAATCAAGAATTTTTTTATCGAGTGTATTTTTAACGAAACTCGTCGTCCGTGTATAGATCCTGTTCTGGCGCTTGAGTCCCTCTTTCAGATACTTTTCAGCGTATGACTGCTGAGTAAGATCGAGAGAGGTATACACTTTCAAACCATCGGTGTATATTCTGTCGGAACCGTAAATCTGTTCGAGTTTCTGGCGCACGTATTCAACAAAATAGGGGGCTCTGTTTTCTGTAAGCTTGTACACGGACTGTGAGGGTGAGCGCAGCTGGAGTCTGAAATTGATCCAGAAATCCTGAAACGACTCATACGCCTCCTTCATTCCTATCATCTTTGATTCGACCATGGCTTCAAGCACGCGCTCCTGTCTCTTTCTGGCAAGTGTAGGATTTTTTATGGGGGACAGCCGGTTGGGAGACTGCGGCAGTCCTGCGAGTAGCGCGCATTCCGCGAGTGTGAGATCTTCGACACGTTTATTGAAATAGAACTGCGATGCAGCTTCAATACCGTATGCGCCGTGGCCGAAGTAGATCTGGTTGAAGTAGAGGGTGAGTATCTCATTTTTCGAGTACTTCTTTTCAATCTTCAGAGCAAGCCAGCTCTCTTTTATCTTCCGCATCCATGTTTTTTCTCTGCCGGTAAAAAGAGTGCGCGCGAGCTGCATTGTTATTGTGCTTGCCCCCTGACTCCTTTTCCCTGATTTGATATTTGCAACCAGTGCACCGAATACACGTTTCAGGTTGATTCCGTGATGGGAGTAAAACTGGGCATCCTCAATAGCAAGAAGTGCATTTATAAGGTTTTTAGGAAGCTGTTCAAAGGTTACTGGCTCTCTTTTAACGGTAAAAAGCTCACTGATGAGGTTTCCATTTCTATCGTAGATCTTGGAAGGTATTTCGGGTTTGAAATTTTCGAGTTCGACAATGTCGGTCGTATTACTGAAAGCCGCAATGAAAATACCGAGCCCTGTGCCGAGGACGACGGAAAGAAGCAACACAATGATAATGAGCACACGCTCTAATTTATTCAGTTTTCCCATAGATGAGACAGCTTCTCAGTTACTTCAAATAAATTATCTATATACTCGGCAGCGAAGTGTCACCACTTCTCAGTTACTTCAAATAAATTATCCAGATACTCAGCAGCGAAGCGCATGTCCTGTCAAGGACATACGCCACTTCTCAGTAACTTCACATTTTGAGGTCAGTTGGTCCAGAGGAATTTGTCAATCAGACTGTAATAAAGGAGTATCAAAAAGTCAAGCCATAAAAAAAGACTAGCGAAACGCTAGTCTTTATCGGGTACAAAAGAATAGTAACTGGGAGGGGAACTATAATATTTGCACCGACACCCATATTGTCGGAATTAACATAATTTTTCTTTAACGGATAGTTGCTGTTTTGTTTTGCTAAACTTTACCCGATACTAGTATATAATTATAGGTAAGTGAATTTGCCAATCATAAAATATCTAATTTTACTTGCCTAATGGTTTTTACCATAATTTCCCAATGCTTAAAAGGCAATGGAAAAGTAAAAGACGATCGTCCTTTGTGAATTCTGGGACAAAAGGAAAAGATATCGCTTTGCTAGGCGAGACTTTTAATGGATAAAACCATAAGAGGGAATAACTTCTTTTGTGAATCGCAAAAAAGCCGTTCATGAAAAGCCATCGCAGATGAAATACGGATGCACGTAAGAATGAGGACCATTAAAAATATTTTTCTGTATTCTATCGGCAGTCTACTTATACTGTGTGCTTCAGGAGTATCGGTTTTTGCCGTTTCTGCTGAAGAAAAACCCGGCTTTTTCGATCAAGCAATACGGAAATTGATCGATGTCAGAAATCGGTATCTGCTGCAGGATACCCAAAAGCGTTTTGAAAATAACGCAGAAAAAATTGAGGCTGTTTTATCCCAGGCAGCTTCTCTTTTACGGGATCCTCTTCTTACCGATGAAGGATGGCTTCAGCTGTTGAGGGAGGACGGTATTGTTGATGCGGCATACATCCGGATGGACAGCAGCGTGCGGATGATCGGGAGTATTAAAGCTTCATCCAATTTGACAGGCAGTGGTTTTTTTGTTGATGAACGGGGAAAGCTCCGCTTTGTGTACTTCGGTACAGCGTCTGTCACCGAAGCCATTCTGAACGAGCGGTATGTTAAAGATTCCCTTCCGCCGGATGCCGGAAACTTTTTTCTGTACGACACTTCAAGCAGAGAGATATTCACACTCGCTGAAAATGGATATGAAGCCGTTTCCGGGATTGATTTATCGGCATATATTGACAGGGGCCCTGTATTTATAAAAATCAATCGAATACTTATCGCTCGGCCGCTTAGGTTGGCAGGACGTGATGTATATATCGTTTCAATCGGCCCTTTTATAATGGGGTATACATTTTTTCATTCTGCTTCATTGATAGTGTTGCTTATTTCTGCTATAATATTATTAATAAGGACCATGCTGTACAGCTTGAAAACGAAAGCCCGGAAGGGTAAAGGAGTCCATGCAATGGATGAAAAATCGGACATTATCCACGAGATAGACATGGAGATATCGGATATTATTGAGGATGAGACATCCCCGAAAAAAATACCTGAAGCTAAATTAAAAAAAGAGGACGCGGAGGAAACAAAGAGTAGATTGGAATCCGACGGCATCGTAATCAAAAAATGACCGGCGGTTTCAAGGCAGTCCAGATGTATACCAAAGCGTGCGTACTTGTATGACTCTTTATGGTTTTATTCATTAATATTCCGGTTTATTGCAACAAAAATTTAGCTTCAACTGAATTTAGTTGGGTACAATTACTTGCCATTGTACTTTTGTAGGTAAAAACCATACGGAAAGTGTTTGCTTGTACAATGTACGATTGAAATTTCACTTGCCTATATAGTGTGGAGATAAAGTGAAAAGAATAGTTGTTGTTCTGTCGGCTGCAATTATTTTGGTGGGAAGTCTTTTTCTGATATTTGGAGAGAACGGTCTTCATTTAAAGAAAATGCGTGTTCGTGATGTTATCGGCACCAGTATCGAACGCGATTATCTTGAACAGGCTGGTATCCTGTCGAATATTTTTGTTCGAACTATTGCTATCGAGAATAAAAAGATCGATTTTCTTCTGCAAAAGATCGGGAGCGCTTCTCTTACACGGTTTGCAAAAGATGAAGTGAATGCAACAGCAGCACCCCTCATCAATCGTTTTGTTCAGGAAGAACCGGACTGCAGTAAAATACAGCTCATTGGTCCTGCTGGCGTTATTGAATACAGCACCAATGCTGCAGATGTTTCCGGGACTGTGCAGTACGATGCTCTGTTTCAAAAGACGACGTCAGGAAATTTGTCCCCGGTTTATGATCCTCTTGTCAGGAGCTTTATTTTTTACAGGTATCTCTTAGAGCCCGCTGGCTATATAGTGCTGTTCTACTATACAGAAGAAATGCTCAATGAAAAGTTCAGTACTGTAAGTACCGAAGGCATTGAATTTAAGGAATTTTCAATCCCCGAAACTGGTGTTATCCTTGTAAATTTTCCTCCAGTTAGTAGAAGTGAACAGCAGAACCTCAGGAATTTTGCTGAAATGCTTTTAGATGAAACAAAAGGTGCATTACGGGTTCAAATGCTGCAATATGACAAGACGGTGTACTTTGTGCATGCGCCTGCACCCCTGTCAGAATGGGTCGTGGCAATCGCAGTTGATACTGAGAAGATTGGCATCTCTTCTGTCGGGATTCTCGTTCTCGTTATTCAGGCTATTGTAATTCTCGCTATTGTTATTTTCATACTGACATCAATCGGTATGCGGAAACTGCAGCCGGCTGCAGAGGTGGATCGTGAGAAAGTGCGGGAAGAAAAAGGACTTGAGAAAGCCCGGACAGTTAAAAATGCGGAAGAAGAGCCCTCCGGGCTTGTACCGGGGACGGTACCGCAAACGGCATTGGGTGAGGAGATGGAGGCTGAGGAGGTCCCTGAGCTTGATACGGGTGTTATCCCACTTGCAGGTGTTGAGGAAGTGGTAGAGCTCGAAGAAGTCGGCGAAGCGGAGATAGCGGAAGACCTGGAGGAGCTCGAAGAGGTTACGGAAGAGGGACGGGACCATGTTGAAACACTGGTGCCGTCCCCGGTAGCAGAAGAACTGGAGGAGCTCGAGGAGGTCATGGAAGAGGCGCAAAGCAATGTTGAAATACTGGTGCCGCCCCCGGTAGCAGGAGAGTCGGAGGAGTTCGAACAGGCTCAGGGAAAAGGGCAAGAAGAAATTGAAGCTGCACAAGAGTCGGTGGAGGGGTTTGAAGATGAGACTGCTAGGCCAGACGGAAAAAAACGCGATACTGGTAGGATGGGTAAAGAGGGTCGAAAGCTTGAGCATAAAATGGATACTCATGAAAAGCAGGCCGGGCCTGGTCCGAAAAGTAAGAGTGAAGGAGCGGCACCCGTACCAAAAGCGGCACCTGTACCAAAAGCGGCACCTGTATCAAAAGCGGCACCCGTTAAGGAGGATGGGGGTTTAAAAGCAGGTCCCGAAAAGGACAGTCAACAACACCATAATAGTCAGGAGTCGGCGGAAAAAAGCGTTCTGGATACCGATAGTGAAGATAATGCAGAAGTTGACGAATCCGTAACTGACGATGCGCTGGGCATAGAACGGGAAAACCCGGCCCTCGAATCTACGCTTCCCGATCTGGGTACGCTCGTCGGGGATACATACACGGCATTGCAGGAAGGATTGCCCGGGAAAAACTATTCGCGCATACAGGATAAGTCTGGCGGGGGTATGGAGGAAATTGCTCTGGATGAGGCGTATGATGAACAAACCGGTGTGTCCCGTGATGATGAGCTTGCAGACCTTATACAAACGATCGAAAATGGGGAAAAAGCCGGTGTTGATGAACGAGTCGAAGAGGTTGTTTATATTTTCAAAGAATTCCTATCTGATCTCGGGCTGACCAGAGGCGCGCTGCTTGTATCTGACCTGCATAACAACTACAAACCAGTGTTCGTGCGAGGCTTCAATGAGAAAACCGGGGAGATGCTCGTATTCAGAAGCGATGAAACAATTATTTCAGATATTCTCAGGAAAAACAAGATACTGTTCGTCCGTGAAGATGCATTCATGAGCAGACTTTTACGGGCGAAGTTTGATCTGTTCGATTCATCGACAATTAAACGGTTATTTCTGGTGCCTGTGATGAAGTCCAGCGATGTATCATCTGGCGATGTATCATCTGGCGATGTATCTGGCACGGGTGTAAAATTCCCCGCAGTGATCATGCTCGTATGTCTGACGACTGCCGAAGCAACTGCAGATGAAAAAGTATCGAATACAATACTAAAAGAGCTCAAAAAGATAAAAACAAAATTTTCACGTATATTATAAATGTCTATTTTTCTTGACGATAGAAAAAATGGATGTTACTGTAAAGTGGTAGTAATAAAAACATAAAGGGGACAATGGTGGTGTATGTTATTCTACAATACGCACTACCATCCCTCTTCTTTGGTTTAGTAATTGGTTATTTTCTGCGCCGATATATAGCACGGCTTAAGATAAATTCTGCCGAATTGGCGGCAGAAAAAATTTTACACGACGCGCAGAAAGAAGCGGAAGCCAAAAAACGTGAAGCTATTCTCGAAACAAAAGATCAACTTTTCAGAGAAAAGAGCAATTTTGAGAGAGAAACAAGAGAAAGAAGGGCTGAGCTCCAGAGGTGGGAAAAGCGTCTTCTTCAAAAAGAGGAGAACCTTGACAAACGAGTTGATGTTTTAGAGAGAAAAGATAAGGCACTCACAAACCGGGAGAGGGTGGTAGATTCCAGAGAGACGGAATTGAAGCAGGCTCAGGAAGAAATACGAACTGAGCTCGAAAGAATTTCCGGTCTTTCCGCAGAAGAGGCAAAATCCATGCTCATCAAGGGCATGGAGGATGAGGCGCATCGTGACGCTCAGGGCACGATAAATACGATCGAGAGTGAAGCAAAAGCCACAGCTGAAAAAAAGGCCCGTGAAATACTCGCCTATACTATTCAAAGATTAGCTTCGGAAATCACCTCAGAAATTACCGTGACGTCGGTTTCACTTCCAAGTGATGAGATGAAGGGTAGAATTATCGGTCGGGAAGGACGAAACATTCGAGCCCTTGAAACCATTACAGGTGTTGATGTCATTATCGATGATACACCGGAAGCCGTCGTCATCTCGAGCTTTGACCCCGTTCGTAGAGAAACAGCCCGCATATCTATGGAACGACTTATTGCCGATGGACGGATACATCCTGCGCGCATCGAAGAGGTAACCTCCAAGGTTTCGCAGGAGGTGAATCAGGTTATCCTCGAGGAAGGTGAAAAGGCGGTGTTCGACCTCTCGATACAGGGGGTATCGAAAGAGCTGATTCCCTATATCGGCAGGCTCCACTACAGAACTTCGTATGGCCAGAACATTCTCGCACACAGCAAGGAAGTTGCCAACGTTGCAGGTATGATTGCGTCTGAAATCGGGGCAAATGTTGAGCGCGCGAAACGTGGCGGCTTGCTGCATGACATCGGTAAGGCAGTTATCACCGAAGGTGAGGGGAGCCATGCTCTGGTTGGTGCAGATCTGGCACGGAAGTTCGGCGAGAGCTCCGACATTGTGAATATTATCGAATCTCATCATGCAGACAGAGAACCGCAGACCGTGGAAGCCGTTATTGTGCAGGCTGCAGATGCGATATCGGCATCACGTCCCGGTGCAAGACGAGAGTCAATGGACACCTACATCAAACGCCTTGAATCCCTCGAAGAGATTGCCGATAGTTTCGAGGGTGTGGAAAAATCCTTCGCCATTCAGGCCGGGCGTGAAATTCGGGTGCTCGTGAACCACGACAGAATAGATGATGGTAAGGCAAAGGAAGTTGCCCGGGATATTGCGAAACGGATCGAGAAGGAGCTGAAATACCCGGGAAGAATCAAGGTCACATTGATTCGTGAAACACGCATCGTGGAGTATGCGAAATAGGCGTTTGAAGTGACAATTATGATTCAGAGATATGGATATTCGTTTCCACGACACTTTATAAATCTCCGGAAAGATAACAGGACCGCTTTTGAACAACGGGTTATTACATGTTGCAGTGATAGGTGATATTATCGGTGAACCCGGCCGAAAGGCTCTCTTTCTCTCCCTTTCCGGTCTCATTCAGGAAAAAAATATTGACTTCGTTATTGCCAATGGTGAAAATGCGGCTGGCGGATTCGGCATTACGGGGAATATTGCCGGCAAGCTCTACTCGTACGGCGTCGACTGTATTACGACCGGTAACCATGTTTGGAGAAACAAAGAGGTATTCAAAATTATCGATGGGAATTCCAGGCTGCTCAGGCCTGTGAATTATCCGGACGGCACCCCAGGAAGAGGCTGGTCTGTTATCGAAAAAAACGGTGTCAAACTTGCGGTAATGAGTCTTCTCGGACGTATATACATGGAGGCTGTGGAAAATCCCTTTAAAATAGCGAATAAAGAGATATCCCGGATTCAAAAAATTACGAAAAATATCATTGTCGATTTTCACGGTGAAGCTACAAGTGAAAAGGTGGCGATGGGCTGGCACTTGAACGGAAGGGTGAGCGCAGTTGTCGGTACCCATACACATGTTCAGACTGCTGATGAACGGATTCTTCCTGAAGGGACCGCGTATATTACCGATATTGGGATGACCGGACCTTTTAATTCGGTCATCGGCATGAGAAAAGAAAACGCTCTCAGAAAGTTCACTACGCTTCTTCCCTCAAAATTTACTGTTGCTGAAAATGATATTCGATTGAATGCTGTTCTGATCGCTATTGACGGTGCAACCGGAAAGGCTCAGACCATTGAGAGGATCAACACAAAGGTATTGGAGTAATCAAAACCCTGTGCAATACCGGTATTCCCGCCTCGGTATTTTTATCTTCCTTAATCACATGCGTACTGCCGGTTGTTTCAGGACAGACAGTGTATGAAAGAGCGGCTTGACAGGCTTATTGTTAAAAAAAAGCTTCTCGATACGAGAGATCGGGCAAAGGCGTATATAATGGGAGGAAATATTACCGTTAACGGGGAAAGGATTACAAAGCCTGCGGCGATGATTGACGAGGAGGCGATTATCGATGTGCGTGTCCAAAATCAGGGGTACGTAAGCAGGGGAGGTATCAAACTTTCCCGGGCGCTTGATACATTCGGTATCGATGCTCAAGGCGCCTTCTGTCTGGACATCGGCGCATCAACCGGCGGGTTTACCGACTGCCTGCTGCAACGGGGTGCCTGCGGTGTTGTTGCGGTCGATGTGGGAAGGAATCAGATCGCATATTCGCTGAGAATCGATTCGCGTGTGCGCGTTGTTGAAAAATTCAATGCCCGATATATTGACCAGCTCGATCTCCAGCGAACACCTGACATCGTAACCATCGATGTGTCCTTCATCTCGCTTACTCGAGTTACCGATCCGCTGATGGGAATGCTGGGTGCTCATTGCAGTATAGTCTGTCTGGTCAAGCCTCAGTTCGAATTGGAAAAGCCGTATTCCGGTTTTCACGGTGTTGTCCGCGGTGTCGACAGACATAATCGTATTCTGAAGCGCGTGTGCTCTGTTGTTCAGGATCAGGGATACACCGTCATCAACAGTTGTTTCTCACCGATTACGGGACCCAGGGGGAATATAGAATTTTTTATACATTTAAAAAAAACAGATGGACAAACCGGAACAAAGTGGCGTATTGGTTCTAATTCCTGTGACTGGGTCCCGATGGTTGTGGGAGAGGCGTATTCTTTCTTTAATCCACATGGCTTCTAAGTAACTTCGATCAAGTTACTCTTTGATACCCAGTCCCGGGAGGATGTATCCTGTCAAGGATCGGCCGCGAAGTGACTTACGCCATTTCAAACACAGACACGGAGGAGGTGAGTTATGACTCGCTATGTTTTTGTTACTGGTGGTGTGTGCTCTTCACTTGGTAAAGGTATTGCTGCATCGTCTCTCGGCTGCCTCCTCGAGCACAGGCAGTACAAAATTTCTATTATGAAAATGGACCCCTACCTCAATATCGACCCGGGGACAATGAGCCCCTACCAGCACGGTGAGGTGTATGTCACGGATGATGGGGCTGAAACCGATCTCGATCTCGGCAATTACGAACGATTTACATCGCAGAGCACGTCGAGCCTGAACAGCGTAACCACCGGTCAGATATACAGCACGGTCATTGATAAGGAGCGCCGGGGAGACTACCTCGGACGAACAGTTCAGGTAATTCCGCATATTACAAACGAGATAAAGCGGAGAATTAACATTATCGTAGAAAAGGACAGGCCGGACTTTGTTATTGTAGAAATAGGGGGAACGGTCGGAGATATCGAGGGGATACCATTTCTCGAGGCAATCCGACAGTTCAGGCTGGATGTCGGCAGACAGAACACGCTTTTTATACATGTGACGCTCATTCCGATAGTGGGTGCCTCTAGAGAGCCGAAAACAAAACCCACGCAGCATTCCGTGAGCAAGCTCCGCGAGATCGGTATCGTTCCTGATATAATATTGTGTCGGGCGAAAGATGAATTGAGCACCGAAATGAGGAGCAAGATATCACTCTTCTGTAATGTTGAGGAGGAGGCGGTCATAACGGCGAGGGATATCAAGGAGACGATCTATGAAGTCCCGCTTATCCTTCACAGAGGAGGACTCGATGACAAGGTCCTAGAAAAGTTCGACCTGGACAAGAGGAAGAGCGACCTGTCCGGATGGGAAAAGATGGTCAAACGGCGCACCTCTGCGAAAGAGAATGTGAATATCGCAGTATCGGGCAAGTATACCGAGCTACATGATGCGTACAAGAGCATTTTCGAAGCGCTTATTCACGGCGGTATTGAGAATGACGTGAAGGTCAATATTCGGAAGGTGAAGGTCGACAGTCTTGATGAAAAATCCCTCGAAGATGCCTTCGTAGATATTCACGGTATACTTATTCCGGGAGGATTTGGCGATAGAGGTATAGAGGGTAAGGTGCAGACTGCAAAATATGCCCGAACAAAGAAAATACCGGTGCTGGGAATCTGCCTCGGCATGCAGGTAATGGTTATCGAGTTCGCAAGGAATGTTCTTGGTTTCGAGGATGCCAACTCGACGGAATTCGATATCGATACGCTTCATCCGGTAATCAGCCTCATGGAGGAGCAGAACGATATTAAAAATCTCGGCGGTACGATGCGGCTTGGCAGGCAGCCTGCAGTGCTGAAGGAGGGGACGAAAATTGCTCATGCCTATAAAGGCACCCAAATCAGTGAGCGCCACAGACACCGGTATGAATTTACGAACAAGTATAGAAATATCATGGAGAAAAACGGCATGATCATCTCATCGACCTCGCCGGACGGCCTGCTCGTTGAATCGGTAGAATACCGTGAGCATCCGTGGGGAATCGGTGTCCAATTTCATCCTGAATTCAAATCAAAGCCGGTCAAAGCACAGCCGCTGTTCAGAGAATTCATCCTTGAAAGTGTTCGCTTTAAGAATCGGTAATTGAAGAATTGACGCTGTTCAGTGCAGAATATGTTGTATATTTTCATATTCGAGACCAACATGCGATACGTTGTCGGCAGGATATTCATACTAACTATCAGTTTTATGGCTGTAGTATTATTTGCCGGGTGCAGAACTGAGGAGCAAAAACAGATATCTCAGACACGGCAGACGGAAAAAGAGCTCCCCCATTACAGCCTGACGAATGTAACGCACTACCACTATGAAAAGGATAAACTGCGGGTAAAGGTCATTTTCGAACGTGGTGATTTCTTCTCCCGGGAAAACGAGTTACATGTTGAAAATTGCAGTTTTGTATATTATGATAGAGACGGCAGGAAGCTTTCAAACGGAAGTTCGAAGCGTGCTGTGCTGTATGAGAACAGTTCGCTTCTCATTGCTGAGGACGATGTTGTCGTGTTTTCTGCCGTTAACGATGCACGGCTTGACACCGAGTATCTTGAGTGGATCGGCAGTGAAGACCGCTTTTCAACGGACAGATTCGTGAAAATAACGAGAGAAAACGGTGATATTCTGACGGGGATGGGAATGGATGCCGATGTTGCGCTGCGCTTCATTACAATCAGGAAGAATGTAAAAGGGAGTATCAGATCTGAATAGAATAGCTGTTTTTATCTTTGTGTTTGCGCCCCTTTTTCTTACGGTAAACGTGTGCCCGCTTTTTGCAGATGCCTACCTGGCAGAGGATAAAATCTACTACGGTGCAGATTCGTACAGTATCAATTACGACGATGAAATAATTACTGCACGCGGTCATGCGTTTTTTAGAAGGGGAGATGTAACTGTATATGCGCGGAAAATTGTTATTCATTACGCCGATCGTGAAAAGCACGCATTTTTGTACAGGGAAGTACGGGTAGAAAACTCTGCGCAAAACTTTACGATAACCGGTGATTACGGGGAGGCCCGCTACCTGGAGGAGTACTACTTTGTAGAGGGGAACGGGAAGTTCAGGGACAGTGAACGATCGATAGAGGCAGTGAAGATTGAAAGCGAGGGGTGGAAACAATACACATTTTCAGAATCGGTGGTGTATACCGGCCGTGATATCCGGGTGACTGCACAGACACTGCGTGTAGACGAACGCAATATTGCGCATTTCGACGGAAATGTGCATACCGTCTTTCTCGACTCGGGCGATGAAATCTACTGTGAGAAAATCCGGTATTTTTCTGATACAGGAAGCAGTGAATTCCACGGGGATGTACTTTACATTCAAAAAGAGAACGAGGATAGGAAACACACTCTTGTTGTTCGATCTGATATAATGCGGTACGATAGTGATTCGCAAATGCTGATTTTAATTAAAGATGTGTATATGATGAATGGTGAGTATACGGTGTATGCCCCGCTTGCCAGGTATGACATGGAGAAGGGGCTTTTCCGTACTATGGGAGATACGATTGTTCGTAAAGACAGGGATACCGTATACTGCAAGGGCCTCGTGTCGGAGGTTGGATCCGTTGAGTTAACAGGCTCCATACAGGGAGTGTTCGGACGCAGGGGTGCCCGGTGAATACTATAAAGACGCAAAACCTTGTCAAAAGTTTTAAAAAAAGAAAGGTTGTTAAAGAGGTAAGTCTCGATATACATGAAGGTGAAGTTGTTGGGCTGCTCGGTCCGAACGGTGCAGGGAAGACAACTACTTTTTACATGATTGTCGGTTTTATCAGCGCCGATTCAGGACATATTATGCTCAATGACAGTGATATAACTCAGATGCCCATGTTCAAACGCTCACGGATGGGAATTGGATATCTGCCCCAGGAATCCTCTGTTTTTCAGAAATTGACAGTTGAACAGAACATGCTTGCGGTACTGGAAAATACAAACCTGAGCAGGAAGGAGCGCAATGCGAGGGCCGATAAAATCATCGAGGAACTCGGTATAGAACATGTCAGAAGGCAGAGGGGGTATACGCTTTCCGGCGGTGAGAGACGCCGCACCGAAATCGCGCGCTCTCTTGCGGTTGAACCGAAATTCATGCTTCTCGACGAACCCTTTGCAGGAGTGGACCCGATTGCCGTTTTCGATATACAGGGCATTATCGAACGGCTGAAAAAGCAGGGGCTCGGTATTCTCATAACCGATCACAATGTGAGAGAGACACTCCGCATTACCGATCGGGCATATATTATGAATGAGGGGGAGATACTCGTATCGGGCAGCAGTGAATTTCTGGTAAATAACGAAGAAGCAAAAAGAATATACCTGGGTATCAATTTTACGATATAAGAGGGCTGAAAAAAATATTTACCGTACACACTCAAGGGCTCCTGTGTATGTCACGGATATTAAAAAAATAGAAGAACAGGAAAAGGTTGATGTATACCTTAGTTGTGTTATACAATAGAGATATCAGCATTGATTGGGAAATGAGAGTAGTAATCAAAGGTACGTTGAAATGTAAGGAAGGATATTTTCATTGGAGTTAAAGCCGGAAATACATCTTAAACAAACCCAGAAACTGGTCATGACGCCCCAGCTGCAACAGGCCATCAAGATGCTGCAGCTTTCAAACCTGGAACTCAATGAACAGATAGAACAGGAGCTTATAGAGAATCCTGCTCTTGATATCGAGGAGCAGGAACGCGAATATGAGCTTAGTGAGCAGGACATCAACAAGCGGGTTGAAAAAACCTCGGACGAAAAGACCACCGAGGAGCTTAACGAGGAATACTTTTATCTGGAAAGATCATATCCCAAAAACCAGCGCGATTCAGGTGAGGATAAAAAACGGGAGTTTCTGGAGGGAGCTGTTTCACGGGAAGAGACCTTGAGGGAATACCTCCTGCAGCAGCTGCACATGTTAAAAATCGATCCTGATGAGTTTGAAGCTGCGGAGGTTCTTATTAATTATATCAACCCGGAAGGTTATTTATCCAGAGAGTCGGAGGAAATAGCCTCTGATTTCGGAATGAACTCCGATGTTGTAAAAAAAGCGCTCACCACCGTGCAGACCCTTGACCCGCCCGGTGTGGGGGCACGGGATATACGGGAATGTCTCTTGATACAGTTGCGTAACCGGGGAGATTACCCTGTAGCAGAAAAAATTATCCTTGACTATATGAACGAGTTGAAGTTAAAGAAATATGATGAGGTAGCAAAAAAATGCGGTATAACCAGGACTGTGCTCGACCGGATGCTCGAGATAATCTCGGGCCTTGAACCCTATCCCGGACGACAGTTCTATACAGAGGGTATTCGGTATATTATTCCTGATGTAATAGTGGAAAAGGGAGAAGACGGGTTTCAAGTTATTGCAAACAGCTCCTCGATTCCCCGGTTGAGGGTAAACAACTATTTTGAACGGCTCATGAAATTGAAGAGGAACGACAGGAGGGTACGCGATTTCGTGAATGACAGGGTGCAGCGTGCTAAGTCGTTTATACATGCTGTTCAACAGCGTGAGAGCACACTCGTTAGAGTCACTGAAGCAATATTGAACAAGCAGATGGATTTTTTTGAAAGGGGGTCGATGTATCTGAAGCCTATGACTCTTAAAGATATCGCGCAGGTTGTCGACCTGCATGAATCGACCATCAGCAGGATTACCTCTTCAAAATACATACAAACCCCTCTCGGTGTGTATTCCCTTAAGTATTTCTTCTCGAGCTCGATTCCTGCGAAGGGAAGCGAGGATTTATCCTCAACGAGTATAAAGGAGATTATCAAGGGGATTGTCAACAATGAGGGGTCCAAGATGCAGCTCAGTGATCAGAAAATAACGGACCTTCTCGCAAAGAGAGGAATAAAGATAGCACGAAGGACTGTTGCAAAGTATAGAAAAGAACTGCAAATTTTACCATCTAACTTAAGGAGGTCGTGATGAACATTTCAATCACAGGCAGAAAAGTGAAAATCACACCCGAGATTCGTGCGTACATCGAAAAAAACATGAAAAAACTCGACCATTACATAGACCACATCTATGATTTCAAACTCGTTATTAAAAGAGAGAGGCACATGTTTTTTGCAGAGGTCAACATAACCCTAAAGAAGAAGATTATTCATATCTTTGCAAAAACATCTGAAATAAACAGTGTTCTGGACACACTCTTCGATAAAATTGAGGTGAAACTCAGCAGGTACTGGGATAAGATCACCGATAAGCGGGTTATCCCGCTCAAGGAAGCCGTGGCCGAGTCGCAGAATTCCACGACTTCACTCCAGGGTGAAACTGCTGTGTAACACGTCTGTGTAGCATTGCTGTGTAACACGGCTGTGTGGCAGGACTGACTGAATTTAACAAAGAGGCGGGAATGGGTAAGAAACAGACGGGAATTACCATTGAACGGCTCCTCGAACTTGCGCAGGAGGGAGATATTCTTCATCTGCTCAATATTACGGGAGATACAATGCTCCGGAACAGAATCCAAAACAGCGACATAAACAGGCCGGGCCTTTCACTCACCGGTGATTATGATTACTTTGACTATGAAAAGATTCAGGTGTTCGGGCGAGGCGAATATCATTACCTGCTGAAACTCATAAACAGCAATAACCTGACGAACATTGAAAAATTTTTCAGTTATCCCGTTTCCTGCTGCATCTTTTCACATGGCCATGAACCGCCCCCTCTGTTTGTCGACATGGCGAAAAAAGCAAATGTGCCGGTTCTCGTCTCTTCCCTCCCGACAAATGTAATGACTGCGCGTGTGATCAAAATACTTGAAGACGCGTTCGCTCCGAGAACGAGTGTTCATGGGGTGCTCGTTGAAGTATTCGGTGTTGGAATACTGATCGTGGGAAAAAGCGGTGTGGGAAAAAGCGAATGCGCGCTCGAGCTTATTGAGCGCGGCCACCGGCTTGTTGCGGATGATGTCGTCGACGTACGGTCGATATCAAATTCGCTCCTCATCGGAAGCGGTGCGAAGCTTATCAGGCATCATATGGAAATACGGGGACTCGGAATCATTAATGTAAAACAGCTCTTCGGTGTCGGGGCGATACGCGACACAAAACAGATACAGCTTGTGGTAAACCTCGAAGCCTGGGATGTCAATAAGGAATATGATCGGCTCGGACTCGAGGAGACAACGTACTCGATTTTAGGAGTTGAAGTGCCTCTACACACCATACCCGTGAAGCCCGGAAGAAATATCCCAATTCTCATTGAGACAGCCGCAATGAATTTCCGGTTGACGAAGCTCGGGTACAATACGGCAAAAGAATTCAACCGGGAGCTTGCGACCTATATCGAAGAGGAACGAAAAGCTGAGTAACAGGCGGTGACTCCTTTGTATACGGACATGTGTATACAGCAAGGGTGGGACAGTTGTATGGTGGAAAAAGAGATCGTCATAAAGAACAAGAGCGGGTTGCACGCGCGTCCGGCAGCGGTAATTGTGCAGAAGGCCAATGAGTTTCAGTGTGATATTTTTTTTGAAAAAGATGAAGACAGGGTGAATGCGAAGAGTATAATGGGAGTAATGATGCTCGCAGCCAGCCAGGGAACGAAGATCAAAATAATCGCCGAGGGTAACGATGAAGTTGATGCCGTCACCAGTATATCCGCGCTGCTGGAATCAGACATTGACAGTGAGGTACAGTCATGAAAAAAATAAATGTCATTATTTGTGTCCTGCTTCTCGTTTTTACCTGTCCGCTTTTGCTATCCGGCGCTGAAAATAGACAATTTGTCCGGAAAGACCCTATCCTCGCCGGTGCGCTCTCCTGGTACGTGCCGGGGCTTGGGCAGCTTTATGCTGGGGCATATCTTAAAGGTGCGGCGTTCTGGATAGTCGAGGAAGCTCTTCTTGCGAGCACCATTTTAACCATTGCGGAACTCGAGTTGAATGTAACGGGTGATATCAATCTCGGTGTCGATATAAAATCAAAGGACAATCCCGACAACAGGGAACGGAAAACGGCGATCATCCTCGGAGCTTCATTCGTTGTCATTCATTTTCTTAATATAATAGATGCGGTTAATACGACCCGAAAGTACAATCAGAATCAGGAAAAGGTCTATGCCGATGTAACGTACGGTGATGAAGACGGCTCCTACAATTTCGGTCTTCACCACAGATTTTGAATTAGGGGGACATAATACCTGAAGGACAGGTTCTGAATGAAACTGAAGATTACAGTTTTTTCGGTGGCTGTATTGTTTGCTTTGATGTTTTCGATTGCAGAAGGCATCGAAAATCCTGCTGCAGGTACGGAATATACCACCTATACATTTGAAACAGGCCTTCTGCCGGGTACGGGCGGTTGTATGGCGATTGGATCATCCGGTGAAATGGGCATATTTGGCAGGAATTTGTCGAATGAACAATACGACACGTCTGCACTGTTCACAATTTCCCATCAGGCTGCAGGCCTGTCGCTGCCCGGAGAAAAAGATCCTTTTCTTGCGGGTCTTCTATCCTGGTTCATGCTCGGTATCGGTCAAATCTATGTCGGAGATTACACGAAAGGCTCCCTGTTTATTGCTGCTGGCTTTGTGGATAAGGTTGCTCTTGTGCTGCTTATATCTCGCATCAATACCAAGTACGCGCCGAGTGCAGGCGAGATCGTCAATCTGAACTGGAAATCCTTCGACGGATCGACCAAATTTTTAATTGTGTCGTATCTCGTAAGCTCGTTTGGATTGAGGTTTTACAGTGTCGTCGATGCTGTTCATTCTGCGCATACGTATAACAGGCGGTTATATGGACAGTCAAAACGAGAGAGCCTGTCGCTCGAGCTTATTCCTGATGGATATTCTTTTTCATACAACTTTCAATTCGACGACTGATCAATGAAAAAAGTATTTTTTTTTACTCTTTTACTGTGTGTGCTCAGTTCGGCTGCTGTTTTCCCTGACTCACTCACCGTCAAATTCAATACCAGTGAGCTTATGGACGGGAAACTCCTAACCCCCGTCGCCCTGACCGGAACAATTTCATACGATACCCTTGACGCAATTCGCAACGGAATCACTGCAAAACTCTTTATTACCTTTCAATTGATGCGGGCTCCCGGTTTCATCGGAATGGGGAAGAAGGTGTTCAAACAGAGGCTGGAGACTTTTACAATTTCGTTCGATGTGTGGGATAACAGCTTTATACTGGAAGACAAACGAAGACAAGAGCTGTTCAATACAGGGAGCTCATCCGAAGTCATCGCACATGTTAATAAGATGATCAGCCCGCTTACCTTTGAAGCATCCTCAATAGGGGATACAGAACCACTTCTGCTCAGGGCGCGGATCAAGATACAATCCATAAAACTCTTCCCTCCATTTGGTATCTTTCTCGTATTCCTTGATCCCTGGAATTTTGAGAGCAGATGGATTCAATCGGATGTATTCACCTTGAACAAATTGTAGAATGGACGTGAAAAAAACACGAAAACGGGAAAATATCCTTTTAATTACTCTCATTGCTATTTTCTCTGTATATTTGGGCGCTCTGCTGTTTTTTAGTTTTGCGTTCGACCCGTTTGTGCTTTTTCAGGCAATTGCCCAAAAGGGCATCCTGCTTTTTTCGCTTATCGTACTCCTTGCGGTTATATCCTTTCTCGTAATATATAATATCTCTCAGATAGTTCGGGACAGGTTGCAGGCGCGTGAGGGCTCCAAGTTTCGTTTCCGCCTGACTGTTTTTTTCCTTATTGTAACGCTGATCCCCGTTATTCCACTGTCTCTGATTTCCAATAATCTCATTACAAAGAGTATAAATCTCTGGTTCGTCCGCGGTATCGAGGAATCTCTAGTCGACGGTCTTGAAATGTCAAAAGAGGTGTACAACCGGCTTTCAAACGAGACCCGAGCGGAATGGAAGAAGGTGTGCGGCGGGTGCACTGAAGAACAGATGCGTTCCGCCGACTTTAAAATAATAGACGGTATATTCCGGTATGATCCCAATACTCACGAGATAACCAGTGTATTGACGCATAATACGGAGCTTGCCCGGGAACTCCCGCGGAATGTCGAGACAGGTAACATAAATCCTGATGAGTGGCGGAGAATCACTGCGTCACAACATGAATATCTCATTACTTCAGTTGCTGCTGCAGGAGGTGAGCGGTACCTGATTTCCAGAAGGATACCATCCAAGATTTCCGGGTATGCAGATTCAATATCGGGCGGACTGCAGAACTACAGGACCCTTAAAATCGTAAGAAAACCGTTGATCGACGTTTTAACGCTTGTGCTCATTGTGATTGTCTTGCCCTTTTTTATGCTCTCCATTTATCTGAGCCTGGTTATCTCAAAAGAGGTGACGGTTCCGATTCGTGAGCTTGCGATAGCCACACAAAAGATCGCAGACGACAAGCTCGATTATCGGGTGGAGTATGAAGCGAAGGATGAGCTTAAACTATTGGTCGATTCATTCAATGAAATGACGGAGGAACTTCGCGTCAACAGGCAGCTTGTCAAACATACGGAAAGAATCTCCGCATGGCAGGATATCGCACGAAAGATTGCCCATGAAATCAAAAATCCGCTCACACCAATTAAACTGTCGGCTCAGCGCCTGCTGAAACGGTATTCGGAGGAAGAGACATTTTACGATGTACTTGTCAAGGGAATAAACACCATTATTTCCGAAGTGGATAATATTAACGAAATGCTCAATGAATTCTCGCAATTCACTCGTTTTCCTGAGACAAAGGTAGGCACGTATGATATAGTACCTATTATCGATGATGTGGTCACCCTGCTGAAAGACTCATATAGAAACATGGTTTTTACTTTCATATATCCTAAAAAAAATATATATCTTAGAATCGACGGAATGCAAATCAGGCGGGCCCTGTTGAATATCCTGCACAATAGCATTACTGCATTGAAGGAGCACGGTACTGTAACGGTGGAATGTTGTTCCGGTGCAGAAGATGCATCAAGTGGTATGCACCGTTATATAATTGCTGTTACAGACAACGGACCCGGAATCGATCCCGTTATCAGAGATACGATTTTCGATCCCTACGTGTCCAAAAACGGAACGGGATCGGGGCTCGGGCTTACAATTGTCGAGAAGATCGTATTCGACAACAGGGGTAGAATATGGTTTGACAGCGAACCCGGCAAAACAACCTTTTACATGGAGTTTGAAGAGGCATGAATACGGTCCTCGTTGTTGATGATGAGAAGAACATACGCGAAACACTGAAAGACGTGCTCGAGGATGAGGGCTACGTCGTTCTGCTTGCTGAGAATGGACGGGAAGCGCTCAATGTGATAGACGGGAATGCAGTGGATGCGGTGCTTCTCGACCTCTGGCTCCCGGAGATCGGTGGTATTGAAGTGCTTCAGACGATTAAAAGTGATTTTAGAGACCTGCAGGTAATTATTATTACCGGCCACGGGACGATAGATACTGCTGTGAAGGCCACAAAAATCGGCGCGTTTGATTTTATCGAAAAGCCTCTTTCCATAGACCGGGTTCTCAGCGTCGTTGACCACGCAGTAAAGATCACCGGGTTAAGAAAAGACAACAGGGATCTACGCCAGCAGAGTGAGAAAAATTATTTCATGGTGCCCGGCACGTCAACGGCATTCAGCGAGATAGAAAATCTTATTGAAAGCTGTGCTCGGAGCAACACACGTGTGTTTATATGGGGTGAAAACGGTACCGGGAAGGAAGTCATTGCCAGAAAGATTCATATAAAAAGTTCACGAAAAAATGGGCCCTTCGTTGCGGTAAACTGTGCGGCAATACCGCAAACCCTTATTGAATCGGAACTGTTCGGATACCGTAAAGGTGCGTTTACAGGGGCGCTCCAGGATAGAAAGGGTAAATTTGAAGTGGCTGATGCAGGAACTATTTTTCTCGATGAAATCGCGGATATGAGCCTCGAGGCGCAGGCGAAGGTGCTGCGGGTACTCGAGGAAATGCAGGTTGAACGGGTTGGCGGTGTTGAGCCTGTGAAGATAGATGTACGGGTAATAGCTGCGACAAATAAAAATATTACAGATGAAATCCGGAAGGGCCGGTTCAGGGAAGATCTCTACTACAGGCTCAATGTCGTGCCTATTCATGTTCCATCGCTCAGAGAAAGGCGTGAAGATATTCCGGCCCTCATTGAATACTACCTGCAGTTTTTTGCAGACGAAAACAACAAGAAGAAGAAAGGTATTACCGAGAAGGCGCGAAAATTTCTTATCGAAGACTACCCATGGCCGGGTAATATACGGGAGCTGAAAAATCTTGTGGAAAGACTCACCATTCTTACCATGGAAGATACGATTAAGCAGAGTGATGTCAGGAGGGCGGTAGGTTTCTCGCAGGCTCCGGTCTCAACCCAGGAGTTTGAGGAATTGGGGCACATTGAGATCACCGGTGGCCTTAAAGAGGCCAAGGAACTTTTCGAAAAAAGTTATGTAGACAAAGTGCTGCAGGAAAATGAATTCAATATTTCAAAAGCGGCGAGAATTCTGAAGGTGGAGCGTTCAAATCTGTACAAACTGATGAAAAGGCTCGGTATCGGAAAGAAGAGTTAACTAAGGTGAACGGCAGCGTGAACCATCGGTACTTTCAGCATCTTCGACATTATTCGGTCGCAAAACCACCGGATAATATTTAAAATTTCACTGTGGGAGAATCGCGGGTTCAGCTGATTTCAGGAGATAGAGTTGTTTCGTGTAAATGAGTTGTTCGGAGAGCTCTCTGAAGGGATAATTCATCCCGTGTACGTTTTCCTTGGCGAGGATGGAGGTACAAAGGAAGAGTTCGTCCGCTCAATTATCGACAGGCTTTTCAGCGATAAGAAGCAGGAGGAGCAGACTCTCAGCACTGCTGTGTTTTACGGAGACGATTCAGAAGTTGAATCTGTAGTTGAAAACGCGAACACTTACTCTTTTCTTTCCGACAAACGCGTGATCGTTGTGCACGATTTTGATAAAATGGGTAATTTGAGCGTTCTTGTAGAGTATATTAATGCGCCGAATTCTTCGACGGTCCTTGTGCTTCTTTCGAAAAAGAAATCCGTATTTAAAAAGCTCGAGGAATCGGCATCCCGGCACGGGAGGGTTTCGATTTTCTGGCCTATGTTTCGTGATGAAGGTGAAAGATGGTTTTACCGCAGGCTGAAGGAGCTGCATATAAAAGCTGAAAAGGATGCGGTGGATTATATTTTCGATGTGTCGGGAACCGGCAGAGACGAACTGAACGTCCAGCTACAGTTTTTAGTCAGCTATCTATCGGAAGGTGAGGTTCTGACGCTGGAGAAAGCGCAGGATGCTGTTGCTCGTTTGAATACGTTTACTGTGTTTGATCTCTGTAATGCGCTTTTTGTGAAACGTTCTGAAGAAATTCTATCTATTTACCGCCATCTGCTTGATTATGGAGAAGACCCGGGTAGAATAGTGTATTTTTGTGCGCGGGAAATTCTGAAACTGTATGATTGTTTCGTGATGAAAGAATCCGGCTTTGATTTCGCATCTGTCAAAAAGAAATTGAACCTGCGAAAGATGGAAGCGGACCGCATAGGGCCGATTATCACAAGAATGAACCGTCGTTATTTCGGGATACTCTTTTCAAAGTTGACAGGCCTGGATTTTACACTAAAGACGAATCCCAGAGAAACGGCGCGTGGAGCGCTTGAAATGTTTCTTGCAGGACTCGGAAAAAAAAGCGTATCGTCTGTTACGCCAGAGTAATGCAGACGGTGCACGCATCAGGTGTTGCTCACAAATGCAGTCGAGCGGATATAACTCGCACTTATATGTCGCGAAAAACATACTATTAGTGCCTGTGGTGCCGCTCACCGGTGATTTAGGCTATAGTACTGGGGAGGAGGATCATGCCTGACATTGTTACTATCGGGGAAGCGCTCATAGATTTTATTTCTGTTCAAAAGGGTGTTCTGATTGAAAACAGTTCGGGTTTTACCGCAGCCCCGGGTGGGGCACCTGCCAATGTGGCTGTCGCAGTTGCGAAGCTCGGCGGTAGTTCAGGGTTTATCGGCAAGGTCGGGGCCGATTCCTTCGGAAAAATGATTAGAAATGCCCTTACGGAGGCGGGTGTCGACCTTGACTCATTTAAAATGGATACAGCGGTGAATACGACACTTGCGTTTGTCGCAACCAGAGAAAACGATGAACCTGATTTTACTTTCTATCGGAACCACTGCGGAGCGGATATCGCATTGAGACCTGATGAGCTCGACGAGGGGTACATCAGTGAGGCGAAGATATTTCATTTTGGATCATTGAACTTTACGAGTGAGCCATTGAAGAGTGCGACCATGAGAGCGGTTGAAATAGCTACAGGAGCAAAAAGGATTATTTCATTCGATCCGAACCTGCGGCCCTCTCTCTGGGACAACCTTCAAACAGCGAAGGTCGAAATGGAAA